>ENA-OSEO01000045-OSEO01000045.1-sediment-metagenome-genome-assembly--contig:-NODE-45-length-308752-cov-10.351800_pt1 | contig 308752 bp, 249 predicted proteins | sample MGYA00237883_ERZ534232 | MGnify/ENA metagenome assembly ERZ534232
AGGCGTACAAGCCAGTACGCCGCAGTGACGAGGGATGAGCAAAACGCAGCAGATGGGCGTTTTTCAACGGCCTGTTAAACCATCGGGGTGGGGGATGACCTCGCCCTTCCATGTCACGAATCGGTCTCCAGCGCCTGCCGGACGGCATGGGCAAGGTTCGCAAAGGTCACCGGCTTCATGAGCACGGCGCTGACGCCGAGGGCCTCCGTTGCCTGGGCGTGGATCCGGTCGCTGAACCCGCTGCACAGGATGATCGGGATATCGGGCCGGATCGCCTTGATGTGCCGGGTCATTTCCTCGCCGGTCATCCTCGGCATGGTCATGTCGGTGATGACCAGGTCGTATTTCCGCGGATTGGCCCGGAAGGCCTGGATGGCGTCGATGGCGCTTGCCCTGGTTTCCACCGTGTAACCCAACTGCCCCAACAAATCCCTCCCCAGGTCGATCAGCGCCTGCTCGTCGTCCACAAAGAGGATGCACTCATGGCCCGTGGGGAGATGCTCTGCCTGCTCGGCAGCGCCTTGGACCGCAGTATACGCGGCCGGGAGAAACACGTGCAGTGTCGTGCCGGCCCCCACCTCGCTGTACACCTTGATGATGCCGCCGTGGTCCTTGACAATGCCATGCACGGTGGAGAGCCCCAGGCCGGTGCCTTCGCCGGTGGGCTTGGTGGTGAAATAGGGGTCGAAAATCCGGTTGATCAGGGCCGGTGGAATGCCACAGCCGCTGTCGGCAACGGAGAGCTTGAGGTAATTACCCGGACTCATCCCGGGATAGCTCCGCGCATCCTCATCTTGAATGGTAACCGCCGCCAGGCTCACATCCAGCATGCCGCCCGTGGTCTTCATGGCATGGTGGGCATTGGCGCACAGGTTCATGACGATCTGGTGGACCTGGACCTCATTCGCGAATACCGGGGCGAGATTCGGTGAGATGTTTTCCCGGATCTCGATATTCGCGGGCAGGGTCGCCTGGATGAGTTTCAAGGCCTCACCCACGACCCAGCCGATATCCAGCGGTTCCTTTTCCGAACTGCCCTGGCGGCTGAACGCGAGAATCTGCTGAACCAGCTCTTTTGCGCGGTGGCCGGCCTGGGAGATTTGGGAGAGATACTGCTTTAAGCTGGAATCCACCGGGCATTGGAGTTGGGCCAACTGGGCATACCCTAAAATGGCGGCCAGGATGTTATTGAAGTCGTGGGCGATCCCGCCGGCCAGGGTCCCCAGCGACTCCATTTTCTGGGCCTCGCGCATCTGCGCCTCCATTTGGCGGCGCTGCTTCTCGGCCTCTTTTCGCTCGGTGATGTCCTGAACAAAAGAGACGCTATAGATTTCATTGTTGAACTCAAATCGATTTGCGGTAATCGCGACGGGAATATCGGTGCCGTCCTTTCTGCGATGAACACTCTCAAAGGTGACGACCCCTTCGTCCTGCAACCGGTTCCATAATTGCTCGTTTTCCGGTCGAGAATGACCCTGATCGATTTCCAGGATACTCATCCGGCAAAGCTCATCCTTGGTGTATCCAAGATATCCACAGGCATGCTCGTTGACATCGGCGATGTGCCCGCCGTCCTTGCTCATGAAAACGCCGAACGAGGCCTTGTCGAAAATGAACTGGGTGGTGCGCAACGATTCATGGACGCGCTTTTTTTCCGTGATGTCCTTGAAAAGGGCCATGGAGTAATGACGGCCCTCGAATTCAATCAGCGTGGTGGTCACTTCGATCGGGAAAAACGTGCCATCCTTCCGGCGCTGCCGGCTCTCGAACGTACTGGAGCCGACATCGCACAGCTTTCGCCACGAGCGCGGCCACCTTTCCCGATTCAGGTTGGGATCGATGTCGAAGACCGACATTCGCACGAGTTCTTCCAGAGAAAAGCCGAGGGATTGGCAGGCGTTGCGATTGGCGTAAAGGATGCGCCCGTCCTGGTCCAACCTTACGGCGCAGACCGAAGCGTGATCCAGGCAAAATTTGGACAGCCTGGCGTCCTGGTAGTCGTCGAGGATGAAGTTTCTTTGGACGCTTTCCACGTGGCCCTCCTCATTTTTGCGTAACCGGATTCAATCCATGACGAACCCGTAAAAACCGTTTATCGCGCAGAAGCGCGGAGAACGCCAAGAAAAACTTTTTTAACTTCTGCCTTTCAATAAAGATGAAAAAATCAGTGCAAGGGACCCCTTTTGAATTCAAGCTGAGTCAAGAGCAGACTTGACCCCACGCCCTTTCTTCAACTCGATGCCTGACCCTGTTCATCCTGCGGATTCTCAATCCGTTGGTTCGCTTTTTTGTTTTTGGTAGGTTGTTGGACCGTTGCACCATTCCGACTTACCATACCAATCTTCAGGATAACCGACTTCCTGAGCCATTTTTCCGGGCGCGTTGACATAGCCATCGTCATAACGGGCCACAAGAGACCAGGCCAAATTCCACCAGTCTTTCACAACCTGGTTGGCCTGCGTTTCGCAGTATTCAGTGAGCACATGATGCACCTTATCTGGCTTTTCATTGTAAATAGCAAGTGCTTCCTCGTCCATCTTTTTGATACCTTCAATTTCGGCGAGTTCGATTTCGTCCTGTTTCTGCTGAATATCTTTGATCATATAGCTGTACTTGAGACCCGCCCAATTGGCCACGAAGTTGAAGGTCCACCAAGCGCTTTTCTGGCTGAAGGCCGTGGTGTCACATGTGTAATATGGCGCGGCGATGCTGGTGACCCCTGCGTAGAAGGGCACATAGCAGGTGCTCATGGGCTCATCCGGACCGAACCACACCAGACCCCCGATGGGATCCGGAAGCCAGCCGCGTGCCTGGCAGACATAGCTGAACCCGCAGCGATAGATGGAAATCGGACGTTCCCACGCACCTTTCAGTTTGGCGTTCGGATCACCGGTATCGCCCCCTGCATCCATGGGGCCAGGGTAGCGGTAGGGGCAGCCGAAAGGTCCTGCGGTTACTCCCTTTGACAGATCAAACTCAGTTCCCTGATAGTAATCGCGGTACAGACTCATAACATCGCGGACGCCAAGTTTCTGATCCGGTTTAATCGAGAATGGATATTCTTTCGTATAGCCATCCTTGACCCATGGCGATTTTGCCTGCGAAGGCGCCATCCGCGTCTGCAGACGCCAGACCCGGCGTAGTGAATAGTACGGGTGGCTGTATTCTCCTAAACTTACGGTTCGCAGCCAGTCCAGCTTGCCGTCTTCCGGTTTCCACCATCCATGTTTTTCGGCAATGGCGTGAAGGTTGCTGCAATAGAGCATATTGGGGTCATCCGGGTCGACTTCGCGAATACGCAGTTCGTTTGCGGCTACGAACACCTCGCCGTCGGGTACCTTTTTCGCCACCCAGAGGCCGCCTGTCCCCTCAGGACTGGGCGCCATTTCTATAACCCAGCCTTCTTCTGTATCCCCGATGGGTAGTGTTTCTCCCGTGCCATAGTAGCCGTAGGTCTCAATGAGATGACCGATCAATTCAACGGCTTCGCGTGCTTTTGTACAGCGTTCCGCCGCTACACGGCTCAGTTCAGCGCTGTAGAAAATAAGTTTGCCAGGTACCGGTTCGGGTTGAATTTTCGTTCCATCGGTGCACTCGCCAAACATGAGCTGATGTTCGTTCATGATGGCGTAGGAACCATCGAAGTAGGCATAGGTATGTTTGACTTGTGGAATAAAACCAAGAGGTATGCTCTGCGGATGATTGGGATCTTCATAAGTCGGGCCTCGGTGTGTGCCGACATAACGGCGCAGCTCATACCCGTGATATTCCGGTCTGTCGCCGAGGGCTGCAGCATCGTAGTAAACAGGCCGGAGCAATCCGGGTTTATGATCTGCGGCCGGAACATAGACCAGGCGCTGATCGAACATTTCGCTGTCATCAGAGTGCGCAACAATGACCGAACCGTCCTCTGATGCCCCTTTGGTGATAAGCATGGTCGTACAGGCCTGTGCCGGTACAAGATTCATCAGGTTTAGGATGAGTGCTATAATGATTACTTTCATCATAATACAACTCCTCCTTTTTATTGATTGACGTCTCTACAACTTCACCTTGGCCGCAATTAGACCCAATAGAATGACAATAATCAATCATTCTATGTCCAATCGCGGCGCTGACCCGCGAGCACGGCGGATGGACGTTGCCGCTTGCGGGGCGGGCAGCCGGCGCGCGCAGTCGTCGGGAACCGCCACGGGTCACGCGCGGCGATACAATGTCCCGTGCACCCGCTTGTTGATCGCCTTCTGTATGAGGTATTCCCCCTTTACTCTTTTTTTCCAACAATCAAAGTCCGATCTGCCGCGACATCGGTGATTTGAACTTGGGCAAAACCAGCAGACATCAGAATATCGCCTATTTCTGTTGTTGAATAGCACCTGCCTTGCGTCGAATGCATCAAGAGACAAGAGTACTCGGCAACGGAAAGAGGGCCTGTCTTGGATGGATTCAAATGGGCGTCAAAAACCGCAATCATACCCCCTGGAGACAGGCTCCTGAAGGAATTGGACGCCAGTTTTTCAATGGAATCCATATCCCAGTCGTGGAAGGCGTTGGCAAACAGATGGACGTCATAGCCTGCTGGGATTTCTTCGAACATGTCTCCGGCAACAACGTTCACCCTGGATGACATGCCTTTGGATTCAATTGAGCGAGTCGCTGCAAGGTCAACGGGTGGCTTCTCAAGGACAGTGGCGGCAAGATGGCTGTTCACTTGCGCAATGGAACAGGCGTATATGCCTGATCCACCGGCAATGTCTAAAAGAGCCGTATGTTGACTGAGGTTGAACGTCTCTGCAAGCCGCCGAGCAAGAAAAGCACCACGGCTGTCCATGGCCGCGGTAAAGGAATCGGCGAATTCCCGGTTCTGCATGCTTTTCATCCAGTCTTCGCCTTGTTTCCTGCTGGACCATCCAGCCGGCTTTCCGGTCTGAAGAACCTCACGAAATTCCATGCATTGAGGGCGATTCTTGAGAGAGGCATAATAGGGCACCAGGCTATGGGCGCTGTCACCGGCAAGGTACATGGCAGACAGATCGGTCAATGCATATTTATGCCCACGGTCTTCAACCAGTTCCATTGACACAAGGAGCGACATCAGAACATCCGCCGGACGAGGCTGGATTCCCATTGTATCGCAGATTTCATCCAATGTCCTGGGCGCTTTTTTCAGGAAAGTGAAAAAATCAAAATAGGCGATTGCACATACCAGCAAATCCGACGCATAAATGGAGTCTCTATATCGAAGCAGGCGACTGGGATCGTTTTGAAGCGGATAGCCTTTCATATTTCCTTTCTTTCAGTCCAATGCCGCTAATCAGCCTCGCGCTTTTTGCGATCTTTTTGCATCATTTGATACAGAGCCTTTTTTGCCTCATATGTTAGTACGATACTGAATACGCCACCGCCAATTGCACCCCCTAATAGGCCAAGAACATTGATGATTCCAAACTTCAAACCCAAGGCTACACCTCCCTTCACGCACAAATATCCACAGACTGCGAGAAAGAGAAGCGAGAGCCAAACTTGCCAACGACAGAGAGCCTTCAGATAGAAAAGCAGGGAAAACCGAATCTGTTCAGAGTAAGGCAATCCCCCTAACTCGTGCCAGGAGTTCAGTTTCTTTATTTCACTCCAGGATAGCAGTTTTTTATATTCTTCGAACATTGCTCGTATTAATGAGGCAAAGAACGCTTGGCTTCACAGGAAACCGACGTCTCATCAGGCTTTCCGGTGAAAGCCGATGTTAGAAATTATTTTGGATCTAAGCTAAAAAAAGTGCTCCAATCGTTGCAAAGATTGAATACACTATAAAATAAATTAAAATGGGTAATATTAGAAACCATAACTTTACCGACCATTTTCTCAATGTGAAGATAGCATTAACTGCATTATAACTTACAATTACTGACCAGAATGGAAAGATAATGAAAATTAATGAATAATATTCATCAGCGTTAAAAGCTATTCGATAGCTCTCAAAAATAAACATATAAATAAAAACAAGTAAAAAGGATGGGAATGCAGCAACGAAAGATGTATAGATGTAAATAATACCAACCTGTTTAATAAATCTTTTTTTCTCCTCTATTGTTTCTGGTTCTTTCGCACCAGCCCATTTCAACCTGACTTTATACCACCAGCCACCAATTTTCCATATGAAAAATCCCGAGATAGAACCATACAAAATAGCAATAACCCAAAAGTTTAGCCATGAATCAACTACGTATTGAAGTATGTTTTCTATTCCAGGTCTTGGATTCCCCATTAGCAAGCGTAGAAGCTCTTTATCCACTCGTTCTATAAATGCTGCAATTCCTAATACCAGCACAACGAATAATATGTAAGGCGTTTTGCCAACAGCAATTTCTGAAGTAAAAAAATCTTTAGGTTTGAAGAAAAGCTTAAAAATATCCATAAATATTGGTGGAGTGCCATCTATATATTCTGTTGGTGTGTAATTTTCAGCTTGAGTGTTGACATTTACAGTGGGAATATCCATAAGTTGTGCCCTTTTTAACGCTGCTAATCAGCCGCGCGGTTTTTTGCTTCGGCTGCATTAGCTTGGTTAGGTGTTTTATATTTCGAATAAAAAAACCCAAGGGAGCAACTGATTGCAGCTATAAGTATGAATTTCCAAGGGTCTGTACCCTTTTTAAAGAACTCGAAAACATAATTGGCCAATGGCAACGCAATACCATAAAGAATAATTGATGATGATATGAGTGATGAAGAAATTTCAATTTTCCTTCGCATTTGGATTGAATAAGTCAATATTAGAAAAACACTCGGATAAATGAGATAAGGAATCCACATAAACGGACCCACAAATGCACAAAGTAGAATTGCATCTACTGGCTTTGCAATAATTGATGTGCCAGGCTTGTTAAATGCAACACACGAGATAATCTGAATAGCTAAATACCAAAGCACACTTATTAAAATACTTTTAAAATGTTTTTTCATAGTATCTCGCACCCTAACCACGGGTGAAGGGCGCGAAGCGCTCGGCCCGGCCGTTTTCGTCTTGCCCGTAGCGCGCGGCGGGAACGGCTGGCATCACCAGTGACGCCAATGAACTTACCACGTCAGCGTCGCCCGTGTTCCCGCCATCTGGCGAAAGCAAATGTTACGTGCTTGGTATTGTATTATTTTTTCTTCTTGCTTGGTTTTTGCGCCAATGCACTTCCAGCCGCTGATTTCGACGCCTTACTCGTTCTGCCGTCACTAAGGGTTTTTGAGGCTGAAGTGGCAGCTTTCGCGGATGTTTGCTTTTTAGGAGCCTTGGTTTGCGAAAGTGCGCTACCCGCTGCCGCCTTTGATTTTGTGGCAGTTGACTTACTGGTCAAAGTCTTAGATGAACTCGTGGCTGCTTTTTTGCCTGTTACTTTTTTATTCATGATTGTCACACTCCTTTTTTAATATCATGAAATTGGCTTGCTGTATTTGTTATGTTAACCAGCAACCTGCTGGATTACCAAGGTTTTAATTGATAGGTCGATTTGCCCGATATGGGGTATTGGGCCTCTGTTCAAGCCAATGTGCCTGGTTACGATATCGAATACCCCCGATACACTCCAACCCGGTCCACAGCCTTGAAGGAGACCGTGGCGGAAAAGCTGTTCGACGAGGTGTGCCCAGGTTGCCGGTTGTGCTGTGCCGGGACGAAACAGGCCGGGGCATTGGGTTCATCAGCGCCTTGCATCAACCCGTGGTGACGCCCTTGTACGGTCCTTTGCCTCGCATGATCGCGTGCCTGCGGCTCCGGGTTCAGGACAGGGATGTTTCCATGAAAACCATCACGCTTCGGAGCGGCAAAGGAGACAAGGACCGTGTCACGGCGTTTCCGGCCATGATTACGACCCGGGTGAAGGAGCGCTTTTATCGGGTCAGGCTGATTTACGGGATGAACCAAGGGGAACGATTCGGGAAGGGGGGGCTGGTGTACGCCAAGGGTGGATGAGATTTGGGAGCGGCCGGGGAGTAGCGCCGGCAGGGTGTGTTTCCTGCATGAAAGCGGTCGGTGGATCCTTGAATCGGAAAGGAGCGCAGGCATGATCGTGCCTCCAGCCCGGTCAACAAGGCCATGGCCAGGGCCGTCCGCCAGGCGGGAATCACCGAACCGGGATGCGCGCCGGGGCAGGGAAGGCAGGCATGATAGCTCTCCCTGAACGATCTCACGGCTGAGGCCCTGAATGTGAATGAGGCCGCACTCTAGCGGATCTTATGTTTCATGTCAAGAGAGAAGCCGTTTTATGGCCGGGTTGGGATAATAGGCGGATTTTTTGACTCACACCTCATTACAGGGACATGAACGGATGAACACCTTCTGCGACCCCGTCGTGGTTTTCTTCGCCCTTTCGGAAGGGCTGGAGGGAGGGGGGAGCATGGCACTGGATGGTTTTACGAATCTGTCCCCGGCCTTTGCGTCCCGGGCCTTCGTTCTCCTGAGACCGGCCTTGACGCGGCGTGTACCGTCTCGGAGGCATAGATGGGACATGCCGGACCCGTTTTTTGTTTCAAGGAGACAAAAAATGCATGGATAGGGTCGGGGAGGGGACAAAGGGCAAAGAAGAAGGATCCGTACTCTATTTTGTGAGACCAGCCGGTTCAACTTCTTTTTTCAGGAGCAGGACATAGAGGTCTCCCTCGTGCTTCATATGCCCTGCGGCCATCTCGGCATAGGGGCCTTGCCCCCAGAAGATGTCCGCCCGTCCGGCCCCTCGAATGGCCCCGCCCGTGTCCTGATTGACCATGAACCGGGACATATCCACCCACTCTTGAATGGAATCGTCTTGAATGACGGGTTTCTGGGTCGCGATGAAGCAGAGGGCCCCTTTGGGAAAGATGCGTGAATCCAGGGCCACGGAACGGCCGGGTGTGAGCTGGACCTGGATGTTCCCGAAGGGCCCGTTGGGTTTGGTGGTGAAGAAGATGTACGAGGGGTTGTGATTGAGGACCTCGTCGCGGATCTCGGGGTGGTCCCGCAGGTATCGCCGAATGGCCTGCATGGACATCTCCTCCCGGGTCAGGAATCCGTGGTCCAGCATGTACCGCCCGATGCTGCGATAGGGCCTGCCGTTGGATCCGGCATACCCCACGCTGACGGCGTCCCCGCCGGGAAGACGGAGGCGGCCCGATCCCTGAATGTGGAGAAAGGCCACATCCACCGGGTCCTTGAGCCACGCGATCTCCAGACCCCGGTTCGCGAGGACCCCCTGGTCTTCGATATCACTTCGGGAATGGTAGGGGAGAACTTTCTGTCCCTCGATGCGGGCGGTGATCCGTTTCCCTTGAAATGCCTCGCCAAAGGGGGAGAGGTCGATGGTCAGCAGGTCTTTCGGCGGCCTGTAGATGGGATAACGGCAGGTCTCGTCCGGGAGGAGGCTTCCGTCGTACACCGGCTCGAAATACCCCGTGAACAGGACCTTCCGGTTTCCCTTTCGGCCGGTGGCGCGGTACAGGGTGAAATCCTTCTTGACGGCCCGCTCCAGGCCCTCGGGAGAGGGACGTTGTGCCAGCAGGGTCAGGAAATGGGCCTGGGTCTCGCGGACACGGCGGCAGGAGACGGGCTGAGAGCCGTAGTGAAACACGTGATCCGGATCCAGCCGGTCCAGATACTCCAGGTTTTTCTGAACGGCACGCTCGAGGGTTGCCATGGGCCCCTCGTCCAGGAGATCAGGGTGAAAGAGGCGTACCGGCCGGAGTGCCTCCTCCGGTGCCTGGGCCTCGGTTTGAAGCGTGGGGAAAAGGATTCGTGTATGAATGAAGTACGCGGCGACGGCGAACGTCACCAGGATGATGGCGATGACTACCGCTTTTCTCGAAACCATGCCTTTTCCGAGGGAGATGACCATACGGTTTTACGATGCCTTGTGTGGGCCCATGGAGCCCCGTGCCGTCCCGCCCCGTCACGGGGCGGGGAATTCACCGGGTGGACTGGCGACCTCGAGGGGATCTTCGATCTTCGTCGAGTCTCCCATTCTATCCATGGGTGTGGCACAACACAAGATGAAAGGGCCCGGCTTCATCGGGTCTTGCGTGGGCCAACGGTGCTGCGGTAGCGGCCCGGATCGGTGTTCACGGGGGCGGGGCCGGACCGCGATTCCGGGGCGCAAGTGGGAAATGCCACCACACTCGGGATTCGGGTGTGTTTTTTTTGCAACACACAGGCCCTGTGACGGGAATCATGCCCCGGGTCCATGCGGCAGGGGGATGGATTTTAAACCAATGAATCCATATAGTTATGTTGGAGACAGCTCTTTTTGTCGGGGAATGACGAAACTGGTATGCCGCTTGCTAAGCGATTCACAAGTGCCGGGACCCCCTGAACCACGCAACACGCGATGTTGTCCCGATGAGTACCGGGACCTCAAGACACGATGTTTCTGGTGTGAACAGATTCGAAGCGACTCAACCGGCGTACAGAGTCATCACCTGGAAGGAGATCCTATTGGATTACAAACAGCGAACCCTGAGGAGCGAGGTCGAGTGTACCGGTATCGGGTTGCACACCGGAAGCAAGGTCGGGCTCAAACTGAAGCCCGCCCCGCCGAATACGGGCATTCGATTCATTCGAAAAGACCTCCCGGGACAGCCCGAAATCGCGGCCAAGAACGGTAATGTCGTGGAGACGAACCTGTCCACGTCCATCGGCCGGAACGGTTGCGGTGTGTCCACGGTGGAGCACCTCATGGCCGCACTGTTCGGACTCGGGATCGACAATGCGAGAGTGGAAGTGACCGGTCCCGAGGTGCCCATCATGGATGGAAGCTCGGCCCCGTTCGTGTTCCTCATCAAGACCGCGGGAATTCGGGAGCAGAACGAGCCCAAGCGGTTTCTCGTGATTCGAAAACGGTTTCGCGTGGAGGACGGCAATCGTTCCATCACGGTCCATCCGTCACGTGCACTCAAGATCACCTACACCATCGACTTCAACCATCCCTTGCTGAAGGACCAGACCTATGTCCTGAAGTTTTCGGGGGGTGGCTTTATACGGGATATCAGCAGGGCCAGGACATTCGGCTTTCTCAAGGACATCCAACTCCTTCGGGATAACGGACTGGCCATGGGCGGCTCCCTCGACAACGCCATCGTCATCGACGACTTCAGGGTCCTCAACGAGGACGGGCTTCGATACGAGGACGAGTTCGTGCGGCACAAGATTCTTGATTTTCTGGGGGACCTGGCCCTGTTGGGTTCCCCGGTGATCGGACACTTCGTGGTTGAAAAGTCGGGTCACTACCTCAATCAGGTCATGCTTCGCGAACTCATTCAGAGCGAAAAGCACTGGCGGGTGTGCTCGTTCAAGGACCAGGAGGAGGCGGCCGCAGAGAACCGATTGAGACTGCCCGCCTTCGGTGTCCTGGAGCCCGGCGTGGCCTGAGAGGGTGAACCGCCCATTGTCGGCCCTCCGGGGGCCGGCGGTCCGGAGAATGCATTCATCGGAAGGAGGTCGAAGACATTCGACCTCCTTTTTTTTCTGCAACGCGTCGGTGTCCCATGCGGCCCTTCCCTCTCCATTAGTCATTGCATTTCCCAAGGCCCTTCGCTACATTACAGGCTATTGTTTTCCCGTGTCGCCGAATATGCTCCATGCGGGAACCCGTTGAAAACTCACGCCTTCGTGAAGGGGGTTCCTCAATGGAGGGGATGAAGAACGATTCGGCGGTCTTCCCCCGGCACGTGGCCGAGGGGGCGGACCCTCCCCTGATCAGACAACATGGATGAGATGCAAGGCATCATTCCCTCCCACACGCACCCAATGGTTATGAAATCGATCATTCCAGGCCTGGTTCTCCTTTTTGTTGTGTGGGTTCTTGCGGCGGCATCCCCCGTGCATGCCCAACAGGAGGCCCGTCTTTCAGACATCGTGGTGACGAACACGGCCGAGCACCTGATCGTCTATTTCAGCGTGGAGGACTGCTTTACGGCCGAGATGATGCAAGCCATTGAGAGCGGTCTTCCCACCACCTTCACGTTCTACATACGCCTCTATGAACGCAGGGATTTCTGGTGGGACCGACAGATGACGGAACTCGAGGTCCGACACACCGTCCGGTTCGACCAACTCAAGAAACACTACGAAGTGACCCTGTCCGACGGGACCGGCGAGGTGGTGAACGTACAGGACTTCGACGAGGTACGGCGGCTCATGTCCGAGGTGGCGGCGTTGCCGGTGGTACCTCTTGACCGGCTGCAAAAAGGGGGACGGTACCAGCTCCAGATGATGGCTGAATTGGATAAGATCCGGCTTCCCCTGTACCTGCACTATGTGTTTTTTTTCCTCTCCCTGTGGGATTTCGAGACGGACTGGTATACGGTCAATTTCCTGTTTTGACGCGATCTCCACCATAGGCCCGTTCAACGGCCTGTTGTGGGATCGTGCATCCGGCCGCGTTTGGGACGTTCTGCGGACAGGGAGGAAAACGACGTTCGGGCGGCGAACCGACGGCTGAGAGACCATGGCATCCTATCTGGAATCGGAAATGCACGACCTGCGAAGACGCCGGCGGGAGAGGATCATCATCGCCTCTCTCATGGTGGTGGTCGTGGTCCTCACCACACTCGGATTCCGTGTGCTCGATCTGGGCGCCGACCTGCCTTTGCCTCACAGCATCCTGGTGTTCGGTCTGATCAACCTGAACATCATTCTCCTGCTCCTCCTCCTCTTTCTCGTAATGCGCAACCTGGTCAAACTCCTCTTCGAGAGGCGAAAGAAGATCATGGGGGCCAGGCTCCGGACCAAACTGGTTATGGCCTTCATCCTCCTCTCCCTGCTTCCGACGAGCCTGCTTTTCTTCGTTTCGGTGCAGTTTATCTCCATATCCATCGAGTACTGGACCAAACTGCCCATTGAGCGGTCCCTGAAGACGTCCCTGGATGTGGGCCAGAGCTATTACGACAGGACCGCCGAAGAGCTGTTCCGATACGGGAACCACCTGAGCCGCTTGATCTCCTACCAAGGCTATATGCTCATCTCCCGCTATGACCAGTTGGACAAGTTTATCGAGGAAAAGCGGCGGGAATACGGCGTCGCCTCCATCAAGGTGTTCAGCAGTCAATTGGAACGGAAGGCGGGGACCCATGACCACGAGATCGACCTGAGCCCCTTTAGGGGGCCGGACAAGGGTCTTCTGGCAAAGGCCCTCGAGCAGGGAACGGAGTTTGAGGAACGGCAGTTTCTGCCCCACGGGCACCTGGTAACCGGCATCGTGCCGGTGTTTTCGAGGACCGAATCCAAGGCGGTGGTGGGGCTCATCACCGTGTCCCAGTTCATTCCCGGGTCCTTTGTCACCCGGCTGGAGGCCATCAGCCGTGGTTTGGAGGAATACAAGCAGTTCAAGGTCTTGAAAGGGCCGGTGAAGATCAGCCACATGATCACCCTGTCCATGGTCACGCTCCTGATCATCTTTTCATCCATCTGGTTCGGCTTCTACCTCTCCAAGGGCATCACCGTGCCGATCCGGGAATTGGCCGAGGGAACCAAACGGATCGCTGCAGGGGACTACGACTTCTTCGTGGACCTGGAATCCCAGGACGAGATCGGAGACCTGGTTCATTCATTCAATCGCATGACCACGGACCTGAAGAACAGCAAGTTCCAGTTGGAGAGAGCCAACGAGGAACTGATCCGCGGCAACACCGAACTGGAACAGAGACGCCTCTACATGGAGATCGTGCTGGCCAATGTGGCCGCGGGCGTGGTCTCGGCGGACGCGGCCGGCCGCATTCAGACCATCAATAAGTCAGCGGAACGCATGCTTCAACTCCGCCGCGAGGAGATGATCGGCAGGCACTATAAAGAGGTCATCGGTCAGGAGTACGTCAACCTGATCAATGGCTTTTTCAAAGACGGAAGCCTCTATCGAAAGGGATTTCTCGAACGGCAGATTCATCTTCCCGTGGGAAAACGAACCCTGACCCTGCTTGTCCATTTGAACGTGTTGTGGGACGACAAGGGAGATTACATGGGCCTGGTGGCCGTCTTCGAGGACCTGACCGATATCGAGAAGGCCCAGAGGATGGCGGCATGGCGCGAGGTGGCTCGACGAATCGCCCACGAAGTGAAGAATCCGTTGACCCCCATCCAGTTGTCGGCCCAGCGTCTGAAGAAAAAATACGGGAAAATCCTGGCCCGTGAAGACGGGAAGATCTTTGAAGACTGCACGAACATGATCATCAATCAGGTGGAGGCCCTGAAGGGGCTCGTGAACGAGTTTTCGAGCTTCGCCCGAATGCCGCCCCTCGATCCCCGGGCCGAAGATCTGGACGGGATCATCCGTGAGGCCATGAGCCTGTACAAGGAGGCCGAGACCGGAGTGAGGATCGTTTTTCATGAGGTGAACGGTGTTCCTCAGGTCAAGGTGGATCGGGAGCAGATCAAACGGGTGATGATCAATCTGCTGGACAACGCCATGGCCGCCGTGGAGGGCCGGGGAGAGATTCAGATCGACCTGACCGACCATCCGGACCAAGGCATGGTTCAGGTCGTGGTTTCGGACAATGGCAAGGGGATCCCCGCGGATCACAAGACCCGTCTCTTTGAACCCTATTTCTCCACCAAGAAACACGGGACCGGCCTGGGCCTGGCGATTGTCAATACCATCGTCAGCGACCACAAGGGGCGGATTCGGGTGGAGGACAATGAACCCAAGGGAAGTCGGTTCGTCATCGAACTTCCGGTTCCCCTCCCATCCGCGTAACGCGGGTCCGGATTTCACGGCGTAACGGCTCAAATGCTTGTTTTATTATGTTTATATATCACATATTGTGGACATTGATTGGCATTTTATGCGTGCCTCTGCTCCCTTTTCAAAAGGCGAGGCGTCTTCGCGCGCGCCTGTCCCCTCGTCTGGGGAATCGCCCGCCTCGTCCGGGCTGTTTGTGGGTTCATGCCCTCTCCGTGGGAGAAGTCCTTTCCGCCGTGCCCCTGGTAAAGGCCCTGGCCCGCTCATTCCCCGACCGGGATCTGGTCATGACGGTCACCACGATTCAGGGCCGGAGCATTGCCGACCGTGAACTGCATGGCGATGTAGCCCGGATTCTCCCCATGCCGCTGGACTTCTGGCCCGCCTCCCACCGGCTTGTCCGCTTCCTCATGCCCGCGGCGTTCATCCTGGTGGAGACGGATCTCTGGCCGGGATTGACACGCCTCATGAGGCGCCGAAAGATCCCTGTGGTGGTGGTGAACGGACGAATCTCACCCAGGACGGCGAGGCGCTACGAAGCGGCGCGTGTCGTGAGCCGGTTTCTGCTGGCCGGGCCGACCCGCTGGTTCATGCAGTCGGAACTCGATGCAGAAAGACTCACTCAGGCCGGGGTTCCTGCGCACCGGGTGGAGGTGACGGGAAACATCAAGTTTGACAGTGTCCGGCAGCCCATGGGTTCAACGGAGCGTGAGGGGTTGCTCGGGGCCTTGGGCCTGGAGCGCGGGCGTCCTGTCTGGGTGGCGGGGAGCACCCATCCGGGAGAAGAGGATGTGGTCCTGGATGCGTTTGAACGTCTGGTGAGGCGGTTCCCGACCCTCTGCCTCCTCCTGGCCCCCAGAAGGGTGGAACGGGCGGACCAGGTGGCAAGAGCGGCCGAGTCGCGCGGGTTCCGCACGGCCTTGAGATCCACCGGCGGCATGCTGAGGCCCGACACTCCCGTCATGATTCTGGACACGCTGGGTGAACTCGGGCGTTTCTACGGCCTGGGAACCGTGGCCTTTGTGGGCGGGAGTCTCGTCCCGGTGGGAGGGCATAATCTTCTGGAACCGGCACGGTTCGGCCTCCCCGTTCTGTTCGGTCCGCACATGCACAATTTCTCCGACATGTCGCGGATGCTTCTGGATGCGGGCGGAGGCAGGCAGGTGGACGGGGTCGACAGTCTGGAGCGGGCCATGGTCGACCTGTTGGAGTCCACGGAAAAGGCGGCGCATATGGGCCGGTGTGCGCACGCATTTGTTCAGGCCAACAGCGGGGCCCTGGCGCGGGTCGTGACGGGCATACGGGAGATGCTGGGACATGGCGGTTGACTGGGTCCGGATCCACACAAGTCGTTCCGTTTCCTTGCTTACTCCGCCTCTGGCCCTGTGTTCCCTCTTCTACGGCCTCGGCCTGCGGGTGGTGGAGGCCCGGCAGAGGAAAAGGGACCGAAGAAGTCTGCCCGGTTTTGTGGTCAGCATCGGCAACCTGACGGTGGGAGGGGCGGGCAAGACCCCCGCGGTGGCCGCGCTGGCGGGATGGGCCATGGGAAAGGGCTACCGGGTGGCCGTACTCAGCAGAGGATACGGTTCCAGACAGGGCCGGGGCGTGCGAATGATCTCAGACGGGAGTCGCGTGATGTCCGGCCTGGCCGATTCCGGAGATGAGCCCCTGATGCTGGCCGGGCAACTCACAGGGGTCCCTGTGTTCGTGTGCAGGGACCGATACCGGGCGGGGCGGGCGGCCCACATGGAGACGGGCGCGGACTTTTTCGTCCTGGACGACGGGTTCCAGCACCGGTCCCTTAAGAGGGACCTGGATATCGTTCTTCTGGACGCCTGCGAGCCCGTTGGAAACGGGCACCTCCTCCCCTGGGGGCCTCTGCGGGAGTCTGTGGAGGCCCTTCACAGGGCCCATGCCGTGGTGATGACCCGCGTGCCGCCGGAAGGGGAGGCGCGGGGACCGGGTGAGACGATCATGTCGCGATTTCCGGGAATTCCCTGTTTTCGAAGCACCCACGTCCCCTCCGGGGTCTTTTTGTCCGGAGGGGGTGGAATACGGCCCCCGTCGGTGTTGAAGGGGCGCCGGGTTTCTGCATTCTGCGGTATTGCCAAACCCGATGCCTTTCGCGGGACCCTGGCGGGGCTGGGCGCGGAAGTGGCGGTCTTTGAGCGGTTTCGGGATCACCACCCGTTTACCCGGGAAGAGGTGGATCGGCTTGTCCGCCGACACCGGGCCGGAGGTGCGGATTTCCTGCTCACCACGGAAAAGGACTGGATGCGTGCGGGTCCTTTCCTGGAAGGGGTGGAGGGGGCGGGTTTTGTGCGCGTGGAGTTCCGGTTTCTGGATCAGGCGGACGCCTTTTTCGACATGGTGCGCGAACGGGCCGCCGAGGCGGGTGTCTTCGGGAAAGCCCGGAACCCGGTTCGGGTTTCGGGAGCACTCGAAGACACGGGAGCGGGTACATGACTCGGAATCTCCCATGGGAAAAGGGCGGAAAGCGGACCCGCAGGGGGATGTTTTCGGTGCGTGCGGATGCGGTCCCGGATCGCCGGCGCGAACCGGACCCCGTGGATCGGCGGAGCAGGGGATGACGAGACTGGATGAGAGAGTCCATCGGATCCTTTGGATGGTGGTCCGATTGATGGCGCGCATTCCGCTCCCGGTGGGCCGTTGTCTCGGAAATATGCTGGGTTCGGTGGCATCCCTCATCCCCGCGCCCCGACTTCGTGTGGCCTTGGACAACATGCGGTCCTGTCTCGGCGATACATGCAGTGAATCGGAACTGAGACGTCTCTATCGCCGCATGTTTCGCCACTTCGGCCGCATGCTTTTCGAGGTGCCCCATATCCTTCGACTGGGTCGGGACGGTCTGGATCGCTACGTGGTGTTCAAGGGGGAGGAGAACCTGGTTCGTGCCATGGATCGGGGAAAAGGCGCCCTGGTCCTCACCGCCCATTTCGGAAACTGGGAACTCATGTCCGCGGCCTTTACCCTGAGGTTCAACGGCGGCGGCATTGTCGTGAGGCCTGTGGATTTTCGGCCGGCGGACCGGGTTCTGAACCGGCTTCGCACGCTCTATGGGGGAGAGATCATTCCCAAGCAGCGGGGGATGCGCCGAATCCTGTCGGCGCTTCGAGCGGGGCGGCCCGTGGGGATCCTGCTGGACCAGAACGTGGACTGGTATGAAGGTGCTTTTGTGCCGTTTCTGGGAAGGACGGCCTGTACGAACAAGGGCCTGGCCCTTCTGGCCCTCAAGACCGGTGCGCCGGTGGTCCCCATGTTCTGCGTTCGAAGGGCCGATGGGAGATACGACGTGGTGTTCGAAGAGCCCGTGGACCTGATGATCACAGGGGACAAGACCCGGGACGTGGACGACAATACCGCCCAGTTCTCGGAGATCATCTCCCGTTTTGTTCGGGCGTATCCGGACCACTGGTTCTGGTTTCACCGGCGATGGAAGACGAAGAATGTCTGCCCCCTGCCCGGAGTGGAACAGGGGGTGGGCCCATGATGGGGCAATGCCCTGATGAGTCGGCCTGGCCGGTTGTCACGGAGGCCCTGCCCGGCGAAGGCCCGCGAATCCTGGTACGGTCCACCAACTGGATCGGGGATGTGGTGATGACCCTTCCTGCGCTGGAGGCCCTGCGGGAACTCTATCCCGGCGGCCGGATCACGGTGCTCGCCCGTCCCTGGGTTCGCGCGATTCTCGATTCCCATCCCGCCGTGGACCACGTCCTGGAATACGGCAAGGGGCGGGGTCCTCTACGGGGCATCCTCCCGGTATTTGAGGCGGCCCGGCGCGTGAGACGGCTGCACTTTGACATGGCCGTCCTGTTTCAGAACGCCTTTGAGGCGGCCCTGATCGCCCGCCTGGCCGGCATACCCATCCGCGTGGGGTATGACACGGATGCCCGAAGGTGTCTCCTGACCCATCCCGTCTCCAGAAGCAAGGCCCCTCGCGGGGTCCATCAGGTGGAGTACTACCTGGAGATTCTCAGGTCCATGGGATGGACAGGGGAGACGCGGTCTCCCCGCATTCGCATGGCGGAGTCGGATCGGGCGAAGGCCCTGGAACTCCTCGATCATCACGGGATCCGGCCGGAAGAACCCATCCTCGGCGTAGCGCCCGGGGCGGCGTTCGGACCGGCCAAGCGATGGCCCGCCGACCGGTTTGCCCGGGTGGCCGACCGGGCTGTACGGGAATGGAACGCCCGCGTCCTCATTCTGGGGAGTGCCGTGGATGCGGAGGCCTGCCGGGCCGTGGAATCGGCCATGGTCGCAGGGAAACCGATCAACCTGTGCGCGCGGACTACCCTGGGAGAGGCCATTGCACTGATCTCCACATGCCGTGCCTTTTTGACGAACGACTCCGGCCTGATGCACGTGTCCTCGGCCCTGGACGTACCCACCGTGGCGGTGTTCGGTTCCACGGACCCGGTGGCCACAGGGCCCGGAGGTACCCGGTCCCGGGTGGTTCAGAACCCCGTGGAATGCGCGCCCTGTCTTCGTCCGGTCTGTTCCAGGGATTACCGGTGCATGCTGGGCATTACGCCGGATGCGGTGTGGGATGCAGTAAAGGAGGTGTTAAGGTGTTGAGGTGTTGAGGGGTTCCAAGTCGATGGACCCTTATGGGGCGTCGCTTTTGGGCAGCGAAGAGGGTGCACCTCTGCCTTTTACAGCCAAAAGGGCCGTCACGTTTTCAATTGGTGGACAGGCTATCCCGGAATGTTTTGCTGTGGTTTTCCCTTAACACCATAACACCTCAACACCTTATTCCCTGATCCCCTCAACACCTTTCCCCTATTCTGGAGGATGAATGAAACGGCCCGCCGTATTCCTGGATCGCGACGGCACCATCAACGAGCAGATGGGATACATCAACCACCTGTCCCGCTTTGTCCTGCTCCCCGGGGCTGCGAGGGGAATCCGCCTGCTGAACGAGAGCGGATACCTGGTCATCGTGGTGTCCAATCAATCGGGCGTGGCCAGGGGCTACTTCCCCATCGATCTGGTGTACGAGGTACACGACCTCATGCGCAGCCGGCTTGCCTCTGAAGGGGCCAGGGTGGACGATGTGCTCTTCTGCCCGCACTATCCGGGAGGGAAGGTGCCCGAATACGCCGTCCATTGCGGGTGTCGGAAGCCGAAGCCCGGGCTGATCGAGCAGGCTCGGCAACGTTTCGATATTGACATGGCGCGATCCGCCGTGGTAGGGGACCGCTTTTCGGATATGGAACTGGCGTCCGCCTGCGGTTTGAGGGGAATCCTGGTGGAAACCGGATACGGACGGGGAGATCTCCGGTATGTATTGCCCGGCAGGCAGGTCCAGCCGGATGCCGTGGTGAGCGACCTGGAAGAGGCGGCCCGGCGGATCCTGGAAAGAGAAGGGGACGTTGAAGGCGAGTGAGCCGAAACGCATTCTAATCGTCAAGCTGAGCGCCATCGGCGATGTCGTTCATACGCTCCCCTTTCTGGAGGCGCTGCGTGCGGCGTTTCCCGGGGCCCGCATCGATTGGCTCGTCGAAGAAGAGGGAGGGGAGATCGTCAGGGATCACCCGGCCCTGGACCGGCTCATCGTCTCCCACCGAAAGACCTGGCAGAGACAGGCGCGGGACATTCGGAGGGCGGGAGAGGTCGTCCGCAGGGTGTCCGCGTTTGTTCGGGACCTGCGATCCACGGAGTACGATCTGGTGATTGACCTGCAAGGCCTGTTCAAGAGCGCCCTGCTCACGGGTCTGGCCAGGGGAAAACGGAAGGTGGGGCCGGCCGGCGGGCGTGAGGGAAGCAGGGCGGTGTTGACCGAACCGGCCGTTCCCGTGGACGCCAATGAACACGCCGTGGATCGATACCTGAGGGTGGCTCGAGCCCTGGGATGCAACGTGAAAGGGTGGACGGGACGCATTTCGGTGGGCCGGGAAGAGACACGGTTCGTCGATGCCCTGGTTTCCGATCTGGGCCTGAAGGGGCGGCGTCTGGTGGCGGTGAATCCCATGGCCCGTTGGCCGACGAAACTGTGGGATCCCTCCGCTTTTGCCGCCCTGGTGGACCGGGTGGCGGAGGAGTTTCAGACCGTTGTCGTGTTGACCGGGGGAAAGGCGGACAGGCCCGTGCTCGAAACGATCCGAAGGTCCGCCGTATCGCGTCCACACAACCTCTCCGGAAGGACCTCCCTGAAACAACTGGCCGCCCTCTACCACCGATGCGATCTTCTGGTGAGTACGGACACGGGGCCCATGCACGTGGCCGCTGCCGTGGGATGCCCCGTGGTGGCCCTGTTCGGACCCACGGCCCCGTGGAGGACCGGGCCATACGGAAAGGGACACCGGGTCGTTCGAGTCCCCATGACGTGCAGTCCCTGTTTTCGCAAGACATGCGATCACATGAGGTGCATGCAGGCCATCACGCCGGACCTGGTGCTGTCCGCCGTAAGGGATGTCCTTTCCGGGAGGAGTGGTGACCGGGCAGAATCCCTTGTAACGGCCGGCGCCGCCAAGTAGAATGATTGATATGGCATGGGCGGTTCGCGCCCATGCGGGTTTCAGCCATCGATGGAGGTGTGCCATGGGAGTCAGTCAAGAGCTTCTGGAGATACTGGCGTGCCCGAAATGCAAGGGCGACATCCACCTGAACGCCGACGGCACCGGTCTCATCTGCGACAGGTGCAAGCTCCTCTACGAGATCCGGGACGACATCCCGATCATGCTGATCGACGAGGCCAAACCGATCGAGTAGGCGGTTCGAGGTGGAGGAATGCCCGTGTATTGTCTTTTCAACAGGAGCATCGCATGAAGTATCGGAACATCATGTTCATCTTTCCGGGGCAGGGTTCCCAGTACGTGGGAATGGGCAAGGAGTTTTACGACGAGTTTCAGGAGGTGCGCGACATCTTCAACGAGGCCAGTGATGTCTTGGGCTATGATCTCTCGGATCTCTGCTTCAAGAAGCACAGCTTTGGAAAGATCATGTACCGTGCCGCCGATTTGAACAAGACCATATACACCCAACCCGCGGTGTTGACAGTAAGCTATGCCTGCTACCGCGTCCTGGAAAACCGCTGCCGTGAAGAGGGGATTCGACTCGACCCCTACCTGCTGGCCGGACACAGCCTGGGAGAATACACGGCCATCCTGGTCTCGGGGGCACTGGATCTTCGAAGCACCCTCAAGCTCGTGCAGAAGCGGGCCTCGTACATGACGGAATCGGGGAAGGCCTATCCGGATGCCGGCCTGATGGCCATTGTCGATAAACAGAATGAACTGGATTACGATCAGGTCTGCGCCCTGTGCAAGGATTTCGGTGTCTATGTGACCCTGAACAACACGAAAAAACAGATCGTCGTGGGCGGATCGAGTCGGCGACTGAATGACCTTGCCAAGGAACTCAAGGCGGAGGGAAAGATCGGCAAGCACCTCAAGGTGGAGGGCCCGTTTCATACCCCCATCATGAAGCCGGCGGCCGACAAACTCCGCAGGGAACTGAATCGCTTCAAGATACGAATCGCATCCAAGCCCGTGATGGCCAATGTCTCCGCCGAGGCCATCGTGGACCCCAATCACATCCGATCGGAACTCTACGAACAGATCTACAAAGTGGTGAACTGGCGGGGTTCCGTCGAGAGGGCCGTTGACAACGGCGGCGACCTCTTTCTCGAGGTGGGCCCGAAAAGAGTCCTGACGAACATGATTCGGGATATTCACGACAACATCCCGGCCCTGAACGTGGAGGACATGGCATCCCTGGAGGCGACCATAGCCGTCCTGTCCGGGAAGACGGCGGAAGCGCACCCGTCCCCGAATCCATGAATCACTCCACCGGCCCAAGGGTCCTGGTCACCGACGTGACCTTGAGGGAGTTCGGCCAGAATGTGCCGAAGGCCTTCCTGAAGACCTTTACCCCGGCTGTTCGGATTCAGACGGCAACGGATCTCATTCTTGCAGGTGTTCGACGCCTGGAGGTCCTCTCCTGCGTCCACCCGAAGATCGCCCCGGCCATGGCTCGGGAGGCCCTGAAGGAGGTCGCCTCCGGTATCGGGCGGGTTGAAGGGGTCGAGATCAGCACCCTGGTGCCCAACCGTGCCGGCTACCGCATCTTCACGGACCTCGGGCTCGGTCCGGATGGATACGGCCACGTGATGGGGATGTTCGTTTCGGCCGTGGAGGCCCACAACCGGGCCAATCTCGGCCGTTCTATTCAGGCCACACTGGAGGAGTACGAGGGCGTGGCCCGGGATGCGGCCTCCTGCGGGATTGCCATGGATGGGTATGTATCTGCGGCCTTTGGATTTCGGGAACACGCCGCGGGGCTATGGATGGCCGCCACCCCGGAGGAGGTCAGCCGCATCATGGACCGTCTTTTTCAGATGGGGGTCCGGACGGTCACGCTGTCCGATTTGCAGGGGGTGGCGGACGAGGAAGCCACGGTCCGGTTTTTGAAGAGGCTTCTGGAGCAGAGGCAGGGAGAAGACCTGGACCGTATGGCGTACCACCCTCACCACGCGTCCGGAGAGCGGGCCGTGGACAACAGCCTGGCGGTCCTGGCCTTCGGGATTCGACGCTTCGATGCCTCCATAGGCGGAACCGGAGGCTGCGTGACCGGAGCGCCCGGCAACCAGCCCACGGAACTGCTGGTCCGGCGACTGCACGCGGCGGGTGCAGTCACGGGAATCGACGAGGAACGGTTGGAACGATTGGGATCAGATCTTCAATATTCATTATGGACGGCTTTGCAGGAACCCACTCAGCCGCCGCCGGCAAGGCCATAACCAACGGGAATCAACCGGGCGGATCTCTTCGGTCCCGGGCTCTTGCGACTCCATCGTTATTCCGTCGAATAAGGGATATGTACGATTTGCCCCCTCGAATCCCGGTTCAGCGGCGAATTCCTAATACCAACCGGCCTTCCATAGTCCCCTTCTTGATTGGATGTTGTTCCTGACCTGTGGCGTCCGGGACCTTTTGGGAGACATAGCTGTAGGCCTCGTCCACAGTGATGAGACCGTCGCCGTCCGTGTCCGCCGGCCCACGAAGCCCTTCGAGCAGGTAGTAGGTGAACACCCCGTGCCCGAGTTGCTCGTCTTCTTCGCTCACCTCGTTGGCCCCGCTGGCGCTCAAGATCACCCGCCCCTTGCCTGAGGCAATCCGTTCCAGGAACTTGTCCGAGAGGCTCGCCCTCAGCCCCCCGGCCGTACCCACAGTGCGCCCGCCGCTCGCACCGCTGTAACAGGCATCCACGATGAATACCAGACGCTCCGAACGGATCCGGTTGAACACATGCATAATCTCACGCATGGGCATGGCCGAGGCATAGAGGTCTTTGAGGTCCGCATCCTGGGGCAGGAGATACTTTTCCAGGCCGTCGCCGTCCGGACTCATCACATCCTGCTCCGTGGCGCCGTGCCCCGCAAAGTAGATGATCACCATGTCGTCCTCTCCGGCCCGGTTCTTGATCTGCGTCCCCAGGGCGCTTCGAAGGCGGGTGAGGCTTGCATCCGTGTCGAGGATGAGCAGGATGTTCTCCTCGGGGATTCCCACGTGTTCCATGAGGTGGCGATGAAAGGCCAGGGCGTCGTTCACCGCAAAACGGAGCGGCCGGGCGTGGGCGTAATCGTTGATGCCGATGACCACGGCCCAGATGTTTTTCCGCTGGCGCACGCACTGGAGCGTGAGGACCTTTTCCGAGGCCAGGCCGTTGGTGTTCGTGGCCCGGATTCGAATGCGGTTTTCCCCCTCCTCGAGAGGAACCCGTTCCAGAAAGGCATGCCGAGTGGCCGCCGGCCCGTCACCCACCACCTGGAGGCCTCGTTTGTCCTTGGTGTCCAGGGGCCTGCCGTTGATGAAGATCTCGATCCGGTCAATCCCCTGATCGTCCTCCACGACCCCCCGGAGTCCGATGATGTTCACCTCCACGCTGCCTCCGTCCTCCGGCGATGCGATGACCACCACGGGCGGGGTCCGGGAGCCTTTCTCGATCCGGGTGCGAAGGTCCTCCTCGCGCTGGGCCATTTCTCCCATCTCCTGAGCCAGTTGCTCGGACTTCTCCCGTTCCTCGGCCAGGGCCTGCTTCATCCGGTCGAACTCGGCCGCCATCTCCTGAAGCCGAGTCATCCTCGCCTCGAGCGCCGCGATTCGGGCCTCCTTTTCCGAATCCGGAGAGGTCGAACTGCCCGTTGGAGATGCTGCATCGGCCATTTTGGAAACGGTCGGCACAGTGGGCAAGCCTCCGGTCGAAGGCCGGGAATCCTCTTTCCGTATGTGAGCGACTGGCGGCCCAGGATCCTCCACCTTGAGGGCGGCGATCTCCTTTTCCGTGGCCTTGATGGCCTTTTCGGCCTCGCGGACGTTCACGAAGGCCCTCTCCCATCGCCGCGCACTTTCGAGGCCGTCGGAGACGGCCCGGTTCTCCGGTTCCCGGACGAGGAGGGCCGCCAGGAACGACTCGATGGCGTCGTAGTCCTCCCGGGCCCAGACAATGATGTCCACGTGGAAGGCCCCCAGGTCGTCCTCGTACCACCTGGGGTTCTGAGGGGTCCCGTCCAGGTGAAGGGGACCCTCGCGGTATCCCACGAACAGGTCCCCGTCGATCCAGGCCTGATCGATGGTCCCGAACCTCCCCTGGGTCAGAGGGGAGGTGTAGGACTGATCTCCCAGCCGGGAGATGATCGGCCACCCCATGTCCGGGGTCACGACCCCGGCAGGGCACCCGCCCCTGGGGCAGTAGTCCATGCGCCCCGCGGCGAAGAGGGAGTAGATGTCCCCCTTTTGAAGGCGGATCCCGGTGTTGATCATGCCCGCCCGCCCGGCGCGTATGGTGACGGACCGGTGGGCCTTCAGGATGGGATCGGGGGAGGTGGGCATGACCAGGACCGACCGGGCGCAGCCCGAGACCAGAAAAAGGATCGAGATCGCCGTGAGGACGCCCCAGGTCCTCGAAGGAAGCGCATGCATGTCCGGACCTCACTTGTCTTTCCCCGCCGGCGGAGAAGGGGGGCCGCCGGGATAGGGTGAAGACGGGATGCAGGATGGATACATGCGATGATACCAGAGGGGAGGGCCAAAGAAAAGAGAGGGAATTCCTCTCCTCCCGCGTGCGGGTTGCCTGCCGGGAGGGGAGGATGCGGGCGGACCGGTCCGGCTCCCTTGGGCGCAATCCGTTTTCATGCTATAATGGATAATCGATCGAACCTGCGGGAAAAAATGCCGTTCCCGGGGCCGCCGGCCCCGTGAGCAGAGGAGGTGGACGCCATGGCATGCCCCATGTGTGGATGCACGAGTTTTTATATGAAAGACCCCAACGACGAGTATGACACCTATGCCTTTGATCTGGAAGCTGGAGGGATCGTCTTTTCCGAGGATGTGGACGAGTCCGCGTGCCCCGATATTCAGGACGACAGCAGGATCCACTGCTCCCGGTGCGCCTGGAACGGTCGATTCGCCGATACAACGAAAGGGTAGGCCTCGCAGGGGACGGTTCCCGGGAGATGCGGGGCAAAAAAACAGCGCCCCGGAGTCCCGGGGCGCTGTTGCGTGAACAGCGTGTTCAGCCTTTGAGGACGGCTTCGGGCACCACGGCCTCTTCGGGCCAGTCCGCCGGGTAGATCTGCTCGGGACGCTCCTTGAGTCGTTCCTTCATCTTGGGCAGTCCCGGACGCTTGAAGTCCTCACGGGGTTCCTTGGGAATCCGGCCGTTTAGAATGGATTCGGAGCGAAGGCGCCTGCCGATGGTCCGCTCCATGAGGGTTCCGAGTTCCAGGATTCGATCGATGTCGATACCGCCGAGGTCAATGCCCATCTCGTCGAGCATGACGCACATGTCTTCAAAGCAGGCCAGACCCACCACGTTCGGGTCTTTGTAGTAGTAGGCCCCGGTCCCGGGCACGGGTGTCCGATCCAGGAAGTTGGCCGGCTGACCGCCGAGTCCCCCCAGAGTCCCCTCGAAGATGTCGATGCCGGCCTGGAGCGCGGCCAGGACATTGGCCATTCCCCATCCGCGAGTCACGTGAAAGTGGCCGATGTGAAGGTCCGTGTTGGGAATGGCGTCCAGGATCATGGAGAAGTATCGGTACACCTGGTTGGGCGGGGCCGAACCGTCATGATCCGCATGCTCGATGTCGTCCGCTCCGATGCTCAGCCACCGTTTGGTGAACTCCACGGCGTCTTCGAACCGGGTGGGGCCGGAGATGGGGCTTCCCCAGATGGTGCTCACGGTCCCGCACATCTTGATCCCGGCGTCCTTGCACTTCTTGATGCACCGCTCCGCCTCCCTCCAGTAATCGGGGAGGGTGGTGCCGCTGTTGGCAAAGTGGTGCTGCTCGTCCGTGGAGACCATCATCAGGACCCGGTCGGGCCCCCGGCCCTCCTCCTTCAGCCGAATGGCCCGGTCCACCGAGGGTTCCCGAATGGTGATGGCGGTCCATTCGATTTCTTCCGCTTGAATTCCCCGCTTGCTCAGGCGATTGACGAAGACCTCGTCGCGAACTCCTCTGAGCACCTCCTCGGCATCCCGGAACTGGGGCATGACCCGCGGGTTCCCCAGATTGGTGGCCTCGATGCGCTTGACCCCGGCAAAGGCGAGTTCCTGGAGATAGTAGATCTTGGCTTCCGTGGGGATGAAGACCTCTTCGTGCTGAAAGCCGTCTCGGATGGTGATGTCTCCCAGACGGACTTTTTTCGGCATTCTGGGGTGAACTGTAAATAGATTGTGCTCACTCATGGGATCTCCTCCTCGTTAGGTTGATCGCCGACCGGGTCGGCGTGACGAACGTTTGAATACCGGCAGATCAATGTTTGCGGCAGCGTGACGTTGCTCTCTGGTTCCCGAACGGGAGATCTCCCATCAGGGTCATTCCCATCAATCCGCCTCAACACCTCAACACCTCAACACCTCAACACCTCAACACCTAATCTCCATCTACCCCTTGATCGATCGCGGCAACAGCATCTGATGGTGCGGGCAGAGGCTGCGGGGGTTCTGATAGCAGCACCGGGCGAAGGCCACGAAGTAGTCCCGAAGACCGGGCATGGAGACGATTTCGTCCACGAAACCCGCCTTGGCGCAATAGACCGGTCGCGACTGGTCATAATACTGCCGAGCCAGTTCATTCATCTTGTCGATCACCGGCTCGAGGGGCTTGCCGGCATCCTTTTCCTTGACCAGACGCCGGGCAAAGGCGGCAGCCGCGGCGGTTTCCCCGTGCATGACATAAATCTCCGTCGTGGGTACACCCAGAGTGAATGCGTTGTTGCGGGTCGCCTGAGGGCCGCCCATGATGTAGTGGGCGGCTGCTGTTCCCTTTCGAAGGACCACGGTCATCATGGGCGCATGGGAGGCCTCTATGGAGTAAATCAGAGATTGGCCCAACCCTAAGAGTTCGGCCTGTTCCGCGATGTCCCCCACATCGATGCCGGAGGTGTCCTGGAACCAGATGACCGGAAGACGGTCCCTGCCGCAGAACATGACCAGTTCGTTCATTTTGATCAGGCCTTCCCGGTAGAGTTTGCCCCCGATGCCCAGATACTCGCCCTTGGCGTATCCGGGGTAGTCGGGTCCGAGGAAGCCCTGTCGGTTGGCGATCACCCCAACCGGGAAACCGTCCAGACGGGCCAGGCCGCAGTAGACCTCGGGCCCGTAGCCGGGCCGATACTCCATGTGCTCGCTGCCGTCAAAGAGACGGGCCATGACCTGCTCGATGCTGTAGACCCGTTTCTGGTTGAACGGGACGATCCGGTCCAGATCCTCGCCCGGATAGAGGGGAGCCACGGGTTCCGCCACTCGAAAGGTGCCCGGATCGTAACAGGGTAATCCGGCCATGAATTCCCGCAGGGCATCGAGCACGCCCTCTTCCGTGTCAAAGACCTGTCGCATGAAGCCGGTCCGTTCATGGTGAATGCCGATCCCACCGGGCGGCACCTGTTTGAATTTGCGCGTGGCCTCGATCAGGGCCTCGGCCCCTTCCATGTCAAAGTGCCCCTTGGGTGACATGCCGCTCACGATACCGCCTCCGCCCACGGCCATGTTCGATTTCTCATGGGCGAAGATGATGGCCGGGCTGATGGCGTGGTAACCGCCGCCCGCCGGATTCGTGCCGTACATGCCCACGATAACGGGGATTCCCTTTTCCGCCAGTTCGGCGTGGCGGAAAAAGGTTCGGCCGCCGGATCGCCTTCCCGCGTAAACCTTCTCCTGTTCGGTCAGCTTGACACCGCTGCAGTTGAGAACCCACACCAGGGGGATGTTGAGCTGTTCGGCGATGTCCTGGGCGCGGAACACGTGTTCTCTCTGTCCCGGGATCCAGGCGCCTGCCAGGACCCGGTTGTCCGATGCGATGATGGAGGCATATCGGCCTGAGATCACTCCCAGGCCCGTGATGACGCCGGTGGTGCCCTCCTGGTTGAACTCGGGATCGTAGAGGCTGTTCAGGGGAATGAAGGTCCCCGGATCCACCAGATGTTCGATACGCTCAAGGGCGGTCTTCTCGCCGCGCTTGTGGAGTTTTTCCGCTGGAAGCCCCTTGCTCTCACGTTCCTCCAGTGCCTTTTCGACCTCGGCCTGCACTTCCTTCATTTGATGGACGTTTTCCTCGAAGGCCGAAGCATCCTTTTGGCTGAGTGGTGCTCCCAATGGGTCCATGTTCTGAAAATACGGTCTCATCGGCGTCAATACCTCCTCGCGAAATGAGCCTGGAATTCAGCTCAGTTGGGATAAAGATACATACGGCGCAGAAAGGTTTCTGCGGCACCGTTCCAATCGGGGTCTATCGGAAATCTCCTACGGTCTGTCCGAGCGTGGCCACGAGGCCGGCTCGAAAACGCCGGTCACGGTAGAGCCGGGCGTCGGCCTCCATCTCCTTTCGAACAAAGGATGTTTCGTCAAACCCGGAGGAGGAAACCTCCGAGAGGAGTGCATCCAGGGCCTCTATGGACTGGGGGGCGAGAGGCCTTCCGAGTCGCGCCATGTCTGCCCGGACCTCGCCGAGGGGTTTCCCCAGGATGGAGGCATAGGTCTCCGGGTTGACGCGGCGGCCGACTTCACGGGCAATCTCATCTACGGAGGCCAGGGCCGGCCGGTCTTGCGGAGAGATCCCGGGGATATCCCCTTCGGGGCAGGTGGCCAGGCGCAGTCCTTCGGGAAGCATGCGAAGGGCGGTCTCCCGGTCATGCACGTCCAGGGCCTCCAGGTACCGGGCCTTGTCTCCTTCCGGGTCTTGAGTCCGCTCCTTTTTTGGAAAGGGGAGCGGTACGTCCACGACCATGTTGTAGATCCCGACGCGCGCAAGGTCGGGTCCCTTGACTTCCGTGGAGGTCTTGGCCATGAAGGCGGTGTTGACCGGCCCGGCCTTGATCCATGCGCGTGCGATGCCGGACCACCCCGGAATGAGACCGATCATGGCCTCACTGAAGCACATGCCGCTTCGAGAGTCCCCCACCAGGACGTCGGCCATGAGGGGGATCTCGGCCGATCCTCCGAACCGGGTACCGCCTCCGCAAACCGCCACCACACGCATGTGTCGAGACAGTCCCCGTATCTTTCCGTGGAGTGAAATCCCTTTTTCCAGGCGGCCATCCGCCCAGTCATACAGGCGGTCGATTTCTTCGGCGGGGGCCCCTGCGGTCCTTTTATCCTTTGCGGCCGACAGGGTCTGATCGAGCCGGGTCAGGCTTTCCTTGAGGTCGCCGCCTGCGTGGACAGGATCGTTGGACCCGCAGAGAAGGAGGAAGCCGATTCGGTCCCGCGCGTCGTTTACCCGGTCCAGGCCGTCCAGGTAGGCGTCGAGTCCCGGATTTCCCACCTGATGCACGGGTGGATTGGCATAGTACAAAACAGCGCCTTCGGATCCGCCATAGGTGACACGGTCGATGATCAGGCAGGCCTTTCCCTCACGCCACTCATAGAGGGACCCCATGTTGCGGTACCCTTCTAACTGCCCCGACCTGAGAAGGTCGATGACTCCTTTCATGGAAACCTCCAGGAATTAGGTGTACTCATTTTTCCCCGTTTTTTCGAGCCGATTTTCCAGACTTGGCAATGAGTGCATCAGGTTATACAATGAAGACAAACAGGTTTCAAGTAAACGACCGTTCGTAAGGCTTGCTTGTCTCTTCTGACTCCTCGAAACGGGTGTTTTTCATGCCGCGCAGACCATGCGGTGCGACTGCCGGGCGGCTCCAGCGTTTTCGTCTTGACAAGCCGGACCCTGTTTTTCTATGGTCACTTTATAGCTAAATAATAGCCATGCTCCAGAAAGGTCTTGGGTGGTCTGCAGCGGCACCTTTTTTGATGATGGAGGGCAACTTATGAGTATTATTGATGAAATAAAGGAGATCGTGGGGGAAGGAAACGTCTTTGACGATCGAGTGGAGTGCCTCTGCAATTCAAGGGACATGTCGGTTCACGAAGGAGTGGCGGATGCCATCGTATTCGCCCGGACCACCGAGCAGGTCTCGGCCATCATGAAGCTTGCACACCGGGACAAGGTGCCGGTCACGGCCCGGGGAACCGGGTCCAGCGTGACCGGTGCGGTCCTTCCGGTCCGGGGCGGTATCGTCCTGGATCTCCATAACATGAAGAATATCCTCGAGATCAACAAGAAGGACTTCTACGCCAGGGTGGAACCGGGCGTGGTCTGCATGCCGCTCAACGCCATCCTGGCCAAGGACGGTCTCATGTTCCCTCCCAACCCGGGGAGCGAGGCCATCGCCACCATCGGCGGCATGGTGTCCACGAACGCCAGCGGGCACCGGGCCGTCAAGTACGGGACCACGCGGGACTATATCAAGGGCCTGAAGGTCGTGATGGCCGACGGAACGGTGATGGAGACCGGCACCACAGCCCCCAAGACCAGCCTCGGGTACGACCTGACCCACCTCTTCACCGCGGCCGAAGGGACCTTGGGCATCATCACGGAGATCATCATCAAGCTCGAGCGCAAACCCGAATACGATGCCATGGCCCTGGCGATTTTCGGGGACCTGAACAAGGCCGGCGATGCGGTCACCGAGGTGATCACGTCGGGGATCAAGCTGGCCGGCTGCGAGATCATGGACAAGTACAGCCTCAAGGTGGTGGAAGACGCCCTGGGCAAGGACGTGAGCAAGATCGAGGCCCTGCTCATCATGGAGGCGGACGGGGCCAGGGAAGTGGTCACCCGGGACATGAAGAAAATCGAGGAGATCTGCAGAAAATACAGCGTGCAGGAGTTCGAGTGGACGGACGATCCGGCCCGGCGGACCCAGATGATGGTGGCCCGCGGTCGGCTCGTGCCCACGCTCTCCCGCATCCAGCCTTTCAACCGGCTCATTCCCATCGCCGAGGACCTGGGAGTGCCCAGTACGAAAATCCCGGATACCATTCGCAGGGCTCAGGCGATCTCGGACAAGTACAAGGTGACCATTGCCACATTCGGACATGTGGGCGATGGGAATGTCCACACGACCTTTGTGGGCGACGTGCGAAGCCGCGACGATTGGGCCCGCTTGAAGCCGGCCGTGGAGGAACTGGTGGATGCGGCCCTGGCCGTCAAGGGTACCGTGAGCGCCGAGCACGGGACCGGGATCACACGGGCTGCTCATATCGAGAGGCAGCTCGGGGCGGGCATGGACGTCATGCGCAAGATCAAGCAGGCCCTGGACCCGGACAACATCCTCAACCCGGGCAAGATGAACCTGGAGAAGTCGGACATACCGCCTGACATTTACGACTACTTCACGTTTCAGCCGCTCCTGGACAACCCCGAGGGGGTGAGTTCCTTTGGGTCGGACGTGGACAACGAGATCCTGGCCTGTATCCACTGCGGTTTCTGTCGCCTCGGGTGCCCCACCTTCGAGGTGTCGCAGCGGGAGTCCAGAAACGCCCGCGGAAGAAACGCGCTGGCGTTTTATATGTTGAACGGCACGGTGGACATGGACAAGGATCTGGCCCAGGCCTTTTACACATGCACCACCTGCCAGGCCTGCACCTACTTCTGCCCGGCCCAGATTCGTGTGGACGAGATCGTGGAAGGGGCGCGGAAGAAGATCTACGAAGCCGGAATGGCGCCGGAGTCTGTGCTGGGAGTCCGGGATAACATTCTGAAGACCGGTAACGTCTATGCCGAGGCGGCAGCGGGAAGGGTCGAGATCTACCCCAAGGAACTCAAGGAAAAGGCCAAGGCCGGCCAGCTCAAGGACAAGGCCGAGACCCTTCTCTTCATGGGGTGCGTGCCCAGTTACCTGGACATGAAAATGGTCCCCAGCCTTCTCAAGCCCCTGGATGCGGCCGGCGTCGACTATACCACTCTCGGCATGGAGGAAAGCTGCTGCGGGTTTCCCCTTTTTCTGGCCGGATCGGGAGAGTTCGAGGACCACGCGCGCAAGATCATTGAAAGGCTTCGGGCGACGGGAGCCAAAGAACTCGTGACTCCGTGCGCCGGCTGTTACAAGACCTTCAAGAAACTCTACCCGGAGGTCGGGGATCTGGGCATGGAGATCTACCATTCGGTCCACTACCTGGAGAAACTCTTGAAGGAGGGGAGGCTGAAGCTCAAGGGGGATCTGGCCAAGAAGGTCACATACCACGATCCGTGTGACCTGGGGCGGACGTTCAAGATATTCGAGGAGCCGCGCAACATCATTCAACAGATCCCCGGTGTCCAGTTCGTGGAGATGGCCCGGAATCGGCTTCAGGCCCGCTGCTGCGGAGGCGGGGGTGGACTTCAGGCCAATGATCCGGACATGGCCGCCGACATCGCTGCGGTTCGTGTGCGGGACGCCCTGGCCGTTGGGGCGGAGGTCATCATCTCGGGTTGCGCGGCGTGCAAGGACAACCTGCGAAAGGGCGCCAAGAGGATTCCCAAACAGGAACGCGGCAAGATCAAGATCATGGACATCACCGAGGCCGTAGCCGAAGCGATGGAGTAAACGCAGAAGAAAGAGTTAAGGGATAAGGTGTTGAGGTGTTGAGGGAACCGATTCCGAACTCCTGAATGAACCGGTGGCCGGCTTGGAAGGGTTTTTGGGGGGTGGCATTTTCCATCCATCCCAGACCCTCGGCGATTCAGAAGCGAACGGTTTCCCTGAATACCTCAACACCTCAACACCTTAACACCTGAGCACCTGAACACCTCAACACCTATCCGACCGCAGGGAGGATCTATGCCCGAAGCCCAGGAAGTCCCCAGGAAACCCATCGAGGCATATAAAGTCTGCAAGAAGGTCATGGCCGACCATTTCTACGAGATGGATGAGGCCGCCAAAAAAGGGTCCCCCAAGATTGCCTGGTGTACGAGCGTGGGACCGGCGGAACTCCTGCGAGGTATGGGCTTCCTGGTCTATTATCCCGAGAACCACGGGGCCATGCTGGGGGCCACGCGCATGGCCACGGATCTGATCCCCTACGCCAACGCCATGGGGTACTCCCCGGACATCTGTTCCTACCTCACCTGCGATGTGGGATCCTACCTGCAGAAAAAGACGCCGCTCACCGCGGCATACAAGATCGAATCGGTCCCCAGGCCCGATGTGCTCGTGTTCAACACGAACCAGTGCCGGGATGTGCAGGACTGGTTCGCCTGGTATGCAAGAGAGTTTCAGGTGCCCCTGGTGGGGGTGCACACGCACCGGGACATCAAGGATATTCGCGAGTACCAGATTCGGGATATCGCCAAGCAGATCGAGGATCTCATCCCGCCGCTGGAGGCGGTGACGGGCGAGCGCTTCGACATGGACCGGTTCAAGGAGGCCGTGGAGTTGTCCCGGCAGACCTCGGTGCTCTGGAGGACTTGTCTGGAGTCTTCCGCGGCCATCCCGGCGCCGTGGACTTTTTTTGACGCCACCATCCACATGGGACCGGCCGTGGTGGCCCGAGGCACACAGGAAGGGGTGGACTATTATGAAAAGCACCTTCTGCCTGAACTCCGGCAACGGGTCGAGGACGGCGTGGCCGCCGTGGAGGGAGAGAGGCATCGGCTCTACTGGGAGGGGATGCCCATCTGGGGAAAGCTGAGACCGCTCTCCGAGCAGTTCGCTTCGCTCCGGGCGTGTGTGGTGGCCTCCACATACTGCAATTCCTGGATCTTCGATCAGTTCGATCCGGCCGAGCCCTTTGAGAGTATGGCAAGGGCCTATACGGAATTGTTTATCGTACGGGACGAGACGTACAAAGAGCAGTACATTCAAGAATGCTACGAGAAGTTCCGGTTCAACGGCATCGTATTTCACGATGCCAAGACCTGCCCGAACAACTCCAACAACCGGTATGGAATGCCCGAAAGACTGGTGCGGAAGCTGGGTATTCCCACATTGACCATCAACGGTGATTTGTGCGATCTGAGGTGTTACTCCGAGGAACAGGCCAAGACGAACATCGAGGCCTTTGTGGAGCAGCTCGAAGAATAGCAGAGCTATTCAGGTATTAGGGTGTTCAGGGGGGATAAGGATTGAAGGATTAAGGGTAGGGACCCGCTGCGGGATGTGGGACGGTACTGGGTGCAGCCCTGTGTTTCCCTCAACACCTCAACACCTCAACACCTGATTCCTTGTACTCGACAAGGCGGATTTCTGAAAGGCGTTCATAGGGATGACAACATCGGACAACCTCTTTGTCGGCGTCGACGTCGGCGCCTCGCGCACCAAGGTCGCCGTGCTGGATGAATCATCTGCGCTCCTCGGCTGGGATGTGCGGCGGTCGGGCACGGACTTTGAGCGGACGGCAAAAGAGTGCCTGGAGCACGCGCTTGGCATGGCCGGGGCGCCCGGTCGCAATGAGTTCCCGTGCGTCTCCACGGGATACGGCCGCAGGAACGTGTCTTTCAGCCAGGATACCAAGACCGAGATCGGTTGTCATGCCCGGGGGTGCTACCACTACTTCCCCATGGCCATGACCATCATCGACATCGGGGGACAGGATAACAAGATCATCAAGCTCGACGATCAGGGCCGGCGGTTGAGTTTCAAGATGAACCGCAAGTGCGCGGCGGGGACCGGGGCATTTCTCGAGGAGATGGCGATGCGACTGGATGTCCCGCTCGAGGATATGGATGGACTGGCCCGGGCCTCGACCCGGATGGTAGAGCTCGGAAGCTATTGTACCGTGTTTTCCGGGACCGAGGTGCTCGAGAAAATTCGGCAGGGGATTCAGGTCCCGGACTTGGTGAAGGGTATTTTCTACTCGGTGATCAAACGAATCCTGGAGATGGATTCCCTCACCGACCGGGTGGTGATGACCGGGGGCGTGGTGGCCAATAATCCATACCTCGTGGAGATGGTCAGGGAAATCACCGAACAGGAGGTGTTGGTTCCGGAGTACCCACAGCTCACCGGGGCCGTGGGCGCTGCGCTATTTGCCATGGAGTTGGATGCTTAAGCGGGAGGATGAAGATTATGGCATTACAAAGTCATTGGATGCACATGGGCACGGTCTTAAAAATGCATGCCATCAACTATCCTGACAAACTGGGGTGGCAGGACAAGAGCCGGGAATGCTCGTTCAAGGAGTGGAATGATCGGGCGTGCCGTCTGGCAAACGGCCTCAGGGACGTCGGCTGCGGTCACGAGGACTCGTTTGGCGTGATCGCCTACAACCGCGGCGAGTGGATGGATATCTACGCGGGTTGCGCCAAGGGCGGCCAGATGGTGGTTCCCATCATGTTCCGCCTGGCGGGCCCAGAGATCGAGTACATCGTGAACCACTCCGAGTGCAAGGCCTTCATCGTTGAAGCCCCGTTCGTGGAACTCGTGAACAGCGTCAAGGAAAAACTGCCTGTGCCCAAGGATGCCTACATTTACCTGGGTGACGGCCCGGCGCCGGAAGGGTACGTGGGGTTCGAAGACTGGTTGGCCAAGTCCTCGCCGGAGGAACCGGAATACCTGGTGGACGCGGCGGACATCTGGACCATCATGTACACATCCGGGACCACAGGGCGACCCAAGGGTGTCATGCGCACCCACGAGAGCTACATGGCTCAGTACTATCTCAATGATATCAATCTCGGGGTGTTGCCCACGGACAAGGTCATGCTGGTCATGCCCATGTGCCACGTGAACTCCATCTACTACTCCTTTGCCTATACGCTCGTCACCGCTCCGGTCTTCGTCTACAACATGATCAGCTTTGACCCCGAGGAACTGCTGCGCACCATCGATCAGTACAAGATCACCTTCACATCCCTCGTCCCCACCCACTACATTATGCTGCTGGCCCTGCCTGCGGAGGTCAAGAACAGCATCAACGTCAGTTCCATCCGGCAGTTGCTGATCTCATCGGCCCCCGCCCGCAAGGACCTCAAGGCGGCCATTATGGAGTACTTCAAGAATGCGGAACTCTGGGAGGCCTACGGCAGCACAGAAGGCGGTCTGGTGACCCTGCTTCGGCCCGAGGATCAGTTCAAAAAACTGGGCTCCATCGGCAAGGAGATTTTCGGCACGGACCGCATCCGAATTCTGGACGAGGACAGAAACGAAGTGCCGGACGGCGAGGTGGGCGAGCTCTTTTATCGTACGCCCATGCTTTTCAAGCAATACCTCAAGGAGCCTGAGAAGACGAAAGAGGCCTTTGAGAACGGATGGTCCTCGGCCGGCGACATGGTCATGCGTGACCCGGACGGGTACTATGTGCTCGTGGATCGCAAGGCGAACATGATCATCACGGGCGGTGAGAACGTGTATCCCTCCGAGGTGGAGAGTGCGGTGGGCGGGCACGAGGCGGTCAAGGATATCGCGGTGATCGGTATTCCCGACCAAAAGTGGGGCGAGGCCATCAAGGCGATCATCGTGCTTCACGACGGCCACGAGCCGAGCGAGGAACTGGCCAAAAATATCATTGACTTTTCCCGCGACAAAATTGCAGGGTATAAGCGCCCAAAGAGCATCGACTTCATCAAGGATGAAGAGATGCCTCGGACTCCCACAGGAAAGATTCTGCACCGGATTCTTCGAGAGAAGTATGGCAAATGGAGCGATTCGTAGGCAGGGTGTCTTGAGGGCAAGGCCCCGATGATAAGGTGTGCCTTCCTTCCGGAGCGTCCGACTGGACGGGAGGAGTCCATAGTGAAGAGGGTATGACGACACCCGCCGACTGGCAATGATTCAGACTCACGTTACGATTGGAGGAAATTCGACATGTTGAAAAACGCGTTCATTCCCTACAAAGGTTACTTCTCAAGTCCGTTTTCACGGTGGCAGGGGAGCCTGCAATACGAGAACGCCATCCTGCTTGCCGGCACCACGGCGAAACGGTGGCTCGAAGGCAAGGGCTGGGACCCGCGGATGTATCAGTATGTTGTATTTGGAAACACCATCGGTCAGCATCATCAGTTCTATGCCAGTGCTTGGGCAGCGGCCCTCATGGGCGCCAAGGAGACGGCGGGCATGACCATCAGCCAGGCCTGCACCACGTCCACCACGTGTATCTGGACGGCGGCTATGGGCGTGGAGAACGGGCTTTACGAGCAGGTGGCCGCCCTCATGGCGGACCGCTGCTCCAATGGGCCGCATACGACTTGGCCCAATCCCCTCGGTCCCGGTGGCGAGGTGATCTCCGAAAACTGGCTCATGGACAACTTCAACAGCGACCCGAACGTGGGCCTGCGCATGATCGAGACGGCTGAAAACGTGGCCAAGGAGGGCGGATTCACCAAGGAACAGGCCGATGACCTGTCTCTGCACCGGTACAACCAGTACCTCATGGCCCTGAAGAATGACCGGGAATTCCAGAAACGGTACATGTTCCCCGTGGAGATCCAGATATCCAAGAAGAAGACCATCACCGTGGAAGAGGACGAAGGGATCACCCCCAGCACCGCGGAAGGTCTGGCCAAGCTCAAGCCGGTGATCCCGGGTGGGGTTCTCAGCTTCGGAGCCCAGACCCATCCGGCAGACGGAAACTGCCTGCTCACAGTGGCCTCAGAGGCCAAGGCCAAGGAATTGAGCGCCGACCCGTCCATCCCCATTCAGATCCTTTCCTACGGCTACTCCCGGGCCAAGGCCGGTTACATGGCGGCCGCCCCGGTTCCGGCCGCCAAAATGGCACTGGAGAAGGCGGGTCTCAAGATCACGGATATCAAGGCCATCAAGACCCACAACCCGTTCATCGCAAACGACCTCTTCATGGCCAAGCAGTTCGGCATCGATGCCAAGGGGAGCGGCGACCAGACCTTCAACGATTACGGGTCGAGCCTTGTCTATGGACATCCCCAGGGTCCCACAGCCGGGCGCAACATCATTGAGGGGATTGAGGAAGTCGTCATGAGAGGCGGCGGATACCTTCTCTGGGCCGGTTGCGCTGCCGGTGACACGGGCGGTGCACTCATCCTCAAGATCGGATAAACAGAGATCTCGAAAACGCAACCACAGGGGGGTCGTCTTCATTGAGGACGGCCCCCTTTGCGTGATGGGTCCCCGACAAATGCACTCTGGAAGCTATGGAGAGCCATGATGGAAATATCCAACACCCCCCGAAACCACTGCATTCGATGCGGTACGTGCTGCCGCAGTGGGAGCCCCACGCTTCACATGGAGGACGTGGACAGCGTCCGTACGGGGATCATCCGCCTGGATCAGATCTATACCATCCGCCGCGGCGAAGTGGTCCGGGACAACGTGCATGGCGGACTGGCCCTGGTGGGCACGGAGCGGATCAAGGTCCGCGAACGGGCAGCCCCGCCTTGGCCGGGGGCATGCCTCTTCTATGATCACGCCGGGCATGCCTGCACCATGTATGAGGACCGTCCCGCCCAGTGCGCGGCGCTCGAGTGCTGGGACCCCGCCGCTTTCATGGAGGTCTACGATCACCCACGGGCCGAACGAAGGCATCTGGTGGAGGATGCCCACCTACTGGCCCTTGTGGACGAGCACGAGGCCCGCTGCGGTCTTGCTCGGGTTGACCGCGCGGTGAAACGCATGGGGAGAGAGAGGCAGCCGGGTGTGGCTGAACTGATCAAAATCCTTCAGGGAGACCACCAAATGCGCGGCCAGGCGATGGAGGAACTGGGTATTTCCGAAGGGGCCCTGGATTTTTACTTCGGTCGGCCTCTGACGCGCATTCTGCACCAGTTCGGCCTTCAATTGAAGGAGCGCCCGGACGGTTCTTTCCTGCTCAAGAGGGTAGAAGAATAGGGAAGAAAAGGATCAAGACGAAAAGGGCCCCGCAGCGTCTCCGCTCCGGGGCCCTTGTTGTGCGTGGGTCTATCTGGAGATTCGTGGCTAGAAAAGGCCCTGCACCTTTCCGGTTTTCGGATCCACATCCACACGGCGGAAGGCCGGGTTGGAACTGGTTCCGGGCATCAGGCTGATGGTGCCGGCACAGGGGCAGAGGAACTTGGCGCCCGAGTAGATGAGCACGTCGCGGATGGGAAGGGTCCATCCCTTGGGCGTTCCCTTGAGGGCCGGATCGTGGCTCAGGCTCAGGTGGGTCTTCACCATCATGGTGGCGAAGTCGTTGTAGAAGGAGTCGCTTTCGAGCATCTTGGCCTTGGCCTCGGCCTCGGGTGTCCAGGAGACACCGTCCGCACCATAGACCTCGGTGGCGACCTTGTGCACGCGATCCCGCAGCTTCATCTCCAGCGGGTAGAGGAACTGGAAGTCATTGGGCTGTTCGCAGGCTTCCTTCACCGTTTCAGCGAACTCGATGGCGCCGTCGCCGCCGTCGGCCCAGTGGGTGGACACGGCGCAACGGGCCCCGGCGTCTTCCGCGGCCTTACGCACTGCGGCGATCTCGGCCTTGGTGTCGGTATGGAATGCGTTGATGCAGACCACCGGGTTGATCCCTGCCTTGCGGATGTTCTCGATGTGCTTGACCATGTTGGGGATGCCCTTTTCCACGAGTCCCACGTTTTCCTTGGTGTAGGCATCGTCCAGGGCCAGGCCGGCCACGACCTTGGGACCGCCGCCATGCATCTTCAAGGCACGGATGGTGGAGGTGAGCACGGAGACGTGGGGCTTGAGACCGCTGTTGCGGCACTTCACGTTCCAGAATTTTTCAAAACCGATGTCCGCGCCGAACCCGCTCTCCGTGATGTGGTAATCGAAGAGTTTGAGGCCGATCCGGTCGGCGATGATGGAGGACTGTCCCACGGCGATGTTGGCAAAGGGGCCCGCGTGCACCATACAGGGCTGGTATTCGGCCGTGCACATCAGGGTGGGGTTGATGGCGTTTCTCATCCAGGCCGTCATGGCCCCGCCTACTTCCAGGTCTTTGGTCTTGACGGGCTTGCCCGCCTTGTCAAAGGCCAGGGTGATCTCGTCCATGCGGGCCCGAAGGTCGGGAAGGTCCTTGACGATGGAGAGGATGGCCATGAGTTCGGAGGAGACGGCGATGGCGAATCTGCTCTGCATGGTGAAGCCGTCGGAACGGCCGCCGAGCCCGATGACGATGTTGCGGAGGGACTGGGCGCAGAAGTCGATGATCCAGCCGAACTCCACCCGGGTGGGATCGATGTCCAGCCGTCTCATCTTGGTAAGGCGGGCCAGTTGCTCGTCGTTGTAGTTCCGCTCGTGCTGCATGCGGGCGGTCAGGGCCACCATGGCCAGGTTGTGGGCGTTCATGATGTCGTTGATGTCGCCCGTGAGTCCCATGGAGAACTCGGTCATGGGAATGAGCAGGGCGTTTCCACCGCCCGCAGCCGTCCCCTTGATATTCATGGTCGGGCCGCCCGAAGGCTGGCGCAGGGCCCCGCCCACGTTCAGGCCGAGTTTGCCCATGCCTTCCATGAGTCCCACGGAGGTGGTGCTTTTGCCCTCGCCGAGCGGGGTCGGGGTGATGGCGGTCACCTCGATGTACTTGCCGTCGGGCCTGTCGCCCAACCGGTCCATGATCTTCAGGAAGTCGAGCCTGGAGAGACGTCCGTACTCCTGGTACTCCTCTTTGCTGAGCCCCAGCTTCTCTCGCCACTCATCATGGCTCGGCATGTTCGCCTCGGCAGCCTCGGAGATCTGCCAATCTTTCATGTTTACTGCATCGTATGCCATTCTTTCTCTCCTCCTTCATGCGTTTTTGTTGTTCATACGAAGACGATATCGCACCAATCTTCTTGGTTACACCTCGGATTTCGCGTCAAAATCCCTAACAGAAAAAGCTTGTGACGTCAAGTACAAGGGTGTCGATTTTTGGTTTTGTAGTGGGTATTCGGAACTCCTTCCCGAAAGGGGAAGGGCCGGGGCCCTTTTCAGAGTTTTGCCCCCACAGCGTTCCGTGATATGTAAAGGAGAACAAATGGAGGAATGCGTAACAGGCCGTTGAAAAACGCCCATCTGCTGCGTTTTGCTCATCCCTCGTCACTGCGGCGTACTGGCTTGTACCCCTCATTCCTCGGGATTTCGCAAGCCTTGCACCTGGGCATGTTGAGTCAGCCTGTGGATATCGGATTTTTCAACACGCTAAGGGGCCTCGCGGAGACAGGCCTGAAACCGTCTTTGACAGTTTGAATATCAAAAAAAGCATCGAAATATACTTAATTAAGCAATGAAAGGTTATTAAATAATGAATAAAAAAGCCAAAACACGAAGATTGGGGTTTATCGGTGCGGGCAACATGGCCGGGGCCCTGATTCGGGGGTTGCTGCGGAGCGGCCTGTACCAAAAGAGCGAACTGGGCGCATCGGATCTGAATCGAGAAAGACTGCTGGATATCACAAGAGAGACGGGCATCCATCGGTATGACGATAATCTCGGCCTGGTGCAGGCCTCCACGGCAGTGATTCTTTCGGTCAAACCCCAGGTACTCTCGGGCGTACTCGAGGAGATTCGGGCCGAGATCCGCCCGGACCAACTCGTCATCTCCATCGCCGCCGGAATTCCACTGGCCCTCCTTGGCGAATCCTTTGGCCCCGGTCTCCCGCTTATCCGGGTGATGCCCAACACGCCGGCCCTCATCGGGGCCGGCATGAGTGCACTGGCCCGCGGTGAAAAGGCCTCGGAAGAACACCTTGCTATTGCTGAGGCCATTTTCGAGGCCGTGGGGGAGACGATCGTGGTGGATGAAGGCATGATGGACGCCGTGACCGCTGTATCGGGAAGTGGGCCGGGGTATGTTTTCCGCATCATGGAGGCCATGGTGGATGGTGGAGCGGCCGTGGGGTTCGATCACGAAACAGCCACCCGGCTGGTGGTCCAGACATTTCTCGGATCGGCCCTGCTGGCCGCCGAATCGGATCGGAGTCTGGGTGAACTCCGAGAGATGGTGACGTCGCCGGGGGGGACCACAGCGGCCGGACTTGCGGTACTGGAAAACCGGGGAATGGCGGAGACCATGAAGGCTGCGGTCCGCGCGGCCAGGGATCGGGCCGTGACACTCGGCAGGGGCGAATGACGACTTGAGGGCCGTTTGTCCTATGGCCTCGCCCTTCATTTCATTCAGGGGTCGGCGGGATCTGCATCCTCCGGGAGAACATGGCAATGGCCCGAAAGTATGCCGGCCCTCCCACGTCGTAGGTGTCGTTGTGGCCTGCCCCGTCCAAGGGAAGAAAGGCCTTGGGTTGTATCGCCTCCAGGAACAGGCGTTCCCCCATGGAAAAGGGAACGATCTCGTCCCCGCGTCCGTGCACGATGAGTGTGGGAAGGGTGACCCGAACGATTTTTTGCAGGTTGTTGTAGTTGGCAGGGAGCAGAGGGGAAAGCAGCGCAAAGATTCCCATACCCTTTGCCATGTCCCGCGTGTTCGTAAACGCGCTTTCCAGGATCAGGCAGCGAAGCGGCCTGTTCAGGGCCACTTCCATGGCGACGGCCGCACCCAGGGATCGGCCGAAGGCGACCAGCCGGTCCGCCGGAATTCCCAGCGTCTTTACGGCGTGGTCGTAGACGGCCAGGCCGTCGAGATAAACGCCCTTCTCCGAAGGACGGCCCGTGCTTCGTCCGTACCCCCGGTAATCCACGAGAATGACCCCCAGGCCCTCCAGGAGAAGCAGCCTGACGTTGTCCAGGCGATGACTGATGTTGCCTGCGTTTCCGTGAAAAAAAAGGAGGACCGGTTCCCCGGGGTCCTTGGAACGGAAATACCATCCAAACAGCCGTTCTCCATCGGGAGTGTCCACCAGCACATCTTCAGCTTGAAGCCGAAGAGTCCGGGGAGTCAGGTCCAGGGCGGCCTCAGGAAAGAAGACCATGAAGTTTTCAATGCGCGGATAAAAGGCCCAGAACCCGAAACCGAGGGCCAGGACGACGATCAGGATGTGAAACCATTTCAGGGTCACGGAGTCCGCCGACGGTCATATGGGCCTGCGCCCTTGGCATTCCGGATGATTTTCACCCTCTTGCCGGTTGCGAGGAGAACTCGGAAGGGCTGTGCCATCGCGTTCGCTCCGCAGTCTCCCTCGGTGTGGTTGCCCTAGGCGCCTCCCAGGATCTCGGCGATCCTGCGTTGTTCCGACTCGTCGAGATAGGGGTGCATGGGAAGACTGAACACGCGCTGCGCCAGGTCCTCACTCACGGGAAAATCGCCTTTTCGGTATCCAAGGTAGGAGTAGGCGGGTTGCAGGTGAAGCGGCGTGGGGTAGTAAACAGCCGTGGGGACTCCCGCTTCCTTGAGTTTGCCCTGAAGGGCCTTCCTGTGATCCGCATCCCTCGCAACCACCGTGTACTGGGCCCATGCGGAGAGGCTGTCCTTCGGGATGGTCGGAAGCCGAAGGTCGGCGTTCGTGGAAGAGATCCATTCCGTGTAGCGAGAGGCGACGCGCTGCCGGCGATCCACTTCATCGGAAAAGATGGAGAACTTGGCTAAGAGAACCGCTGCCTGAATCGTGTCCAGCCGGCCGTTGATGCCGATGCGGACGTTTTCATACTTGTCCCTTCCCTGGCCGTGCACCAGGATGGAACGCATGGCCTCGGCGAGATCGTCGTCGTGGGTGAAGCACATTCCCCCGTCGCCGTAAGCTCCCAGGGGCTTGGCGGGGAAAAAGGAGGTGCATCCGATTTCAGCAAGTGCACAGGCCTTTCGCCCCTTGTATGCCCCACCGAAGGCCTGGGCCGCATCTTCAATGACAACCAGTCCGTGCTTGTTCGCGACCGTGGTGATCGGATCGTAGTCCGCAGGCAGACCGAAGAGATCCACCGGAAGAACCGCTTTGGGCCTCATGGAATCCGTCCTCCATCCGGGTTGCTCGGGATTTGGTCTTGGGAGGGGATGGGCGTTGGGGTCCTTTGCGACGAGGGCGTGAAGTGCTGTATCCAGTGGTGAGGGGTCCATGTTGAATGTGGCGGGATCGATGTCCACGAAGACCGGCGTCGCTCCCAGAAGGGTGATCACCTCAGCCGTTGCGACAAAGGTGAAAGGAGTCGTCAGGATGATGTCCCCCGGGCCGACTCCCTGGGTCATGAGGGCGAGGAGCAGGGCATCGGTGCCGGAGGAGCACCCGATGGCGTGCTTGGCGCCCACGTATGAGGCGAGCGCTTCCTCGAGTTCAGCCACCTCAGGACCGAGAATGTAGCGCCCGTGGGAGAGAACCGCTTGAATATTCCGGTCGATCCTGTCTTTGATTCTCTCCTGCTGCGCGGCCAAGTCAATGAATTGCATAGTAGATCCCCTTTATGATCTTAAAGATATCTTTAATGAACTTTTATGCTATCTTTCAGGGCAATAGATTATCGTTATTTCCTGTCTATATCATTCTTATATTTCTGGATATACCTCGATCCAAGTCATAACGGATGACATTTCCACCGCATGCCCTCATGCATCCGGCCTGTACGGTCTCTCCGTGGGTTGGGTGGACGATCTTATAGATCGGAAAACGGTTTTTCGTCAAGGACCCGATGACGTCTTTAACCTGTGCGGAGCATTTCATTCCGTAAACCGGAAGCATCAAGATCTTTGAAGCGTTCCGGAAAGGGCGTGAAGATGTGCACAGGGATGAAGGGCCGGTGGATGGGAAAAGGAGGGTCTTCGGAGGGTGAGTTTCTTTGAATCACCGGTTCACCGAGGAGTGTGAAGGGTGGAGAATGAAGGTAAGGACGTTCTCATCCCCATCCCGTCGGTAACTGAGGTCGTCCACCATCTTTTTGATGAGAAATACGCCCAAGCCACCGATTTTTCGACCGGATATGGATGCATCCAGGTCGGGATCTTTCAGGTCTTCGAAGTCGAAAGGTACCCCTGTGTCCCGGAACTCCACCAGGAGGCTGCCGTCCCGGCCGCCGGAGCAGTGTATGTGCACGTCACCGATCTGTTCCGGAGGATAGGCGTGGTTGAAGATGTTGACCAGCGCTTCCTCCGCGGCCAACTGGATTTCGTTCATTCGTCTGCCTTCGAAACCGTGCTCCTGAGCGCACTGTTCGACAAAGTCCATGAGGGGGGCCAGACTTTCGAGTCTGGCAGGTCGTCGAATGTGGGACATGAATGCCTCGCGACGAATTCTCGAAAAGAGGACGAGGAATCACCGTCCAGGATGGTGCACGCGGTTGGCGGCCTCTGTTTGGTGTCAGGCGTCGGGGCAGGCGGATTCGACCGAGTCAAAGATGGGTATGATGGAACTGAACCCGGATATGTCGAACACCTCTTTGACCACGGCCTGCAGGGCGGCAAGGTGCAGGGTGCCGGAGTTGGATTTGAGCTTTTTGGCCAGGGACAGAATGCTTCGAAGGCCCGCGCTGCTGATATAGTCCAGGCCGCCCAGATCCACCACGAATCGGGTCTCCCCCTTCTCCAAGAGGCGGTCCACCTCTTTTTCGAAATCCGGTGCCGTCACGGCGTCCATCCGCCCCTGAATCGAGATGACCAGGGCGTTTCGTTCTTTTCGGTTCGTCATTTCCATGGGGCCGATCCTTTCGTTTCCGGGTGCGCGTCAGGAGGTGGAATCTCCCAAGTGTCCTTTTGTCCCGTCGAGGCATCGATGAAACCGGAGCTGTTTTCCGGAGGACAATCGAGGACCGGAGTTCCCAACGCAAGGTATTGTTGCACAGGCGCGGTGTTGTGACAAGATGGAATTCCTCCCGCGGGAGGAGAGGCCGACACGTCCGGAGGCCCGAACCCCGGCCCGTGAGTGGCAGTGTTCCCTTCTCTCCTCAAGACGTCTTTCCCCGTGCGCATGGGGGAAAGAGATCTTAGCCCTCGCTTTCCGTTGCTCCGTTTACGTGATAGATCTCGATGGGCGTGTTAACGTTTTTCAGCGAATGGGCGCCCATGGAAACGAGAGGAAACCGTCCTTCCAAACGTCTTGCCGTTTCCTCACCGATGAGGATCTGACCGTTTTTGGCCAGGGATCCGATCCGGGCCGCCACATTGGTCACAGGCCCCGATGCCGTATAGGTCCAGCGGGTACCGGTAATGCCTTCGAACCGGGTGGAGCCCACAGATGCCGTACCGGAATTGATCCCGATGTTGACCACCACGGGCTCGAAACGGCCTTCCAGGTCCCGGTTGATGATGGCGGTACGTTCTTGAATGGCCAGTGCCGTGTTTACGGCATCCACGGCGTGAGTGATCGGGTCCGGATCCTGAAAGATGATCATGAGGCCGTCCCCCGCCGTTTCATTGATGTCGCCTCCGTTCTGGTGGATGTGGTCCAGGAAACTCGAGAAATAGGTCTCGATCAGGTAGTTCATGCGATCCGGCTGAACCGTTTCGCTGAGACGTGTGTACCCGGCGATGTCGAGAAACAGGACCGATACGTCGGTCACCCTCTTCTCCAGGTCCGGAGACTCGGGCGTGGACTCGATGATCTTTTTGACCGACTCGGGAACAAATTTACCCAGGTGGGTCTTGATGTTCTCCAGGAGTTCGACTTTCCTGAGGGTCTCCTCCAGTTGGGTGTTCTTCCGGTTCAGGTCCTCGATCATCTGCTCCAGACGGTATTCCCGTGCCTCAATCTGGACCAGCATCATACCGAAAGATTCGGCCAGGTCGGAAATGCGGCCCGGATACAGACCGGCGTTGGTGAACTCGAAGATCTCACGGGCATTGTCGTAGTTACCGCGGGACACCTCTCCCGTGAGCTGAATGAGTTGCAGCAGAATGCGGTCGACAGCTTCTTGATCCATGCCGCTCCCTTGATTGGCGCATGTGCCCGGAGAAGGCCGGTCTTGCACGGAGCCACAGGAGGATCAGGGTGTCAAGACTCCTGGGACTTCCCTTCCTGCAATCGGTCTCTCCGTGGCAAGGTTGAGGACTTTGAGATCATCATATGTTCAATGGGAAAGGAGTATATGGTAAATCGAGAAACGGGTCAAGAAACCCAGGGGCAGGCTATGGGACGGAAAGAACAGCAAATGGCGGCTACTCTGCTCGCCTGGTACGAGGAGAACCGCAGGGACCTTCCATGGCGGCGAAGCGGTGATCCATATGTCGTCTGGATTTCGGAAGTGATGCTCCAGCAGACCCGTGTGGACACGGTCGTTCCCTATTTCACGCGTTTCGTGGATCGGTTTCCCGACGTGCGGTCCCTTGCGAAGGCCCCGCTTGATAGGGTTTTGAAGGCCTGGGAGAACCTGGGTTATTACGGCCGGGCTCGAAACCTGCATCGCGCGGCCCGGGACATCCTGGAACGCCACGGAGGCAACCTTCCCTCGGATCGAAATGCCCTTCTTCGCCTTCCCGGAATCGGCCCCTACATCACCGGCGCGATTCTGAGCATGGCTTTCGGGAAAGCGGAGGCCGCGGTGGATGGGAATGTCCGCCGGATCATGGCCCGCCTGTATGCGATCCGGGAACCATTGGACACGGCGGCCACCCTTCGAGAACTGGACGAGCGGGCCGGGGCACTCGTGCCTCTGGATTGCCCAGGAGACTTCAACCAGGCCCTCATGGACTTGGGGGCTCAGGTCTGCACCCCCCGGGTGCCCAGGTGCGAGGTCTGCCCATGGAGAGTGGAGTGTGCTGCCTTAAGGGAGGGGGATGCCGAGAGCCTGCCGGTGAGGAGGAAGAAAGAACCGGTCCCCCGACGACGGGCGGTCGCCGCTGTCATTCGCGACGAGCAGGGGCGATGTCTCATTGTCAAACGCATGAATCGAGGGCTGCTTGGCGGGCTCTGGAAACTTCCGGGCGGAGAGGTCCCCAGCGAAGAGCCGCCGGCTCGCGGCTTGGAACGATTGGTAACAGAGGAACTGGGGCTTCGCATTCGGGTGGACAGGAATCCGCTGGCCTCAGTGGACCATGTCTACAGCCACTTCCGGTTGACTCTAGAGGCCTATGCGTGTGAGTGGAGGGGTGGACGGCCCGAGGTGCTGGGGTGTGAGGCCTGGGCCTGGATGGCCCTGGATGAACGAGATCGATATCCCTTTTCTCGTGCGGACCACAAGCTGTTGAATGCGCTCCTCGAATAAAACATTCCGATGAAAGGGGTTCAGCGTGATAAAACGCCGGCCCTGCGGGCCTGTCGATTCCAGATCCCCCTCATTGCCTTCAATTCCTGACCCCTGGACAATTCTCCCGGTTATAACTGCTTCATCACCTGCTGGGCCGCGATGAGCATGGGGTCCCAGGTGGGGCCGAAAGGCGGTGCGTAGGCCAGGTCACACTCGTGGAACTGCTCCACGGTCATGCGGGCGTGGAGGGCCACGGCCACCGCATCGATACGGTGAGCAACCCCTTCTCTGCCGACCATCTGCACGCCCAATATCCGTTTCGATGCGCGATCCGCTACCATTTGGACTCCGATTCGGCTTGAACCCGGAATGGCATGCCCCCGACTCTGGGCGAAAATGACCGCATCCACGGGATCGAAACCGGCCTTACGGGCCTCGTCCATGGAAAGACCCGTTCGGGCCACATGGAGATCGAAGACCTTGAAGGCGGCCGTTCCCACCACCCCCTCCAGGGAGACGTCCATGCCGGCAACGTGGTCGGCCACAGCGCGGCCTGCTCGATTGGCCCGAAGGGCCAGCGGGATCCAGGTCCGCTCGCCGCTGACCACATGAAAGGCATCGGCGCAGTCTCCGGCTGAATAGATCAGAGGGTCCGAGGTGCGCAGGGCCCGGTCCACGGCAATGGAGTTGCCGGCACCCAGGTCCAGGCCGGCCTCTTTTGCAAGGATGTTGTTGGGGCGGACGCCGATGGCGAAAAGTACGAGGTCCGCTTGCATGTCCGTTTCGGAACAGTGAATCCGAAGCCCGTTGCCGGATGATTCAATGGCCCGAACTTCTTGTCCCAGGTGGGTCTGTACATGGTGCTTGGTGAGTTCTTCGTGCACTGTGGCGGCCAGGTCTTCGGGCATCCAGGGTAGAAACCGGGTCCTGGGCTTGACCATCTCCACGCGTATTCCCCGAGAAGAGAAGGCCTCGGCCATCTCCAGGGCGATGTAGCCCATGCCGACAATCAGGGCCTTTTGTACCTCATTCTCGGAAAGGAATAGACGGATGCGGCGGCCGTCCTCCAGGCTCTTCAATGCCATGACTCCGGAAAGGTCTTTACCGGGAAGATCCGGGATGATCGGAGCGGCGCCGGTTGCGATGAGAAGTCGATCATAGGAAACCTCAAAAGGCGCACCGTCCGAGGTCCGGCCCCGGACCGCTTTGGCCTTTCGGTCGATGGTTTCCACATGATGTCCGAGGCGGAGGTCGATCCCCTGCTTTTCCCGGAACACCGATGCCTTTCGAACCACGAGGTCATCCATATCCCGTTCGGGATCGGAGAGGTTGTAAGGCATGCCGCATGCGCTGTAGGACACGTCCTGAGTGCTCTCCAGAACCACGATGTCCATGTCCTTTTGATTTCGCCGGGCCTTGGCGGCCGCGCTCATGCCGGCCGCGTCGCCTCCGATGATTACGAATCGCATAGCGTTCCTCCACTGAAGCCAGATCCGCGGTTGAAGTAGCTCTCGTTCACGCTGGGTGAGTCCCTTTGGCGGAGATGGGTGGATCTGTGTACCGGGTATCGAGAAGGGGATATCCGTGGGATTGCGACTATACTCGGCCAACCCTTTTGCCTTCAAAAATACCCCCACTCATCTATTATATAACCGGGAGGCGATAGGGTCTTCAAGAGGAAAGCCGGCATGAGGCCCTTTTTATATCCAGGCCTTACGTCTGTTTCTTCTGAATTTGCATGGGGTTAATGCCTTTTTCGTGATAAAAAATGTACATACAACCGTTCGATGATCCGGCCGTCGACGTCCGGGGTCCGGACGGCGGGTTCCGGGGATGAAAGGCCTTTTTCCCTTCGTTAACAAAAAGGGTTGACTTGCGGAGAAGTGGTGTGATAAAGTTCGCCTGAATGAATGCTCATTCAGTGCCGTTCGAGAGGTGGCCGATCCGCCGCAAGCGGGTTTCAGGTCAAGGATCATGGATCATTGAGAAGGAGGTCTCCTTATGAGGAAAGCGATCAAACGAGCCGGAGTCATAGGAGCCGGTGTCATGGGTGCGACCATCGCCGCTCAACTGGCGAATGTGGGCATTGAGACGCTGCTTCTGGATATCGTGCTGCCGGAACTGACCGATGAGGACAGGAAGAAGGGCCTTACTGAAGACAGCGGGGCTTTTCGAGATAAACTTGCCCGCAAGGGCCTGGAGACCGCCGTCAAGAGTAAGCCGGCTTCTTTCTATGTAGCCGAAAACGCGAAGCGGATCAAGTTGGGCAACCTGGAAGACGATCTGGAAAAACTCCGGGGTGTGGACTGGATCATCGAGGTGGTGGTGGAACGGCTCGACATCAAGCAGAAAGTCTTTGAGCGGATCGAGACCGTCCTGGAGCCTGGGACCATCATTTCATCGAATACCTCGGGTATATCGGCAAAGGCCATGAGCGAGGGCCGGTCCGAAAATTTCCGGAAGCATTTCGCCATCACCCACTTTTTCAATCCTCCGCGTTACATGAAGCTCCTGGAGATCGTCCCCTGCGAGGACACCCTGCCGGAGGTCGTCGGGACGCTTGCGGAGACCTGTGAAAAGGTGGTGGGAAAGGGCGTGGTCTGGGCCAAGGATACGCCGAACTTCATCGCGAATCGGATCGGGGTATTCAGTATGCTCCATGTGATTCGATCCATGCTGGATCTTGGGCTGTCTGTCGAGGCGGTGGACAAACTCACCGGTCCTGTCATCGGTCATCCCAAGAGCGCATCCTTTCGAACCGCAGATCTGGTGGGGCTGGATACGCTTCTTCATGTGGCGAATAACGTCTATGAAGGGGCTCCGAACGATGAAAAGCGTGAGATGTTCAAGACCCCGGAACTGCTCCAGAAGATGCTGGAGAAAAAACTCCTCGGCGAGAAGACCGGTCAGGGGTTTTACAAGAAGGGCAAGGATGAAAAGGGGAAGAAGATCATCCTTTCCATAGATGCGGAGACCCTGGATTACACACCCCAGGAGAAGGTGAAATTTGCCTCACTCGAGGCGGCCATGAATGTCTCCGGGACCGAAGGCAAGATTCAGAACCTGTTCTACGCGAACGACAAGGCGGGGGAGTTCACATTCCGGCAGGTCGCTGAGACCCTCATCTACTCGGCCAACCGGATTCCGGAAATCGCCGATGACATCGTGAACGTGGATAACGCCATGAAGTGGGGCTTCGCCTGGAAGCTCGGCCCGTTCGAGACCTGGGACGCCTTGGGTGTGACCCGGTCCCTGGACAAAATGAAGGCGGCCGGCTACTCCATCCCGGGCTGGGTCCAGGAGATGGTGGATCAGGGAAACGAGTCGTTTTATCGAAGCGAGGCGGGAAAGAGCCTGTACTACGACCCGGCGAGCAAGTCCTATAAGGAAGTGCCGGTAAAAGCGGGCGTCATCCTGCTGCCGTCCTTCAAGGATCGAGATATGACCGTGGCGGGGAACAAGGGCGCCACACTCGTGGATCTGGGTGACGGCGTTGCCTGTCTGGAGTTCCATACCAAGATGAACGCCATGGGCGACGACATCATTAACATGGTTTTCAAATCCGCGGAGATCGTTGAAAAGGACTTCGACGGACTCATCGTTGCAAATCACGGTACGAATTTCTCCGCCGGCGCAAACTTGCCTCTGGTCCTCTTTACAGCCCAGGAGGAGGAATGGGAGGATCTGGACTGGATGATCAAGACCTTCCAGGACGCCTTTATGAGGCTCAAGTACCTGGACAAACCGGTGGTGGCCGCCCCTGCCGGCCTGGCCTTGGGCGGCGGCTGTGAGATATGCCTGGCGGCCGACCGGGTTCGGTTCGCTGCAGAGACTTACATGGGCCTGGTGGAGGTGGGCGTAGGCCTGATTCCGGCGGGAGGGGGCACCAAGGAACTCTACCTGCGGAATACCGAACACCTTTTTGAGGTGGCCCGGGGCGGGCTCTATCCGAAACAGATCGAACTGATGCCGTATATCGCCAGGACCTTTGAAACCATCGCCATGGCCAAGGTGGCCACTTCGGGTCCCGAGGCGATCAAGATGGGATATCTGCGGCCCACCGACAGGATGACCGTGAACCGGGATTACCTGATCGATGACGCCAAGAAGACCGTCATCGCCATGAATATGGAGGGTTACCAGCCGCCCATGGCCCGGGACGAGATTCGGGTGGCCGGTGAGAATTCCTTTGCCATGATCAAACTGGGTCTCTGGTCCATGCACGAATCCGGTTTCATCACGGACCATGATGTCACCGTTTCCACCAAGGTAGGGTATGTCCTTTGCGGGGGCGAAGTCCTGGCGGACACCATGGTGAGCGAGCAGTACCTCCTGGATCTGGAGCGTGAGGCCTTCTTGAGCCTTTGCGGCGATCCCAAGACCCAGATGCGGATTCAACACATGCTTCAGACCGGCAAGCCGCTGAGGAATTAGAGGCGGTTCCGCCACCGCCGGTGTCTTTATCGGCGGAAAGAGGAACAAAGGCAAAACGTTACAGAAAAAGGAGGAATCCACCATGAGAGAAGCCGTGATCGTCGCCGCCTGCCGAACGGCGGTTGGAAAGGCCCCTCGCGGAATGCTCAAGGATACCCGTCCCGAGCACATGGCCTGCACCGTACTGGGCGACCTGCTGAAGAGGGCCGGAGATTTGGACCCCAACCTCATTGACGATGTGATCATCGGATGCACGTTTCCAGAGGCCACCCAGGGTCTGAATCTGGGGCGGGTCCTGGTCATGTCCATGGGGTGGCCGGATCGAGTGCCGGGTATGACCGTGAACCGCTTCTGCTCTTCCGGTCTTCAGTCCATCGCGATTGGCGCCGAGAAGATCATGTGTGGCTACGCCGATGTGGTCCTGGCCGGCGGCGTGGAGAGCATGAGCCAGATTCCTATGGGCGGCAGCATGATGTATCCGAATCCCGCCCTGGTGGACGAGAGGCCCGGCGCCTTCACCGGCATGGGACTGACAGCTGAAAACGTGGCGGAGAAATACGGGATCACCCGGGACGAACAGGACGAATTCGGCGCCCGAAGCCAGCAGAAGGCCGAGGCCGCGATCAAGGCCGGCCGGTTCAAAAGCCAGATCGTTCCTGTCACGGTCAAGAAACAGAAACAACTTCCCAACGGTCACTTTGAATTCCATGAGGTGGTGTTCGATACGGACGAAGGCATGCGTCCAGGTACCACCAAGGAGAGCATTTCCACCATCCGGCCGGCCTTCAAGCCCAACGGGTCGGTGACTGCCGGAAATTCCTCCCAGACGAGCGACGCCGCGGCCGGCGTGGTCCTTATGAGCAAGGAAAAGGCCAAAGAACTGGGCCTCAAGCCGATGGCCACCTTCCGATGGCATGCCGTGGAGGGCTGTCCTCCCGAATACATGGGTGTCGGCCCAGCCGTGGCCATTCCGCGAGTGCTCAAAATGTCCGGAATGGACCTCGGGCAGATCGACCTCATCGAACTCAACGAAGCCTTTGCCGCGCAAGCGATCTACTGCATCCGCCAGTTGGGCATCAACGAAGAAATCACCAATGTGAACGGCGGAGCCGTCGCTCTGGGGCACCCCCTGGGATGCACCGGGTCCAAGCTGACCACCCAGCTCATCTACGAGATGCTGGAAAGGAAGGTGCGATGGGGCCTGGTCTCCATGTGCATCGGCTTCGGCATGGGCGCCGCGGCCATCTTTGAGGTGGAAGACTATTAAGAGGTTCGAAAGGAAAACGGCGGGATTCGAGAAGGAAAGGATTCAATGCTCGGGCACAAACGCCCCGGCCCTCAAGGGCTGAATGGCTCAACCGCTTAACCGCTATACCATCAGGAGGAGTGACATGGGTGAACTGAAGCTTTACAAGGGGGGGGAGTTTCTTCTCGTGGATGCGTCGCCCGAAGAGGTGTTCACGCCCGAGGACTTTAACAAAGAACAGGTCATGATCGGCAAAAGCGCCGTAGAGTTCGGCGTGGGTGAACTCCTGCCCCGGCGGGAGGAACTCATGGAATGCAATCCCGAACTTCTGAGGGAACTCTTGAAGAAGGCGGGGGAACTCGGTTTCCTCGGTGCGGACATGCCGGAGGTGTACGAAGGGTCGGAACTGGACAAAGTGAGCGGAACCCTGATTACGGAGCACATAAGCCAGGGAATCACCGGGTTCAGCGTCACTCTGGCGGTTCAGACCGGGATCGGAAGCCTGCCTGTGGTCCTCTTCGGGACACCGGCCCAGAAGAAAAAATATCTTCCCAAACTGGCCAGTGCGGAGTGGGTGGGTGCGTATGCTCTGACTGAGCCGGGGCACGGTTCCGACGCCCTCGGTGCCGAGACCACGGCGACCCTCTCCGACGATGGGAAATACTATGTCCTCACCGGACAGAAGCAGTTCATCACGAACGCCGGATTCGCCGACGTCTTTTTGACGTATGCACAGGTGGACGGGGACAAGTTTACGAGTTTCATCGTTGAGCGTTCGTGGGACGGCGTGTCCGTGGACGAGGAAGAAAAGAAGATGGGGGTCCACGGGAGTTCCACACGGGCAGTGATCTTCCAGGATGTGAAGGTCCCGGTGGAGAATGTGCTGGGCGAGATCGGGCGCGGTCACGTGGTGGCATTGAACACCCTGAACGTCGGACGCTACAAGCTGGCGGCCTTCACGGTGGGAGGAGCCAAGGTACTCCTCGCCGATACCATCAAGTACGCCAAAGGCCGGATTCAGTTTGGCCGGCCCATCTCCGAATTCGGCCTGATTCGGGAAAAGATCGCGGATATGATCATTCAGATCTACACCACGGAGAGCATGGTCTACCGGACGGCGGGTCTGCTGGATCTTACACTGGAGGGAATCGATCCCACCAAGGACGATGCCGGCCAGAAGACGGGTGAGGCCCTTCGCACCTATGCCTTGGAATGCTCCATCAACAAGGTGTATGGATCCGAGATGCTGGATTACGTGGTGGATGAGTGCGTTCAGATTCACGGCGGGTACGGCTATATTCAGGAATACCCGGTGGAGGCGGCATACAGGGACTCCCGCATCAACCGGATCTGGGAGGGTACGAACGAGATCAATCGGATGATCATCGTGGACTCGATCATGAAGGCGGCCATGAAGGGCCAGCTTCCGCTTCTGGAGGCAGTCAAAAAGGTCATGGGCGACCTCATGGCCATCCGTCCGACCCTGGGCACGGGCGAGGAGGAGGCACTGCTTGAGGCGGAAGAGAAGCTGGTCCGGAATGCCAAGAAGATGGCCCTCCTGTCCGCCGGTGCAGCGGCCCAGAAGTTTATGCAGAAGCTGGCCAGGGAACAGGAGATCATCGCCTTGATCGCGGACATGATCATCGAGATCTATGCCATGGAGAGCGCGCTGCTTCGTGCCCAGAAAAAGGCCGCCAAAGAGGGTGAAGATAAGGCCGCCCTGCACATCGCCGCCACGCGGGTCTACATCAACGACACGCTTCCCAAGATCGACTTCAAGGCCAAGCAGATCCTCGCCGCCATCGCCGAAGGCGAGGAACTCAGGACCCAGCTCATGGGGATCAAAAAGCTGGGGAAATACACGCCCATCAACACGATCGCTCTGCGCAGACAGATTGCAGAAAGCGCCATTCCGGTGGCGAGATACAACTTGACAAAGATGTAGTGTTGCATGTAGAGTCCAGATCCCCTTTCGAGAGGGGGGATCTTGTGGTACAAAAAGAGGGTCCGCAGAGCGGCCCTCTTTTTCTTTCGCCCCGCGAATGAAAATGAGTGAAGAGAGATTGGAGGAGAGAGGAGGCGGCAGGACTCAGGGAATGGACGTCTGACGGTTTACCCGACGACGCTTCTTTCCACAACTCCTGCAGGCCGGAATACCTCAACGCCTGAAAATGAACGACATTCAATACCTTCGAAACATCGGCATCAGTGCGCACATCGATTCGGGAAAGACCACGATCACCGAACGGATCCTCTTTTATACAAAGCGGATTCACGCGGTCCACGAAGTGAGGGGTAAGGACGGCGTCGGCGCAACCATGGATTCCATGGAACTGGAAAAAGAGCGTGGTATTACCATTTCCTCCGCCGCGACCCACTGCGAGTGGAAGGGATATCGGATCAACATCATCGACACGCCCGGGCACGTGGATTTCACCATTGAGGTGGAGAGGGCCCTCAGGGTCCTGGATGGGACTGTTCTGGTGCTGTGTGCCGTCGGCGGCGTCCAGTCCCAGTCCATCACGGTGGATCGGCAGATGAACCGGTATGGGGTGCCTCGAATCGCCTTCATCAACAAGTGCGACCGTTCGGGAGCCGATCCCTTCCGAGTGGCACGTCAATTGCGCGAGAAACTGAACCACAATGCCGTGCTCATGCAGATCCCCATCGGCGCCGAGGCGGATTTTGCCGGTGTGGTGGACCTGGTGACCATGAAGGCGGTCCGGTTCGACGGGGAGTTCGGAGAGGATATCCGCTATGAAGATATCCCCCCCGAATGGATGGCCAGGGCCGAGAAGGGTCGTGAGGAACTCTTGGACGCGGCTTCATTGTTTTCCGATGAACTCACGGAGGCCGTGCTGGAGGACCGGGTCACCGAGGACCTGATTCACCATGCGATCCGCGAAGGCACCCTCCGTCGCGAACTGACCCCTGTGTTTTTGGGATCCGCTTACAAGAACAAGGGGATACAGCCCCTTCTGGACGCTGTGGCCGCCTATATGCCTTCGCCCCTGGATGTCCGAAACACGGCCCTGGATTTGGACCGGGAGGGTGAGGAGGTCCCGCTTTCCCCTGATTTCGGGAAACCGCTGGTGGCACTGGCCTTCAAACTGGAAGTCAGTCCCTATGGTCAGCTGACCTATCTCCGGATCTATCAGGGTCATCTCGCCAAAGGCAGCGATCTGGTCAACACGCGGGACCGAAAAAAAGTCAAGGTGGGCCGACTCGTCCGAATGCACGCCGACACCATGGAGGAAATATCCGATGCAAACGCAGGGGACATTGTCGCCCTCTTCGGTATTGACTGTTTCAGTGGAGACACCTTCACCGATGGGCGTATCAATTACTCCATGACGTCGATTTATGTACCGGATCCGGTGATTTCCCTCACCGTGCGCCCCAAGGACAACCAGGCCGAGGACCGAATGGCCAAGGCACTGGGCCGTTTCATTCGAGAGGATCCCACCTTTCATTCCCACGTGGACCGGGAAACCGGGGAGACCCTCATATCGGGGATGGGGGAATTGCATCTGGATATCTACATGGAGCGAATGCGCCGGGAATTCGGCGCGGACGTGGAGACCGGAATACCCCAAGTCGCCTACCGAGAGGCCATCAGCCGTCGGGCCGATTTCAACTACACGCACAAGAAGCAGACGGGTGGCTCCGGCCAGTACGGCCGGGTGGCCGGATTTATGGAACCTTCCACGGAGGGCGGATACGAGTTCGTGAATCAGGTCAAGGGCGGGGCGATTCCGACGGAGTTTCTCCCCGCAGTGGACGGCGGTTTTCAGAGCTGCCTGGCGAAAGGTCCTCTGCTCGGCATGCTGGTCCTCGGCATGCGCGTGGTGGTGAACGACGGCCAGGATCACCCTGTGGATTCCTCGGAAAAGGCTTTCAGAGCGGCCGCCGTGGGTGCCTTTCGGCAGGCCTATCCCAAGGCCGCTCCCATCATCCTGGAACCCGTGATGAAGGTCTCCGTGGAGTGTCCGTCCGAATTCCAGGGTAATGTCATGGCCTCCATCAACCAGAGGCGAGGCATGATCTTGAGTTCGACCGAGGACGGCGTGTTCACAGCGGTGGATGCTGAAGTGCCGTTAGCCGAGATGTTCGGCTACGCCACGGCCCTTCGTTCTATGACACAGGGGAAGGCGGAGTTTACCATGGAGTTCGCCAAGTACGCCAAGGTCCCGGAGTCCATTGCCGAGGATCTCAAACGCGACGCGGCCGAACGTCGGAATAGGGGAAAGAAATGATCGTCGATTTCTCAAGCATGAGTCCATTGGGCATTCTTCAGAAGTCGGCCCGGAAGGGGCTGGGCCGCGGCAACCTCGGGGTTCTCGTGGCGCGGGCCGGCGTGGGAAAGACCGCGTGCCTGATTCACATCGCCTTTGACAAGCTGTTCCGCGGCGAAAAGCTGCTGCACATCTCTGTCACGGACACCCCTGAGAAGGTGACATCGTATTACAATGTGATCTACTATGACCTGATCAAGGCCCTGAACCTTCAGTCGGACCAGGAGAGTCGGGCCCTCATGGAGCGTAACCGGATGATCCTGGCCTACCTGAACCAGAGCTTTGAGATCGACCGCTTGCGCCGGAATCTCGATAACCTCCGTAAGCACACGGGTTTCGAGCCGGACGACCTCATCGTGGATGGAATGGATTTCGGCCGGTCGGACCGAGCATCTCTGGAGGGGTTCCAGCAGGTGGCCGCGGAATTCAATGCCGAGGTCTGGTTTTCGGCGGTAAGCCATCGCCATCGTCCGGAGCGAAACCAACACGGCATTCCTCATCCCCTGACCGAAATCGACGGGTTCTTTCAGATCATTCTTCAGCTCAACCCGGACGCCACGGGGATCCACCTGAACCTCCTCAAAGATCGAGACACATATGGTGATCCGGTGGCGAGCATCCGCATCGATCCGAGCACGTTCCTGGCCCTGCCTGACCCCGTGATCACGCCGTCACGTTGAACCCTTCATCCTGAGGGGTTTGCTTTGAAAGGCGCATTGTGCTGAGTGAAACGAACCGCGACCTCCTTGCCGTCATGTTCAGCCGCCGGATGCTCGTGTCGCTTCTCATGGGTTTTTCCTGCGGCCTTCCTCTTCTCCTCACCATATCCGTGCTTCAGGCCTGGATGAAGGAAGAGGGAGTGGACCTAGGGGTGATCGGACTCATGGCCCTGGTGGGCCTCCCATATACCCTCAAGTTTGTCTGGGCTCCCTTTGTGGATCGTTTCACCCTGCCCTTTCTGGGGAGGCGGCGTGGTTGGCTCCTGGTGGCCCAGGTGGCCCTTGCCATGGCCATCGCCCTGCTCGGCCGGACCGATCCAGCCAGGCTTCCATGGATGGTGGCCTTTGCAGCGCTTCTCGTCACTTTTTTCAGCGCGAGCCAGGATATCGTGGTGGACGCCTACCGGAGGGAGGACCTGCCCGACGAGGAACTTGGATTGGGATCCGGGCTGTACATCAACGGCTACCGCGTGGGCATGCTTCTGGCCTCGGGCGGCGGCCTGATCATGGCCGATCGCATGCCTTTTTCCACGGTCTACCTGATCATGGCCGGGTGCATGCTTCCCGGGATCGTAACCACCCTGGTGACGCCTGAGCCCGAAACACCCCTGGGCACGCCAAAGACCGTTCGGGACGCGGTGGTCGACCCCCTTGTGGAGTTTTTCTCTCGAAGCGGGGCCATCTGGATCCTGGCCTTTGTTCTCCTCTACAAAATCGGGGACACCATGGCCGGAGCCATGACCACCCCGTTTTACCTCGACATCGGGTTCAGCAAGACGGAGATCGGCGCGGTGGTCAAGCTCTTCGGTTTCTGGGCCACCATCGCGGGGACCCTGATCGGCGGGGTGATCATGATCCGAATGGGCATCAACCGGAGCCTGTGGGTGTTCGGGGTGCTGCAGGCAGTCTCCACCGCCTGTTTTGCCGTTCTTGCCCGGGTGGGTCACAGCGTGCCTCTGCTCTCCGGCGTGATCGCCTTTGAAAACCTTTCGAGCGGCATGGGTACGGCCGCTTACGCCGCATTCATGGCCAGTATTACGAACAAGAAATTTACGGCCACGCAGTACGCCCTGCTCACCAGCCTCATGGGGGTGCCCAGAGTCATGGCCTCGGCCCCGACAGGGTTTCTGGCCGAGTCCGTGGGTTGGGAAGGCTTTTTCATCGTCTGTACGGTGATCGCCGTTCCCGGCATGCTCCTTCTCTTCAAATTCGCGCCCTGGCACCGCGTGGAATCGTCCCTGGAATCTGCGGGCCGCTGAGGGAGACAAAGCGTTATGTCTGCAATCTCCTCATTCCGAGACCGATGGGTCCTTCAGGACGTCACGCTTCATTGACAGGACCGCCGTAAAAGGGCTTGCCTTCCCTGGATGGAAGTGCCATGATCCGGACCATAGCGCCGCTGTGCTCTGGGGGGCGCTCTTTGAGTGAAGAGACGCCTCGAACAAGCACCGCTCCTTCTCTTCCAAAGCCTTACGCGAACTGATGGGACCGGGATTCGGATCGCGGGCGATACCGATCGTTTGGACGGCTCGCCGGGGAAGCCTTTTGAAGACTCAAGGAGCCTCTTGCCGGACTTCGGCCGGATAGGAACTCTGGGACGTGTCTGCTGTGAATAAAGGCATCAAGGTGGGACGAAACGATCCGTGTCCATGCGGGAGCGGGCTCAAGTACAAGAAGTGTTGTCTGGGCAAAATCGACCCTCCTTCTCCCGATGCGGAGGAGACGGTCTTAAAGGAGCACGGTATTCGTCTAAAAAAAGAGCGGGACATCGAGGCTCTGAGAAAGGCCGGGATGCTGGCCGTGGCCACTCTGGACCTGGTGGAGCCGCATATCCGACCGGGGGCGAGCACTGAGGAAATCAACACTCTGGTCCACGAATTCACGATTCAGCACGGGGCCGTGCCCGCCCCGCTGAACTACCGGGGCTATCCCAAAAGTGTGTGCGTGTCGGTGAACGACGTCATCTGTCACGGGATCCCGGGGGACCGAATCCTGAAAGACGGGGATATCGTCAACGTGGATGTGACGCCCATCCTCGACGGTTACTACGCGGACACGAGCAAGACCTTCCTCGTGGGGACTCCCTCCGACGATGCCCGTAAGATCGTTCGTGTGGCCCGGGAGTGCCTCAAGGCGGGCATCGTCCAGGTTCGGCCGGGCAATCGAATCGGGGACATCGGTTGGGCCGTTCAGCAGTTGGCCGAGGGCGAGGGATGCTCCGTGGTCCGGGAATTCGTGGGGCATGGCGTAGGATTCGAGTTTCACGAGCCTCCGCAGGTGCCCCATTACGGCCGGAAGGGAAGAGGTATTCGCCTCGTACCTGGGATGGTCTTCACCATCGAGCCCATGATCAACCTGGGAGGGAAGGAACTGCACATCCTGGACGACGAATGGACGGCGGTCACCGATGATGGGTCCCTGTCCGCCCAGTTCGAACAGACCCTCCTGGTGACCGAAGAGGGCTGCGAGAGTCTGACGCCATATGACCTATAGGTAAAGGGTATGGGATCCGGAGGATCAAGCCACCGGCTCATCGTGAAGTTCACGAAGGAAAGAAAATCGTTGTATCGGTCTCGCTGTCCCGGGTCCTTGAGGAAGCATCCCAGATCCCGGATCCATGCTCGGGTCTGACGTCCACCCCCTGTGTCGCTTAATCCGGCTTCTGCCGTCTGATATGATCTCCTCATTCATTCAAAAGGCCCGGGAACTGGGGTTTGTCTCCGTCGGTTTCATCCGGCCCGGCAGGCCGCTCCACCTGGATGCCTTTCTGGGTTGGGTCCGATCCGAATGCCGGGCCGACATGGCCTGGCTGGGAAGGAACCTGGACATCCGCGAGGACCCGACCCTCCTTCTCCCGGACTGCCGTACTTTGATCACCCTGGCCTGGCCCTATTCTTCACGGAAGCCTTCATCGCCGGACGGCTGGACAGTCTCCCGGTATGCCCGCCCGGAAAAGCTGGATTACCACATTGAATTGAAGGCCCGATGCCGGGTCCTCGCCGCAGAGATCAAGCGGTTTTTCCCTGGAAGCCGCACCCGGACCTGCGTGGATTCCGCCCCCATTCTGGAGCGGAGTATGGCCCAGGAGGCCGGCCTTGGGTTTATCGGAAAAAATACCATGCTGATCGTCCCCGCAGTGGGGTCATACGTCTTTCTGGCCGAGATCCTGACCACCGCCGAGCTGCCTGTACCCCGGCATCGGACCGTGGAGAGCGAATGCGGAGATTGCAGCCGATGCCTGGATGCCTGCCCTACGGGCGCGCTGGAGGCCCCCTACCGGCTGAACGCTTCCAAGTGCCTTTCCTACCGAACGATTGAGTGGAAAGGGGACCTCGGCCCCCGTGACGGAAAACGGATGGGAATCTGTTTCCTGGGCTGCGATCTATGCCAGGAGGCGTGTCCCTTGAATCCCGGGAAAGGCTCCAGGAAGGTATCCCTGCCGCCGGTTCAGGATTTCTTTACGATGGACGAGGCTGCGTTCAGAAGGCGATTCGGCCACACGGCCCTTGCGCGGCCCGGCCTTGGAAAGATTCGTTCGAATCTGGACGCCGTCGGTGTGGAGGGAGAAGCATGGAAGGCCGGCCCGGAAGGAGAGGGCCGTCGGGACCCACGTGAGGGGTGAGGTCTCGGTGGAGGTCGGGCCTTCTGTCAGGAAGGGTATTCCGCAACCCGGTCGGGCCGGGCGGGAGGTCACGCGGAACGCACGGCCTGAAGCCCCAGGTTGAAGGCCTCCTGAAGGGTCTCAGGGTGTTCGCGGACCGCATTCTTCTTTTCGAGGCTGCGGAAAAAGATGCCTCCTTCGTACGACATGTCCAGGGCGTCGAAAAAGTATCTAGCTTCGAGCTGAACCCCTTCGAAGAGATTTTTGCCGCGCGTGGCGCCCACCGCGATCAGATACCCCCGGCCGCTGTCAAAACGGTCCATCTCCTTGGGGCCCTTGGTGAGCCGCCGTTTTGACCAAAGGGCCTGAGAACGGTCCACCACGGCCTTGACCTGGGCCGTCAGGCCATAGAAAAAGATGGGCGACGCCAGAAAAACGACGGCGGATTCCTCCAGCATGGGATAGACCGGCTGCATATCGTCTTTTACCACGCACGTTCCCGTCTCATCACATCCACCGCATTCAAGACAACCGGAGATCTTCAGCCTGCGGGCATACACGACCGAGGTCTCGGCGCCCGCCGACTCGGCCCCTTTGAGCGCCTGATCCAGGAGCTGGTCGGTGTTACCCCCTTTGCGTGGACTGCCATAGATACCCAGAACTTTCATAACAGGCTCCCCATCCGGAGTGGCACGAGAATGTTGGATGTCCAAGGGCCCCGTTTCCGGTTTGGACTACCGGGTTCTTTACCATGTATCGTTTCCGTGTTCACGTATTGGGTGATCCGTCGAGCCCATGGGGCGGGTCGTGCCGCTCCAGGAATGCCTGAATCGCCGTAGCATACTCCGGGGTCCGGCTGGAGCTGCTGTGATCCGATCCAGGGGCCACGAATAGTTCGGCGCGACCCGCGGGAAAGGCGTCCCGAAGCTCCCGGGCGAAATAGAGGGGAAAGGATTCATCCTTTTCCCCGTGAATCAGGAGCACGGGGAGATCCAGATCCCGCGCGAGATGTGCCGGGCTGACCGAGTCCAGCCGTCCCCCGTAGAAGAGGTTCATCCAGGCGACCACGGCGGGAGCGAAGAGCCTGCCCAGAACGGGACTGTAGCTTTGGTAAAGACTCACCAGGGCCGCCCGGGTTCGCGAGTAGCAGCCTTCGAGAAAGAGCAGGCGTATCCTCTCGGGGTGACGGTGTGCCGCAATGACGGCCCCTGCGGCCCCGGCGGAATGTCCGTAGAGGATCACGGGTTCATTGACCCAGTCCATGACGGCCTCCATGTCCTCGGCAAAGCGGAAGGCGTTCATAAACCGGTAGGGACTCGATTCACCGTGGTCCCGTGCGCTGTGGAGAATGGTCGTGTACCCCAGTTTCCCGAAGAGGCGAGCCCGTCCCACCATACGGTCACGGTTCCGGCTCCATCCATGTGCGAGCACAACCGTCCCCCGGGAGGGGCCTTCCGGCCGGATCCTCCAGACCTCGAGTGAGCCGCCGTCGACGGCCGGAATTCGAGTGTCTTCCACAAGCCCCCAGTCCGGGTCTTCATGCACCGGCCGCCTCGGGATACGATGGACCCCATACGTCATGGCCAGCGAAAGAAGCAGGTAGGCCGTGATTCCTCCGATTATCCATTCCATCATGGGCATATTCGAATAACAGAATGCTGGATTTTCTTCTTGTCTTTTCGTGTCGTTTTGGCTATAAAAAGACGCTTGTTCAACCGGGTTGTCCTCAACCATCACCTTTGGACGACGGGTTTGCCGCCATGGAGCAGGTCCTCCTCCTCAACCTGAGTTACGAACCCTTGAAGGTCATCGACTGGAGAAAGGCGATCACCCTCCTCTGCCTGGGCAAGGTGGAGGTGATCGAGGAGTATGGACGGGATGTCCGATCCGTGAGCGTGGCCATTCGGCTCCCCTCGGTGGTCCGCCTGCTTCGGATGGTCAAACGCCCCAGGCACCCCGTTCGGTTTTCCCGCCGGAATATCTACGCCCGCGACCGGTACCGGTGTCAGTACTGCGGCTGCAAATTGCCCGTGGAGGATCTGACCTACGACCACGTCCTTCCCCGGTCCCGCGGAGGCCGGACCGAGTGGGAGAATATTGTAACATGCTGCGTGACCTGCAATCGAAGGAAAGGGGGCAGGACACCCGAAGAGGCTCAAATGAGCCTCATCCGCAAGCCCTCCAGACCCTCCTGGATTCCGGAAATCCGGATTACCGTAGGCATCAAGGAAATCCCCACCTCCTGGCGCGATTATCTCTACTGGAACGTGGAGCTCGTCCAGTAGGGGCTGCGTTTCGGCCTTTGCATAGATATGCCCCACCACACTTGGGAAGGACCTTACCGCGCTGAGAATACCTACGTCATTGCCGCGGCGATTTTCCGGGCCGTACGTTGAAGACTCTCCGGGTCAGCCGGCACGGCCTTCCACTCGCTGAAGGGCAGGGCAGGGCTGTCCGGGAGCCGCGGAACCAGGTGAAGATGGTAGTGCATCACCAATTGATTGACCCCTCGGCCGTTGAGTTGGAGAGCGGCCACGCCCATAGGGGTCAAGGCCTTTCGTATGGCACGGGCGATTTTTCGGGATGCCAGGTGAACGGCCGCGAGATCTTCTTCGGCCATCTCATACAGGTTTTCGGCATGCCGCTTGGGGATGATGAGCGTGTGCCCCACGGACAACGGGCTGATATCCTCGAACGCAATCACCCGATCGTCTTCGTAGACCTTGTGGCAGGGCAGTTCGCCCCGGGCGATCTTGCAGAAAATGCAATCCTCCATTACGTCACTCCCGTGATGTTGCCGTTACCCCGATCCTCACCCTCACAGAAAGGCGCGGCCTTCATGCCTGGGCCGCGTTTCGGGGCCATGAGGCGTTCTGAAACGGGACGTGTTGCCCCGAGAAGTAAATTTTAGGGTCTCATGGAGGAAATGTCGAGGTTTTTCTGCGGCATATTCACGGGTTGACCCGATCATGGCGAGGCCCTATAGTGCATGGATAACGGGAAAAACCGATTTGTACGCATTCGTTTGAAAACGCGCTCTGGGAGGGGTATTGGAGGAACAATACCGGTTCATGTTCAAACGTCTTTTTGAAACTTTAGCCTTTTTCAAGACCTTTGTGGTCGATATCGCACGGTTTCTCATCCCGGTGACTCTGCCCGTGGTGATGCTGGAGACCTCCCTTTCGTTTCGAATCATGAACCTGGAGAGTGCCGGAGCGGTCCAATGGCTCCCGTTTCTCGTCGGATTTCTTTTCCGGCCGGTGTATACCGCAGGGCTGATCTGGCTCCTCACCCGGCTCGTGGCCGGTACGCCATGGACCCTCAGGGAATGCCTGGGTGTGGGAATTCGTTGCTGGAGCCGCCTTCTGGTGGTGTATCTTGCCAGCTCTGTATTGATCTTTGCGGGTCTTCTCGCCTTTCTGATCCCCGGGCTGATCGTTCTGGCCAGGCTTTCACTGGCGGAATTCGGGGTGGTGCTCGAAGGGATGGGGCCCAGACAGGCCCTGGCACGAAGCAACGAGCGTGTGCGCGGATTCACCGCGGATGTGGTGGGGAGTACACTGGTCCTGTCCTTTCTGCTCGTGGGCCTGGATGTGATCACCAATTATCTGCTGGCGAGGTTTTCCCTGCAGGGATACGCGGCGGCCATCCTGACTTCCCTGGTCTTTCTGGTCCTCTCCTCCAGCCTGACCATTCTATTCTATCGGTTCTATGACCTGGCGCTTCGGCGGGAGACGTCCGAACTCCAAGATTCCGCGGAAGACTTATCGGATCAAGGAGGGAGGGAGAAATGAGCGAGAACGACCCAGTGCACGGGTCTCTGGAAGCCCTTTTGTCCAGTGTGGTCGGCTGCGCCCGGGACATCTGGCTTCGAGGATGGGCCGAAAACGGGGCTGGAAACATGAGTGTCCGGGTGGACCCCTGCCTGCTTCGGGGAAGAAAGGACATGCGGGCCGGATCCTCTTGGACGGACCTGGAATCCGGCGTTTCTCAAATGGCCGGAGCCCATCTGCTCTTGACCGCCAGGGGGAGTCTCTTCAGGTGCCTTCGAGAATCACCCCACCATGGGATCGGCGTCATCGAAATCGACGACCAAGGCATGCGATACCGCGTGGTATGGGGGTATGAGCCTCATGGTGCTCCATCCTCCGAGATGCAGACCCATCTGGCTGTGCATGCCGTCAGAGGCTTACAGAATCAGGAGACCATGGGGCCGGCGGTGGTCCACGCGCATGCCCCGAACCTGGTGGCCTTGACATGCGCCCTGGGCCTGAACACCCGGTCCTTGACGCGTCTCCTCTGGTCCCTTCACGCCGAGTGTGTGGCTCTTTTTCCCGAGGGGATCGAGGTGGCGCCGTGGCGCCTTCCCGGATCAGTGGATCTTTCGAGCGTGACCGCCCGGGCATTGGAGACCCGGCGAATGGTGGTCTGGCCTTTTCACGGTGTGGTGGCCGTGGGGAGAACTCCGGACGAGGCCCTGGGTCTCATGGAGACGGGAGAAAAGGCCGCTGAACTCTACCTGAAGGCATCGATGGTGGGAGGCCCGCAGGCCTTTCTGACGGCAGTGGACCTGGAAGCAATCGCCGAGCGGTTCGGTGTGAAACCGGACGAGGAGATTCTGCCCTCACCTGAAGCGAAGCTCCCTTGAATCAGGCGGTATCCAACGGAGGAGAGACATGAAGACATCACTCGGCGCCAGGCCGCTGCTCTATCCGGCTCCGGCCCTGATCGTGGGCACCTATGACAAGGTCGGCAATGCCAATGGAATGGCCGCGGCCTGGACCGGCATCTGCTGCTCAAAGCCGCCGTGCGCAGCGGTCTCCATGCGGAAAACCACCTACTCCTATGGCGATATCCTGGACCGGAAGGCATTTACGCTGAGTATCCCGTCCGACGATCTGGTGCGCCAGGTGGACTATATCGGCATGGCCTCCGGACGCGATGAGGACAAGTTCGCCGCCACCGGTCTCACCCCGGTCCGGGGTGAGTTCGTGGACGCCCCGTACGTGGATGAATGCCCGCTGGTCCTCGAGTGCCGTTTGATTCAGACCTTGGAGTTGGGGTTACACACCCAATTCGTGGGAGAGATCGTGGATGTCAAAGCCGATGAACAGGTGCTCGACGATGCGGGGATACCGGACATGGCCAAGGTGAGACCTCTGGTTTTCGCCCCGGAAAGCCGGGCCTACTACTCCCTCGGAGAGTACCTGGGGCGGGCCTTTTCCATCGGAAAACGACTCAGATAGGAGGCGTTTGCGAATGGCGTTTCACTCCGCATGCAGGAAGGAGGGCGCCCGCTCCCCATGGACCGTGGCAATGACCGTGGCGGCGGTTCTGGCCCTGATCTTCGCCGTTTTTTGCGGGTGCGTTTCCCTGCGGGAAGGGCGGCCACCGGACCGTGTCCACAGGCTGGTGGTCCTTCACACCAACGACACCCACGGCCATCCTGTGGCATTTGACCACTATCCCTTGAAGCGGGTCGGAGGACTGCCGGCACGCGCCACGCTCGTCCGGGGGATTCGAGGGGCCGAGGCCAATGTGCTTCTTCTGGACGCGGGAGATATCAACACCGGGTGCCTGGTCTCCAACCTCTTTCACGCGGAACCGGACATCCTGGGGTTCAATATGCTGGGTTATGATGCCATGGCCCTGGGAAACCACGAGTTCGACCAGCCCATGGAGGTGCTCAAGAAGCAGATGAACCGGGCAGGGTTTCCGTTTCTGAGCGCCAATGTCTTTTACCCGGACGGATCTCTCCTGGCTCGGTCCCACGTCTTTCGTTCCTTTGACGGGTTCCGTGTGGCCGTCTTCGGTCTGACCGCGCCGGAGACCCGGTTCATTTCCAACCCCGACCACGTCAAGGGGATCGTGTTCGAGGACCCCGTGATGACGGCGCGACGGCTGGTCCCCGAGCTGCGCAGGCAGGCGGACGTCGTTATCGCCCTGACCCACCTGGGCGTCTATCCCGAGGCGGACCGCGGTTCCCGAAGGCTTGCCTCCGAGGTCCCCGGGATCGATCTCATCGTGGACGGACACTCCCATACCCGCCTGGACCAACCCATCCGCGTGTCTCATCCCGATTCGGACCGGGATACCCTGATCGTTCAGGCCTGGGAGTGGGGGATGGTCCTGGGAAGGCTTGACGCGGAGATACGGGAAGGCCGGATTCATGCGTATTCCTATCGCCTGATGCCGATTCAAGCGGCTCCGGCCGGAGCGGAGGCGGTCGAGGCCGCTGATGAGTCCGTTCCGGAAGATCCCGCACTCGTCGAACTCCTCCGCCCTTACGTGATGAAAGCGGCCGCCGAGGGTTCCCGGGTGGTCGGCAGGGCCGCGGCCCAGTTTCCCAATGATCGGGTTCGCGAGGAGGAGACCGCACTGGGGAATCTGGTCGCGGACTCCATGTTGTGGTGCGCACGGGACCTCACCCCCGATTTCGCGCTTCAAAACGGCGGCGGCGTCCGGGCCTCCCTTCCCGCAGGACCGTTGACCATCGCTCGAATCCATGAAGTGCTTCCCTTTGACAACACGGTGGTCGTTGTGGATCTTTCCGGGCGGGATGTCCGCGCCGTATTCGATCGCAGCGCGTCCATGGGTGAAGGGGACGGCGGTTTTCTTCAGGTGTCCAAAGGAGTCCGGGTGGCCTTTCGTCCGGGTTCCGGGCAATGCGAAACCATCCGCGTGAACGGAATGCCCCTGTCAAACGACCGGGTCTACCGCGTGGCGACCCATTCATTTCTCGCGAGCGGCGGAGACGGCTACACGATGTTTGCAAACGCGCTGAGGCGGGTGGACACATCCCGGTTTCAGAGGGATGCCCTGGTGGATTTCATCGCTTTTATGGGAGGAACGGTTCGGCCCGGGAAAGGAGGCCGGATTCAACTGTTGCGGTCCATGAAGACCGCGGCTTTTTCCCGAACAGAGGACCCAGTCCCCGCGTGGATCCGGGCCGCAGGGCGGGAGGACCCACGGTCCTTCAGTGCGCGCACCATGGTCGCGGCATGGACTCGATCAGGGCGGACAGGGGCCGGAGTTTCGGGTCGGCCAGAAGGCGAAGCCTTGCCTCCAGAGACCGGAATGCGGGCGGAATGTAGGTCTCGAAGAACGGCTTCCCCCGCACGCGGCTGAGAAAGGCGAACGCCCCGAGGATCTGGAGATTTCTCTGGAGGGCGAGGTACGGGTAGGTGTCCTCGAAGGGGCCGACCCATGAGGGGTCGCGGTCTCGAAGGTATTCCAGGTAGAGCCGGTAAAGCCGTCTCTCTTCGGAAGGGGAAAGGCCTGCGTAGGGATCGATCAGGAGCGAAGCCAGATCATAACCCGGGGGGCCGATCCGCCCCCCCTGCCAGTCCACGAATCCGACATGGCTGTTACTGACCAGGATGTTGCGCGACTGAAAGTCGCGATGGAGGAAAAACCGGGTGTCTGCCCGCGATGCTTGGGCGGCTAGGTGATCGAAGGCCCGGTCCAGTTCGGGCCTCGGTCCGGTCACACCGGCATAACCGAAAAGAAAGGCCTCCTTGAAGTAGTCCGATTCGTATTGACGCATGAGGCGGCGATCGTATCGCTCGGTCTGGCAGCACCAGGTTGTGTTGAAATCCCGGGCCCCCTGTGTCTGCATGTGGAAAAGGGCTTTTACGGCTTGGTCATAGAGAGGGCCGGCGTGCGCGGGATCATCCGCCGCGTCCTGAAGCCGCCGGTCACCCAGGTCCTCCATCAGGAACCACCCCCGGTCCAGGTTCCAGCGATGGATCTCCGGTACGGGGACACCGCAGGCCCGGAGGTGACGCCCGATCTCGAGATAGGCGGTGTTTTCCCTTCGGGCAAAAGGGGTGGCAGGGGGATTTACCACGGCGATGATCGTCCGGATTTCAGGGCCCGTTTGAAAACGGAAGAAAACGCGCTCGGATCCGTCCGCAGGAACAACGGCGGCGTCCGACTCTCCTACCGGCGGTAGTCCCTGCTCCTTCAGAAACTCGGAAACAAAGGAGGAAAGGGCCTTACCCGGTGATCGGCCGGTCCTGCTGTCGGGCATGATAAAATCCTCCTTGGCTTTTTGGCTTCCGAGAGAGGCGTGTGAACGGATAAGATGGCAGTCATTGTAGAAAACGATCCCTGCCAAGTCCAGGGACGGTTTCAATCTCCATTCGGAGCCGGTTCATGAATGTCTATGTTGCCAGACAACCCATTTTTCGAAAGAACCGATCGCTTCACGGATATGAACTCCTGTTTCGAGACGGACTTTCCAATGCCTTTCCGGACATGGATGGAAGCGAGGCCACCTCCCGGGTTCTCTCCAGCAGCTTTTTTGCCATGGGCATGGACAAGGTGACGGGAAAGGGTGTCGCCTTTATCAATTTCACCGAGGAACTCCTGGTGAACCGGGTCCCCTTGATGTTCCCCCGGGACCAGGTGGTGGTGGAGGTCCTCGAGGATGTGGCTCCCGGCGACGAGGTGGTCGAGGCCTGTGTGGAGATCGCGAAAGAGGGGTACTGCATTGCACTGGATGATTTCCGATACCGGCCCGAACTGGCGAGGCTGATCGGACCGGCGAAGATCATCAAGTTCGACCTCAGGGCGACGCCGCTGGACACCCTTTCCCCACTCCTCGAGAAGCTCTCCCCATATGGAGTGGATTTCCTGGCGGAAAAGGTGGAGACCTATGAGGAATTCCGGGAGGCGGTGAAACGGGGGTTCACCTACTTCCAGGGGTATTTTTTCAGCCGCCCCGAGATACTGGAAGGAAGGGATATCGCCACTCCACGCTTGAACCTGCTCGAGATCATGGCCGAGGCCAATCGAGACGACGTGTCATTCGGAAAGCTCGAAAAGATCATTTCGCGGGACGTGGCCATTTCCTACAAACTGCTGCGTTACATCAATTCCGCCTATTTTCACCGGATCTCCGAGATCACCTCCATTCGGCAGGCCATTGTGCTCATGGGGGAGAAGCACATTCGCCGATTCCTGTCCCTGATCGCCATGGCTACACTGGCATCGGGCAAGCCGGACGAACTGATCCGCGAGTCCGTGGTTCGCGCGCGGTTCTGCGAGGAACTGGGGGGATGCGGTCCGTGTGAGATCAGCCAGGACGAGCTGTTTACCCTGGGGCTCTTCTCCCTGATCGATGCCATCATGGACGACTCCATGGATGCGCTCATGGAAAAGTTGCCCCTTTCCGAGGCAATGAAAGGCGCCCTGGTTCGCGGCGAGGGAAGGCTGGGCGACTATCTGGAGCTGGCCCGGAGTTACGTGCGGGGACACTGGGAGGACGTCTCCATGCGGGCGAAGGGTCTTGGCCTGGATGACGACCGGTTGCCCGAGTGCTTTCTGGATTCCGTGGCCTGGGCGGATAACCTGGCGTCTGTATGAGCGGCATGGGCTACAGGGTCTCTCCTATGAGGTCCCTGTCAATGATCCGATGGGAGGTCACAACGCTGTCCGCCACCCGAACGCCCTCGCGAACGACGACGCCGTCCCAGAGCACGGAGCGGGATATGTGCACCCCCCGTTCCAGGCGGCAACCGGGTCCCGTCACGGCCCATTCATCGAAATGGACCGAGGGGTCCAGGGAACAGCCTTCTCCCACGAGAAACGATTCGGCTGCGCACTCCCGGTTGGCGGAAAGGTAGCTTTCAATGGTCCCCATGTCGCGCCAGGAATGCCCGCTGACCAAGTGGCCGGCCGGGGGATTTCCGTCAAGGATCATGCGGCGGTAACAGGTCACGATGTCCGCAAACCCGCCTGAGGGAATGTATTCCAGGAGCCCCGGCTCCACAATGTGAATGCCTGTGAAGGCCACTCTGCCCGGCCCGGGTTCCGTGGAAATGTCGCAGATCGCTTTCTTTTGATCGAGAAGAATCTGATTGAAAGGCGGACAGGCATGGAGGACAAGAGTAACCAGAGCCCGGTTCGTATGGTGGGCATTCAGGACCGGGGTCAGGTCGATGTCCGTGAGGATGTCTCCGTTCATCACAATGAGCGTATCCTCACCCCAGAAGTCGGCGGCGTTTCGAAGTCCTCCCCCGGTCCCCAGAATGTCGGGTTCGTGGTACACCTGAACAGGCAACCCGAACGGAACCCCGTCTCGAAGGAATGCCGCCATCTGCAGGGCGTGGTGATGGGTGTTGACGGCGATCCGCGTGATGCCCTGACCCTTCAGATAGGATATCATTCGATCGATGACGGGTCGATTGGCTACGGGAACGAGCGGTTTCGGCCGGACGTCGGTCAGGGGGCGCAGCCTGGTTCCCAGGCCGGCGGCGAGTATCATGGCCTTCACGGGTCAATGCCTTCCCAGGGAGTCATGGTGGGGACCGGATATTCAAAGCAACCATAACGCAGGGCGGCGCAAGAGACAACTCCATATGGAAAAGACGCCGCTCGCGCCTGTGAGGGGCGCCGGGAAGAGGGCGGGGGAATCCCATGGACGGAAGGATGGCCCGAAATGACACCGAGGCGATGATGGAACGGATAAAACAGGAACTGGCTGCTCTCAGGAAAGAGAATGGGAAGCTGAGGGTCGGGGAACGGAAATTCCGGCGGATGTTCGAGAATGCCTCCGAGTACCTTTATTGTCATGACCTGGAGGGCCGTTTCACGGACGTCAACGCCGAAATCCGCCGGGCCGGAGGATATACCGAGGCCGAACTCCTGAACATGAACATTCAGAATATGCTCGCCCCGCGGTTCGAGGGATGGTTTGACCGCTATCGCGCGCGGATACTCGAAAACCGCCGGGACGAGGGGACCATCGGTATTCTGGATAGAAACGGCAGGGAGCGAATCATCGAGTATCGCAACACACTGATCACGGACACGGAAGGCGCTCCCTATGTGCAGGGTATTGCACGAGATATCACGGAGCGTCTCCTTGCGGACAGGACCCACAGTCTGACCGAGGAGCGGTACCGATCCATCCTGGAGAGCATTGAAGAGGGATACTATGAGGTGGACCTGGCCGGGAATCTGATATTTTTTAATGAATCCATATGCCGAATGCTGGGATACACACGGGATGAACTCATGGGCATGAATAATCGGCAATACATGACCCGGAGCGATGCCAAAAAGGTATTCCAGGCCTTCCAAAAAGTCTACCAGACCGGGGAAAGCGATAAGGGGGTGGATTGGAGGCTGATTCGAAAGGATGGTTCCCGGGTCTCCATCGAGACATCGGTATCGCTCATGCAGGATGAGAAGGACCGGGCCGTCGGATTTCGAGGAATCGTTCGGGATATCACCGAGAGAATGCGAATCGAGGAAGAGCTTCGACGACACCGGGATCACCTCGAAGACCTGGTGGAAGAGCGTACCCGGGAGTTGCTGGCCGCAAACAGAAAGCTCAGGAACGAGATCGAGGAGAGGAGAAGGGCCGAGGATGAACTCGGCAAGAGCAGAGAGGAATACCGGGAACTCTACGAATCCAGCCGAAGGCGCGAAGAGGTGTATCGATCGCTGCTGCATTCTTCGGCCGACGCGATTGTCATCTACGACCTGGAAGGGCGAACGCGGTATGTCAGTCCGTCGTTCACGCGTATCTTCGGCTGGACCCTGGAAGATGTGAAGAACAAACCCATGCCCTTTGTTCCGGAAAGCGAGAAGGGACGAACCTCGGCCGTGATTCAGGAGCTCAAGGAGCAGGGAAGGTCCTTTCAGGGTTTCGAGACAAAGAGGCTGACCAAGGACGGGCGGCTCCTGGATGTGAGCATCAGCACATCCCGATACAATGACCATGAAGACCGGCCTGCAGGCGTCCTGGTGGTCCTGAGGGACATGACGGAAACGCGGAAACTTCAAGCGCAGCTGCAGCACGCCCAGAAAATGGAGTCCATGGGCACCATTGCCAGCGGTGTGGCCCACAATTTCCGGAACATCCTGGCAGGGATTTCGGTCAACAGCGAACTCCTGCAGATGAAGCATGGGGAGGATCCGGCCCTCGGCGATATCGCCGGCCGTCTGAGCCTTTACGTGAAGCGGGGGTCCCACCTGGTGGAGGGGCTGATGCAGTTTGCACGGAAACCGCGGGAGGATACGTTCCGAAGAGCGGATCTGGTCGAACTCCTGAGGGAGACCCATGATCTCATCAGCCAGTCCTTTGACCGCAGAATCGAGATCCATACGAGTCTGCCGGACAGCCTTCCCGTTCTGGGAGATGATCCGGCATTGCGGCAGGTGTTCATGAATCTCTGCACCAACGCGAGGGATGCCATGCCCAATGGCGGCACCCTCTTCATTCGGGCGGAGAGCCATGGGGAGCGGGCCAGGGTGGAGTTTGCGGATACGGGCGACGGCATGGATCCGGAGACTCGGAAGAAGTGCTTTGATCCGTTTTTCACCACAAAAGAGGTCAAGGCCGGGACCGGCTTGGGCCTGTCAACGAGTTACGGGATCATTCGACATCACGGCGGCGATATTCATGTCTACTCCGAAAGGGGGCGGGGCACGACCTTTCGGGTCATCCTGCCGATGGCTGTTTCCGAAACCACCCACCATGAAGTATCAAAGACCATTCTTCCGGCATATGGCGACGGGCGTAGCATCCTTGTGGTGGATGACGAGGAATGCATGCTGGTCGCCATGCAGGAACTCCTTGAGACACTCGGGTACGATGTACTGACGGCGGATGCCGGAGATAAGGCCGTTCGCACCTATCAGACAGTCCGGCCGGCAGCCGTGATCATGGACCGGAACATGCCCGGAATGGACGGCGTGACATGCATGAAGCAGATTCTGAAGACGGACCCGAATGCCAAGGTCATTCTGATTTCCGGTTACGATCCGGAGGGCCCACACGGGGTAGACGAGCACACGCGAAGCATTATGGCCGGCTATATGATCAAGCCGGTGGACCTGGTGGAACTGGGCCGTGTTTTGGAGGGTCTTTTCGGGCTGTGAGCATGATAGCGCGATCCCGCCCTCCGATCACTCCGGGCCGGACGCATCCCCCTGCATATGGAAGAACGGTGAGGCCCTCCCAAGGAGTCTGATCCGGGTTTTCCATTGCATTTCATACGCAGGCGGGATAGATCGGGGCATGGCATATTCCTGCCGACACGATGACCGGTGGGGCCGTGAAGATGAAAGGACGACAGGAGCCTGAGCGGTGAACACCACGTTGGAAATCGCTGAACTGGACCGGAAGATCGGCCGGCTGTTTATGTTCGGAATGCCGGGGACCGATCTGGATGATGAGACCAGAGACCTGATTCGATCCATTCATCCGGGAGGCGTTATCCTCTTCAGCCGGAATGTGGAGTCTCCCACCCAACTGGCTGACCTTTGCCGCGCCTTGCAGGCGACGTCCTTTGAGTTCCATGGGACACCGCTGTTTCTGGCCGTGGATCAGGAGGGGGGCCGGGTTGCCCGTCTCAAGGCTCCGTTCACCGAGTTCCCGGGCAGCGACGTTATCGGCGGAGACGAGAATCCCGACGCCCGGGCCGAGGCCTTTGCGCTGACTACGGCTCGTGAAATGAGGATGGTCGGGCTGAACATGGACCTGGCCCCGGTACTGGACGTGGGCCGGGAAGACCTGGAGGAGCACCTGCGTGGTCGTACGTTCGGTCACGATCCGGCGCTTGTGGCGAGGCTGGGAGGCATTGTGATTCGAACGCTTCAGGCCGAGGGGATCATGGCGGTGGCCAAACATTTTCCCGGACTGGGACGCACTTCCACGGATCCGCATCACCATCTTCCCGAGATCTATCTTGAAAAGTCCGAATTGGAGGAGGTGAATCTCGTGCCCTTTCGCGCGGCCGTTCGAGAGGGAGTGGCCGGAATCATGACCTCCCATGCGGTCTATTCATGTCTGGATGCCCATGTGCCCGCCACCATGTCCAGGACCGTTCTGGACGGACTCCTGCGCAGGGACTTGGGGTACGAGGGCCTCGTCATCACGGACGACCTGGAAATGGGGGCCATCGCTGCGGGATGGGGTGTCCCGCAGGGAGCGGCTGCGGCCTTCGATGCGGGGGCCGACATCCTCCTCATCTGTGAAAACCAGCCCCTGGTGGAAGAGTCGCTTCGAGAAATTCGAGGGAGGCTGCTTCGAGGGACCATTCCCATGGGAAGGCTTCACCGTTCCATCCGGCGGATCGATCATGCGAGGTCCCGTTTCCTCACCCGGCGCCGTGCAGGCTCCCCGGAGGAGGTGGCATCCTATTTCAGCGGGAAGGCCTGAGGCGCCTCTTCACAGTGCCGGCAGCAAGGTGCGGCTTGAACCGGAAGGGGAGATTTGACTGGACAGGTAGACTTGCGACCGCATTGGTCGAGGGGAGGTGCCTATGCTGACGTTTCAAACCATTGTCGCTCCCACGGATTTTTCCGAGCCTTCCAAACAGGGTGTGCAGGCAGCAGAGGAACTGGCACGACGTGACGGGGGCGAGTGCGTCCTGATTCACGTGGTGGCCCCGGTTCCGTTGATCCCGCCGGGGGGACCGCCGGCCCATTCGGGCCTGGAATTATCCGGCGTGATGGACAAACTGGAGGCCGCGGCCCGGTCGTCCCTGGACGCCATGGTGGAAGCCATGGCCGCAAACGGGGTTCGGGTGAGAGGTGAGGTGGTCCTGGGGACGCCCGCCGAGGAGATCGCGTTGGCGGCCGAGAGGGAACATGCGGGCCTGATCGTGATCGCCACTCACGGCTGGACCGGCTGGCGCCGCTTCGTGTTCGGTTCCGTGGCCGAGAAGGTGGTTCGACTGGCCTCCTGTCCCGTGCTCACCATACCCGCTCCAGAGGGGGAAGTCTGATTTCCTCGAGCCGATGCGGTGAACTCACGGTTGCTGAAGTCCGAGGGCCCGTTCCGCCGCCTCCCGGACCGCACGGGCCGGATCATCCAGGAATTCGGACACGCCGGCCCGGGAACCGGGCGTGTCGATCCGGCCGAGCAGATCCAGACCGATGATGCAGATCCGCTGGTCCCCTCGGGCCATGGCAAGACGGACCGGTTCCACGGCCCGGTCGCCGAACAGGACCAGGGAGAGAGCCGCCGCATCCCTCACCCTCAGGTCATCGTCCTTCAGCCGTTCTACCAGGGATTCCAGGCCGGCTGTGTCGTCCATCTGCCCCAATGCATAGGCGGCGCCGGCCCGAACCATGGGTTCCGGGTCATCCAAAAGGGGACGAATGGACCGGATGGCACCGTGGGGCCGGGCGATGTCCCGAATCCAGCGTTCGAGAATCGGGCGAAGGGCCGACCGATGTTGGAACAAGGACGCCGCACAATCCTTGAGTGCGGCATCGCCCCCCCGGGCCATGGAGGCCTCGAGAAACCTACTGTAATCTGCGTAATCCAGGGGAAAGGCCCGGGCCGCTACGGAGAGAACGGCCTCCATGGAACCGGCTTCCAGGAGGTAGTCCATGACCGGGCCCGCCGAACTCTGCTCATGGGAACGGTCCAAGGCGTCACGAATGGCTCCCAGGACCCCAATCCGTTTTTTCTCCAGGAGATCCCCAACGGCTCGGGCCGCCGCAGCCCTGACCCCGGGATCTTCCTCCTCCAGGCCATCCAGGAGGACATTCAGCGTCCGTGTATCCCGCAACATGCCCAGTCCCTGAATGGCCCGGCTTCGGACCAGCGGTTCCGGGGCAGCGGTCTTTTCCACGAGCAGAGGAAGGGCGTGGAAGGCATGGACTCGGAACACTCTGTGGATGGCCAGGAGTTCCATGATGTCCGGGGTATCGAGGACCTGGGCCAGCACCGGGATGGACAGGGTCGGATCCATGGCCAACAGCCGATTTTCGGCCTCTTGGGGAAGGGCCTTTTCGTGACCCCAGTGGGAGGCGACTGCGAGGAGAGCGGCCGCGGCCCGGGAAGGAGATGGGCCGTCCACCTGCTCCAGGATGCCCTCCAACCGCTCCCGTTCCTCACGGCGACGCCCCTCAGCCGGAATCGTGCACGGCGGGAGGGACCCCTTCACCGGCAAGAGGTTCAGACCGCCGACACCGGCGGCCTCTGCGTCCGCCCCAACCGCCCACCGGTTCGATGCCCAGATCCGGTCGTTGGATCCTCTCCGTGAATAGCGGTCCAGGCCGTCCGCATCCATAAAAAGACCCACGCCGCCTGACCGGCGCGATGGAATCATCCCTCCGGTTCCTGCTCCCGCCCGTGTCTCGTAACCGTCGCATCCCCGGTTGTCCGCAAAGACACCGATCCCGTTGGCCTCCGAGGCCCCCATGCTCAACCAGTCGGCCACATAGACATCGTTCCCCGACTCGTTCACCAGAATCCCCACCCCCCAGTCGTGACCGCATCCCTGACTGACCCCCCAGGATGTGGTGACGTCATCCCCTTCGGTATCCAGAAGCATGCCGAAAGAGGAGTGAATTCCCGCACCCTGGGCATAACGCCGGGCCGTGTACGCATCCCTCCCCCCATGGTCGTAGAGAAGACCGACGCCCTTCCAGTACGAGGCGCCCTGGGCGAAGTACTGGGCCTGGTAGACGTCGTTCCCGCCCCCTTCAGCCAGCAGGGCCGCGCCTCCCGGACAGAGACCGCGATACCCCATGGCAAAACCCTGCGCGAAACTCTGGCGCATGTCCGGCTCCCGGGGATCGGGATCGCCGGTCCCGACGAGGTAACGGTCGTTTCCACAGGCGTCGATCAAACAGGACGTACCGGCAAGGCGGGAATAGGCCTGTCCGCAGCAAGCGCATTGGTAGAGGTCGTCTCCCTCCAGGTCGATGAGGCCGGCGTATCCAAGCGCGGACGCCGCTTGGACCAGGCGTCCCCCGAGATATTGATCGTCCCCCCGGACGTCCACCAGCATGCCTGTTCCCAGGACGGCGGCGCCCTGGGCCCTGTCTCGAGCCCGGTAGAGGTCGTCTCCGTCCAGGTCCATGAGAAGACCGACTCCCCGGTATCCATATCCTTGCGTGTGCTCTTCCCCGAGGTAGACGTCGTCTCCCTCCAGGTCGATGACGATGCCGCACTCTTCGGGCCCGGCCGAGGCCACGGGTCCCTGGTACAGATCGTCGCCCGCAGGGTCGATGATGAGCAGGGCCGGTCCTTCGTGGACATCGTCGCCGCACCCTCCGATGCGGACCGTGCCCAGCGGAGTCTCCATGGTCATGGGTGTCCGAATGGTGAGGAAGGCCTTGTCCCGGGCCAGTGTGCGGGCCGCCTGCCATGCGGCGCGAGCCACAACGGTTCCCGCGACAAGAATCGCCTCCATGTCCACCCGATCCAACGCCTCAAGCGCCTTGCGCATCTCTTCGGTCCGGTGAGGACCGGGCAGGAGTTCATGATCCTCGTCCCACTCCCCGGCCTCGGGAAAGAGCCGCCTTTCCATCCGTTGCATGTCTTCCGGCGTGAGTGCGGCAAAGGCCCGGCGGAGATGGCTCCTTGCATGGGAAACCGCGTCGAGGATGGAGGCGATGGCACGGTGCGCTTCCGGAGAAAGCCGGTCGTCCAGACGCCATGTCTTTCCGGCAGGTGAGGGAGGCCGGTGAAGCGGTCCCCGGCCCTGGAGAAGGGGAAGGGCCGTCAGCCACTCATCCGGCCGGGAGGCAAGGGTCAGAAACCGTGTGGCGCGATGCTGCCCCTCCAAAGGCGCCTTGAGGGGGTGCGTCATCCACCGGCGGAAAAGGGGCGTCTCCCTGGCGTCCTCGATGACGGTGGAAGGGATGGAGAGATCGTGGCGGCACAGACCTACCGCATCCAGGGCCCGGTTGAGCAACTGCGTGCTGCGGTCCGTTTCATGGGCCGTGACCGCGACCGGCATGCACAAGAGAACGATGAGTGCGGCGAAGGTTCGAGCCGGCGGGCACCGTTTAAGAGCCACTGCTGCCCGACGAAGATCCATTCCCATGCATTGCTCTCCTTGAACGCCCGTTGCAGGGTGGGACGGTCCGTCCTGCTCATGACCCACGGAAGACCGCATCCCCGAATGAAATTCCAACCAGGATCAGAACGGCCGTTACGGCGGCCGTGTAGTCCTGCGAAGTCAGCCGCAGTTCCCTGAGAGTGGTCCGTGGGCCCGGCTGATATCCTCGGGACTCCATGGCCATGGCCAGTTCATCTCCCCTTCGCAACGCACCCAGGACCATGGGGATGAGGAGAGAGGTGACCGCGCGGATTCTTCGAATCGGTCCCCCGCTGGAAAAGGACGCTCCGCGGGCCGCCTGGGCCTCTCGAATCCGGTGCATCTCGTCTAAAAGTGTGGGAACGAATCGGAGCGCCATGGATACCATGAGGGCGATGTCGTATGACCGGACGCCGAAGATGCTCAGGGGACGAAGAAGCCGTTCCAGTCCGTCCACCAGTTCCCCGGGGGAGGTGCTCATGGTCAAGAGGGCTCCGGCTGCGAGAAGAACGGCGAATCGACCGGAGACGAGCAGACCCTCATGGAGGCCTTCAAAGGTGACGGTGACGGCCCGGTGGCTGAACGGCGGAATCGGTGTTCCATCCGTCGAAAGAAGATGAATCATAAAGAGGAGGAGCAGGAAGATGAAAGCCGGGCGCAGTGCCCGAACCAGGTGCCTGAGGGGGATGCGGGAGGTGGTGACGAGGAGGAGAAGCCAGGCGCCGGTGAGGGCTGAGCAGACGAATCCTCCGTGAAGGATCACCACGCTCAGGGCCACGGCGAATCCGATCTTGACCCTGGGGTCGAGTGCGTGGACAAACGACGGCAGTGGAATGTATCGGCCGAATCGGATCATGGGAGGGATGCCCGGCCTTCCTGCGCGCCCGGAGACAGAGGGGGTGAGCCGGATCTCAACCGGTCGGACAGTTCCCTGACCGCCTCATCCAGGGTAAAGATGTCGCGGCGCACGGGCATCCCCGATTCCCTCAGCCGGGCCATGAGACGGGTAACCACCGGGATGTCCAGGCCAAGGCCTTGAATCTCTTCGGCCCGGTCAACGAGGTCCGCAGGATGGATTTTCATGACGAACCGGCCCCTGTTCATGACCAGGATTTCATCCGCATCCAGGGTATCGTCCATGTGGTGGGTGACATGGACTATTGTCAACCCGGATCGGTGCAGCCGGCGAATGACCTCCATCACCCGCCTTCTCCCGGCCGAATCCAGGTAGGCCGTGGGTTCGTCCAGGAGAACGTGCCGGGGTTTCATGGCCAGGATTCCGGCCAGGGCCACGAGCTGTTTTTCGCCGCTCGACAGGGCATGGGGAGAACGCTTTTCAAATCCCTGAAGCCCCACGGTCTCCAGTGCCTCCAGCACCCGTTCCCGGATCTCCGCCGGCGGCAGTCGCAGGTTTCCGGGACCGAAGGCCACATCCTCCTCGACCGTCATCCCCACGATCTGGTTGTCCGGGTTCTGAAAGACCATGCCCACCCGTCTTCGGATCTCCGGTATGTCCCGGCGATGCCGTGTATTCAGGCCGTCCACCAGGACGTCGCCCCGGGAGGGGAGAAGGAGACCGTTCAGATGACGCAGAAACGTGGTCTTCCCGGACCCGTTCGGGCCGATCACTGCGGTATGGACGCCCTCCGGGATCTCCACAGAGAGGTCTTGAACGGCCGGCCGGTCCTCTTCCTCGAATCGATAGTAAAGGTCTTTGACCTGAATCATGCGTTTCGCTCCGTCCTCCGGTCACATGGGGATCCGGTCACGCACCTTGACCGTGACCAGGGTTGCGACCCCGAGTTTCAAGACATCGCCCACCAGAAAGGGGATCATGCCGAGGGATATTGCCTTGATCGGCGTGAGTCCGGCCAAGAGACAAAGACCCGTCACACCCAAGGTATAGACCACCAGGAACCCTGAAGCTACGGCGAGGGCGATTCGAACGGTTCCGGCTCGTCCTCCGGCCTGAACGATCCATCCGGTCACGTAAGCTCCGGCTATAAACCCCAGCAGGTATCCCCCGGTGGGGCCCAGGAGGACCCCGAGACCCGCCTTGCCTCCGGCAAAGACCGGAAGCCCCATGATTCCCAGAAGCACGTAGATCACCTGGCTCATGGCCCCGAGTCGTTTTCCCAGCAGGGTACCTGCTATGGCCATGAAAAAGGTCTGAAGCGTGACCGGGACGGGTGGCAGGGGGATGATCAGATAGGCACCGGCCGCGGTGGCGGCTCCGAACATGGCCGTATAGACCATGTCCCGCACGGAAGGGGATGCCGGTTTTTCCCTTCGACTCATGGCGTTCCCACGTCACCGGAGATGATCGTGTGCATCCGGCCTTCGTCGTCTTCCAGGAGAAGACCTCCATCCCGATCCAGATCCCTGGCGATTCCCGACCGCCTTCCCCGGGGCGTTTCCACGGCGATTCGTGTTCCCAGGGTTCGGGAGAGGGACTTCCACCGATCCAACATGGGTCCCGGACCCTCTTGAAGAAAGGCCGTGTACCACGTCTCGTACCGCTGCAACAGGGACCGGACCAAGGGTGCCCGGTCCAGGACCCGCCCGGTCTCCAGGTAGAGGGACGTGGCGATGCCTTCCAGCTCGGGAGGGAACCGGCGGGTGTTCACATTCAATCCCAGGCCGCTCACCAGATAACCCACCCGGTCCATGTCGCTCGAGATCTCCGTGAGAATGCCGGCGATCTTCCCGGCACCCACCAGGACGTCGTTGGGCCACTTGATGTGGACGTCCAGCCCCGGAAAGGCCTCGATCAGGGTCTCGGCCACGGCGATGCCGGCGATCAGGGTGATCTTGGGGGCCTCCACCGGCGAGATGCGGGGCCGAAGTACCAGGGAGAGGTATATGCCTTCACCCGGGGGAGAGAACCAGACCCTGCCCTTCCTTCCCCGCCCCCCGGTCTGGGTCTCGGCGATCACCAGGGTCCCTTCGGGAGCGCCGGCGGCCGCCCGTTCCTTGGCCCGGGTATTGGTGGAATCCGTGGTGCGATAATAGGCGATTTTCTCCCTGCCCAGGGCCGAGGTCTCCAGCCCCTCCCGGATCTCGGCCGGAAGGAGCCATGGCGAATTCCGGGTCAGGCGATACCCCTTGCGGGGGGACGACTCGATGCCGTAGTCGTCTTTCCGCAATGAACCCATGTGCTTCCACACCGCGGACCGGGACACCCGAAGGAGGCGGCTCAATTCCTCCCCGGACACCCAGGCTCCCGGGTCGTTTCGAAGGATATGCAGTATGCGTTCGGCCGTGGACATGGACGGACCTCGTCTCGCGCGGAAAACGGACGAACGGGCCGGGCGGCGAGGCCCCGGGGCCGTTGGATGTCCCGGTTGCTACCACGGCACGATTTCATTGTCAACTCCAAACGTTTGCTTGGTTGACAATGGGGCCCGGAACGCGAGTGGTGCGCACAACCATTCGGTATCATTGGGTATACTTGAGTTTAATGTGAAAGACCTACGAACGTTCACCTTAGAATAGATGGGCTTGTGGCGGAGGGGACCGGGGTTTTCTGGAGCGGGCATCAGCGGAAGGCCTTCCTCATTTCGCCCGGTTAGGTCCGGGGGAAACCGTGGCCATCCCCCGCCGGGGAGGAACCATGGACATGATATAAAGGCGGGGAGAAGAAAGCCATCCCCAGTCTGGTGTGGGCTCTACTCCAGGCGGGGGTGGAACGCGGAGGGGGCAGGGATCCCTGGGTGTAACCGGGCGAAATGACCAGGCCGGTAGCGGAAGGAGCGGAAGAAAACTCCGGTCTTCGGAGCCCGCGACACGGCTCCGTGATGTGCCGAACCACGGATCATAAGGCATCTGTCAACGATGTTGAGTGCTTTGGAATAACTCCTTCAGCCGCCGCTTGAAGGCCAGAGCTTTTCGAAAGTATAAGGGTAGAAGTGAAGGTCAATCGGCCTGGCAGCGACTCAGCGGCATGTAGAGAGGCCGTCATCTTGTGAAGAGGTGATTTGTGGTGTACAACGTGAAACCAGATGTGAATGTTCAGGATCATGAACATCAAGGGTGTTTTCAGCGATGAAACCAGCGGAGGAGAAAATGATGAACAGAAGATGGGTGGTCGTGACGGCGTTGCTGTTTTTCCTTCTGGCCGGACGGGCCTTTGCGAACCAGACAACGGTTTCTATAGAAGGCCCGGATGAGGCAACAAATGGATCAGAAATAACCATAAAGATAAACGTTGTGCATAAAGGGAACCATTTCTTTCACTACACCAGCGAGGTGGTGGTCCAGGCCAACGGCACGGAAATCGCCCGCTGGGAATTCTCACCTTGGGACAAACCGGAAGACGAGGTCTTTTCGAGAGAAATCAATTATATGGTGACGGGGCCCACCGAGATCACCGCCACAGGCAAATGCAATATTCATGGAAGTGCCGGACCGGCGGTGTTGAAGATCCGAGTAAAATAGCTCGTCCCCATCCACAAATCGAACGAAGGGTACGGGCATACACCGTTCAATTGGGGGAAAACAGATCGTCCGCATGGAGATGTCCCATGAAGAAGAGGGGAGTCACGGCCGAGCGTGGAGGCGGGGGGACGGTGATGCTCATCCCATGGCCTGCCCAACGAAGGACAAAGGCCTGGGTATATGTCGCCGGGCTACTGGTGCTGCTCCTGGAGGGGTGCGCGGGCATTCCCGAGGGGGTGACTCCGGTGACTGGCTTCGATGTGGAGCGGTACCTGGGCACGTGGTATGAGATCGCCCGGCTGGATCACTCCTTTGAACGCGGTTTGACCCGTGTCAGCGCCTCCTATTCCCTTCGAGAAGACGGGGGAATCACCGTGGTCAATCGGGGATACGACCCTCGGAAAGGCGCATGGCGGGAGGCCGTGGGAAAGGCCTATTTCATCGACTCTCCGCAGGTGGGGCGGCTCAAGGTCTCCTTTTTCGGCCCGTTTTACGGGGGGTACAACATCGTTGAACTGGATCAGGAAGGATACCGCTATGCCCTGGTGGCGGGGCCGACGCGATCCTATCTGTGGATTCTCGCCCGCGAGCCGCAACTGGAGGACCGCATCATAAAACGCTTGAGGGATACGGCGGAAAGGCTGGGATTTCCCGTGGACCAGCTGATTTTCGTGGATCACTCCCCGTCTTCACGCCCTTCGGGCACGGCGAGCCTTCGGAGTATGATGTCGCGCACCTTTCCCGCATCCGCGCGGCCCGAGGTCTTCCGCATCACCTGTCCCACCAGGAAATTCACCGCCTCCATGCGACCCTGACGGATCTTGGCCGCGACTTCGGGATGCTCCCCTGTCACGCCGTCCACCGTCTGTTCCAGGGTCTGTGCATCCCCGATGATGCCGAGGTCCTTTTCTCCGAGGATCTCTTGAGGCGCCTTGCCGGATCGAACCATCTCGTCCAGCACGGTTCTCGCCGTCTGATCCGTAACCGCTCCCTGGGAAATGAGATCGACCAGACCGGAGAAGTCCTCGGGCCGGACCGGGCACGACTCCAGGGTGAGACCGTCCCGGTTCAGGACCCGGAACAGGTCCTTGATGATCCAGCGGGAAAGGCGGGATGTGTCGCTGCACGTGGAAGCGCATCGGTCGAAAAAATCCGATGTCTTTCGATCACGGGTCAGGATGGCCGCTTCTTCCCGGGGGATGCCCACGTCCCGCACCATTCGCGCCAGCCGGTCGTCCGGAAGCTCGGGCATGGTCTTTCGGATCGCCTCAATGGTCTCCCGGTCCAGATCGATCTGCACCAGGTCGGGATCGGGGAAGTAGCGGTAGTCCGGGGCGTCCTCCTTGCTGCGCATGGGAAGGGTGACCCTGCGCTCTTCGTCAAAGAGGCGGGTTTCCTGAATGACCGGTTTCCCGGACCTGAGGAGTTCCGACTGGCGATCGATCTCGTATTCCAGGGCCTCGGTGACAAAGCGGAAGGACGCCATGTTCTTGATTTCCGAGCGGTTGCCGTACTCCGCTGAGCCTTGCGGGCGAATGGACACGTTGACATCGCATCGGAACTGGCCCTGTTCCATGTTGCATTCGCTCACGCCGATGTATCGAAGGACCTGGCGCATCTTCTCCAGGTAGGCGCGCGCCTCGCGGATGGATCGGAGTGGGTTGCGGGTGTGGTCTCCGACGATCTCGATGAGGGGAACGCTGGCGCGGTTGAAATCCACCAGGCTGTAGTCCGCCTCGTCAAAGGCCTCCGAGGAGTGGACCAGTTTGCCCGCGTCCTCCTCCAGGTGAATGCGGCGGATCCCCACGGAGTAAGGCCGGCCGTCGTCGCCCTCGATTTCCAGGAACCCGTTTTCGCAGAAGGGCCGCTCGTATTGCGAGATCTGGTACCCCTTGGGAAGATCCGGGTAAAAGTAGTTCTTTCGCGCGAAACGGGCTTCCGTGTTGATGTCGCAGTTGAAGGCCAGTCCCGCTTTGACGCAATATTCCACGGCGCGGCGGTTGAGGACCGGCAGGGCGCCGGGCTGGCCCGTACAGACCGGGCAGATATGGGAATTGGGCGCGGCGCCGGGGGCATTGCGGCATCCGCAGAAGAGCTTGGTTTGCGTGCCGAGTTCCGCGTGTACTTCGAAGCAGATGATCACCTCGGTGTCCATGGATGGAAATTCCTCGCTGATTCCGTACGCTCTCACGTGGGACTGGCTTCCAGCGGCTGTGCCTCCTGCAAGGCGTATCCCAGACGCAGGACCGTCTCCTCGTCAAAGGCCCGCCCGATGATCTGAAGACCCACCGGAAGCCCGTCCACATATCCGCAGGGAAGGCTCATTCCCGGAAGCCCGCTCATGTTGAGGGGAGCGGTGTAGATATCCACCAGGTACATCTGGAGCGGGTCCTCCATCTTTTCTCCCCGGCGGAAGGGAAGGCAGGGGGAGACCGGGGTCACCAGGCAATCCACGTTGGAAAAGGCCCGGTCGAAGTCTTCCTTGACCAGGCGGCGGACCTTCTGGGCCTTGAGGTAGTAGGCATCGTAGTACCCTGCCGACAGCACGTAACTCCCCAGGACAATACGACGTTTTACCTCACGCCCGAATCCCTGGCTTCTCGTGGTCTCGTACATGTCCATGAGATCGGTGTCGCCCGAGGAGGACCGGAAGCCGTATTTCACGCCGTCATACCGGGCCAGGTTGCTGCTCGCCTCGGCGGTGGCAATGAGATAGTAGGCGCTGATGGCGTAGCGCGTGTGGGGAAGAGATACCTCGACCACCTGTGCGCCCAGGGATTCGAGGACGCTGACCGCGGATTGTGTGGCGTCCTGAATTCGATGATCCAGCCCCTCCACGAAGTATTCCGACGGAAGACCGATGCGGAGCCCCCGGATCCCCCGATCCAGGTCTTGGGAGAAGTTCGGAACCGGCATGTCCGCCGATGTGGTGTCCCGTAAATCCCTCCCGCAGAGAGGGGCGAGCAGAAGGGCGCAGTCCTCCACGCGTCTGGCCATGGCCCCGATCTGGTCCAGGCTGGAGGCATAGGAGATGAGGCCGTACCGGCTGATCCGCCCGTAGGTGGGCTTGATGCCCACCACGCCGCAATAGGCGGCCGGGAGCCGGACCGACCCGCCCGTGTCCGTTCCCAGGGCCAGCACCGTCTCCCCCGCGGCCAGGGCCGCAGCCGAGCCGCCGCTGGATCCGCCGGGGACACGATCCGGGTTGTGGGGGTTTCTCGTAGGACCGAAGAAGCTGTTTTCCGTACTCGATCCCATGCCGAACTGGTCCAGATTGGTCTTGCCCACCACCACCGCGCCGGCTTCCCGAAGCCGGCGCACGACGGTGGCATCATACGGGGGCGCGTAGTTCTCCAGGATACCGGATGCGCACGTGGTTCGAATGCCCCGGGTGCAGATGTTGTCCTTCACGGCAACGGGCAGGCCGTTCAGGAGAGGCGGCGGGACGCTCGAGTTGCGGAATCGTTCGTCGGCCAGGTCCGCCGCCTCCAGTGCCTGCTCCCCGGTGACGGTGATGTACGCGTTGATGAGGTCATCGCGCTCTTCGATTCGGGCCAGAACGGATTGGGTGAGCTCACGGGAGCTGATATCGCCCCGTCGAAGCCATTGGATGAGCGTGGAGGCGCTTTGGTCGCAGAGAGCCATGGGGTCAACCTTCCAGTATCTTCGGCACCTTCATGTAGTCGTCCTGCCGGTCGGGCGCATTGTTCAGGATGCGGGCCGTGTCCGGAAACGGGGTCTCTTCATCTTCCCGCCAGACGTTCCGGATCTCCAGGACATGACTCATGGGCAGGACTCCGTCCGTTTGGAGTTCATCCAGAGAGGCCACATAGTCCAGGACGGAGCTGAGGTCTTTCTGAAACAGGGCGGCCTCCTCGCCGGAGAGACGGAGTCGCGCCAGGCGGGCCACGTGATCCAGTTCGGCCCGTGAGATCCTCTCCGGCCGGGCCCCGGAGTCCTCGGGGAGATGGCCCTCGGTTTCCTTGAGGAAATCTCCGTCCTCTTGGCCTTCCACCCGAAGCCCGATGTGAAGCTCCTGAAGTTGCTGGGCCTCCACGGACGCCGGGGCCCTGGTCAGAGGGCACACTGCGCTGCGGTTCTTGGGAAAGGCCATGACGTCCCGTATGGACGGGGTTCCCAGGATCATGGCCACCACGCGGTCAAGACCGAGGGCCAGGCCGCCGTGGGGCGGCGCCCCGTACTCCAGGGCACGGAGGAGAAACCCGAACTTGTCGTCCGCCTCTTTCGAATCCATTCCCAGGGCCTCAAAGACCCGCTCCTGAATATCCGTTCGGTGGATTCGAATGCTCCCCCCTCCCAGTTCCTCTCCATTCACCACCAGGTCGTAGGCGCGGGAGCGAAGGGCCAGCAAGTCGCTTCGATTTTTCGGATCAAAGTCGAGCCGGTCCGGCATGGTGAACGGGTGATGCTGGGAACTCACCTCCCCGTCCTTTAGCTCGAACAGGGGAAAGTCCGTGATCCAGACCGGACAGGTCCGGTCCACGGGAATCCGGCCGAGTCGTTGGGCCACATGAAGTCGAAGCCGGCAGAGGACGTCGTTGACCATGGCGCGGTCCGGGTCGGCCACCATCATGATCACGTCGCCCTCCCGGGCGCCGAACAGGTCGGACAGGCGATCCAGCTCTCCTGGATGGAAGAACTGGGCGATATTGCTCTGGAGTTCGCCGTTGACCTTTTTCATCCAGGTCATACCCTTGCCGCCGAAGGCCGGGACCCACTTCAGGGCGTAATCGTTCTGCAGGACGTTTTTGCTGAGCCGGGATGCGGCGTCCTGTACCCGGAATCCCTTGATGACGCCACCTTGTGCGATGACGCGCCGGAACACGCCGTAGTCCGTATCCTTCAGGATATCCGTGGCCTCTTCAAAGGCCATGTCAAAGCGCAGGTCAGGTCGATCCGTTCCGTAGCGCTCCATGGCCTCATCGTAGGGCATGCGGGGGAAGGGGCGGGGCAGGGCGATTCCGCCGACCCAGAACATGGCCGTGATGAGTTCTTCCACCACGTCATAAATGAACGCCTCATCGATGAAGGAGGCCTCCAGGTCGAGTTGGGTGAATTCGGGTTGGCGGTTGGGTCGCAGGTCCTCGTCCCTGAAGCATCGTGCGATCTGGAAGTACCGATCCATGCCGCTCATCATGAGGAGCTGCTTGAAGAGCTGGGGGGACTGGGGCAGGGCATAGAACCGGCCGGCGTGGACCCGGCTGGGAACCAGGTAGTCCCTGGCCCCTTCCGGAGTGCTACGGGTAAGAAAGGGTGTCTCCACCTCGATGAAGTCGTGTGCGTCCAGGATTCTTCGAATCACCTTGGTGATTTCGTATCGCTTGAGCAGAAAGGACTGCATGGACGGGCGTCGCAGGTCCAGGTATCGGTAACGGAGCCTCAGGTCCTCGTCCACGTGCTCGGGATTGGACTCGATTTCTTCACCGAAGACCATGGCCTTTTCCGAGACCGGAAAGGGGAGGGGGCGGGAATGGGCAAGAATCTCCAGTTCACAGGCATGGACCTCAACGGCACCGGTGGTCAGGTTCGGGTTCTCCGTTCCGGGAGTCCTCAAGGCGACCCGGCCGCGGACCTGCACCACAGACTCGCTTCGGAGCTGCCCGGCGCGGAGAAAGATCGCCTCTCCATCCGCCGGATCAAAGACCACCTGTATGATGCCTCGAATGTCCCGCAGGTGAACGAAGAGAAGGCTGCCGTGATCCCGCAGGGCATCGACCCACCCCATGAGCAGGACGTCCCGGCCGGCGTCGCCGGATCCCAAGGCGCCGCAGTAGGATCTCTCCTTCCAGTTCATGATATCATCGCTCCCTGCCTGTGGTTGGACCTTTCTGCCGTGAAAATCTTCATTGTCCCGCCTTCTTCCCATGCCGAAGCATTCCCCGGCCCGGGCCCCGGGTCTCATGATCCCCCTTGCGCTGCGGGGTGAAGCCGGTAGACAACGACGTCATCACCCGCCGGGGTTCGAGAACGGGTGCATGGACGGCTTCGATGGCAAATGCCGCCGGCCCGGTGGACGAATGGAGGCTACACATCTAACCGATTCGTCTTTGGGGATCAATGCTTTTTCCGCAAGCCGCACCGCACCTCCCGGTGAACCTCTGCAATTCTCGAACCGCTTCCGGTTCAACGGGTGTCGGACTGTGGACGCCATGGTCCGTTCAGGGGGAGCGGGTTGAACGGAAATGGGAGAGGCCTTTCCTAAATATACAAAATTGTCGATAATATCGCTTTAGTATAACATAATTGTTCTTCAAGCGGCCCGCCATCCGGTGTCCCGGGGCGATGAAATACTAAAAACCAATGGATATCCAATGGTTGCAGTTCATGGCACGCGGGTTGCTCTTCGGGAAGCTGAACACCGGCACGGCCATGCCAGGGTCCCGAGAACATGGCCATTCACGAATCACAGGCTGAAAAGTCGCATTGGAGAGAATCATCCAATGGTCGAAAACGACCAGGATCAGGGAGGGAGGAAGGACATGGAGGAGGCAAAAAAATTCACATCGGCAGAGGAGGTGCTGGCATTCGCAAGGGACGAGGGAGTGGAGGTGGTGGATCTGCGGTTCATGGATTTTCCGGGTCTGTGGCAGCACTTCTCCATTCCGGCCAGGGAACTGGAGAAGGGGACATTCGAGGACGGGTTGGGCTTTGACGGGTCCAGCATTCGAGGGTGGCAGGCCATCAACGAATCGGACATGCTGGTCAAACCGGTGCCCGAGACGGCCTTCCTGGACCCCTTTTTTACGGCCAAGACCCTGGTTATGAACTGCAATATCTGCGATCCGGTGACCGGTGAGGACTACACGCGGGACCCCCGCAACATTGCGCGAAAGGCCGCCGCCTACCTCAAGGAGACCAAAACGGCCGACATCGCGTACTTCGGACCCGAGGCCGAGTTTTTTGTCTTCGACGACATCCGGTTCGACCAGAACCAGCACGAGGGCTATTATCACATCGACAGCGTGGAGGGACGCTGGAACACCGGCCGCCAGGAAGGCCCGAACCTGGGATACAAGCCCCGGTACAAGGAAGGGTACTTCCCGGTTCCGCCGGCAGACAGCATGCAGGATCTAAGAAGTGAAATGATGCTCACCCTGGAGAAGATCGGTGTGCTGATCGAGGCCCAGCATCATGAGGTGGCCACCGGCGGCCAGGCCGAGATCGACATGCGGTTCGGCCCCATCGTGGAGATGGCGGACAACCTGCTCAAATACAAGTACGTCATCAAGAACACGGCCCGCAAGTACGGCAAGACCGTCACGTTCATGCCGAAACCGCTCTTCAACGACAACGGCACGGGTATGCACGTCCACGTGTCCCTGTGGAAAGAAGGAGAAAACCTGTTTGCCGGGGACGGCTACGCGGGCCTCTCCCAAATGGCCATGTACGCCATCGGCGGCATTCTCAAACACGCCGCTTCCCTCCTTGCCTTCACCAGCCCCACCACAAACAGCTACAAGCGGCTGGTCCCCGGCTTCGAGGCGCCGGTCAACCTGGCCTACTCCCGAAGGAACCGGAGCGCCGCGGTGCGCATCCCCCTCTACTCCACCTCGGCCAAGGCCAAACGGATCGAGTTTCGCTGTCCGGACCCGAGCTGTAACCCCTACCTGGCCTTCTCGGCCATACTCATGGCCGTCCTCGACGGCATTCAGAACAAGATCGACCCGGGCGATCCCCTGGACAAGGACATCTACGACCTTCCGCCCGAGGAATTGGCCAACGTGCCCACAACGCCCGGATCTCTGCGGGACGCCCTGGCGGCCCTGGCCGCGGACCACGAATACCTTCTCAAGGGAGACGTGTTCACGCCGGACGTCATCAGTACCTGGATTCACTACAAAATGGAGAACGAGGTGAAGGCCATTGACCTGAGACCTCATCCATGGGAGTTTGCGCTCTACTACGATATCTGATCTCCCGAAAGCGCCCGGCTTGCACCTTGGTCAGGCCGGGTGCCGAATCCATGCTCAGTACTACCCCCGCCGTGGGGACGCCATACGGAAAAGCCCCCCGAGGCCGGGCCGAAGGGGGCTTTTCCCCTTTCGTCGCCAGGGAGTGCCGGAGACCCCCGGCGAGGAACTCGCGTCCGCTGTACGATGATCCATGCCTGGTGTACAATCCCTGCAGGGAAGGGCTGGACTGGGGACCATGACATCCATTCAGGACACACTGAGAATCCATTGCCCGGAGGTGGACGGGGCGTTTTTGAGAGAACATGTCTCCCGTCTTCCCCATGGATATTTTCGACGGTTTTCGGTGCGTGAACTCTGCGGGCATCTGAAGGCCCTGGCCCGGCTCACACCCCCCGTGCCCGTGGAAACGATCATACGAAAGGGAAAGGACCACACGGTCCACATCACCGTCCTCGCCTTTGACTATCTGTCGGTTTTTTCCCTGATCACCGGGATCCTGTCCGGACTGGGCTTTCATATCGTTTCCGGGGAGGTGTTCACCTACCGCCGGGCCGTAGAGTCCTCATCCGGAGGGGAGGAGGGGCGAAGACGGATCATCGACCATTTTACGGGCACGGTGGACAGCTCCCTCTCTTTTCGCGCCTGGAAAGAGGATCTGATCCCCCGCATCAGGGACGTTGTCCGCCTGCTGGAGGCGGGCGGCGAAGAGGACCGAAAAGAGGCCCGCCGCCTGGTCAGCCAGGTGGTGGTGCGAAGGCTTTCCCTCGTTCACCGGGAGACCCCGCCTCCGCTTCCACCGGTGGAATTGAAGTGGCGGCCGGCCGGGGAAGGGACCCATCTCAAGATCGTCTCGGAAGACACGCCGTTCTTTCTGCACGCCCTGAGTCAGGCCTTGTCCATCCATCGCGTGTCCATCGAGGAAGTCAGGATACGGACCATTGCCGGACGCATCGAAGATGATCTTCTCCTGGTGGATAGATCGGGAAAACCGGTGGAGGACAGAGACACTCGGGACCGTATTCGGTGGTCGGTCCTGTTGACCAAGCAGTTCGCGTACGCCCTTCCCAGCGCCCCCGATCCCCTGGCCGCGCTGGATCGGTTCGATTCCCTGCTCGACGAAATCGTGCGCCTGCCCGGGAAGGCGGCATGGCTCGACATGCTGGCCGATCCGCACATGTTGAAGGATCTGGCCCGCCTTCTCGGCGCGAGTGATTTCCTCTGGGAGGATGTGGTTCGACTTCAGTACGAGACCCTGATTCCCATGCTGCGGTCCCGACTTGGAAACCGCCGGTTCAGCGGGCCGGAGGAGACCGTCGAGTTCAGACTCCTGCAGTTCATGGAGGAGGCCTCGGACGACGAGGAGGCGGTGACCCGGCTCAACACCTTCAAAGACCGGGAGATCTTTCGAATCGATCTGGACCACATCCTCGATCCGGCCGTGGATTTTCGAGACCTCTCCCGCCGTCTGACCCGGCTTGGAGAAGCCGTCTTGAGAGCGGCTTCCCGAATGGCCTACGATGGGCTGAAAATGCGGTTCGGCCGCCCGCTTTCCGTGGCGGGCATGGAGACTCCCTACGCCTTGATGGGCCTCGGGAAACTGGGAGGCGCGGCCCTGGGGTATGCCTCGGACATCGAAATTCTTCTCGTGTACGCGGACAGCGGCAAGACCTCGGGAGAGCGCTCCATTGCCAATGCGGACTTCTTTGCCCGGCTGGTCAAGGACATCACGCGGATGATCCGGGCCAAGCGGGAAGGGATCTTTCACGTGGATGTCAGGCTTCGCCCCTACGGCAGCTCCGGCCCCCTCGCGTGCAGCCTGGAGTCCTTCTGCGGGTACTATGGGCCGCAGGGTCAGGCCCATGCGGCGGAACGTCTCGCCCTGGTCCGCATGCGCGCTGTGGCGGGGGATCCTCTCCTCGGCGGACGGCTTGAGCGGCTGCGTGACGAAATGATCTATGCCTCCAGAAGCATCGATCCGGGGCAGCTTCGGGAGGCGAGGGCAAGGCAGTTTCGCGAAAAAATCGAGGGCAAGGCTCAGAATGCCAAATTCAGCCCGGGTGCCCTGGTGGACCTGGAGTACGGCATACAGGTCCTTCAAGTCCTGTGGGGCCGCACCCATCCTCGCCTGGCCACGCCCCTGCTCCACGAGGCCGTGGATGCCTTGGCTGAGGCCGGTGTGTTGTCCGCGGCCGAGGCCGAGGGCGTTCAGGCCGCCTATGATTTTCTTCGGCGCTTGATCAACGCCATGCGGATGCTCAGGGGGTCGGCGCAGGACCTTCGCCTTCCCGAGCCGGAGTCGGGGGAGTTCGCCCACCTGGCCCGAAGGATGGGGTACGGGGCGGGTGGGGGCCTTGAACCGGCCCAGCAGCTTCGCCTGGATTATGAAACCCACACGGCCGTGGTCAGGGCCTTTGTGGAACGCCATTTCGGAAGGGATGCCCTTCCCGGTCCCGACATCGCCACGGTTGCCGATCTGGTGCTCTCCGAGGAGGTTCCTGAAGGTCTTCGAAGGCGTATCCTGGAAGAGGCGGGGTTTCGGGTCCCGGACCGGGCCTACGTGAACCTCACATCCATGGCGGGGAAGGGGTTCTCACGAGAGACCTTTGCCCGGCTTTCGGTCCTGGCCTGTGACATGCTGCGTCGAGGGCCGGATCCGGATATGGCCCTGAACAACTGGGAGCGTTACGTCCATGTCCTCTCCAGCCCGGAGATGCATTATCAGATCTCCCTGGCTCAGCCCATGCGGCTGGAGATCCTGCTGGGTCTCTTCGGAGGAAGTCAGTTCCTGGCCGACACCCTGATTCGGACCCCGGGGTTTCTGGACTGGGTCCTGCTTCCCGAGGTCCTTCATGTCAGCCGCCGACGGAAGGATATCGAGGAGGAACTCAGCCAGGGAGAGGCCCGGGACCGAACGGCCTGGATGAATCGCCTGCGGCGGCTCCGAAGACGGGAGTTTCTCCGCATCGGGACGAGGGATATCTGCCTCGGCGTTCCGGTGGAAGAGATTATAGAAGAGCTTTCCGTGGTGGCCGAGGCCTGTATTCAGGCGACCCTCGATCGAACGTGGGAACGCCTTCGGAGGACGGCTTCCTCCATCCGGTGGGACGACAGGGAACGCTTCTGCATCCTGGCCCTTGGAAAACTGGGAGGGGGCGAACTCAACTACAGCTCGGACATCGATCTCCTCGGGGTCATCGATCCGTCGCCGTCGTCTGGGAGCAGCGCGGACAAAGAGATGGGAGCCCGGATCATGGAGGAGGTCCGAGCGGATCTCTCCAGCCACTCGGAAGAGGGCTATGCCTATCGGGTGGATCTCCGCCTGCGTCCCTTCGGCCGGTCCGGGGACCTGGTCCCTACAGCGAGGAGCCTTGTTGAGTACTATCGGACCCGGGCCTCTCTCTGGGAGATTCAGGCGGCCATCAAGATGCGTCCCGTGGCTGGAAATCTTCAGCTTGGGTATCGGGTCGTCGAGGCCATCCGGTCGGTCCTGGTGGTCCCGCGCAAACCGGAGGACATCGCGGCTTCGTGCAGAAGGATGCGGGATGAGGCAGAGCAGAATCTACGAAAGGACCATGCAGATGGGGCGGATGTGAAAGACGGACCGGGAGGCATTCGGGACGTGGAGTTCTTTGTCCAGGCCCTTCAAATGATACACGCAGCCCGGGTGCCGGAGATCCTGGACGGAAACACGCTCCGCGCGCTCGTTATGCTGGAGGAAATGGGGATCCTGTCGCCCGGCCTCGTCGCGGACCTGAGAGAAGACTACCTCTTTCTTCGCCGGGTGGAGCATGCCCTGCAATTGGCGGAAGACCGACAGACCCACCGGGTGCCCGAGGATCCGGATGCCGGGGCGGTCCTGGCCCGACGCGTGGCCCGGTCCGGAAGCGGGTCGGCCGGGAGCTTCGGTGAGGAGCTTCGGCAGCGCATGGCACGGGTCAGCGAGGCCGTGAATCCCTTGTTTCGAGGACCCGGAGCCATGGGGGAATACAAAAATGTCGGGTTGGAGGCCTTCCTGGCGACAAAAACGTAGATCGCTCATCGGTTAGGTCAGGGCCGCCCGCGGCGGGACGAAGGCGCGGATCGACTGTTCAGGGGAAGAAAGAGGCAGATGGCGGGTGAAACGTCTCCCCCGCGGGATGGGAATGACCATGCCCATGACCGCCCATGGAACACGCTGTTTGTTCATGGATATCCATACGTAATGGAATCCGACCCGGTTCATTCCGATGAACGCGGGTTGCTTTTCCCGTGACCCCGTGCCATCGTAGCGGCGTCCGGCCTTTACGGACCATGGCACTCTTCTTGCTGATCCATGCGCAGGGGTTATGCTGTGATGAGATTTCGGGACATGCCCGCACCATACTTGGTTCCAGGGAGGATGAGATGGGAGAGATAGAGAAGGCGGAGGGAATGAGCGCGGAGTGCAGAACGGCCGATGATGTCCGTCGAATCGTGAGGGATCAGCAGGTGAGTTTCATTCAGTTCTGGTTCACGGATGTCCTGGGCGTATTGAAGAGTTTCGCCATCACGCCCAACGAACTCGAGGAGGGCCTGATCGAAGGCATGGGTTTCGACGGCTCCTCGGTGGAAGGGTTCGCTCGAATCCAGGAAAGCGACATGATCGCAAAGCCCGACCCAACGACCTTTCAAATGGTCCCCTGGCGCGACGGGGACAGACCTGTCGCCCGTATGTTCTGCGATATTCTCAACCCGGACGGCACCGCCTATGAGGGGGATCCACGATACGTGTTCAAGCGTCTCTTGAGCAAAGTCGCCGAGAAGGGGTACACGTTCTACGTGGGTCCCGAACTCGAATACTTCTATTTCAAGACCAACGGCGGGACCGAGATCCTCGACAAAGGAGGATACTTCGACTCCCGGGTCATGGACATGGGAAGCGATCTGAGACGGGACACGATTTTCGCCCTCCAATCCATGGGCATTGCCGTGGAATACAGCCACCATGAGGTGGCCCCCAGCCAGCACGAAATTGATTTACGTTACGACGAAGGCCTGAAAATGGCGGACAAGACCATGACCTATCGGCTCATTGTCAAGGAGATCGCCCGGCAGCGGGGTCGCTATGCCACCTTCATGCCCAAGCCGATTTTCGGGGTGAACGGCAGTGGCATGCACGTCCACCAGTCCCTCTTTCGGGGTGATCGCAACGCCTTCTACGATCCGGCGGACCCATTCAACCTCTCGGAACTGGCCAAGCACTATATCGCGGGTTTGATGCGTCACGCACCGGAAATCACGGCTGTCACGAACCAGTGGGTAAACTCATACAAGCGGCTGGTCCCCGGGTACGAGGCACCGGTGTATGTCTCGTGGGCGCGCCGGAACCGTTCGGCCATGATTCGGGTCCCCATGTACAAGCCTGGAAAGGAAAAGGCGACTCGAATGGAATTCCGTTCCCCCGACGCGGCCTGCAATCCATACCTGGCCTTCGCTGTCATGCTGGGCGCCGGGCTGGAGGGGGTCGAACGTAAGTACGATCTTCCGGATCCCATCGAAGAGGATATCTTCGAGATGAATCCCGCGGAACGGAAGGCCCAGGGCATCACAGACCTGCCCGGCAACCTCTACGCGGCGACCCTCCTGGCGGAGAAGAGTGAGCTGGTTCGAAAGGTGCTGGGGGATCACGTCTTCAACAAGTTCATCGAAAACAAGAAGATCGAGTGGGACCATTACCGGACCCATGTGAGTCAGTTCGAGATCGATCGGTATCTTTCCATCCTCTGATCCATGTGCAGGCCATCCGGCCGAATCGGCCTCGGCCCCTGCGTTCCTGCCGGGGCGAGGTGTTTTGTAGTCGAGGAGCAGCCATGAAGGACGAGACCATGACGACCATCGGGCAGAGCCTGTTCGGCTTTCAGGCGGCCCTGAATCAGTCCGGTTCCAGCCTTGCGGATTACCTGGAGCGCTACTACGTCCAGAAGTGGATGGGGGACGCCCTGGTCGCGGCTTTGGCGCTGAGGACCACGTTTGTCACCGCCCTCCATGAATTCCTGGCCGGAGAAGGCCTGTTCAACCTGGAGAAGGTCCAGCTCAGCCCGGTGACCGATCCCCTGGCCCACGATGTGGAGTACGTCCCCAATATCCACTACAAAGGGAAGCTCTATGTGATGACCCACAGCATGATCTATTCCAAGCTGCTGGCCTGCTTCAACCCCCGGGTCAGAGGCATTTTTGTGGACTCCCCGAACGTCCGACTGGAGATGGAGAGCCCCGATCGAAGCCAGCGGGGCCGGTACCTGATCGATTTCAGTCAGATGGATGTGGAGGTTCGAAGGAACCGCGGCATCGATCTCATCACCTACCTCAGTGACCCGGACCGGGTCAGAGAGGTGCTGAGGGAGGACATGGAACGAGCCCTGGATTTCTTCGAACGGCTCATCGTTCACGCCACGACCCGCATGGTGGAGAAGAACAAAGAGGATCTGAATGCCCTGGGCGTCGCCCTGGAGGTCCCCCGGCAGCCTTTTCCCCGCTTCCGCCACGACGAATCCCAGAGGCGATACGGCCGTGGATACGAAGTCAGACTGGGCGAGGAGACCAAGGCGACCTTCTTCTGGATTACCGGACTCCTGAGGGAAAACTACGACCTGGTCTATCCCTACCTGCAGGCCGAGGGGAAGATCCCCCTGGGCGCCATTCACTCGGGCATGGTCTACAACTACGACATCTGCGCCAAGAGCATTGTTCGAAAAACAGGGAAACAGACTCCGGCCCTCGAAATCCTTTCCGGAGGCATTCGGGAATGGATCTACGAGGCCATTGTGGAGCGGCTCCTGGACAACGGGATCATCCCCGCCCGTCCGGTGATCTTCGAAGGAAACCTCAAAAATGTGGACGAGCTCGGGGGGTACGGTCCCTTTCTCCTCATGGCGACCAAGAGGGATGCGCAGGGGAGGCGGGTCTTTCCGGAGACCTTCGGGGGCGGCATCGGCATCGAGAGGACTCTCTATGCCGTGTCACGCGGCCCCGCACTGGACAAGATCGACGACATCACCTGTTTCGGCAAGAACCCGGACAGCCACCCGATCTACCTTTTTTGACGGGCATTTGGATGACGCACCCCCGCCGGAAGACGGCACTCGAAAAGAGGGGCGGCGAAAGGATGAAGATGACCGCGCAGGATCGACATCACGTGTGGGGACGGCCTTCGCCGCGGGGACTCTACGATCCTCACAACGAACACGACAGCTGCGGCGTGGGATTCGTGGTGAACGTGGATGGCGCCCGAAGCCATGATGTGATCTGGATGGGAATCCAGGTCCTCGTCAATCTTCAGCACCGGGGGGCGGTGGGCGGGGACCTCATGACAGGTGATGGAGCGGGGATCCTTTTTCAGGTCCCGGACGGCTTTTTCCGGCCCGAGTGCCGCCGACTGGGCATCACGCTCCCGGAGGCGGGCGGCTGGGGTCTGGGAATGATCTTCATGCCCGGAGATCCATCCCTGCGCGAAGAGTGCGGCAGGGTCCTGGAGCGATGCGTCTCGGCCCAGGGGATGGCCATGCTGGGGTGGAGGGATGTCCCGGTGGATGAGGACGCCATCAGGGGACAGGCCAGGGACCAGCAACCCGTGATCCGGCAGTGCTTCATCGGTGGGCGGGGATGCGGCGGGGAGGACCTGGAGCGGAGGCTCTACGTCCTGCGAAGGGACGTGGAGAAAATGGCCCGGGGGATCGTGAGGGACGTTGACCGCTTCTACATTCCAAGCCTCTCCTGCAGGACCGTAGTCTACAAGGGGCTGTTCACCGGGGGACAACTGCTCCAGTATTATCCGGACCTGGCGGATTCACGTTTGACCAGTGCTCTGGCCGTGGTTCACCAGAGATACAGCACGAACACATTCCCTTCATGGGAACTGGCCCAGCCGTTTCGATATCTGGCCCACAACGGGGAGATCAATACCCTGAGGGGGAACCTGAACCTGTTTCGATCGCGTGAGCCCATGCTCAAAAGCGACCTCATGGGAGAAGATCTCCCTCGGGTTTTCCCCACCATCGACGATCGTGGCAGCGATTCGGCCTGCCTGGACAACGCCCTGGAACTCCTTCACAACGCCGGGCGCTCCCTGCCCCACGCCATGCTGATGCTGGTGCCCGAGGCCTGGGGAGTCAAGTATCCCATGGGGCCGGATCAACGGGGGTTCTTTGAATACCACGCCGGGCTCATGGAACCGTGGGACGGACCGGCGGCCCTGGCCTTTACGGACGGAACACAGGTCGGGGCCATGCTGGATCGCAACGGCCTTCGTCCGGCGCGCTACACCATCACGAAGCAGGGTTTCATGGCTTTTGCCTCGGAGGCCGGAGTGCTCGATTTCGATCCGGCCGATGTGGCGGAGAAGGGCGCCCTGCGCCCGGGTCAAATGATCCTGGTGGATACGGCGAAAAAACGGGTACTCAAGGACGGAGAGATCAAGACCCTCTGCGCTCGAAGACAACCGTATCGCCGCTGGGTGGAAGAAAACCGGATCACCCTTCGCGGCTTCTATGGAAGCGTCTCTTCTTTTACCCCGGATTTCGACCGTCTCCTCATCCGGCAACGGCTCTTCGGCTATACGCGCGAGGATCAGCAGATGATCATCGAGCCCATGGCCTCCACCGGGTACGAGCCGGTGGGATCCATGGGAGCGGATACGCCGCTGGCGGTCTTCTCGGAAAAGAACCCCCTGCTTTACGGCTACTTCAAGCAACTCTTCGCCCAGGTGACCAACCCGGCCATCGATCCGGTCCGGGAGGAGTTGGTCATGTCCTTGATGACCTTCATCGGCAATCCAGGGAACATCCTCACGGAGGTCCCGGCCCACAGCCGGCTGATCAAGCTCCGTCACCCCATTCTGTCCAATGAAGACCTGGTGCGACTTCAGAATCTGAACCTGGACGGATTCCGCGCGCGAGTCCTGCCCATCGGATTTTCGGCCGGGGGATCGGGAAGCCGGCTGGCCACGGCCCTGGAGGAGCTGTGCGAAGAGAGTGAAACGGCCCTGGCCGGCGGTGATTCCCTTCTCGTCCTGAGCGACCGGGACCTGCCGGAGGAACAGGTGCCCATCCCGGCGCTCCTGGCGGTTTCCGCCGTGAACCAGCGGCTGGTCTCCCGGGGCGTCCGCTCCTCCGCCGGGCTCATACTGGAGACGGGCGAGGCCAGGGAGGTCATGCACATGGCCCTCCTGCTGGGTTACGGCGCCACGGCCGTGAACCCCTACCTGGCGTTTGATACTGTGGCGGCCATGGACCTGCGCCGGGAACTCAGTCGCAACTTGAGCGTCGGTGTGGCCCTCGAGAACTACATCAGTGCACTGTGCAAAGGCCTCCTCAAAATCATGTCCAAGATGGGGATTTCCACCCTTCGAAGTTACCGCAGTGCCCAGGTGTTCGAGGCCGTGGGGTTGAGCCGATCCGTGGTGGACCGGTACTTCCTGGGAACGGCGTCCCGAATCGGAGGAGTGGGCCTGGATGAGATTGCGGCCGAGGCGAATGCACGCCATGACGCCGCCTTCAAACGGTCATCCGGGGATGCGCCTATCCTTCCCAGCGGCGGGCAATACCGGCTTCGAAAGGATGGAGCGCGCCACTTGTGGACGCCCGAATCCATAACGACGCTCCAGAGAGCCGTCAGAAACAATGACCCCGGCCTGTACGAGGAATACGCCGGCCTCATCAATGAACAGGCCGGGCGCCTCTTCACCCTCAGAGGCATGTTTCGTTTCCGGCCGACGGACCCTGTCCCACTTGACCAGGTGGAGCCGGTCTCGAATATCGTGAAGCGTTTTGCTTCGAGCGCCATGTCCTTCGGGTCCATCAGCCGGGAGGCCCATGAAACCATAGCCGTTGCCATGAACCGCCTTGGAGCCATGAGCAACTGTGGAGAAGGAGGGGAAGACCCTGCACGATACCGGCCTTTGCCCAACGGGGACAATCGTTCGAGTGCCGTCAAGCAGGTGGCGAGCGGGCGTTTCGGGGTGACCGTCGAATACCTGGTGAACGCCCGGGAGATCCAGATCAAGGTGGCCCAGGGAGCCAAGCCCGGAGAGGGCGGGCAGCTCCCCGGGCACAAGGTCAATGAGGAGATCGCGCGGGTCCGGTATTCGACCCCCGGAGTCACCCTGATCTCCCCCCCGCCGCACCACGATATCTATTCCATCGAGGATCTCTCCCAGTTGATCTTCGATCTGAAGAACGTCAATCCCGAGGCCCGGATCTCTGTCAAACTCGTTTCCGAGGTGGGGGTCGGCACCATCGCGGCGGGCGTGGCCAAGGCCCATGCGGACATGGTTCTCATCAGCGGCTATGACGGGGGGACCGGAGCATCTCCCCTGTCATCCATTCAGCACGCCGGGGCGCCCTGGGAACTGGGGCTGGCCGAGACACAGCAGACCCTCGTATTGAATGGACTTCGAAGCCGGATTCGGGTCCAGGTGGACGGACAGATGAAGACGGGCCGCGATGTGATCACGGCGGCCCTTCTGGGAGCCGAGGAATACGGCTTTGCCACGACCGTCCTGGTGGCACTGGGCTGCGTGATGATGCGCAAGTGCAACACGAACACCTGCCCGGTGGGAATTGCAACGCAGGATCCTGAGCTGAGACGGCGTTTTGCCGGGCGGCCGGAGCATGTGGAGCGGTTTTTCACCATGGTGGCCGAAGAGATCCGCCGCCATATGGCCCTTCTGGGTTTTCGGCGGATGGAGGACCTTATCGGAAGGAGCGATCTGCTGGAGACCAACGAGGCGGTCCGTTTCTGGAAGACCCGGGGCCTGGATTTCTCCAACATCCTGTGCCCTCCGGAAGACCTTTTGTGCAGGGACAGGGGCGACAACCACGCGGCTGCGCCGCTTGTCCTGCGGTGCGTGGAACCCCGGGATCACCATATCGATGGCGTGATGGATCGTGAACTCATCACGCTCGCCGCGGACGCCCTGGAATCCGGTAAGCCGGTCCGCATCGAAAAGGCCATTCGAAACATCAACCGGACCACCGGGGCCATGCTCTCCGGCGAGATCGCCAAACGCTACGGGTTCTCGGGCCTGCCGGACGATACCATTGTATGCCGGTTTCACGGGGCCGCGGGGCAGAGTTTCGGTGCATTCGGCGCCAGGGGGTTGACGCTTATCCTGGAAGGCGAGGCGAACGACTACGTGGGCAAGGGTCTTTCCGGGGCGCGGATCATGATCAAACCGTATGCCGGCATGGACGTGGATGCGGCCGAAAACATCATTGCCGGTAATGTGATCCTGTATGGGGCCATTGCCGGTGAAGTGTACATCAACGGCAGGGTCGGCGAACGGTTCGCTATTCGAAACAGCGGCGCTACCGCCGTTGTGGAGGGGGTCGGGGACCACGGGTGTGAGTACATGACCGGAGGGCGCGTGGTGGTCCTGGGGGATACCGGGATCAATTTCGCTGCGGGAATGAGCGGGGGGATCGCCTATGTCTATGATCCAGGTAGACGATTTGACAACCGGTGCAACCTGGACATGGTGGACCTCGAACTCGTTTCCGAGCCTCGGGACCTGGAGGAACTCCGAAGAATGATCCGCCGTCATTCCGAATTTACAGGAAGCTGCAGGGCCGCCATGATCCTGGACGACTGGGAGGCATGCCTTCCGTTTTTCGTCAAGGTCTTTCCCATGGAATACCGAAGGGTCCTGGGGAAAATGAGTAAGGAAGACGAGGCCACCGAACGGGAGGAAATGGAGCACAGGTAGTGGCCTGGCGTGCGGTGGTGCCATAGGGAGGCGAAGGGCGGGATGTGATGGAAAACAGGCTTCGAGGATTTATGGAGATTCCGCGGGTGGATCCGGGATACCGGCCCGTGGAGGAGCGCCTGAAGGACTTCCGGGCCGTTGAGCGCCAGCTCGACCATCGGCAGATCCACCGTCAGGCCGCGCGGTGCATGGATTGCGGCACGCCGTTCTGTCATGCCTACGGGTGCCCCCTGGCCAACCTGATTCCGGAGTTCAACGAGGCCGTCTATGGAGGACACTGGGAGCACGCATTGAACCTCCTGATGTCCACGAACAACTTTCCGGAGTTCACGGGCCGCGTGTGTCCGTCACCCTGCGAGGCCGCCTGCGTTTCCGGGCTGGACGGTGACCCCGTGACCATCCGGCAGATCGAACAGACCATCGTGGAGATGGGTTTTGAAAAGGGACTGCTCTCACCTTCGGCGCCCGAATTCCGAAGGCCCGAGCGCGTGGCTGTGGTGGGGTCGGGCCCGGCCGGGCTTGCGGTGGCCGACGTCTTGAACCGGTACGGGTTTCGAGTGGTGGTCTACGACAGGGCTCCTCGTGCGGGGGGGATTCTTCGGTACGGCATTCCCGACTTCAAGCTGGAAAAATGGGTCGTGGACCGCAGGATTCGACTCATGGAGGAGGAAGGGGTCGTCTTTGAAATGAATGTGTCCGTGGGTGAGGACCTCTCCCAGGGGTATCTGGAGAGACGGTTCGACGCCGTGTGTCTGGCATGCGGCGCCCGTGAACCCAGGGACCTGTCGGTTCCGGGCCGTCATCTCGCCGGTATCCATTTTGCCATGGATTACCTGACCCGGCAGAATATGCGGGTTTCGAATGAACGGCCCGAGATGGAAGAGGAGATGAACGCCGAGGGGAAGCGCGTGGTGGTCATCGGCGGCGGAGACACGGGTTCGGACTGCATCGGCACGGCCCTCAGGCAGGGGTGCGATCGGGTGGTGCAGCTCGAGATTCTTCCCAGACCTCCGGAAAAGCGGGATTCCTCCACACCCTGGCCCCAGTGGCCGTTGATGCTTCGCCGTTCGCATGCGCACCAAGAGGGGGGCGATGTCCGGTGGGGAGTCATGACCACCGGGTTTGTGGGAGAGAAGGACCGGGTAACGGGCCTTCGCGGCGTGGAGGTGACATGGGAAGAGGCGGAGGAAGGAAGGCCCTTGAGACCCCGGCCGGTTCCGGGAACGGAATTCGAGATCGGGGCGGACCTGGTCCTCCTGGCCATGGGGTTCGTGGGGGCACAGCGCAATTCCATGTGCGACAGCCTCGGGCTCGAGTGGGATGATGGTGGGCGCCTGCGGGTCTATTCGGGAAACATGACGTCGCGACCGGGTGTTTTTGTTGCGGGGGACATGACCCTGGGACAGTCCCTGGTGGTCCGGGCCATTGCCGACGGTCGCAGGGCGGCCGAGGGAATCATGGCCTATGTCCTGTCCCGTGGTGACGGTTCGGCGGGATGGACGGGGAGGGACCGCCACACAAGGATGAAGGAGTCATGATCGCGATTGTGGACTACCAGGCGGGCAACCTCCGCAGCGTGGAACGGGCGTTGGGCAAGCTGGGATTTCCTTCGAAAATCACATGTGATCCGGAAGAGATCCTCGGCGCCGAACGACTGATTTTCCCGGGTGTGGGTGCGGCCGGTCAGGCCATGGATGACCTGCGGGGGAGCGGCCTGGACCGCACCCTGCGGGACGCGTTCCACGGTGGAAAGCCCTTTCTCGGCATCTGCCTGGGTGCGCAGATCATCCTGGAGCGAAGCGAGGAAAACGATGCGGTATGCCTGGGTCTGATTCCGGGCACGGTCCGGCGATTTCCGGCGGAGACGGCATCGTCAAAAGGGGACCGCCTGAAGGTCCCGCACATGGGCTGGAACGGACTGCGCCTTGTGAGGCCTCATCCGGTCCTTACGGGAGTACGGGAGACGGACGAATTCTACTTCGTCCATGCCTACTACCCGGAGCCGGCCTCGGAGGGGCACGTGATCGGGACCACGGACTACGGCCGGGTCTTTCCGTCCGTCATCGGAGGAGGGAACCTTCTGGCCATGCAGTTTCACCCGGAAAAGAGCGGTGTTCCCGGCCTGCGCATTCTGGACAACTTCTGCCGCTGGGACGGTCGATATGCTGAGTAAGCGGATCATACCCTGCCTGGATGTACGGGACGGGAAGACCACCAAGGGTGTTCGTTTTCAGGAGAACACGGACGTGGGCGATCCGGTGGACATGGCCCGGTTCTATTACGAACAGGGTGCGGACGAGATCGTCTTCTATGACATCACGGCCTCCAGCGACCGGCGCGACATCATGATCGACGTGGTGGACCGCGTGGCCCGGGAGATCTTCATCCCCTTTTCCGTGGGAGGTGGCATACGCACCATTGACGACATGCGGCGGGTGCTCCTGGCCGGGGCGGAAAAGGTCAGCGTGAACAGCGCGGCGATTCAGAATCCGGACATCATTTCCGAGGGGGCCCGGGTCTTTGGGAGTCAGTGTATCGTGCTCGGCATGGACGTCAAGCGGGTGGAGCCCTCGACCCGAATCCCTTCCGGATACGAGATGGTCATTCACGGGGGGAGAACGGATACCGGCAAGGACGCCCTGGCCTGGGCCGAGAAGGCCGAACGCCTGGGCGCCGGGGAGATCTGTCTCAACTCCATCGATGCGGACGGCACGCAGGAAGGGTATGAACTGTCGCTGACCTCTCTCATCTCAGGCCGTGTGGGCATTCCGGTGATCGCCTCGGGCGGCGCCGGGACCGTGGAGGACATGGCCCGCGTCCTGACCGAAGGGAAGGCGGACGCGGCCCTGGCCGCCTCCATCCTCCACTTCGGCACGACGACCATACGCGAGATCAAGGAGGAGCTGACCCGAAGGGGAGTCAAGGTGCGCAGGACCTGGGGCTGATGTCGGTGGTCCCCTGGGGCCCATGGGCCGTCTCATACCGATGCCGGACGGGACCTTCCGGCCTACCCGGTGATGTGGGGAAAACACATGGCTTTGATGAAAGCGCTACTGGCCCTCGAAGACGGCACCGTGTTCCGGGGCCGCTCGTTTACCGGGCCCGTGGAGACCACGGGGGAGGTGGTCTTCAACACGAGCATGTCCGGATACCAGGAGATCCTGACGGATCCCTCCTATTGCGGGCAGATGGTGACCATGACGTACCCCCTGATCGGGAATTACGGGGTGAACGCCGAGGACGTGGAATCCGATCGTATTCAGGTCCGTGCCCTCCTGGTCCGGGAGTACCAGGATGTGCCCAGCAACTGGCGTTCGGAGAAGAGCCTCGCCGATTACCTCTCCGAGGCCGGTGTCCCGGGTGTGGAAGGCATCGACACGCGGGCCCTTACCCGGCGGATCCGTCAGGCCGGGGCCATGAGGGCCGCGCTCTCCACCCAAGACCTGGATCCGGAATCACTCGTGGAAAAGGCCCGGCTCTCTCCGGACATGGAGGGCCTGGACCTGGCCCGGGAGGTCACGTGCGCCGGCCCCCGTCTCTGGAAGCAAGGCCGGTACGTCCCGCTGGAAGGCGGCCTGGAGGGGTTCCAGTGGCCCGAAGATGATTTCTGGCACGTGGTGGCCGTGGACTACGGGATCAAGACCAACATCCTTCGATCCCTGGAGAGCCGCGGATGCACGGTCCTGGTGGTCCCCGCCCATGTCTCCTCGGCCGACATCGATCGGTTGAACCCCCATGGCCTGTTTCTGAGCAACGGGCCGGGCGATCCTGCGGCCGTGACCTATGCCGTGGACGCCATCTCCAAACAGTTGGGGCGGCGTCCCACCTTCGGCATCTGTCTGGGGCACCAGCTCATCGGCCTGGCCCTGGGGGGAAAGACCTTCAAGCTCAAGTTCGGGCACCGGGGGGGGAATCAGCCGGTCAAGGACCTCATCACAGGCCGAGTGGAGATCACCTCTCAGAACCATGGGTTCTGCGTGGACATGGACTCCATTCGGGATCCGGATGTGGAACTCACCCACGTGAACCTGAACGACGGCACCCTGGAAGGGCTTCGGCACAGGAAGATCCCTCTCTTTTCGGTCCAGTACCATCCCGAGGCCTCTCCGGGCCCCCACGACGCGGGGTACCTGTTCGATCGGTTCGTGGAGATGATGCGGGAGTTTCACCGTTGACGGGATTTTCGATGGTTTCGTAAAAACCCTTTATCTCGCGCAGAGACGCTGAGCCGCAGGGAAAATATAATTCAATATCAATATGTTATACTCAATGACCTTGGATGTTCTGCTTGAAAACCGGCTTTTTGCAGGGAGAACAATTTTTGAAATCCTCGCCGAGATGGGACGTTGTTTTTTTGTGAAAACTCCCAAGGCATTATGACCGCTATGCCTGCTGCGCTAGTGGATGAAAAGCGTGTAGAGTTCATCCAAATCGAAATCGGGATCGGTATCGAAATCGATACGCCTTGGGACCGGGAAACCAGGCAGGTGATGCGTACGCTACCTTCACGGCCGATGGGGAAGATGGAATGGACTGCGGATGCGCTGATTTCGATTTCGATCCCGATAGCGATTTCGATCCCGATGCAACCAACATCCCTGCGGACGTACTCGATTAGAGTCCTTTCGAGAGGCGGCTCGCGTAATGGGGGATTTTTGGTAGAGTATTCAATGTGTTTTATTGTCTATATGAGGGGCGCCGTGTCAGACCATGCCGAAACGAACCGACATTCATAAGATTCTCATTATCGGCTCAGGGCCCATTGTCATCGGGCAGGCCTGCGAATTCGACTACTCGGGCACCCAGGCCTGCAAGGCCCTCGTGGAGGAGGGGTATGAGGTCGTTCTGATCAACAGCAACCCGGCGACCATCATGACCGACCCCGAGACGGCCCACCGGACCTATATCGAGCCCATCGATCCGGAGATCGTAGCCAAGGTCATCGAACGGGAGCGGCCGGACGCCCTCCTCCCCACCCTGGGGGGGCAGACCGGCCTCAATACCGCCGTGAAGGTGGCCGAGACCGGCCTTCTCGAACGTCTGGGGGTCGAGGTGATCGGCGCATCCATTCCAGTGATCCTCAAGGCGGAAGACCGGGAACAGTTCCGGGATGCAATGACGCGGATCGGCCTGCGGGTACCGAAAAACGAGATCGTGCGCAGCATGGACGAGGCCCGCGCGGCCGCAGAGAAGATCGGTTTTCCCGTCATCATTCGGCCCAGTTTCACCCTGGGCGGGATCGGAGGCGGAGCGGCCTACAACCGGGAGGAAATGGAGAGCCTGGCCCAATCCGGGCTCGATGCGAGCATGATCACGGAAATCATCATGGAGGAGTCCCTCATCGGCTGGAAGGAGTTCGAGCTCGAGGTCATGCGGGACTTCAAGGACAACGTGGTCATTATCTGTTCCATCGAGAACATGGACCCCATGGGGGTGCATACGGGCGACAGCATCACCGTGGCCCCGGCACAGACCCTGACCGACCGGGAATACCAGGTCATGCGGGACGCGGCCATCGCGGTGATTCGAGAGATCGGCGTGGAGACCGGAGGGTCGAACATCCAGTTCGCGGTCCATCCCCGCACCGGCGAGATGGTGGTCATCGAGATGAATCCCCGGGTCTCCCGAAGTTCGGCCCTGGCGTCCAAGGCCACGGGATTTCCCATCGCCAAGATCGCATCCAAGCTGGCCGTGGGATACACCCTGGATGAGATCGCCAACGACATCACCCGGGAGACCCGCGCCTCCTTTGAACCGACCATCGACTACTGCGTGGTCAAGATCCCGCGGTGGACCTTCGAGAAGTTCCCGGGGGCCCGGGACACCCTCACCACCTCCATGAAATCCGTGGGCGAGACCATGGCCATCGGCCGGACGTTCAAGGAGTCCCTTCAGAAGGCGGTCCGCTCCCTGGAGATCGGACGGTTCGGCCTCGGATTGGACCGTCCGGGCCCGCCGCCTCCTCCGCCGGACATCCACGAGATCGAGGAGAAGCTGGTCAACCCCAATTCCCGCAGGCTCTTTTTCCTCTACGAGGGCCTCAGGGCCGGTCTTTCTCCGGAGCGTCTCAACGAGCTCACAGCGATCGACCCCTGGTTCATCCACCAGATTCACCAGATCCATCTTCTCGAAGAGGAGCTGTGGAGCTTGCAGGGAGGCGGGGCCGAGGCCCTGCGAGGGCAATCAGATCTCCTTCGGCTCGCCAAGGAATACGGCTTCTCCGACATCAACATCGGCGTCGCCCTCGGGTGCAGCGAGCAGGAGGTCAGAGACGTCCGAAAGGATGCCGGGATCGAGCCCGTCTATAAACTCGTGGATACCTGCGCCGCCGAATTCGAGGCCTACACCCCCTATTTCTACTCCACCTACGAGGAGGAGAGCGAGGCCCGGCCGTCGGAGAGAAAAAAGGTGATGATCCTCGGGGGAGGCCCGAACCGGATCGGCCAGGGGATCGAGTTCGACTACTGCTGCGTCCAGGCCTCGTTCGCCCTGCGCGAGATGGGCATCGAGAGCATCATGGTGAACAGCAACCCCGAGACCGTGAGCACGGACTACGACACGTCGGACAAGCTCTACTTCGAGCCGCTCACCCGGGAGGACGTGCTGAACATCGTGGAGCAGGAAACGCCCCATGGGGTCATTGTCCAGTTCGGAGGCCAGACCCCCCTCAACCTGGCCGTATCCCTGGAGCAGGCCGGAGTCCCCATTCTCGGGACGACCCCGGACAGCATCGATCGCGCAGAGGACCGGGAGCGTTTCCAGGCCCTCCTTCACAAGCTCGGCATCCTTCAGCCGGAGAACCGGATCGCCTTTCGCGAGGAGGACGCCGTTCGCCTGGCCGACGAGATCGGGTATCCGGTGGTGGTCCGCCCGTCCTTCGTCCTGGGGGGGCGGGCCATGGAGATCGTCTACGATCGAAAGGACCTGGAGAAATACATGCACACGGCCGTGGACGTCTCTCCGGGAAAGCCCGTGCTGCTGGACCGGTTTCTGGAGCACGCCGTGGAGATCGATGTGGACGCCATTTCGGACGGGAACGACACGATCATAGCCGGGGTCATGGAGCACATCGAAGAGGCCGGGATTCACAGCGGGGACAGCGCCTGTGTGATCCCTCCCCCGAGCCTGGCCCCGCACATCCTGGAGAGAATCAAGGACCAGACCCGGGCCCTGGCCGGGGAACTCCGGGTGGTGGGCCTCATGAACATCCAGTATGCCGTGAAAGACGATACGGTCTACGTGATCGAAGTGAATCCGCGGGCCTCCCGCACCATTCCCTTTGTCAGCAAGGCCACGGGAATCCCCTTCGCCCGCCTGGCCACCAAGGTCATTCTGGGAAAGACCTTGAAGGAACTGGGGCTCACCGGGGAGGTGGTTCCGAAACACGTCTCCGTCAAGGAGTCCGTGTTTCCCTTCAACCGCTTCCCCGGGGTGGACACCCTGCTGGGGCCTGAAATGAAGTCCACGGGGGAGGTCATGGGAATCGACCGGACCTTCGGCCTGGCCTTTGCCAAGAGCCAGATGGCGGCGGGCCAGACGCTTCCCCTGAAAGGGAGCGTCTTCATCAGTGTGAGGAACGAGGACAAGGCCCCCCTGCTGGAGACCGCCTGTCTGCTCCAGGATCTCGGATTCCGGATTCGGGCCACGAGGGGAACGTCGGAATTCCTGACCGGGCAGGGCGTCCGGAACGAACCCGTGAACAAGGTCCGCGAGGGAAGGCCCCATGTGCTGGACATGATGAAGAACCGGGAGATCGACCTGATCATCAATACGGTGAGCGGCAAAAAGACGGTGTCCGAATCCAGTTCCATCCGTATCGCCGCCCTGGCCCTGAATATTCCGTACACGACGACGCTCGCCGGGGCCCGTGCCACGGCCCAAGCGATTCGTGCCCTCCAGAAAGGGCGTGTGGAGGTGCGGACATTGCAGGAATATCATCGCCTATCGGTATCCTCCGGCTGAGTGGATGGCGGCCGAAGGATTCCCAACGGGAGTGGAAGGCATGTCGTTACCCACGATGAAAGCGATTCGCAGTAACCCTCCATCAGGCAGGCCCCGTGAGGAGTGCGGCGTCTTTGCGGTCTATGACCATGAAGAGGCCGCCAAGCTCACCTATTTCGGACTCTACGCGCTTCAACACCGGGGGCAGGAGAGCGCCGGCATCGTGGTCTCGGACGGCAAGAGGGTCGCCGCCCACAAGGACATGGGGCTGGTCCACGATATCTTCGACGAGCGGATTCTCGACACCCTGTCGGGGAACATGGCCCTGGGTCACGTCCGTTACTCCACCACCGGGTCTTCCCTGGCGGTGAATGCCCAGCCGTTCACCATCCGGCATGGGGGGCGTTCCCTGTCCATCGCCCACAACGGGAACTTTGTCAACGCCCGAAGCCTTCGCCACGAGCTGGAAAACAGCGGGTCCATTTTTCAGACCACCATGGACAGCGAGATCGTCCTTCACCTGGTAGCCCGATCTCTGAAAAAAGGCCTGGAGGAGGCGGTGTGTGAGATGAGCGGCAAGGTCAAGGGGGCCTTTTCCATGGTCCTCATGACCGATGACGCCCTGATCGCTGTTCGGGACCGGAACGGATTCCGGCCCCTCTGCCTGGGAAAGCTCCATTCGGGATATGTGGTGGCCTCGGAGACCTGCGCCCTGGACCTGGTGGAGGCCGACTATGTCCGCGATATCGAGCCGGGAGAGATCCTGGTGATCAACGGGCAGGGGCTTCGCAGCCTGCGCATGGCCGAACCGGCATGCCCGGCCCAGTGCATCTTTGAACTGATCTATTTTGCGCGGCCCGACAGCCACGTCTTCGGAGAGAACGTGTACGCCTTCCGGAAAAACCAGGGCCGCCTCATGGCCGAGGAATTCCCCGTGGAAGCGGACCTGGTGATGCCCTTTCCGGATTCGGGGAGTTACGCGGCCATCGGGTATGCCCAGGCCTCGGGTATTCCGCTGGAAATGGGAATGATTCGCAACCACTACGTGGGGCGGACCTTTATTCAGCCTTCCCAGAATATGCGGGACTTCGGCGTCAAGGTCAAACTGAACCCCGTGCGGGACCTGCTCAAGGGCCAACGGGTCCTCATCATCGAGGACTCCATCATTCGAGGGACCACGGCCCGGACCCGGATCCGGACCCTGCGCCAGACCGGGGCCCGGGAGATCCACATGCTCGTGAGCTGCCCTCCCCACCGTTTCCCCTGCCATTACGGCATTGACTTCTCCACACGCGGGGAACTCATCGCCGCCGACCACACCGTGGAAGAGATCCGGGACTTCGCCGGCCTGGACAGCCTCGGATACCTGAGCATCGAGAACCTGATCCGGGCCACCCGGATCCCCAAGGAAAACCTCTGTTTCGCCTGCTTTGACGGGCACTATCCCGTCCCCATCGAGGAAGAAGTCTCCAAGTTCAGCTTCGAATAGAGGAGCAATCCCTCCTAATCGTTCGATGAACTCTTCGGCCGTCTGTTCACGATAAACGTTCCGCAGGGAACGGCAGATCCACGTCATCGCCCGGCAGGGTCTGGACCCCGAAAGGGGAAAGAATCTTTCTGCAATTGAAAGTTTTTTTCAGCGTTTATATCCTCTTCCAAGAGCGCTTTTCTATGTATTGCTGATTTCTTTCTGATATTTCAATCACTTGGAAACCATTTCATTTCTCCAAATACCCATATGGTTGTGGCATGCAACTTGCGGGTGCAAGGGATGCCCAAAGCAGACTATACCCGCAATCCAGAGAACTGCCTGAAGTGTGCCTTCTCAATACGTCCGGATGGAATGTGTCCGGTTTTTTCCTTCTGCGATGGTCGGTGATACCAACCATGATGGCGATCCGGCTTTGCACTTTCAGCCGAATGTCGGCCTATTGACAGAAAAGGGGTAAAGGAGGTGATGTGAAGAAGGCGGTACGAAATGACCGGATCTGGGTGAACCGCCCGAACTGCTTGGGGAAGATGCCGCACGCACTGCGCGGAATCGATGGTCACCCCATGTAATCCATGATGAAGCATTGAATGAGGGAGGTCGCTATGAACAAGAAGAGTCGGACCATCGGGATTTGGATCATTTCCCTGTCGCTCCTGTTTGCTGTTGGCCCTGTTGCGGCTGAGGGCCCGCCCATCAAAATAGGCGCCATGTTCATCTGTTCGGGAAAGGTGGGAGGCTACGGCAAGCACGCGGAGCAGGCCATCGCACTGGCGGTTGACGAGATCAATGCAAGCGGCGGCATCCTGGGCAGGAAGCTGGAAGCCACTGTCCAGGATACCCAGCTCAAAAAGGATGTGATGCTGGGAATAGCCAAAAAATTCGTGGATGAGGACAAGGTGGACTTTCTGATGGGGCCCACGTCCAGTGGCCTTGCCCTGGCCCTTACCGAATTTGCCCGGGACAACAAGAAGATCCTCATCGCTACGCAGGCGGCAGACGACGCGCTGACCGGGGCCAAGCTGCACCCCTACATATACAGCACCCTCAGCAATGCCATGATGCACTCCCGTTCGGGTGCCTATTTGCTGGCATCCAAACCCTATAAGCGGTATATGTGCATCGGTCCTGACTACTCCTACGGCCACTCTTCCTGGGACATGTTCAAGACAAAGCTCAAGGAATTGCGACCTGATGTGGAATTCATCGGGGAATTGTTTCCCAAGTTTCTGGCAGACGATTATTCTTCCTATATCAAACAAATTCAGCAAGCCAAACCAGACATGGTCTGGTCCCCGCTGTGGGGCGGAGACGCCGTCACTTTCATCAAACAGGCCTTGCCGACGGGTCTGTTTGATGAAGTGAAATTTGCATTTCCGTGTGCAGGAGCCCTGGAGGTCCTGGTCCCCATGGGCAAGGATATGCCCGAAGGCATTTATGTGTCGTCCCGCTACTTCTTTCCCACGCCCCATTCCACTCTGAATCGTAATTTTGTAAACGCCTATCAGGAGCGCTACAAGGAATATCCCGACTACATGGCCGGAGAGACCTATGCCGGCGTTTACTTTATCAAGGCGGCTGTAGAACGCGCGGGAACCACCGATACGGAAGCCATCATCAAGGCGGTAGACCGGGAACCGCTTGCCTGGGAAACGCCCGAGGGCTGGAAGATCATGCGGCCCGCGGATCACTCGGTTGTCGAGGACTGCCTCTGGGGTGAGACCACCTTCAATGAGGCGTACGGATTCTCCATGCCCAAGCACTTTGATGCTGTTCAGGCAGAAGAGATTTGCAGAACCGATGACGAATTGAAGCAGATCAAGGGTAAATAGAAAACGGATGGAAGCGGCCGGCGATCCCAAACGTCGCTGGTCGCTTCCGTCGACACGCCCTCCCGCCACGCCGTGGGGCCAAAAAGGAAACTAAATCTACATCACCATTCCGCCATCCACGTTGATCACCTGCCCGGTGATGTATCTCGCCAAATCGGAGACCAGAAACAGAGCCGCATTGGCTACATCCTCCGGCTTCCCGTGTGAATTCATCGGGATTTGGGATAGCATTTTTTTCAATATTTCTTCCGAAAGAACACGGGTCATATCCGACTGGATGAATCCAGGTGCAATGGCGTTCACAGTCACTCCCCGTTCCGCCAGTTCCCGGGCGGTGGTTTTCGTCAAGCCGATCAGACCGGCCTTTGACGCGGAATAATTGGCTTGTCCGATATTGCCTGTCAGGCCGGCCACACTGGCTATATTCACGATCCTTCCCGATTTCTGCTTCAACATCTGTTTGGAAACCAACTTGGTGCACATAAAGGCCCCGGTGAGGTTGATTCGCAAGACCAGGTCCCAGTCTTCCTGTTTCATCATCATGAGCCGGGCGTCCCGGGTAATTCCGGCGTTATTCACCAGAATATCGATCCTCGAAAACCGGTTCATAATCGACGTTACAACATCCCTGGATGACTCTTCGGAAGCCACGTCATGTTTGAGAGCCATGGTTTCCACCCCGTATTTTTGGGAAATCTCCTCCGCCGTTGTTACTGCCAGGGTATCCATAATATCCGTAATCACAAGCCGTGCCTTTTCGCCCGCCAGTTTTTCGGCAATCGCCCGTCCAAGCCCCCGGGCGCTCCCGGTGATCAAGACCACTTTGCCTTTTAAACCCAAGTCCATGATCAGATCGCTCCTGTTGCCTTTTCGGTCGCCATTCGGTGAGATGGCGCTGATAAGCGGATAGGGACTGTAATGGATTTTCACACTCGGAATATGAGATGTCATACCTCCGGATAGGAAGCCGTTTTCGAGTCGAGAGGATATGCGGGCAGGTGCTTGTGTGTCAATGAGAAGGCGATATCACCATGTTGGGTAGGAGCGTTTCGAGATGTGAACGGGAAACGGATGCATTATGGGGATGAAGGGTTGTGGGTCGTGGGTCTTCTTTTTCCTCGGCTTTCCGTTTTCCTCTGCATACGCTGCTCACGGTGGGAAATGTGGGCCTATGCGGCCCCGGTCGCACTGCCGACCCGTGAGCCCGGTGTTGCTCGGCCGGTATAAGGGCACCCTCCGGAACCGTCCGCTCTACTCCGGTGCGACCCACGTGGATCGAGTCCCCGGGGTGCGGGTGGATCACGGATTCATCTTGACAGAAGGAGGCGTCTCGAATACCAATGGTTTAACCATTATCATGCAGGGGCCTCCGAATGGGGTCGGGGCCCGTGGCCGGAACGGCCTTCATTGTCTGAAGGCGTCGAAAAGGTCTCCCGGTGGGGATGGGCCTGCGACGCCGTTCATGGATCGGGCGCACAGAAGAGCGTTCAGCCCGGGGAAAATCATGGAGAAGATCTTTCGCAAGGCACGTCAGAACCGCATCTTTCAGGATGTGGTGGAACAGGTCCAGGACGCCATTGTGGACGGCCGGTTGACCATGGGGGACCGGCTGCCCGCGGAGCGGGAGCTGTGCGAGATGTTCGGTACGAGTCGCGGCACCCTGAGGGAGGCCCTGCGCGTCCTGGAGCAGAAGGGCCTCGTGGAGATCCGCCTGGGGGTCGGGGGAGGCGCCGTGGTCAAGGATGCCAATGCCGATGCCATGAGCGACAGCCTGGCCATGCTGATTCGAAGCCGGAAGATCTCCCTGGATCATCTGGCCGAGTTCCGCGAGGACGTGGAGGGGACGGTGACCGGCCTGGCCGCCCGTCGCGCGCGGAAAGCGGATGTCGCACTCCTGAGATCCCTTCTGGATCAGGCCCGCCGGCACCACGACGCGGGCCTGGCATCGTGGGACGAATTCGTCCGGGTGGATGAGACCCTGCACATGACCCTGGCCAGAATCGCCGGGAATCCCCTCTATATCTTTATTCTGCAGACCATCCATGAGAACATTCAGCGGTATTACGACCGTTTTCTGACGGCAGGAGAGACGGAGCTGAAAGAAAACTATGAGGATCTTTGTGCGATCGTGGCCTCTGTGGAAGAGGGAGACGCCCGGAAGGCCCGAAGGCTGGCTCGGGATCATGTCCGCAGGTTCCGTCGCCACATGACGGAAAAAAGAGGGGGAGAATCCTTCGGTGCGGAAGGGAGCGGGGAGCCGGGAGGCGGAAAGGAGCGGAGTTCATGAGAGATGAGACCATGAACGGGATTCTGAAAGAGGCGGTGTCCCTGGCCGAGGCATGGCAGGAGAGGGCGAACGAGCTCCTCACGTCCGAAGAGCACGGTATTCAAGAACAGATGAAGCGGCTTCTCAATCACCCGGGGGACAAGGTGGCCCTCACCCGGCTCATCGATCAGAGCTTTCGTTCGGAGGATCCCCACCGGGTGGCCGATCAGGTCAACAGCGTGCTCCGTTCCCACGGCGTGCCCGAGTTTTTTTCACGCGTGGACCGGCTTCTGGTCCAGATGTTCCTGGGCCTTGGACGGTTCCTTCCCTCGGTCTCCGTTCCGAAGATGATCGGAAAGATGCGCCAGCAGAGCAGCCGGGCCATCATCCCCGGGGAGCCGGAAGTCCTGGCCGAGCACCTGAAAAAGCGCCGGGATCAGGGCGTTCGTATGAACGTCAATCACCTGGGCGAGGCCATTCTCGGAGAGGGAGAGGCGAGCCGGAGACTGGATATCTACATGGCGGACCTGAGGAACCCGGACATCGAGGTGATCTCCGTCAAGATGTCCACCATCTATTCCCAGATCAGTCCCCTGGCCTTTGAACACACTCTGGCCGTGCTGGTGGATCGGCTTTCCGCCCTCTACCGTGTGGCCCGGGAGCAGAGGTTCCGGCGCAGCGATGGAACCGAGGTCCCCAAGATCGTCAACCTGGACATGGAGGAATACCGGGACCTGGACCTCACGGTGGAGGCGTTCCGGCGGACCTTGGACCAAGAGGAGTTTCGGGACTGTCCGGGCGGGATCGTCCTTCAGGCCTACCTGCCGGATTCCTACGGCCAGCAGGTGGCCTTGACGGAGTGGGCCCGCAGACGGGTGGCTGAAGGGGGAAGCCCCATCCGGCTGCGAATCGTCAAGGGGGCGAATATGGAGATGGAGCAGGTGGAGTCGTCCATCACCAACTGGCCCCTGGCCACCTACGACAACAAACTGGACGTGGACGCCAACTACAAGAAGATGATCCGGTTCGGCATGGACCCGGAAAACATTCGAGCCGTTCATCTGGGGATCGCCTCTCACAACCTCTTTGACCTGGCTTATGCCGGCGTTCTCGGCCGCAGGCTGGGGGTAACCGACTTTTTCTATTTCGAGATGCTCGAAGGTATGGCCGATCACGTTCGGCGGGCCCTTCGGGAAATGGCCGGAGACGTCCTGCTCTACGCTCCCGTGGCCTCCCGGGCGGAGTTCATCAACGCCATCGCCTACCTGGTTCGACGCCTGGACGAGAACACGGCCGAGGAGAACTTTCTCCGATACTCGCCGAGTCTTTCGCCCGGGTCCCGGACCTGGGTTTTTCTCCAGGACCGATTCATGGCGTCCTGTGCGCATATGGATTCCGTGGACACGAGGCCGCGCCGGACCCAGGATCGCAGAACCGAGACCTTTCCGGAACGGATGGGCACGTTCCACGACGGGGAGTTCCACAACGAGCCGGACACGGACTGGTCCCTTCGTGGGAACCGGTTGTGGGCCGAGGCCGTCCGCGATCAATGGAGACGGGCCCCCGGGGACCCGGTGACGGAGATCCCGCTGGTGATCGGAGGGGAGGAGGTCTTTCAAGGCCGGGAGGTTCGGGAGGCCGTGGACGTGTCGCAGTTCCCCGTACACGTCCCCGTGGCGCGGTTTGCCATGGGCACCGTGGAGGACGTGGAGCGGGCCGTGGCCGCTGCCATGGAGGACCGCGACGGATGGCGGAAACGGACCGCGGCGGAGCGCCACGAGATCCTGAGCCGCGTGGCCATGGAGATTCGAAAGGCGCGAGGGGACCTCATCGGCATGGCCGCATCCGCAACGGGAAAGGTCTTCACCGAGTCCGACGTGGAGGTCTCCGAGGCCGTGGACTTCGCAGAGTACTACCCCTTTTCGGCCCGGGCGTTTGAGGAAATCGAGACCGTGAAGACACGGGGCAAGGGCGTGGCCGCGGTGATCAGCCCGTGGAATTTCCCCATCGCCATCCCCTGCGGCGGCGTGACCGCCTCCCTGGCCGCGGGAAATACGGTCATCCTCAAACCGGCCACGGACGCCGTGCCCGTGGCATGGGTCCTGTGCCAATGCTTCTGGCGTGCGGGTGTGCCCCGCAACACGCTCCAGTTCCTTCCCTGTGACGGCGCCACCGCCGGGGCCCGGCTGGCGGGTCATCCCCATGTGGATATCATCATTCTCACGGGCGGCACGGAAACGGGCATGCGGATTCTCAAGGAACGGCCGGGCGCATTTCTTTCGGCCGAGACGGGCGGAAAGAACGCCACCATCGTGACCGCCATGAGCGATCGGGATCAGGCCATCAAGAACGTCGTCTATTCCGCGTTTGGAAACGCGGGACAGAAATGTTCGGCCACGTCCCTGCTCGTCCTGGAGAGCGAGGTGTATGAGGACGACAAATTCCGGCGTCACTTGGTGGATGCGGCACAGAGCTTTCGGACGGGCTCGCCCTGGGATTTCGAGACCCGAATGGGGCCTCTGATTCGGCCGCCGGAAGGGGACCTCAAGAGGGCGCTCACTCGGCTGGAACCCGGTGAGACCTGGGCACTCAAGCCCACGGTGGTGGACGACAACCCCTGTCTCTGGACCCCGGGCATCAAGTGGGGGGTGAGTCCGGGGAGCTATACCCACATGACCGAGTTCTTCGGACCGGTCCTCGGAGTGATGCGGGCGGACCATCTGGCGGAGGCCGTTTCGCTGGTGAACCAAACCGGATACGGGCTCACGTCGGCCATTGAGAGCCTGGACCGCCGGGAGCAGGAGGCGTGGAAACAGGGGATCCGCTGCGGCAACCTCTACATCAATCGCGGCACCACCGGCGCCGTGACACTCCGGCAGCCTTTCGGGGGCATGGGGAAATCGGCCGTGGGACCCGGCATCAAGGCCGGTTCCCCCAATTATGTGGCCCAGTTCATGCGATTCGAGGAGACGGGGCCTCCGGTCATGGAGGACCTTCACGAGGACCATGCCCTGTTGAGGATCGTCCTGGAGTGGAGGCGGAAGCTCCTGTGGAACCTGTTCCCCGAAGAACACCGCAAGGACCTGGCCCGAACAATCCGGGCGGTCCAGAGCTATCTTTACCACGCGGAACGGCATTTCGGCCGGGAGCACGATTATGTTCACCTCCGGGGGCAGGACAATATCCTCCGCTACCTGCCCCTGGGAAGGGTGGCGGTGCGGGTGCATTCGAACGACGCCTTGTTTCAGGTGCTGGCCCGCGTGGCTGCAGCCCGGATCTGCCGCAATGAGGTGACGTTGAGCCTGCCCGTGGAACTGGAAAACCCCGTGACCCGGTTCCTTTCCGGTGAAGAGGCCAAGGGGTTTCTTCGATCCATTCAGGTCGTGAGGCAGACGGACCGGGACCTCATCGCCGCCATGCCGGAACTCGGCGGAATCCGCTATGGGGACCCGGACCGGGTACCCGGGGACGTCCTGGAGGCGGCTGCGTTGTCCGGGTTTCACATCGCGAGGGAACCGGTCCTGATGGAGGGGCGAATCGAACTGCTCCACTACGTGCGGAACCAGTCCGTGTGCGACACCTATCATCGATACGGCAATCTGGGGGATCGGGCCTTTCTGTGAGGTGCGTGAATACCGGGGGCCGGCCCGAGGAATCAAGGTCCCTGGGTGTCATCACATCCGCAGGTAGAGTTCGCGGATGCGGTCCTCGGTCATCCGGGACTTCCAGCCGGGCCCCAGGGCGTTTTCCCAGAGGGGTTCCAGGCTGAGGGCGACCCGGGTCATGGTATCCATCTCTTCGTCGGAGAGCCCGCTGGCGATTCCCCGGGGCAGGGCGATGCCGTGCCTTCCGCACATGGAGCGGAACTCGCGGACGCCTTCGGGGTAAAACTCCTCCAGGTAGTCGAAGACCACGCAGTTGCCGATCCCGTGATGGAGCCCCACCACATAGGAGAGCCCGTAGGACAGGGCATGACACACGCCCACCTGGGAATAGGCGATACTGAGCCCGCCGCACAGGGAGGCCATCATGAGTTTCTCGTCGGCCTCCGGATCCGGTTCCCCGTGGAAGACATCCCGGCACAGTTCCAGGGCCTTTTCCCCGTAAGCCCGGCTGAAGGCGTTCAGAAACGTCCCGCCCAGGGACTCGATGCAGTGGATGTAGCAGTCCATTCCCGTGAAGAACCATTGATTGACTGGCACGCCGGCCAGGAGATCCGGGTCCAGAAGGATCTGGTCGAATACCGAGTAATCCGAATTGATGCCGAGTTTTCGGACCGGGCCGATGAGCACCGCGGTGCGGGAGACCTCCGCTCCGGTCCCGGACAGGGTGGGAACGCCCACGTGATAGACGGCCGGGTGGACCGGAAGGTCCCATCCCTGGTAGTCGGCCGCCGACCCCGGATTCGTGAGCATCACCGAGACCGCCTTGGCGAGGTCCATCACACTCCCGCCGCCGATACCCACCACCGTGAGGGGCGGGTTCATGCCCCTCGCCCGAATGTCCTCTGTGAGCCGGTCCACCAGGTCCGTGGTGGGCTCCCGGTCCACATTGACCCACAACACACCGTCGGTCTCCCTTGCGGGCAGCCGATCGGCCAGCGGTGCGTCCTGGAACACGTCGTCCACCAGAAAGGCCATGCCGCCGGTCGTCCGGTCACGCTTTTCGTCGAGAAGATCGCCGAGTTGATCAAAACTCCCCCGGCCGAAGAGGATTCGGTCCACCATCTTGAAATTTCGGTACATGGGTCGTCCTTTTGTAGAGGGTATCCGCTGCCCCGCACGGCTGTTTCAGAAGGGGATATAGATACTCCCACAGGATGGGAATTTCAAGGGAAGAGACGGGAAATGAGATCCGTGGCACGTGATGCGTGGGTCTCAAGGAGGGGGTATGACGTGCCGGGATGGGGTGGCGGGTCTCCACGATTGTGGGGCAATCGGATCGAGAGCGACCCGGCCGGGTGTTTCGGAAAAGGGCCCAACGGTGAAAACCGTTGCCCTTTACGATACAAATTTGTATGAAAGAAGCGAATGGTTGACAGATTGTGCGGTTTACATCGACACCTCCGTTTTTCGGCAGGGGAACCATGGCGACTCAGAAAACAGTACCGGACCTGGATCAGATCGATGCCCTCTATGAGATCACGCGGGCCCTTCACGCCACGCTGGATCTGCGCAAGGCCCTGTATCGGGTCATCGAAATCCTCAGTGAGCGCCTGGGGATGAACCGCGGATCCATCACGCTCCTCACGCCTGAGACCTCTGAGATTCACATTGTCGTGGCCCACGGTACGACCTCGGAGACGAGTCGGGGACGTTACATGCTTGGAGAGGGGATCACCGGCCGCGTCGTGGCGTCCGGGCGGCCCATGGCGATCCCCCATCTGGACAAGGAGCCCCTGTTTCTGGACCGGACACGCGCGCGAAGCCAGTTGGACAAGTCCAAGATCTCCTTTATCTGCGTCCCCATCAAGGAAGGCCGCCGCGTTCTCGGCGCGCTGAGCGTGGATCGCGTATTTGACGCCGTGTCCCCCTTGGAGGACGATGTCCGGATTCTGACCATCATCAGCGGTCTCATTGCCCAGAAACTCAGCCTGCTGGAGCGGATCAACCGGGAGAAGGAGCAGTTGGGCCGGGAAAATCTGCGTCTTCGAAAGGAATTGACCAAGAAATACAGCTTCAGCAATATCATCGGAAACAGCCGGAAGATGCAGGAGATCTTTCACCTCATCACCCAGGTGGCCAAAAGCAACGCCAACGTCCTTCTCCTCGGCGAAAGCGGCACGGGAAAGGAACTGGTCGCCAACGCCATTCACTACAACAGCCTTCGCGCCGCCCAGCCCCTGGTGAAAGTGAACTGTGCGGCCCTCCCGGCCAACCTGGTGGAGTCGGAACTCTTCGGCCATGAAAAGGGGGCCTTCACCGGGGCCAACCGGCAGAAAGAGGGAAAGTTCGAACTGGCGCACAACGGCACCATCTTTCTGGACGAGATCGGGTCTCTGGACCTGGAGAGCCAGGGCAAACTGCTTCGGGTCCTGCAGGAACGCGAGCTGGAACGTCTGGGGGCCACCCGCACCATCAAGGTGAACGTGCGGCTCATCGCGGCCACCAACAAGGACCTGGCGGAGAGGGTGGAGGCGGGGGCCTTTCGGGAAGACCTGTTCTACCGCCTGAACGTCTATCCCATCTATCTGCCGCCGTTGCGGGAGCGTGAGGCGGACCTCCTGCTCCTGGCGGACTACTTTCTGGAGAAGTACAGCCGGGAATACAACAAGGATATTCGGAGAATCTCCACCCCGGCCATCGACGCCCTGATGCAGTACCACTGGCCCGGAAACGTCAGGGAACTGGAGAACTGCATGGAGCGGGCCGTTCTTCTCTGCGAGGACCGCGTCGTTCACGGCTTTCACCTGCCGCCCACCCTTCAGACGGCGGAGGAGACCGGCACCCTGCAGGCCCAGTCCCTGGCCGAGTCGGTGGAGCGTTTCGAGCGGGAAATCCTGATCGATGCCCTCAAGAGCAGTCGGGGGAACATGCGCAAGGCGGCTCAGGCCCTGGATACCACGGAGCGGATCTTCGGCTACAAGATTCGAAAGTACGGCATTCAACCGAAGCAATACCGGTGATCAGGCCTCCGGTAAAGGGCCAACGCTTGTTGAGGGCGGGCCGGGGCAGGGTCCCATGGCGTGATCCGAATGGCGGGAGTGGGGCTCACGACGATTCGCTCGCCCGGCGGCCCGCCGGGTTCGTCTCAAAGGAGGCGCGGGTCGGTCCGTCGAGCAGGAGGAAGGATTCGATCCGCACATACAACAGGACCGAGTCCGGATGCTCGAGGATCGGCCGCACGAGGGGGTGACGCTCCAGGAGGCGGGCGCGGGACTCGGCGTCCCTGGGTTCGTCGGCCTCCATCCCGACCTCTCCGGCCACGGTGAGGGCCTGAACCGGCTCATGACCGCCCGGCTTCCTCCCTTCCCGGGTATCCACCAGGAGGCTCACACGCGGGTTCTGCACCATGTTCTCGAACTTGGTGGAGTGTCTCAATGTAGCCATGATGACCGTATCGCAAGATGGGTCCGTGACATAGGACATGAGAGAGCAGTGGGGCCTGCCATGGGCGGCGGTGCAAAGGACCCCGTCACCACGGCTTCGAAGCAGCGCTTTCATGGTTTGAAGCATGAGTCGGTCCCTCCGCGGATTCATCGTTCGGGCAGGACTTCTGTCTTCCTTATACCACAGGGTTGTCCGGAATAGAATCCCGGCCAAACGCACATGACCAGGCGCACGCTTCCGGTCACCCCCGAGGATGAAAAGAGGAAACGCCCTTGTCGTCGGCTCCGGAGATCGGGGGTTCCTTCCGCTTCCCCCGCTCCCGCCCGGAATAACGAAGACCTCCCGCTGATGTCCGCTGCAGAAAACCCCGATCCCCTTCGCCTCATCCCCGGCCTTGGGCCGGCCTTCCGGGCATTTTCACGGCCAAAATGGCGGATCGAATAGGCCTGCGACTCCGGTGATTTCGGTTGTTCGCCTCACGCGAACCGTGTATGCTTTGTCCCATGAACGAGGACATCCGGATCGGGATCAGCACGTGCCTGCTCGGGGAAAACGTCCGCTACGACGGCGGGCATCAACTGGACCGTTATCTCCGGGATACACTCGGGGCCTATTTCTCCTATGTGCCGGTCTGCCCGGAAGTGGAGTGCGGCCTTTCCATCCCCCGGGAGTCCATGCGTCTGGTGGGATCTGCCGAGTCTCCCCGTCTCGTCACCACCCGTACCGGGAAGGACCTGACGGAGCAGATGGGCTCATGGGCCCGCGGGCGACTCGAGGAGCTGGCCGCCGAAGACCTCTGCGGGTTCATCTTCAAGGGGGGATCGCCCAGCAGCGGCATGGAGCGCGTCAAGGTCTACGATGCCAACGGCATGCCGGCCAAGACGGGGCGGGGGATCTTCGCCCGGGCGTTCATGGAACGCTTTCCCGGGATCCCCGTGGAGGAGGACGGCCGCCTCCACGACATGAGGCTGCGGGAGAACTTCATCGAGCGGATCTTCGCCCTGAAGCGCTGGAGGGACGCTCTCGGCAGGGGGCGGAGCGTGGGAAACCTGGTGGATTTTCACACCCGGAACAAGCTCCTCTGCCTCTCTCACAGTCCGTCCCACTACCGGGAGATGGGCAAACTCGTCGCTCGGGGGAAGGCCCTCCCCGCCGAGCGTCTCTACGAGGAGTACGAACGTCTCCTCATGGAGGCCCTGGCCCTCAAGGCCACCCCGAAAAAGCACGCGAACGTGCTGCAGCACATGATGGGCTATTTCAAGAAGGACCTCACACCGGACGAGAAGCAGGAACTGCTCGAAGTCATCGATCAATGCCGAAGGGAACTCGTCCCCCTCATCGTCCCCATCACCCTGATGAACCACTACGTCCGGAAGTATGGCCAGGAGTATCTGGCCGGACAGACCTACCTGAATCCCCACCCCCTGGACCTTCGGCTGCGAAACCACGTGTAGAAGATCACGGGCGCGCTTTCCCCGCCCGGCCCTGCGCCTTCTGCGGGTCGATCCGGAGGGATCTCATCGGTTGGACGCGGATCAGCGGACCTTGAGCCAGAGGAGCCGGGCCGGCGAGGCCCCCGCGTTTTTCCATTGGATCGGTGTCTCGGAAGAGAGGTGAATCACGTCCCCGCGGCGGGCGGTGAACGTGCCGCTTTTCATCTTGATCCGAAGCGTTCCGTTGAGCACGTAGCCCAATTCCTCTCCTTTGTGGAGGAAGAAGTGGGAGGGTAATGCCTGTTTCGGGGGGATCTCGATCAGGTAGGGTTCGGCCCTGGGTTCGAGTTCCACGGGAGTGAGGAGCATGGCCGATACGCTCTCTCCGTCAACGCCGGGGAGCGGGACCCTCGTTGCCTCGCCCCCCGGGAAGACAGTGCGGTTTTGGGCGCCTTGGCGGTCCTGAAAGAAGGAACTCACATCCACGGAAAGAACCTCCGACATCTTGAGCAGGGCCGGGACCGAAGGGTAAATCAGATTGCTCTCGATCTGGGAGATGGTGCTCGGCGTGACTCCCACGAGTCCGGCCAGATCCTTCTGGCTGAGGCCCCGCTTGGAACGGAAGGCACGAAGCCGGGTCCCGAGGTCGACCCGGCCTGTGGTCGCCCGCTCCGGATCGAATGCCACCTGCAGATCCTTGCTCCAGTACCGATGGGGCCTGTTCAGAGAATCCGAACCGCGGCGTTCGGCCTTGAGGACGGTCAGAAGCGTGGTCCCCCGCCTCACGCTCAACTCAACAGCCACTTGCGCGATCTGGTTGATCTGGGCGCGGAGCCTCGTGGAGTGGGCCCTCTTTTCCAGGATCCAGTAGGCGATGGTGTTCAGTTCATACAGTCGGGGACAGGAATGGGAGTAGAACCGGAGGATCTGTTCTTCCCCGCCCCAGAGCTCCTGCATGCCCGTGATGCTCTCGAAGACGAAACGCACCTCCCCTTCCATCCCGGCGTGGACCCCGTAGAGGGCCTCGGTGACGGAGTCGGGATCACCCGGTTTTTCCACCGGGATCACGCGGCAGCCGGCCGAATCCGTGTCGTGTTCATAAAACCGGAGAAAGACCGGCGCGCCGGCCCCCTTGCCGTGGGTGAAACAGTCCAGGACGGTCATCAACGGGTGGCGGCCCGAGGGGCCGAGATGGTCCAGGAGGTTCCTGGGAGACCGGTCAAAGCTGACATAGATCATGGGTCTTTTCTGAGAACGGGACTCCTGAATGAAATGGAGACAGAAGACCCATGCGAGGCTTCCGGCATCGTCATGCCAGACCACGTTGTCCCCGATTCGCAGGCCGTCGAGGAGCAGGTCAAGTGGTTCCACGCCCGAACCGATCCGCTGATCCTCTTTCATGACGCCGCCCTCCTGGAATGAGACATCCTCTCCTCCCTTTGTCGAACCCGCACTCACGAGGAGATGGAGAGAATGGATGTACGAATGAACTCGATTCGCGTGGGGTCTTGAATCTTCTGCCCGCGACTGTCGCGGACATGAAAGACGCCCGTGATCTTCTCCTGGTCCGCCTGCACCTTGGCGAAGCGGATGTCCAGGTCCAGGCTGAAGAGCTTCTTGGCGAGCAGGTAGAGGAACCCCCTCCGCTGGGTCGAGTAGACCTCGATGCATGTGAAGAAGTCGGTGGCGTCATTATCGATTCGGACGGTTCGAATCCACGGGTTTCCCGGGTGACCGGGTCCCATTTTGGACCGGAGCCTGACTTCCAGATCGTCGTCGAACTCCTCTCCTTCCACGACGGCCTTTTCCGCCTCCCGATGGATCGTCGTCCACACCTCTTTTTCACGAAGGGGGTCCACCGGGTTGGTCACCCGGTAGATGTCAAAGGCCAGACCGTTTTTGAGTGTGGAGATACTGGCCGACAGGACCTGGACATTGTTGGACGTGAAGACCCCCACCATGCGGCTGAAGAGCCCCGGACGATCCCGGGTGCAGAGGGTCACCTGGGTCACCGGGGCGCGGCCCAGGGGCTCCAGGGACCACTTGAACTTCTCCTCTCCCAGACGCAGGGCCAACCGGAAATGACGCTCCATGTCCTTGGGCGGGGTGTTGAGAAAGTACCGGGTCGAGGCCTGTTCCGTGAGGGCGAGGATATCTCGTTTCGGGAAATCGCGGATCAACGCCCTGTAGAGAGATCGTCTCCGGTTCCGAACCCGAATGGTCGCGTCCGGAGAGGCCAGACGCCCCTTTTCCAGGATGCGCCTGACCTTGGAATAGAGCTCCGTGAGGAGCATGATCCTCCACTCGCTGGAGGCCGCGGGTCCGGTGGCGAAACAGTCCGCAACGGTCAGGAGAAACAACTGGTTCAGAAGTGCGGTCTGCTGGATCGCCTGAGCCACTTGAACAGAGGTCTTCTCGTCGTTCAAATCCCGTTTCTGGCTCCTGTCGATCAGAAACAGGTGGTTTTCCACGAGGAAGGAGACGGTTCGAATCCCTTCCGCATCGATCCCGAGCCGTTCGAGAATTCGAGGGACGATCTGGGCGCCCTTCACGCTGTGATTCCCCCGGTACCCCTTTCCGATATCGTGGATCAGACCGGCCAGAAAGAGATTGCGTGTGTCGTCCAGCGCATCGAAGGCCTTTTTGAACTGCCGCCATGGTCCTTCGAACACCCCCTTGGAGATGTCGTAGAGGTTTTGCAGGGTGCTCAAGGCATGAAGGTCAACGGTCTCCACATGGTAGTAGCCGAACTGGGCCAGATGGCGGATCCGCTTGAACTCCGGGATGAAGTGGCCGATGAGGCCGATCTCCAGGGCAAGGCGGATGATTCGGGGGTTTTTCGGGTTCAGGATCAGGGAGAGGAAAAGCGCCTTGGCCTCGGGCATGGAAGCAAGCGTTCTTCCCTCGTACAGGAGCTTTTCACGGGCCTCCCATATGAATCCCGAACCCAGAAAGAGACCCAGTCGATTGGCCTCGTCAAAGGCCTGAAGCACCACCAGAGGGTCCATGTCGAGAAGGCTTCCCTCCTTCAGGACCAGGTTGCCCTTGACCACCTGAAATTTCCGGGAGACCCTTTTCGGGCTCGGCTCGGGAGGCAGTGGAACCAGGATGTCCAAGGCCTTGGCCAGGAACTGCTCTCGCCCGTAGCGGACACGGTTCAGGTGAAGGTAGATGTTCCTCATGAACCGCTCCGGCCCCGTGCTGTATGGCCGGTCATGGTAACCGAGGGTGCGGGCGATTTCCGTCTGATGGGGGACCAGGAGGCGGTCTTCCCGGCGTCCGCCGAGTAGATGGAGGTGGTTGCGGACCTTCAGGAGGAACCCCTTGGAATACATCAACTGGCTCAGTCCGAAGTGGGAAAAATCCGGTATCCGCTTGATCCTTCCCAGTTGACCTGCGTTCAGGAAGATGCGACTGATCCAGGCCATGAAGTGGAGGTCCCGAAGGCCGCCCAGCCCCTCCTTGATCTCGGGCTCCAGGAAGAAATCGACCCGGCCGTATTTTTTTTCCCGTTTGTCCTGATAGACCAGGAACCGGTTGAGGAGAGTCTCGGGGTCCCGCCTCAGGTCCTTCCGAATGCGGCGCTGAAAGGAGTGATACAGCCCGGGGGATCCCAAGAGGAACCTGAGGTCCATAACGGCCGTCAGTACGGAAAAATCATCGTGGAGAAGGTGAAGGCACTCGTCCGCGGTCAGAAAAGTGTACCCCAATTCCAGGCGGGCGTCCCAGATGGGGTAGAGGGCCTGGGCAATGGCCTTGCGGGTGGTTTGGGAAAGACCGTCGGCGTGGATGATCATGAGGTCCACGTCGGAACCGAAACAGAGTTCCCGTCGGCCGTAACTGCCGGTCCCCAGCACGGCGAATCCTGCCGCCGCGTCCTTGCCCTCATCTCCCAGGGCGGTGACTTGGCGAATCAATCGGAACACGAGGCGATCCACCAGGGCCGTGTAGTCCCGGGTGGTATGCACTCCGAAACCACGAGCGGATTGTTCCCGTGTGAGGGCCTCCCTGCCGTGCAGGAACTCCTGGACAATGGATGCGGATCCGTTCAAGGTCTGGGTTCCGGATGGTAAGGATCCGCCTAGATGGCGTCCTCATCCTCCTCTCCTGTTCGAATTCGGACGGCCTTTTCCACCGGAAGGATGAAGATTTTCCCGTCGCCGATCTCGCCGGTCCTCGCGGTCTCCTTCACGGCCTCTACGATACGCGATACCAGGTCGTCCGGCACCACCATCTCGACCTTGATTTTGGGCACGAAGTCCACCTGATATTCCGCCCCCCGGTAGATCTCCTTGTGTCCCTTTTGCCTTCCAAAACCCTTGACTTCCGAGACGTTCATGCCGCCCACGCCGAGTTGGAGAACGGCCTCCTTGATGTCGTCCAGCTTGAAAGGCTTGATGATGATTTCGAGCTTTTTCATGACGTCCTCTTTCTGGTCGGTTGTCGGTTTTCCGTTCTTATCTCCGGGGATGGTGCGTTGTGATGGGCTCAACTGCGGCAACAGCCGCCACCGGGGCGGCACGGAGGCCGGCCCGCATTGGAAGGCCCACGCCATGGTAGGCGGCCTTCCGCGCGGTTGTCAACGGGTTTCCCGGCCTGTGGTCCCAGTGCTGCAGCGGGTCGCAGGAAGGTCCACAAATTACAATACCGTTATCTCCAGTTTTAAATAAGACAGTTTTGTTGTTTTATTGCAAAGGGCGAGGTGCTCCTCGGAACGGGAACCGGTCCCTGAAAAGGTCTGACCGGCGGTTTTCCATGCGGCCCTTCCGGCGGAAGATTTTGATGAACCATATGAAAATACACAGTTTATCGGCCATCGACTCGCCTGGGTCAGGATGGTTGTGTGGGGCATGAGCCGGGTTTCTTCCGGCAGTGGCATGCCGCTTGCCTTAGCAAGGGACAATGGATGGAGTCGCGAAACGCCCGGAACGGACTGATCCGCGCTTGTCATTCCAGATGGGTTGAGTTTTTACCCGCGGCGGGGTCGCGGATTTTTGCGAGGGCGTCAACATGGGAACCACGTGAAGGGGGTTGAGTACATGAATGCAGCGGATACGGTCTTTGTCCTTTTTTCGGCGGCACTGGTCATGCTCATGACGCCTGGACTCGCCCTGTTCTACGGGGGCATGGTGCGGCGCAAGAACGTCCTGGGGACCTTGATGCAGAGTTTTATTATCCTGTCCGTGATCACGGTCCAGTGGGTGCTGTGGGGGTATTCCATGGCATTCGGTCCGGACCACGGCGGTGTGACGGGTGGACTGGAATGGTTCGCCCTGAGAGGCGTGGGTATGGATCCGAGCCCGAGCTACGGCACGTCCATCCCCCATGGGGCGTTCATGATCTTCCAGTGCATGTTCGCAGTCATCACACCGGCTCTCATTACGGGCGCCTTTGCCGAGCGCATGAAATTCAGCGCGTTTCTGCTGTTTACCGTGGCCTGGGCCACACTGGTGTACAACCCGCTCTGCCACTGGGTCTGGGGCGTGGGGGGGTGGATGGGGGCCATGGGAGCGCTGGACTTCGCCGGAGGCACGGTGGTGCATATCAGTTCCGGCGTTTCGGCCCTGGCGGCGGCCCTTTTTATGGGGCGAAGGCTCGGGTTCGGGCGGACGGCCTTCATTCCTCACAACCTTCCCATGACGTTGACCGGTGCGGCGATCCTCTGGTTCGGGTGGTTCGGTTTCAACGCGGGGAGTGCCCTGGCATGCAACGGCCTGGCCGCGAATGCCTTTGTGGTGACCCATGTGGCCTCGGCCTCGGCCGCGCTCGTCTGGATGGTCTTGGAGTGGCGGCACCGGGGAACTCCCACCACATTGGGCGTGGCCAGCGGCGCCGTGGCCGGCCTCGTGGCCATCACGCCGGCTGCAGGATTTGTGGGACCGATCTCTTCCCTGCTGATCGGCGGCATGGCCGGAGGGATCTGCTATGGCGGCGTGCTGCTGAAATCGGTCCTGGGCTACGACGATTCACTGGACGTGGTTGGGATTCACGGCCTTGGGGGGACGTGGGGTGCGCTGGCAACGGGGCTTTTTGCCAGCACAGCCGTCAATCCGGACGGCGCCAACGGTCTCTTCTTCGGAAACCCCGGCCAGTTGGGGATCCAGGCCGTTTCCGTAGCCGCCACCATGGGGTTTGCCTTTGTCATGACGCTCGGAATCCTGAAGGGGGTCGACCTTCTGGTGGGGGCACGCCTTTCCCGGGAGGAGGAAGAAAAGGGTTTGGACCTCGTACTGCACAACGAGACAGGGTACAATATGTAGCGGAAGGACCGGCCGCATGAACAACGCCTGAGGTCGGCCGGGACTTCGGGGAGGAGTGGAGATGAAGAAGATCGAGGCCGTGATCAAGCCGTTCAAACTGGACGACGTGAAAGAGGGGCTTTCGGGACTGGGGGTGCAAGGGCTGACCGTGAGCGAGGTTAAGGGATTCGGTCGGCAACGGGGACATCGTGAGGTCTACCGGGGGGCCGAGTATCAGGTGGATTTTGTGTCCAAAGTCAAGATTGAGGTGGTGGTGGCCTCCTCTCTGGTCCGGGAGGCCGTGGAACGGATCAAGGAAAAGGCCTGGACCGGCGAGATCGGGGACGGGAAGATCTTCATCCTTCCGGTGGATGAGGTCATTCGGATTCGAACGGGAGAAACGGGCCGGGATGCCATCTGAATGAACGCGCCGCTCGAAGAACTCAGGAAGGCCCGGACCGATCTCGCAGACTCCTTTCGGTCCAGGGGCCTGTGGGGCGGGTTTCAGGAATGCTATACGGCCGTCGTGGACCAGTATTTCCGCCGGGCACTGGAGGAAAGCCGGACCGGGGAACGCCTTTTTCGAAGCAGAACGCCGTTTTCCCTGGTGGCCGTAGGCGGATATGGAAGAGAAGATCTCTGTCTGGAATCGGACATCGACCTCCTGGTCCTGTTCGGTGCACGCATCCCCAAGGTTGCCAAGCCCCTGTTGGAGGAGGTCCTGTTTCCCCTGTGGGACCTGGGACTCGACCTGGGTTATGCCGTTCGTCCCCTCCGCGAATGCCTGAGAATGGCCCAATCCGACTTCGAGATCCTGACCTCCCTCTTGGACGCCCGGTTCATTGGAGGCGACTCTCTCCTGTTTCTGCGCCTCGTGGACCGGCTGGAGAGGAAGGTCCTCTCAAAAAAGCGGGACCATTTCGCACGCTGGTTGAGGGATACGGACACCATTCGGCTGGATGCCTTCGGGGATGCCAGCCACCGCCAGGAGCCCGACCTGAAAAAGGGCATCGGCGGGTTGCGGGATGTCCATCACATGCTCTGGCTGTCCAGGGTGTGCTTCGGGGTTCGATCATCCAGGGAACTGGAGACCACGGGGCGGCTTTCCCATGCCGAACACCAGGATCTGGAGCAGAGTGCATCGCTGATTCGATGTGTTCGCAGCCACCTTCACGACCTCTCCGGCCGGAAGAACGACCGGCTGACCTATGAATTCCAGCCGGAGATCGCCCGAAGGCTCGGATACCGGGATCAGACGCATTTCCCCGGCGTGGAGCAGTTCATGGGAGAGCTTCACGCCGCCATGGCAACGGTCAAGACCCTCTGCCGGGTTGTATCCGCAGCCACTGCCTATGAACGGGAATCGGCTTCTTTCGGAGACGCAGAGGTCGATCTGCCGGAAGGCCTGAGCCTGCAGAAGGGGAAGATTCACATCGAATCGGCCATGCGGATCCTTTCCCGGCCCCTTCTGCTGATGCAGGCCTACGAGGAAAGCGCCCGGATTGGAGCACTCCTTTCCCTGGAGGCCATGAGGCTCATTCGTGAATTTCTGTTTCTGGTGGATGAGGGCTTTCGACGTTCCGAGGCCGTGTCCCGGGCGTTCATGGGTATTCTGAAAAGCGACCATGCCGCCGATACGCTGGATGGCATGTTCGAGACCCGCTTTCTGGACGGGCTGATTCCCGAAATGGGCGCCATCCGTGATCGGGTCCAGTTTGATACCTACCACGTGTTTCCCGTGGGAAGACACTGCCTGGAGACGGTCCGCGCGCTCAAGAACGTGAGCCGGCAGAGGGAGATCCTTCTCTCCAGCATCTACCTGGAATTGCCCGATCCCGGTCCCCTCCTTCTGGCCGGCCTGCTCCACGACATCGGAAAAACCGGTACGGATCATTCCCGAACCGGGGCGACCATGGCCGGCCCTATTCTCGAACGGTTCGCCCTCGATGCCGCCCGGTCGGAGCAGGTCGTCTTCCTGATCCGCCGACACCTGCTGCTGGTGAAGACCGCCACACGCAGGGACCTGGGAGATGAAAAGGTCGTGGTGCGTTGCGCCAGGATGATCGGGACCGTGGAACGGCTCAAGATGCTTTACCTGCTGACCTGGGCCGATGCCTGCGCCACCGGACCGGGGGCCTGGAACGAGTGGATCGCCAATCTGGTCCAGGAACTCTTTTTCAAGGTCCTTCACCTGCTCGAGAGCGGAGAGTTGACCTCACCGGGGGCGACCCGAAAATCGATGGATGTGCGAAGGGATGTCATTCAATTGACGGAGGACCGTATCCCTCGGGAGACACTCAATCGGGCCTTTGACACCATGACGCCCCGCTACCTCCTGGATACGCCCGCCAGGGAGATTGCGCGGCACCTGGATCTCTTTCGCAGACTCGACACGGAGCGGAAGGCCGGCCGTGAGGCAGGTTTTATCATGGACCCGCGCCGGGATGAAGCCGGAGGGTGCTGGCGGGTCGCCTTCCTGGCAGGAGACCGGCCCGGCCTCTTTTCGGATATCGCCGGGGTCCTTTCCCTGAATCGGGTGAATATCCTGTCTTCCCATATCTATACATGGGGAAACCGAACGGCCGTGGACGTCTTCCACGTGGCGCCCCCCGATCCGGGACGGCTTTCCGGAGAGATCTGGACAAAGGTGGAGGATGACCTGTCCAGGGTCTTTAGAGGAGAGCTCTCCCTCAGGGAGAGACTGGCGCGAAAAAGGGAACCGTCTATTCTCAGCAGGCCGGGCCGGCCGGCTCGTCCCGTCGAGGTGCGCGTCAACAACCGGGCATCCGATTTCTTCACGCTGGTGGAGGTGTTTGCGGATGATCGGGTGGGACTCCTCTACGACATCACCCGGACCCTGACCGACCTGGGCCTGGATATCCGTGTCGCCAGGGTATCCACCAAGGCGGATCAGGTGGCTGACATCTTCTATGTGAGGGACCTTGAAGGAGGAAAGGTGGAGGATTCGAAGACCACGGCGTCCATACGGGAGCGGCTTCTGGATCGGTTGACGCTCCCCGAAGGCGGGTATGAACGGGCTGGTTGGATCAGGAGCGATACCTCAACCGTTTCCATTCCAAGGAGAAAAGCATAGCCGTATCCATATAGCAACATCTCTTGAATGCAGTCCATACCCCATCTTTCCTTCTTCCGTCATTCCCCCTTCAGCGTGTTCAGAATCCGATGTTCACAGGCTGACTCAACATGCCCGAATGCAAGGCTTGCGAAATCCCTAGGAATGAGGCGTACAGCCCAGTACGCCGCAGTGACGAGGGATGGGCGAAACGCAGCAGATGGGCGTTTTTCAACGGCCTGCTGCAGGAGTCGCTTCGTCGTGGCCGCACTCAGCAAGGTGCGGACCGGCCGGAATTGGCACTATATTTGCTGTTCCATGAAAGAGGCGGTTGACTGGATAGTGCCCATCCGGAAACGAGGTTCGAACACGGCCGCGTTTCCCATTCAGAGGGACGGAGGATGCCGAATCCCATGAGATCCGTGAGATGGAAAGCAGCGGTGGTTCTGGGGGGGCTTGTCCTGTTCACCGGAGGAAACGCCATTGCCGAGAATGGCATTCGAATTGCGGCCATCTATTCGCTCACGGGACGCGCCGTCTCCTCCAGCCGGTTATCCCTGGAGAGTGTGCGCATGGCCGTCAAGGAGGTGAATCGCCGGGGAGGTCTGCTGGGAAAGCCCTTCTCTCTGGTGGAGATCGACAACCAGAGCACGCCCATCGGCTCCAAGGCGGCGGCGATGGAGGCGGTCCGGCAGGGGGTGGTCGCCATTGTCGGTTCGGTGTGGAGTTCCCATTCCCTGGCCGTGGCTCGGGTGGCCCAGGAGCATTCGATTCCCATGGTCACCAACATCTCCACCCATCCGGACGTCACCCGAGTGGGGGATTTTATTTTCAGGGCCTGCTTTACGGACCCATTCCAGGGACTGGTCATGGCCCGTTTCGCCCGGGAGGAACTGGAGGCGCGAAGCGCGGTGGTGGTAACGGATGTGGCCAGCGATTACAGCGTGGGCCTGGCCCGCGAATTCGTGAAGCACTTCGAGAAGGCCGGCGGAGAGGTGCTTCGAGAGGTCCACTACAAACACCACCAGGAGAGTTTTGAGGAGACCATCCGCCTCGCTGGAAAGGGACAACCCGAGATCCTCTTCATCCCGGGCCATGACGAGAGCGGGGCGATCTTCCGCGAGGCGGACATCCAGGGTCTTCCGGCGGTGTGCCTTGGAGGGGACGGCTGGGAAACAGAGAAGTTTCTGGAGCTTGTAGGCCGGATCAGGCGCACGGGGTATTTCTGTTCCCACTGGCACCGGGACGCGGACACGGAGGCCTCCCGGCGATTCGTGGCGCTCTGGGAGGACCGGGCGAGGTCCGATGAAGAGGACGTGAACGCAGCGGCGGCCCTGGCCTATGACGCGGTCATGATGATTGCAGACGCCCTGGAGCGGGCGGGCTCGACGGACCGGAACCGCCTTCGGGCCTCTCTGGCCCAAACCCGGGATTTCGAGGGAGTGACCGGTCGGATCCGCTTCAACGAACAGGGCGATCCGGTGAAAGATGCGCTGATCATGGAAGTATCCGGCGGTGAGATCCGTCATCTGCAGCGGGTGACCCCCCTGGGAGTCCCTGAGGTGCTGCCATGAGTATGTTGATAGCGCTCGAATGGGAGGGAGGGATATGAGGGCTGGATTCCGAAGATTCGGAGCGGTTTTTGTGCTGCTGGTCTTGGTCACCTCCGGGTGGATCCATTCGGGGACTGATCGCGTCCATGGGGGAGAGCCCGTTCGAATCGCCCTCGTGCTTGCGCTCACGGGAATTGCGGCGGAGGACAACCGCCCTGCCATCCGCGCGGCCCAACTGGCCGTGAGCGAGGTGAACGAGGCCGGCGGCATTCGCGGTCTCCCCCTGGAGATGCTCCTGATGGATAACGGCAGCACTCCGCTGGGCTCCAAGCGGATCGCGGAAGAGGCGGACAAGGCCGGTGTCCTGGGGGTCATCGGGCCGCTGTGGAGTTCCCATGCCATGCCCATGGCCTCCGTTCTTCAGGAGGCGAGGGTCCCCATGATCACCCCGACCGCCACCAAGCCGGAGATTACCGGCGCGGGGGACTGCATCTTCCGCGCGTGCATGAGCGATCGGTTCCAGGGGAGGGTCATGGCTCGGTTCGCCTATGAACACCTGGGCGCGCGTACCGCCGTGACGCTGACGAACGTCAGTGAGGACTATTCCATCACCCTGGCCGATGTGTTCGTAAGATCGTTTGAGGAGGCCGGCGGAGAGGTCCTGTGGAAAGGAGAATACAAGGGGACCGCAGTGGATTTTCAGTCGGTCCTCGAGCGCACCCAAGAGTGCCGGCCGGAGGTCCTGTTCATTCCGGGATACGCCAGGGACAGCGGTCTCCTGGTTCAACAGGCCGTCAATATGGGGATTAAGACCCTGTTTCTCGGTGGAGACGGCTGGGGGGAACAGATGCGAAGGTATGCGGGGGATGCCCTGACCGGGGCCTACTACTCCACGCACTACCATCCCGACGTGCCGTTTGCGGGGAATCGGCACCTGAAGGAGATGTACAAGACCCGGTTTGGAGAGGAGCGAATCACGGACATGCGCATTCCCCTCACCTATGACAGCGTGCTGCTCTTTGCCGACGCCCTTCGAAGGGCCGGGCGTCTGGAGCGGGAAAGCGTTCTCAAGGCCCTTGCGTCCACGCGGTCCTTCCAAGGCGCCGCCGGCACCATTGCCTTTGACTCCCAGGGCGATCCTCGAAGCAAGGAGGCCATTATCCTCCGGTTCGGCCCCTATCGGAGTGTGTTCATTCAGTCCGTCACTCCGTGAAACGCTTCCGTCGACAGCAGGCATTCGGGTGACATCGACATCCCATGCCGGGGGACCCCGGCACCGGGTGACGAAGACCGGGAAATATGGTATACAAGCAGGGTCTTCCCGGAGCGTGAGACGATGATCCGTTCCCGGTCGGGCGGGTTGGGTGAACCGAAGGAGACCTCTATGTCGACTCTTTCTGGTTCTCGTGACGGGGCCCCTCGATGAACGTCCGGTTTCACACGTCTACGCTCCATGGCGCCCGGTGAACTCTCTATGCCCATCAAGAGCCTTCGATTCAAGATCAATGCGGCCATCCTGATCACCTGCGCGGTCATGGTGGCCTTTTACGGGACCCTGTTCTATCCCTTTGAATTGAACCGTCGCAATGCCCGTTTCGAAGAGATTCGGGCCCTGCTGGCCACGGTGTTTCAGCAAAAGCGCGACGAACTCGCCAACGAGATGTTCGCGGACCAGAGATTGGCATTGGCCCGCACCATCGAAGAGATGCGGGGCGTCAAGGGGATCGGCATCGTCAGCCTCTACGATCTGGAGGGGAACCTCCTGATGACCACGGACGAGTCCATCCAAGGACCTCTTTCGATCTCTACCAGGAGGGAATTGGATCGCGCCCCGGTGTTCGTCAAAGGGAATGTAGGTGACCGGGCCTATGCCGAATACGCCAGCGCGATCCGGGTGATCGGGGAGAAGACCGGCTACCTTCGCATGCATTACGACCTGGGGGAGATGGAACGGGAGTCCATGATCACCCTGTCGTTTTTTATCAGCCTCATGGCATTAACGCTTTTGATCATGGCTCTTTTCCTCAATCTACTCCTCTCCCGCTCCGTGATCCGGCCCGCATCCGTGCTTCGCGACGCCATTCGAAAGGTGCGCTGGGGGCACCTGGGCGAGAAGGTGGACCTGCAAACGGGCGATGAGATAGGAGATATGGCCCGGGATTTCAATGAGATGTCCCAGCGGCTCCAGGAACAGCATCAGGCCCTCTCCGAGGCACTTCAGGAAAAGGACGCCTATTCCTTTCGCCTGGAGGAGTCCAACCGCGAACTCGAGGCGTTGAATACGCAACTGGAGGATCGGGTGAAGGCGAGGACCGCCGAGTTGTTGAGGAGCAACCGGCAGCTTCAAGAGGAGATCAACGAACGGAGACAGGCCGAAAAGGAAAAGTTCGATCTGGAGGAGAGACTGGCCCGTTCACAGAAAATGGAGGCACTCGGGCTGCTTGCCGGCGGCGTGGCCCATGATCTGAACAACGTGCTTTCCGGCATCGTCAGTTATCCCGACCTCCTTCTGATGGATCTTCCGAAAGACAGCCCTCTTCGAAAACCCATCCTGACCATTCAGGACTCGGGCCAGAAAGCGGCGGCGATCGTCCAGGACCTCCTGACCCTGGCCAGGAGGGGAGTCACCCATACGGAGGTGACCCATCTGAACGACCTGATCCGGGATTACCTCCGTTCCCCCGAGTGTGCGACCCTCACCGGATACCACAGCAAGGTCCGGATCGAAACGGATCTGTCCCGAGAGCTTCTCAACATTCAGGGCTCCCCGGTTCATCTTCGAAAGACGTTGATGAACCTGGTTTCCAATGCAGCGGAGGCACAGCCCGACGGGGGGCGTATCCTGGTCTACTCCATGAACCGGTATGTGGACCGGCCCATAGCCGGCTATGACACCGTGCGTGAGGGGGAGTACGTGGTGCTCGGTGTAAAGGACTATGGAAACGGGATCGCGGGCGAAGACCTGAGGCGCATATTTGAGCCGTTTTACACCAAGAAGGTCATGGGGCGAAGTGGAACCGGGCTCGGTATGGCCGTGGTCTGGGGGACGGTTCAGGACCATGACGGGTATATCGATGTGGTGAGCCGCGAAGGAAAAGGGACCACGTTTGAACTCTACTTCCCCATCACGCGTCATCCCCTGAAAGGGCAAAAGGGTATTGTCGCCGTGGAGGAGTACATGGGGGGCGGGCAGGCCGTGCTTGTCGTGGACGACATCAGGGAGCAGAGAGACATCGCCGCCCACATGCTCCGCAGACTCAACTATTCCGTCACCGCCGTATCCAGCGGAGAAGAGGCCGTGGCCTACCTTCAAGAGAACCGGGTGGACCTGGTCCTGCTGGACATGATCATGGACCCCGGCATGGACGGGTTGGACACCTACCGGGAGATTCAAAAGATCCACCCGGGGCAAAAGGCGGTGATCGCCAGCGGGTTCGCGGAAAGCGCCAGGGTCAAGGAGGCCCAGAACCTGGGGGCCGGTGAGTATGTGAGAAAGCCGTATACCATGGAGGTCATCGGCCTGGCCCTCAGACGGGCCCTGGTGGCTCCATGTGCGAATGGTTGACCGGTTGAGCCGGAGATGGTCGCGTTTTTTGAAAGCCGTCCAACCAGAAAGGCAGGGATAAGGAAAAAGGGAGAGGTGAGGCATGAAACCTTCTGCCTGGATTCACACAGGCGTGATCCATGGTCGCTTCCAGGTCCTGCACAACGACCACCTCATTTATCTCCTGGCCGGGAAACGGCGTTGCCGGCACCTGGTGGTGGGGGTCACCAATCCGGACCCGTCTCTCACTGCGGAAGACCCGGCCGACCCGAAGCGCAGCCTTCCCTCTTCCAATCCCCTGACCTTTTTCGAGCGTCACACCATGATTCGAGAGGCCCTTTGTGAGGCAGGCGTGGCGTTGTCCGAGTTCACCATCGTCCCCTTTCCCATCAACTTCCCACATCTCTACGGTTACTACGTGCCTCTGGACGCCACCTTTTTCCTGACCATATACGATGATTGGGGCCGCCGGAAGCGGGCGCGTTTCGAGGAGAGCGGGCTTCGCATCGAGGTCCTCTGGGAGCGCAGTCCCGAGGACAAGGGGATCGAAGCGGGAACGGTCCGCCGGTCCATGATCGAAGGCGCCCCCTGGGAACACCGGGTCCCCCCCTCCACGGCCCGGCTCATGAAGGAGTGGGACATTCCGGGCAGGCTGCGTCGAATGACGCGGGACTCGGCCCCCCGTCCCTCTTCGGTCCCCTAATGTGTGGTTTCCCAAGACGATGATGTGGTTTTTCCCCTTCTCTTCGTGATCCGCGTCTAAAAAGCTTTTTCTTGGCGTTCTCCGCGTCTCTGCGCGATAAACAGGTTTTACGGGTTCGTCAATCCGCGCAATCCGCGAAATACTGTCCTTCGTGGTGGAACAGGGCGCCGTTCACCACGAAGGACACGAAGAGCACGAAGGAAAAGACGGCAGGATGCCCGTTGCAACGGGTGGCCATTCGGATGGAAAGGGGCGCCGGGAAACCGGCGTTCCCGTTGTGTGCGGCATCACATCCCATCGGGCGGTCCGGAAGTTCCGCGGCCCGCCGGCTCGGGGCCCGGTTCCCAGGGGTCCGGTCCGGCCTCGCAGACCGACCGCCGGCCGGAGGTCAATCGTTCGGGTCTCCGAAGCACCGGCCTTCCCGTGGATTCAGCCAGTCGTACGAGCATGTGCCGGTAGATCCACTCGTGAATGGGGACCAGGGCATACCAGTAAGCCAGCCCGACCAGGCCCCTGGGCCGGTATCGGGCGAGCAGGGTCACCTCGGTCCGGCCGCCGGAGAGGGGGTGAAGGCGGCATTCCAGGACCGCCTCTCCGGGCATCTTCATCTCAGCGAGCAGGATGAGCCGGGAAGGGGGGCATACATCCAGAACCCGCCAGAAATCGAGGGCGTCTCCCACTGCCAGCCTGCGCGCCTGGCGGCGTCCTCGTCGGAGCCCGATGCCGCCGACGAGTCGATCCATGGCACCCCGGACCCGCCACAGAAAATCCGCGAAAAACCATCCGGACCGCCCGCCGATACTCTCCACGGCACCCCATATATCGGCCGGTTCCCCGGAAAGGACAACCCGATACCCGCACTGCAGGATCGTGCCGCCTGCGTAAGGGGCGTCTCCGCATTGGGTCCACTCCGGGGCCCGAATCTCTCCAGCGTCGTGCCAGCAGGACTCCACCCGATCCGTTCGGATCCTTCCCAGGGCCAGGCGGATCGCCTCGCGGCAGGTCAGGAGGTCCTGTGGGATCATGTCCCGAATGCGGTTGTCCCGGCAGAGGACCGGGGTGCGAAGCCCTTCCACCAGGGGACGCGCAAGGGCCGAGGGGACCGGCGTGATCAGGTGAATCCAGAGGGAACTGAGCCGGGGTGTGAGCAGGGGAACCGGCAGGATTCGTCGGCGGGGGAGCCCGGCTTCCTGAGCGTAGATCTCCATGAGACGGCGATAGGTCAGAACGTCCGGGCCGCAGATATCCAGGGTGCGGCCCAGGGTCTCGTCATTATCCAGGCAGCCCTCGAGGTAGCCGAGGACGTTTCGAATGGCGATGGGCTGGCAGGGCGTGCGAACCCATCGGGGGGTGACCATCACGGGAAGCCGGTCCACCAGGTATCGAAGGACCTCGAAGGAGGCGCTGCCCGAGCCGAGAATGACGCCGGCGCGAAGAAAGGTGGTGGGAACGGTTCCTGACTGAAGGACGCGGGCCACCTCCCTCCGGGATCGCAGGTGTTCGCTCAGCTCGGGGCCTTCTTCACCGAGTCCGCCCAGGTAGATGATCCGTTCGACCCCGGCCCGGGCCGCTGCACGGGCCATGTTTTGAGCGGCGCGACGATCGGTCTTCGCAAAGTCCTGGGTGCCGGGATTCATGGAATGGACCAGGTAGAATGCGGCCCGGGATCCGGCCAGGGCGTTTGCAAGGGAGTCTTCGTCGAGCACGTCGGCCCGAACGACCTCGACATGGGGACTCGAGGCCCATGGCCGGGAGGCCAGTTTTGCCGGGGACCGGCCGGCGACCACCACCCGGTGGCCCCGGTCCAGAAGCCGGGGCACCAGACGGCCGCCCACGTATCCGGTGGCTCCCAGGACAAGGACGGGAGATCTCTCCATGGCAAGGGTCCTTTCATCCACAAATATTCATTATATTCGGGAGATGGGCCATGTGCAACGGACCTTCTTGGGTTCTCTCTTGACATGATCCGTCCCGTGATTATTTTCTCACTACAATGCGTCAATCACCGATAGCAACCTGCCCAGGAAATGGGGCCACGAGCCGGGTTCGCATCATGCACCCGGCTTTTTTTATGGGAGGTCGAAACATGACAGCAGAAAAGAAACAGCACGACAGCGCAGTGAGCCCGGACAGCCCGATCTTTGCACCCGGCGCCTTTTCACGGGATGACGAGCAGGACGACACCCTGTTTTATGGGAAGGATCGTTTTGTGAGTCATCTGGACGGGACCGCGCTTGAGACCGTGGAGCACGTGATCGGCTCCATCGTACGCATGGACAATCCGGTGGTCCTCGACCTGATGGCCGGACCGGATTCCCATTTGCCCGCATCCCTTCGTGCGCAAAATGTCGTCGGGTTGGGCCTCAACAGATCGGAACTCCAGGCGAATCCGGCCCTTTCCGAGGCCGTGGTTCACGACCTGAACCAGAACCCGGTCCTTCCCTTTCCGGACGACACCTTTGATGCGGTCCTCAATACCGTGTCCGTGGACTACATGACCAAGCCCGTGGAGGTCTTTCGCGAGGTCCGGCGCATTCTGAAACCGGGCGGGATCTTTCTTGTGGTCTTTTCCAACCGGATGTTCCCGGAAAAGGCGGTCAAGGTATGGAAGGACTCGAACGAGGGGGAACGCCTCATCCTGACCCATGAGTTCTTCCAGGAGGCGGGCGGTTTCGGACGTTGCGGGGAGTTCGTCTCCATGGGCCGTCCCAGGCCTTCGGACGACAAGTACGCCTCCATGGATATCCCGAGCGACCCGGTCTTTGCCGTGTACGCGCGAAAGGAGGGGGGAGATCCGGCCTTGCCGCAACCAAGGATCCCGGCACCACCCTATGGGGCGCCTTTGGACAAGGAGGAACTGGAACGGAGGAAGGCCCGTGTCAAGGAGACACTGGAGTGCCCCTATTGCGGGGAGCCCCTGAAAAAATGGGCCGTCCCGGAAAACCCCTTTTCCCAGACATGGGATTGCGACTTCATGTACATCTGCTTCAATGATGCCTGCCCGTACTATGTTCGCGGCTGGGATTGCATGGATGAGGAGGGAAACCGCGGTATGTCGTATCGCCTGATGTATCATCAGGACAAGGATCGTTGCATGCCCATTCCCGTTCCATCGCACAAGGCCCTTCGTGAGGGGATCGTGGAGTAACCGCGACCTGACGGAAGGCCTGTTAGCGTGTTGAAACATCCGATGCTCACAGGCCGGAGAATTCCGTGCATTATCCCCCGCCTTCCCCGAGAATTCGGTGAAGGCGGGGCTCTATTCAGGCGGACTCCACAGGGATCGATGGGACGGTATGACGCCTTGCCGCCGGCCTGCGGGGTCGATCCCGCGGTTCAGACCGGCGCTGATTTTCCGTACAGGATGCGCCCGAGTTCGCGATGGGTGAAATAGGGGTCGTCGTTTCGAAGGTAGGGGAGGAGGATCTTCTTTCGGCGCAGGATGTCCCTGGAGAGCTCCGCGGAGATGGTGTCCGGCTGATACAGGGCCGCCTTGATGACCGGGTGGCCGAAGGGATTGATGATCTCACTCCCCCCCCAGAAGCGGTAGGCGGTGACGTCGCATGGACACGAGAGCTCGGAATCATCGTCCGGGTCGTCGGGCGTGTTCTGATCGGGAGGTCTTCTCTGGTCTTCGTGGCGTTCCTCTCCCACCCGGTTGGCGCAGATGTTGTAGATACCGAAGACCCGGGAATAAAATTTGTTGATGATCTCCCAGCTCTCGATGTTCGAGAATTCCGTCCCCATGGACCCCTGGGAGGAATTGAAGATCGTGACAAACATGTCGGCCTTCTGGCAGACGCCCAGGTAGGCAAGGGACGGGTGCCACAGGTCATTGCAGATCAGTACGCAGACGTTGAATTCCTTGAGTGTGAACGTGGGGACCCGCTTCCCGTGAGAAAAGATCTTCCGTTCCTCGAACACGCCGTAATTGGGCAGGTTGAGCTTCCGGTAGGCGAAAAGGATATCCCCGTCCACGGCCACCAGGGCCGAGTTGTAGAAGTTCATGGAGGGGGACTCCTCGATGAACCCGACGACCGCCGCCGTGCCTTTCGTGGCCTCGGCCAGGGTGCGGATCTCCTCCGAGTCGAGGCGCAGGGCCGCTTTGTGATATTGCTGCCCCACAAAGTACCCGGTCAGGGCCAGTTCGGGGAAGACGATCAGGTCGGCTCCGTTTTCCCGGCCCTCGTGGATCTTCCGAATCACATCGTCCAGGTTGGCGGCCACATCGAGTAGCCTGGGGTACGTCTGATAGATCGTGACATTCATGGGTGTCCTCCGGATCGAGCACAAGCGGATTCCCTTCGGATTCAGGACAGGAGTGCGGTGTCGCCGGACCAATGTGAAGGATGGTTCCCGGAATGTCAACTCTTCGGCCGCCCGAGGGTGTTGCCGTGGACGCAAAGGGCCGGATCATGCGGGTCTCATTTCCGGGCCGGCGTCCCATGGATGCATCGGGTATGTGCAGAGCTTGGTGAATCCCGGAAGGGTACGAGCCCGGTCAGATCAGAAAGGCCTTGCCCGTATTTTTCAGGGTGTGGTCATCCCGCATGTAATTGGCCTGGCTTCCGTTGCGAAGAATGGCGTCCAATCCCTCCGGATCGTAGGCATCGATTTCGTAGGGAGGGGCCTGTTCCGGGCCGGTCGTTCTCATCAGGTCGATATGCCGTTCCAGTTTTTCGATGGAAAACGAGATGAGTTCCTTGAGAAATCCGAAGGAATGACGCATCTGGTGAAACCCGTATTTTTTCATCAGGGCGAAGCCGGCTACGGCCTCTTCTTCGGCCTTTTTGTTGGGGTGCTCCTGGCTGGTGGTGCAGGCCGTCTGAATAGCCGGTAGATTCAGGTACTTGCAGACCTTCTCCATCAGGAGGTTCGCGATGTTGTGGGAGACGAGCCCCAGGTCCACCGCATAGTTCTTGCCGATGTTGGCAATGGACGGCAGGCCGGCGTGGACCGTGGTGAGGCCCGGGCGGAGGAGTTGGGTGAGCGTGATCCCGAAGAGGGCCTCGGCGTGGGTCAGGGTGACGAGTCCGGACATGGAATAGGGGCCGGAGAGTCCGGCCATGGGCATGGTGGAGACATAGATGGGAAGCCCCGCCTGTACACAGGCCACAAAGGAGTCCACCATGCTTTCGATGAGCAGGAGCGGGCTGTTGAGGAGGGAAAACTGGATGGTGATGTTGCCCCGGGTCTCATGGATCTCCCTGGCCCGGGCAATGCCTTCCTCGGTCACGGCGGCCACATAGATCGGCTTGGTACAGTTCTCCACCATGGTGTCCATCACCCGGACCTCCTGCTGTTTCAGCAGAACGCCTCGGGCCATGAACCGGACCCCATCGGCCTCGTTCACGATGCGCGCGATGCGTGTGAGGTGCTCGAAGGTGGGCTCGATGAGTTCTCCTGTGGCGTCGTCGTAGACGAATGGAGCGGTGCCGCCCACCCCGAAGGAGTTCTCGGGAATCCAGTAGGCCTCACGCCCGGGAGTCGTGGCCAGGGCCTGCTCTACGAGGGGCCTCAGGATGTGCAAATGACCGCGGTCATCATCGTATGCGGCCAGCCCGGTGTCTTCGAAGAGGCTTCTGACGACGGGCGATTGGCATCGCACGCCCACTTCCTCGAGGACCCGAAGCGCGTCCTCGTGGATGCGCGCAATCAGGTCGGATTCTTCCAGGGGAACCTCACTCTCGTGAGATGGGTTGAGTACGGCCGGGGACTCCATGGTCGGTTGCCTCCTTGGTATAAAATGAGCTCTATGCCGTCGTGAGCGAAACGCATGCCCGCCGCGGCATGACCCGAGGGTCTGCCGAAACGGCGGGCACGGTGAACAAGGATCAGCTCCAGGGAAACGGGCTGTGGGAGACCGGGTGCAGTTCCCCCTTTTCATAGCGATCGAAGCGGAAAGGCTTGAGCAGGGTCTGCTCTTCCCCCATGACCTCCTTGGCCACCATCTGGCCCACACCGATCATCTTGTACCCGTGATTGGAATCCAGGATCAGGTAGCCGTTTTCCTTCAGGGTGTCGAAGATGGGGAAGTTGTCCGGCGTGAAAGAGCCGAGTCCGCCCGACGGGACGTTCTTGTACAGACGGAACTTGTCCTCGTACCGCTTCTGGCAGTGGGCCAGGGCCGACGTCCACATGTGGACGAACTCGGGCCCCACCACGAAGTCGGGCGAATCGATCCCATAGGGATCCATGTCCGGGTAGCCTTCCACGACGTATGGTGCCGCACCCCCCTGAATGCCCCCGAAGTTCATGTCCGGCTTGTAGTAGATACCCCACATTCGGTCCGTGATCAGGGAACCGTCCTCACTGGAATGGAGGGGCGCGTCCGTGTCCACGTGGATCACCGGAGGCGGGTTGCCGCGGTTGTCATAACCGACGTCCGGATCCACACCCAGGGTCCCTTCCACCAGGCACATGTAGGTCCACATCTTGACGTCCTTGTGAATAGCGCCGTCCCTGTCCTTGATGTCGATGGTATCGGGCAGTTCCAGCATGTCCCAGAGGGTCTTGGCCCACGGGCCGGGGCCGGCAATGACGTAATCGCACGCAATGGTCCCCTTGTCCGTTTCAACGGCCGTGATGGTCTCGCCCTGAGTCTGCAACCCCGTGACCGTGACGCCGGTCATGATGCGCACTCCCTCGGCCTCCGCCTTGTCGGCCAGGCGATAGAGGGAACGCATGTTGTAGGCGAAACCGCCCTTCTTCTCGTGAAGGATGGAGGTGATGTTCCGGGCCTGCCAGTCGTGGAAGATGTTTTCCCTCATGTACCGGAGGCAGTCCTTTTCCCCTTCCACGAACACCGAATCGTACCCGATGGCCTTTTGTTGCTCGTAGATGGTGGCCACATCCTCGTGCATGGCCTCACAGGAGATCTGCATGTACCCCAAGGGGTTGTAGCCGTATCCCTCGGCGTCCTCCTCCCAGAGGGCTACGCTGTGGGCCATGAGTTCGCGCATGGCGGGCTGAAAGTAGTTGTTCCGAATCACACCGCACGCGATTCCCGAGGCCCCGGCCCCGATGGCCGTCTTGTCCAGGAGCAGGATGTCCTTGCCCGATCCCGCCTTGCGGGCCTTGAGCTCGAGGGCCAGATGCCATGCGGTGCTCAGGCCGTGAATGCCGGCCCCGATGATCACGTATGTGGATTTCGTGGGAATGGCCATGGTTTTTTCCTCCTATTATTTAAACGGGTCCCACCGAACGGTCTGCTTTTCGTAAGAAGGTGGGAATTGTTGTAGGAAAAGGTCATAATAATAAAGCTCTTTGAACGAGGCGAAGGGCATACCGTAGGCGGCCTTGGGGCGTTTCTTGAGTTCGCCGGGATCGATGATGCCGGAGACGATGTTGTCCATCACATCGTCCATGCCCACGCCCATGGAGAAGCGGAGTTTTTCGCGGTTGGCGATTTTTTCGGGGAGCATGTCGCGGAAGGCCTCCCGAAGGACATACTTCTCCACCTGCTTGTCCCCGTAAATCTTCCAGGACATGGGGATCTTCTGACTGAACGCCACCACTTTCGAGTCCAGAAAAGGCGTCTGGTAATCCACGCCGTTGGCCATCCAGGCCCGGTCGAGGCGTCTCAGGGCGGTATTGTAGGAGATTTCCAACAGCTTTTGAGCGAGCCGTTCCCGTTGCTCGTCGCTCTTGACCTTGGGGTTTTTGAGGACCATGCGGTACCCTCCGAACAGCTCGTCCGCCCCTTCGCCCACCAGCACGCTCTTGGTGTGCTGCCGGACCATTCGGGAGACGTAGTAGTTGGAGATGATCCCGTTGATGCAGTCCTCGTCAAAGCTCTCCAGGTACCATACGGCGTCGGGAATGAAGTGGATGATGTCCTTTTCCGTGATCTCGTAGATGTGGTGCTCCATGCCCAGGAAGTCGGCCATGAGCTTGGCGTTCTCCAGGTCCGGTCCGGGAGACGCTTGAATGGTCCCGGTGAAGAGCTTCAGGTGGGGGTTGAACTCCTTGGCGATGGCCGCGATAATGGAGCTGTCCAGACCGCCGCTCAGCGAGACGCCCCCCACGCCGTCCATCCGTTTTCGGACCGCGTCGATCAGGATCTCCCGAAGCTGCCTGGCGCACAAATGCAAGTCGTCTCCGAATTCGGGGAGTTCGGGTTGAAAGGGTTCAAAGGGCCGGAGCCCCTTTTTGGAGCTGAACACGTGCCCCGGAGGGAGTTCGTGGATGTCGAATGGGAGGTGATCCACCAGACCCTTCATCTCCGTACTGAAATAGAAGGTGTGGTCGTTCTGTCCATAGAACAGGGGCCTGGATCCCACGTGATCCCGGGCGAGGATGACCTCCTCGTCCTTTTCCACCACGGCGCAGGAAAATATTCCGTCCAGACGTGAAAAGGCATTCTGCTCGTACTTTTCGTAGTAATCCTGAAACAGCTCGATATCGGTCTGTCCATCGGGGCGGTCGTTTTCAAATTCCCCGTCGAACATCATATAAGGCCTTTCTTCCAGGGATGTGCTGTAGGTCCGTCGAGGCGTCAGGTTCACCTCGTTCGACCCTACGGCCCCCCGTGCATCGAACAGGGTCCTGACGATGCTGTTGTCCTCTCCCCGATGCCGCATGAGGCGTAACATCTTTCTCAGGTCCTTGGTGCAGTCTTCTTCCATGCGTCCATGCTGGGAAATGATTCCTGCAATACTGGCCATAACCATGTCTCCTTGAATCGTTGGAGGTTGACAATAAAGGGTGGGCCGCCGCCCGCGAATCGGGCGGGATTCGAATTTGCGGGACGGTCCTCGGACATACTCCACTCGGGCCTACTCTCTAAAAACCCTATCGAGGTTGGCCGTGGTGAGCGGATCTTCCATGTACATGCCGATCCCGATATGTTGAATCGATTCCATGCCGCGTTCGTCGTACACCGGCATGGCGATGTCCGGGGCGTCTTCCGCGGTGACGGTCTCGGCAAGGCGCATGCTTTCCTCGAGCTTTTCGAATGAGAAGTCGATCAGGTAACGGAGAAAGGAGAAGGGGTGGCGGATCATGTGAAATCCGTATTTCTTGCACATGGCCTGCCCGTTGCGCGCGTCTTCATATGCCTTTTTTGTGTTGTGTTCCTCGTGGGTGGTCCCGGCGCTCTGGCACGTGGGGAGGTCCAGCATCAGGTTCAGATGGGTCATGAGCAGGTTCAGGAGGAAGTGGCTTTTGAGACCGTAGTTCGGGTTGTATTCGATGCGCGGATCGGCGATGGTGGGAAACCCGGCATGGATGAACGTCACGCCCGGATTCACGAGCTGGGTGGTACAGAGGCCGAAGAGGACCTCGGCATGGGTCATGGCGAGTACGCCGTTGTAGCAGTACGGGGCGCTGATTCCCGCCATGGGCATGGCCGAATCGAAGACCGGCAGGCCTGCCTTGGCCACCTTGTAAAAGTGCTCGGAGAAGTTCTCGTTGACTTCCAGGGGAGGACGGGTGAGGCAGAAGACGATCATGATGTCTTTCTTCGTTTCATGGATCTTTATGGCCCGGTCGAGGGACTCATCGGAGGTCACGGCGAAATACATGGGTTTGCTGCAATTCTCCATCATGATGTTGATCTGCTCGACCTCGTCCTTGAGCTTGATTCCCCGGCCCATTCCGGCCACGATGTCATTCTCCTGGGCGACTCGGGCGATCCTCTCCGCGTGTTCCGGCTGGGGGAAGATGCCCCCCTCGCCCGCCTTGTCGTCATAGACGTACGGTGCGGTTCCTCCGATGAAAAAGCTGTTTTGGGGCACAAAGAAGTCCTCGACCTTGGGGACGGTTCGAAGGCACTCTTCCACCAGGGCGTTTGTGATGAAGATGCGGTTTTCATACACATAGGCCAGGCCTTCGGCCTCCTTTTCCTGAAATATGCGCAGGATGTCCGGCTGTTTGCAGCCGACGCCCAGGTTTTCGAGGATCCACAGGGCGTCCTGGTGCACTTGAAGAAGCATGTCCACCGTATCCTTTCCGAACACGGCAACGGATCGAGCGATTTGATTCTGATTCACGATTTTCTTCTCCTTATGTGGGTGTTGGACGGCGCCGATTCAATGGTCCCGTAATGTTTGGCAGAAATAAATTAAGATTAAACAATATTTGAATTGAAAGTATATGCACGCGGCCCGGTCGAGTCAAGAGGTTTTTGTGATAGTGTGTCAACGGCTTGAAAAAAAGGATTTTTCGCCTGAAATTGGTCAGGAGGAGCGCCGTCCCCGGGAAGGAGACGTTGGGATGAAACCGGCGGATTGGAAGGTCGGCGGCAAGGCTGATTTGCGGATGGAAACTATTCTACTTCGAGATCCTGCACATCCAGCATTCGCGTGAGGGCTTGGAGCCCCTTCAGTATCCGTTCCCCCTCGCGGGGCGACAGGCTGCTCAGGCCGTCGAGAATCTTCTGCTGGATCGGCGGAGGGGCATGCCGGGCGAGGTGCTCCCCTTCAGGGGTCAGTTCAATGGTGATGACCCGGCGGTCGGCGGATTGGCGTATTCTTCGCGCAAGGCCCTTCTGTTCCAGCCGGTCGATGATGCCCGTGACGGTGCTGGGTTTTACAAAGATGTGCCTGGCGATACGGGAGGAGGGCATGGACCCGTTTTCGTGAAGGGCCAGCAGACAGTTGAGTTGGGCCGAACTGATCCGGTATTTCTTGTTCAGTTCCTTGGTATACATGGACCCGGCCTGCATGAGGCGTCGTATCTGAAAGATGATCTCGCGGATCAACACCTGGTTTTCAGATGAGGCTTCCGGAAGTTCGGTGGATGGATGGTCCTTGATCGCCATGGTTGAACACCCTCCTGTGGAAGGCAGAGGACGTGGATGCCCGATCCGGGGCACGGTCGATGGAGACGGGACCGGCCGCCCGTTCCCGGGATCGGGGGCAGTGGGACAAAGCCGCATACCCCCCTTCAGGTGACGGGAACCGGCCCGAGAGTGCGGCGGTCAGGGGTTGCCCAGAGTCGCCATTTTCTTGTCCACATGGTCCCTGATCCAGTGGGGGTCCCACCATTCGATGGGGTTCACGGGAACCCCGTTCACCATGACGCTGAAGTGGAGGTGATCCCCTCCGGCGAGACCGGTGGCCCCCGTTGTTCCGATAATATCCCCCTTCCGGACCTCCTGGCCTCGAGAGACCTGAATGGAACTCAGGTGCCCGTACAGGGACATCACTCGCTGACCATGATCCAGGACAACGGTCTGACCGTATATGCCCAGGTCTTCGGCAAAGACCACTCGACCGTGATTGGCGGCCGGCACCGGGGAGTTGGCCAGGGAGGCCAGATCCACCCCCATGTGGTCTTTTTCATCGATCGACGTACCCTTGTAGACATAGATGCGGTGATCCGCATATCGGGCCATGGTGGCGGCGTTGGGCAGCCGGTCCCAGGGGCCCTCCCAGAGTCGCCGGGGGTTGGAGGTTTTCTGAAGACCTTCCAGTGTCCGATGGTTTTCCCGGCGGAGTTCGTTGTTGATCTTGAGGTATTGTTCCACGGGACCGTCGTTCGGACCCGGGGAAACCTGGGGAAACACCGGCAGAATGCGTTCCAGAAATCCGTCCGTGATATTCATGCGGTCTTCGCGAAAACTCTTTCTGCGTATTCGATGGTGAAAGGAGGTCCGGATCTCATTGCCGGCCCGGTCCTCGGCCCATAGATATATGCGCGTGTCGGGATCTGCGTCATGGGGGACGGCGAAGTAGCACGTATGCACTCCGGATTCGCCGTCTTCCTGGGCGGGAAAACCGGGGAAGAACAGGGAGCCGACGAAGACCCCGCTCTTCGTGGTATCCGAAGATGTCTGGTAGAGGACCAGGCCCGCTCCCCCCTGGTTGACGTAATGGAGTCGGGTCAGGGCTCGTGCGGACGGGGGGAGTGTGTCCACCGTCATGGTGTGGTTGAGAAGGGCCCGGTTTCCGTCGCCGCCCCCGCGTCTCGAGTGATCAAAAACAACGACCTGGAGTTCGGCCCGGCCCTGCGCCAGACCCAGGGCCGCCGGGTCCAATTCGACGGTCTCCACGTGCCGGCGGGCCCCTTCTTTGTTGAAAAGGCCCTGGTAGGGGAAAGACCGGTCGAGGACGACCGTCTCTCTGCCGGACTGGTCAATGGTCATCCGAAGAGAGCGCAGGCCTCTCTTCCGGTCTACAGCCTGCACCGTGAGGGTCTGTTTCCCGGACAAAAAGGCCGGAAGCGGTTTGACCTCGATGCCGGGCGTTTCCCCCTCAAAAACGCGCATGACAAACCACGCGAATACGGAGACCACGGCCAGGATGATCACCGCAAAGAGGATCGTTATGGATTTCCTGCCGGTTTTATTCATGTTGCGCAACCTCAACACAAGTTTTTGGGCCGGTTTTCCCCTGTCCCCGGTCCAAGAGGGGGACTACATATCAATTCCTGTCGTGTTTGGCAATCCCCCCAAACGAACGGTGTCGGCGAAAAACCCGCGGCGAGAGTCATCCACTCTGAATGGTCCGGGCGATCTCTCTCACCCGGGCCATAATTTCCTCGGCGTCGAGCGTCGTGAATTCCCGATCCTTCATCAGGATTCGGCCGTCCACCAGGACATGGCGCACATCCGCTCCTACGGCCGCATAGACGAGGGTGGAGACTGGGTTATACAGGGGCTGAAGGTGGGGGCGCTCCGCATCCACCACAATGAGGTCGGCCCGTTTTCCCGGTTCAATCGATCCGATGTCCTGTTCAAGACCCATGGCCACGGCCCCTCCCATGGTAGTCATTCCCAGGACCGCCCGGGCACTCAAATGAATCGGGTCTTCGTCCGCCACCTTGGCGAACTTGGCCGCCGTGTCCATCTCCCGAAAAAGGTCCAGGTTGTTGTTGCTCGCGCAGCCGTCCGTGCCCAGGGCGACTCGAACTCCCGCATCCATCAGGGCCTGGATTCGGGCTGCGCCCGAGGCCAGCTTCATGTTGCTTTCCGGTACGTGCACGATACGAACATTGCGCTGTGCGAGAAGATCGATTTCGGAATCATCCAGATGGACGGCATGGGCCGCAATCAACCTGTCGGACAGGATCCCGAGTCGATCCAGATGGAAAACCGGCCGGACCCCCGTACGCCGTTGAACCTCCGCCACCTCCTCGGACGTCTCGCTCAGGTGGGTTTGAAGGGGTGTCCCGAAGTCCCGGGAAAGGTCCATGGCCCCCTGGAATGTCCGTTCCGAGCACGTGACGGGGCTGTGACAGAAGAGACCCGGCGTGAGGCGGTCGGAGCGGCCGGACCACCGTTCAAGAAAACCACGTCCCACCGCAAGATTTTCCTCGGGTCGAGGCACTCCGGGGGCGGGAAAATCGATGATCCCCTGGGCGATCAAGCCGCGAAGGCCCGATCGGTCCATGGCCTCCATGACGGCGTCCTCAAAGAAATATCCATCCACCACGGATGTGGTCCCCGATGCGATCATTTCCAGGCACCCGAGCAGGGTCCCCCAGTACACGGTGTCCGGATTCAAGAACGCCGCTTCGGCCGGGAATATTTTGTTGAAGAGCCATTCGGAGAGGGGCAGATCATCGGCCAGGCCGCGGAAGAGGGTCATGGCCGTGTGTGCGTGTCCGTTCACCAGCCCGGGAAGAACGATCCCGTTGGCGGCGTCGAGGGTATTCACTCCGGGAATCGGTTCTCGGCCCTCTTCCACGGCGAGAATTCGGCCCTGCCGTATCAGCACGCGGCCGGGGCATATGGGCGCGGCCCCATTCGCCAGGGTCAATACGATCCCGCCCTGGACCACGAGGTCCGGGGCCGTCTTCGAGGGAAGGGTAGAGTGGAATGCCGGCATGATGGCCCACGGGGTGAATGGAGGAGTTTCCGGCTCGGTGCAGACACGTCTCCGCCAGGCCGGACTGAGTGTTCTGTACAGGCATTATAGGAGCGGTGTTGCCTGCGTCAAGGAAATCAGGCTTGACAAGCATTCCATGTATGGTACGTAAATCGATTTTCCCTTTCGAACATGGAAAGGGTGGACCTGTCAGGGAAATGGATATATATATCATGGCTGATATTGTGCCGTTTCGTGGGTGGATGTACAATCTGAATCGAATCGGGGAACCGGCCTCCCGTCTGGTGGCGCCTCCTTATGATGTGATATCGCAGGAAGAACAGGCCGCTTTGTATGATGCGTCGTCGTACAATGTGATCCGCCTGATCCTCGGAAAAAAGAAGACCGGAGATTCCGACTGGGACAATCGGTACACGCGGGCTGCGGATACGCTGAAGCGATGGTGCGGAACCGACGTCCTTTTCCGTTCTCCAACGCCTTCCATGGTGGTGACCTCCCAATCCTTCGATCCAGGCGACGGTACGGGTCCGAAAACGAGGTGGGGGCTCATCGCAGGGGTCCGCATCGAGGACGAGGATTCGCCGGTGATTCTTCCACACGAGAGGACGTTTTCGGCCCATAAGGATGACCGGCTGCGCCTCATGAGGTCTACGGCCGCCCAGTTCAGCCAGGTTTTTGCCTTATATGAAGACCCGGATGGCGCGGTCTTCGAAGGGTTTCGGGAGGCCCTCGACAGTCCCCCCGAACTCGAGTTCGAGGCCCAGGACGGCACCGGTCATCAGATGTGGGTGATTCGAGACCGGAGCGTGCTGGCGGGGGCGGCCGCCGCCATGGAGGGTAAAACCCTGCTCATTGCGGACGGTCATCACCGGTATGAGACGGCCCGGAATTATCGGAACCTGATGCGGGCACGATACGGCATGCGCCCCAGCGACCGGTCCTTCGAGTTCGTCATGATGTATCTCTCCAATATGGCGGACCCGGGGCTCAGCGTCCTGCCCGCCCACCGCCTCATCCGCCTTCTCGGGGATGAACCCGAGACGATGTTTCCCCAAGGCGCGGAGCGATGGTTTGACCTGTCGCCGCTTCCATGGCACCTCTCCGATGCCCCTTCGAGGGCGGCCCAACTCCGCGCCCATCTCGAAACCGCAGGGAAGGAGACCGCCGCCATGGCCTTTTACCGTCACGGATGCGAAGAAGGCACCCTGTTGCGGCTTCGCCCGGGGGCGGAACGGGACATGGGAGACGAACTTCATTCGGCACTGCGGAAACTGGATGTCCTGATCCTGTCCCGTCTCGTATTTCAGCGATCTCTCGGGTACAGTTTAGAGGCACTGGACGACGAAAGACGGTTTTTCTATGAGAGCGACATGGAAAAGGCCCTTTCGTCCGTGTCGCGAGGGGAGATGCAGATGGGGTTCTTCCTCAATCCGACGAAAATCCATCAGGTCCGCGAGGTCGCCTCGAACCGTCTGGTGATGCCGCGAAAGTCCACCTATTTTTATCCCAAGGTCATATCCGGTCTCGTGTTCAACCGGATGGATCCCCATGAGCACATTCGATTCCCACGGTCCTGACGTCGAGGCCCATGAGCGGATCGACCCGTTCCTGGACGGTCGGCTGCACATGATTCAGTCAAAGCGGGGATATCGTTTTTCCGTTGACGCCCTCCTCCTCGCCGGTTTCGCTCGGGTGGGCAAGGGGGATCTTGTGGCCGACCTGGGAACGGGATGCGGTATCATTTCCCTGATGCTTCTCTTTACGCGATCGGTGGCGCGGGTGGTGGGCCTGGAGATCCAGGAAGACCTGGCATCCCAGGCCGCACGGAACGCCCGGCTCAACCGTTGTGAAGAGCGGATGACGGTGGTGCGGGGCGATCTTCGACGGCCTCCATTCAAGGCCTGTGCCTTCGATGTGGTCATCTGCAATCCCCCATACCGAAAAGCGGACAGCGGGCGCATCAACCCGGATCCGGAGCGGGCCATCGCGCGCCACGAGATCCTGGCATCCCTGGGAGAGGTCCTGAGTGCGGCCCATTGGCTCCTGCGAGGAAAAGGGCGGCTGGCGGTCATGTATCCCGCCGAGCGGCTGACCGACCTCCTGGCCCGAATGCGGGGCATCGGACTGGAGCCCAAACGGGTACAGGCCCTTCATCCGGATCTCCACTCCCCGGCAAAACGGGTGCTCGTGGAGGCGGCCAAGGACGGCAGACCGGGGATCCGGGTCCTCCCTCCCCTGGTGGACCAGGGCGATTTCTCGCTTCCCTGAACCCGGCCTCCGGGATGTGCCTCCCTCCCGGGGGCGCAATCCGGCTCGAAATGGGATTCAGAGATCGCCCAGGCGGAAGTCGATCCGTTCTACGGCCCGCCTTCCCAAGGCCTCGTTCAGCCGGTCCCGAATGGTCTCAGCGGCGAACTCCAGCTCCTGGAGCCAGATGGGGCCGGAGACGCGCACACGCAGACGTCCATCGCGAATCCAGGAGGGCCGGGCGTTACGGGCGATGGTGGGACCGACCGCCGTGTCCCAGACCCGCCAGATTCGAGCGTCCTCTGAATTGAAGGGGAGGGCCGGATCCTTGAAAAGAGAATCGAGGACGTCGCGCAGGGGCACCAGGTCCCTGGAAGGCGGGCGTCCATGCCCCGTGGCGCGCGGAACGTCCTCTCCTCGGGGTCTTCGGCGGTCGTTCATGGGGAATATTCCTTGACGGAAAGGGTGGTTTGACGATAGCGTAACAGGAAAAGCGCCGCATGGAAAGAAGGGGTTTTTATGGCATGGGATTGGGATAAACTGCAGCAGCAGCAGAAGAGGAACCGGCCCGAGGGCCCTCCGCCGCAGGTGGGGGACCTGTTCGAGAAATTCAAGGGGTTCAAAGGAAATTTCCCGCGGGGAGGGACGATCATTCTCCTGCTGGTCGCCGCGTATCTCGTCTACTCCATGGTCTACACCGTGGCCGTGGACGAGGTCGGGGTCGTGCAGCGCTTCGGAAAGTACCATCGAACGACCCAGCCCGGGCTCAACTTCAAGCTCCCCCGGGGCATCGAAAAGGTCTCCAAGGTCAAGGTCCGCTTCGTGTACAAGGAGGAGTTCGGTTTCCGCACGATCGAGGCGGGCGTCAAGACCCGTTACGCGACCGGTGCGGCCTATCTGGACGAATCCCTCATGCTCACAGGGGACCTGAACGTAGCCGTTGTGCCATGGATCGTGCAATACCGGATCAATGACCCCTACAAGTACCTCTTCAAGGTCCGGGAGGTGAATGCCACCCTTCGGGACCTGTCGGAGGCGAGCGTCCGGCTCGTGGTGGGGGATCGCAGCATCAACGAGGTGATCAGCAAACGGATGGAGATCGCAGACCAGGTGCAGTCCATCCTTCAGGAGGAACTCGATCGGGCCGATACCGGGTTGACCGTCACGACCATCGAGATGAAGAAGACCACCGTGCCGGAGGCCGTGGAGCCGTCCTTCAACGAGGTGAACCAGGCGGTCCAGGAAAAGGAGAAGATGGTGTACCAGGCCAGGGAGCAATACAACAAGATCATCCCCCAGGCCAAGGGCAACGCGGAAAAGACCATCCGGACCGCGGAGGGCTACGCGCTCGACCGCGTCAATCGGGCTCAGGGGGACGCGGCCCTGTTCCTGTCCGTTTACGAGGAATACGCCAAGGCGCCGGATATCACCCGGAGGCGCCTCTTTCTCGAAGCAGCCCGGGAGGTCTATCCCAACTTCGGCGACAAGTTCGTGATCGATGACCGTCAGCACAACCTGCTGCCTTTGCTGAATCTGGGCAAGGCGTCGAACATGGCCCGAGGAGGTGGTGAATGAAGTCCAAGGTGCTGATTGGAATCGTGGTCCTGGCCCTCATCGGCCTCTTCAGCTCGGCCTTTATGGTGGACGAGACCGAACAGGTGGTGGTCACCCAGTTCGGGAAGGTGGTGGGGGAACCCATTCTGGAGCCCGGTCTCCGGTTCAAGATCCCTGTCATTCAAAAGGCCAACTTTTTTCCCAAGAACCTTCTCAGTTGGGACGGGGATTCCGGGCAGGTGCCTACGCTCGACAAGACCTTCCTCTATGTGGACACCTTTGCGCGGTGGCGCGTCGTCGATCCCCTCCTCTTTTTTCAGACCGTGAACAACCTGACCGGTGCCCTGGCCCGCCTCGACGACATCATCGACTCGGCGGTTCGAAACCTGATCACGTCGTATCCCCTGATCGAGACCGTGCGAAAGACGAACCGCAAACTGGACACCTTCGAGGTGGGCGTGGGGGATGTGGCGGGAAAGAGCCGTTTGGGAGCGGTCCGTACCGGACGGGAGAATATCACCCAGGCGGTCATGGATCAGGCCGCTCCCAAGCTCAAGGACTTCGGGATCGAGCTGGTGGACGTGAAGATCAAGCGGCTCAACTACGTGGAGGAGGTCCGCCAGTCCGTCTATCAGCGAATGATCGCCGAGAGGAAGCAGATTGCGGAGAAATTCCGTTCCGAGGGTCAGGGGGAGGCGCGCGAGATCGAGGGCGATGCCGAGAAGGAGCTGAATCGGATCGAGTCGGAGGCCTACAAGACGGCCCAGGAAATCAAGGGCCGGGCGGACGCCGAGGCCGCCGCCATATACGCACAGGCCTATGGAAAGGATCCGGATTTCTATTCATTCATGAGAAGTCTCGAGATTTACCGGGAGACCATGGATGAAAAGACCACCCTGGTCCTTTCAGCGGACTCCGAATTCCTGCGCTTCCTGAAAGGCTACGGTGATGATTCCCGGGAAGGGGCTGGTGCCCCCCATTCTATCCCGTTCGACACGAATCGATGAACTGGGAGGAGGCCATGGTCCGAACAGAGATCCAACTCTTTCTCATGAACGCTCCGGGTGAATTGGGCCGCCTGGCCAGCCTTTTTGCCGACGCCGGCGTGAATATCGACGCCTTGACCATTCAAGACGCATCGGACTACGTGAAGGAACTCTTCAAGGCGCGGGGCAAGTCCCTCAAGCGGATCGCCCCGGCAGCCAGCTACGGTTCCATGCAGAAGGATTCGGCCGAGTACGCCCTGATTCGAATGCTGGTGAACGACACGGATCGGGCCATGGACCTTCTGTCGGGCAAGGGATACATCTTCGACATCATGCCGGTCATCGCGCTCCGGATCGACAACCGGCCCGGCATGCTGGCCGAGCTGGCCCGAAAGTTCGGGGAAGAAGGCATCAACATCAATTACGTGTATGGGTCGGCCCTGCCCGGGGAACGAGGCGCCCTGTTTGTCTTCTCGCCCGAAGACATCGACCTGGCTGCAAAGATCTTTCACGAGGAAGGGGGCGAATCACCCCATTGAAGCCGCGAACCGGTTCACGGCCCCAATGGGTATTCACCGCCGCTATTCCATGCGTTGTATGGCCTCGATTCGGAGTTGCAGGGTCTCCGCTCCCTTCCACCGGTTGATCTGCGGGGTGTACACCGCACGCGTGCGGCATCCGTCCAGCGGATGTTGATTCCCCAGCCCAAACCCGATCCCTTCCAGGATCCGTCCCCCATGGTCCAGCCGGACCTTGAGGTGACCATCTCCCACCACGCGCGACTCCATCACCCTCATGTCTTCGGCCAGGAACCGGGGTTCCGGGTTCCCCGTGCCGAAGGGGCCAACGGCCGCGATCTCGTCCATGAGTTCCTCGGTCAGATCGGAAGGAGGTAGTGTCCCCTCCACCTCGATGGTCGGTCCCAAATCCGATCCGGATAACCGTTCCCCGGCCAGGGCCTCCAGCCCTTCCTTCAACCGGTCCATGTGGCGGGTCTCCAGGCTCAGACCTACGGCGTGCCGGTGCCCTCCGAAGCGGGCGAAATCCAGTCCCAGGTCTACGAGCGCCCGGTGGAGGTCAAAGCCGTTGATGCTTCGGCCCGAGCCTGTGGCCATGCCGTCTTCCACGGCGAGAACCAGGACGGGCCGATGGTATCGGGCCACGAGGCGGGAGGCCACGATGCCGAGAACACCCTGGTGCCAGCCGGGACCGTGCAGGACGAGTGTCCGCTTCCCTTCCAGACCGGCCGTGTCCGAAAGACCCGCTTCGATCTCGCGGAGAACACCCTGCTCCAGGATGTGGCGGCGGTCGTTCATGGCGCCGAGCCGTATGGCCCTTTCTCTGGCCAGGGCCGGGTCATCCGTGAGCAGGGCCTCCAGACCGACGTGGGCCCGTCCCAGGCGCCCGGCCGCGTTGATGCGCGGGGCCAGGCGAAAGGCCACGTCTTCCGCGGTCACTCGGGCCGGGTTGACGCCGGCTTCCTCCTGAAGGGCGAGCAGTCCGGGCCATCGGCTTTGCTTCATGACCTGTATGCCTGCGCTGACGAGGATTCGGTTTTCTTCCACGAGCGGGACCATGTCGGCCACCGTGCCGAGGGCGACCAGGTCGAGGTAGTTTCGCAGGTCCGGTTCTCTCCCGGAGGGGAACCCGCCGTGGTCTCTCATGGCCGCCCGAACGGCCACGGCCAGGAAAAAGGCCACTCCGACGCCGGCAAGGCCCCGAAACGGAAATGGAGAGTCCGGCCGGCCCGGATTCACGAACGGGCATGGGGGTTGGAAGTCCGTGGAAACCCGGTGATGATCCGTGATCACCACCTCGAGACCCCGGCGCCGTGCCAGATCGATTTCTTCCATGCTTCCCGTCCCGCAGTCCACCGTGATCAGCAGACCGCCGCGGGCGTCCGCGATCTCGTTTATCGCCTTGGAGTTCAGACCGTACCCCTCTTCAAAGCGGTCCGGTATGTAGCCGTAGGACGAGAATCCCAGTTCCGAAAAGAAGCGGACGAGGAGGGCCGTGGCGGTCAGGCCGTCCGCGTCATAATCTCCATAGACCGTGATGGGCGCCTTGTTCCGTGCAGCCCAGAGTACCCGGTCCACGGCGGCCTCCATATCCCTGAAGATCATGGGATCGCTCAGATCCGCAAGCCGGGGCGTCAGAAAACGCCGGGCTTCATCGGCCGTGGTAATGCCGCGGTGGAGAAGCAGCCGCGCCTGTAAGGGGGAGATGCCGGCCTCACGGGCCAGAACCGGGGTTTGGGCGTGTTCAGGATGGATGATCCAGGCGGGTTCGAGTTTTTGCACGATGGCGGCCTTTGTCTACCGGTCAGAGACCCGGTGACCGGGCCATGATTTCTTCTACGCGCTCCACATCCTCAGGGATGTCTACCTCTGGAGAGTCATGATCGGTTTCCACCACGCGAATGGGAAAGCCGTGCTCCAGGGCCCGGAGCTGTTCCAGCTTTTCAGCGACCTCGAGACGGCCGGGGGAGAGTTGTGTGAAGACGGACAGAAACCCTTTTCTGTAGGCATAGAGTCCAAGGTGTTTGAAATGGACGTCAGCAGGGCCGGGGTCCCGGTAATGGGGGATGGGTTGGCGGGAAAAGTAGAGGGCGAATCCCTTGTGATCCGTCACCACCTTTACGTGGTTCGGGTTGGGCACCTCCCGTGAATCGCGAATGCGGAACATGAGAGTGCTCATGGGGATGGAATCGTCCATGATGAGTGGCTCCACCATCCGGGTGAGCAGGGAAGGATGGAGCAGGGGCTGGTCTCCCTGCACGTTCACCACGATGTCCCCGTCTTCCAGGTCCAGGGACTCGGCGGCTTCCGCAATGCGATCGGTGCCGGAGGCGTGGGACGGGGCGGTCATGACGGCGCGTCCGCCGAATCCGGTGACCACGTCGAAGATGCGTTGATCATCCGTGGCGGCGATGACAAGAGCGATGTCAGGGCAGGCCTCGGTCCGGCGGTATACGTGTTCCACCATGGGACGCCCGGCGATTCGGGCCAGGGGTTTCCCGGGGAATCGCGTGGAACCGTAGCGGGTGGGTATGATCGCCGCAATGCGCATGGACATCCCTTCACTACGCTCCCTGAAACCCCCGTGAGACCGTCCAGCCTTCGTCTCCGGGATCATGGAGCGGAATAGGTGGCGCAGGCCGTGTCCGACTCCCAGGCCGCCACGCGGCTTATCCGGACACGATCGTTGTCGATGGTCTTGCTGAGGGACTCGAAGATGTGACGGGCAATGTTTTCCGAGGATGGGTTGATGCGGTCAAAGGGCGCCACCTCATTGAGAAACGAATGGTCGATCCCGCCCAGGACGTGTTTCGTCGCGGCCTTGATATCATGAAAGTCCATGAGAAGACCGTCCTCACCCAGTTCCCGACCCTGAACGAACACCTCCACACGCCAGTTGTGACCGTGCATATGTTCGCATTTTCCCCCGTGCTCGCGCAGTTGATGGGCTGCGGAGAACTGGGACAGGATTTTCACCTCATACATGTGTCGGCTCGGTTTTTTCAGGAGGGTCTTCGGATTCCTGGTCTCGAATTTCCTCCACCGTTCGGCCGCATTCCGTGCAGCGCCCGTTCTCGATGATACCGGTGCAGGTACCGTCCGGGCAGAGGATGCGGTTTTCCAGGTCCAGGACGTCTGTCTCGTTATCACCCGGAGAGGAATCTAGAGACGTCTCGAAGGATGCCCCGCACTCCATGCAATACCGACTTTCCTCGGGCACTTCTTCATGGCACCGGGGGCAGATCTTTGAAGGAAGGGCTTGGTGGCAGTGGGGGCATTCCATGGGGACCTCAGCTCTTTTTTGACGTCACGGTCTGAAAGGAGGTGATCTGTTGCTTGACCCGCGTGCTCTTGCACTTGGGGCAGCGGAACGTGGCCTTGTCGAATTCGGAAATGCTGAGCGTCAGCGTGAATTTCTTGTTGCACTTTTCACACCTGAAATCGTACCTGGGCATAGGAGACCTCCAGTGTGAAAGGATAATGGATCGACACGCGACCCAATGATACCGTTTTCCCCGAACTTGTCAACATGGATGAAGCACCGCGTTGCGGTTCAGCGAAAGATCATATCGGCGATCTGGTCCCAGGCCCGAACCACAGGGAAGGGGTGGGGCTTGCGGTTCCAGGGCTGGTCGAAGATGATGGGTGTGATCGGGTGCGGCTCCAGGAGAAACCCCGTCTCCAGGCAGTCCTCCACAAAGAACCTGACTCCGCGGTCCAGCAGGATCGGCCGTTTGTTTTCACCCGTTCCGGTGGCCTCCACTCGTACTCGGTCTTCGGGCACGCCCCCGAGATGATGCAGGATCCATTCCCGGATCGCCTTTCCGTCGGGCCGTGCCGTGACGAAGAGAAGCGGTGCTTCCCCGGCCAGACGGGCCAGAACCTCCATGGCTCCGGGAATCGGTCGAATGCCGCAACCGATGGGGTCGTCCAGTATCCGCTGGACAATGGATTGGGCGACCGTCTCGTCGATGTCGATGACCGTTCGAAAGTCGTACTCGGTGATGTCCTCGTAAGCAAAGTCACACCCGAATTCCCGGCGAGCGGTGTCTACGAAGACTCGAAAGGTGTCGGCGACCACCCCATCCACGTCAAACGCGATTCTGTCCGGCCGAACCACCACTCCTTCGGCCGGTATTCGAAACCCCGTTGGTATGTCCGCTGTCCTCAACTCCACCTCTCGCGTTGGGAAATGCCTGCATTAGGGGTTATTTTACAAACCCATTCAGTATTTTGGGGTGTAAATCTTCGTGGTCTTCGTGTCCTTCGTGGTAAAAAAAGGATATAACCCACCACGAAGGACACGAAGAACACGAAGAAGATAGAAGAACCACCTGATGTCGAGGGTTTCATATTGGGGGCCCTGTGTCTCGAGTGTCAAGCTTTATCACCACACTCGTTGACCGTGTCACTGTAGTGCATTATGATAATTCATAAAACGGAATGTGGCCCCCGGACTCTGGTGGAGGAGAGTGGGATGGAAACCGATTCGGAGCAAAAACTCCTGCAACGCCTCGAGGCGGGGTATTCCCTTCCGCCCCTCTCTGCGGTGGCCGTGAAACTTGTGGACATGGCGGCCGACGAGACCACGTCCGCGGGGGACCTCGCCGCGGTCATCGAAAAGGATCCGTCCCTGGCCGTCCGCCTTCTCAAACTCGCAAACAGCGCGTTTTTCGGCGGTGACCGTGCCGTGACGTCCCTGAAACAGGCCGTGGTCAAGGTGGGGTTTCAGCGCCTTCGCGTGATGGCCCTTTCCCTGAGCCTGCGGGAGACCTTTCCCATGGGAAGGCGTGGAGGCATGGACTATGAGCGTTTCTGGCGCACATCTCTTTACCGCGCACTGCTTGCCCGGTCCCTGGCCCGCCATACTACCCTCTGCAATCCCGAAGAGGCCTTTGTGGCCGGATTGATCCTGGAAATCGGGCTTCTCGTGTTTCACGATATCCACACGGGGTCCGGCCGGGACGGGTTCTATCCCGTGGATCCGGAGGAACTGGAGGCATCCATTCCCTGGGAACGTGAGACCTTCGGTGTGGACCATCGGACCATCGGAGAAGCTGCGCTCCGCTACTGGCGGTTTCCCGAGTCCCTGAGGCAGTGCCAGATCCTCTTTGGCGAGGATGCCCTGTCCGAGCATCAGCCGGGCCTGGTTCGTGTGACCGAGCTGTCCAGAAGGTTGGCCCTGGATCTTGTGCAGAAGGCGCGGGACGTGCGGGGGCTGTTTGAAGGCGGTGATCGTGTATTTGGACTGGATCCGGAGGCCGTGGGAGAGATCCTGGCGAGCACCTTCAGCCATGTGGAAGAGATTGCGGAAGGCCTGCGTCTGGAACTGGACCGGGACCGGGATTTACTGGATGTGATGGAGCGGGCGAACCGGGCCTTGGGGGAGATGTCGAGGGAGATGGAACGGCTTCGAGAGGACCCCTCCGGACAGGACCTTCCCACACTCGACGGATTGCCGGAGAATCGGATTTCAGCGCGCACTCTGGCCGCCGTAACCCATGAGATCCGCAATCCCCTCATGGCCGTGGGCGGGTTTGCCCGGAGGCTGGCTGAGGCCCTGGGCCCGGCATCCGAAGGCGGGCGATACGCGCGTGTGATTCTGGAAGAAGCGGCCCGCCTGGAGGAGGTCCTCTCCCGAATGAGTGCCGGGCAAGGACCGGCACACTCTTCCTGAAGGCCGCCGGGTGTCCGGTTTTCGGTGAGACCGCTCGCAGGGAGTGAATTTACACCCTGAGCATGGCGATGGTTGCGAATCGCCCCGTCATTCCTTCCCCGCGATACGAGAAAAAGAGGTCCCTGCGGCATTTGGTGCAGACCCTGGCCAGGGCCACATGCTCCCGCCTGAGTCCCGCTTCCACGAGCTGGTGAAGGCTCAGCGCCCAGAGATCGAAGTGATTGTTGCGGACCTCGAAGGCCCGAAAGGACTCGGGAAAAAGCTCTTCGTGTCCTCTGAATTCCCCGCAGCAGGGCCCCAGAGAAGGCCCCACTCCGGCAAGGACCCCCTCGGGTTCGCATTGAAATGCTTCCACCATCACTCGAACGGCGTTGCCCAGGACGTTCGCTACGTTCCCGCGCCAGCCGCAATGGACATTGGCCACGATATGGCGCACCGGGTCGAACAGGATCACGGCCTGGCAGTCCGCCTGCTGGATGACGAGCCCCGTACCCGGCACATCCGTGACCAGGCCGTCCCCACACAAGGGTTGGGTGGCCCCATCCATGTCCTCCCGGCGAAGGACAACCACGTCCCCCCCGTGGACCTGTTTCAGCACCACGAGGCGGTCGGCCCCCATGAATCGGCGGATGCGTTCCCGATTTTCCCGCACCGCCGAAGGTGAATCTCCTGTTCCGTGACTGACGTTCAGGGAGTCAAAGGGCGCAGCGCTTACACCGCCGATGCGTGTGAATACGGCGTGTTCAAACCGGGGCCGGGAAGCGAGGAGGTGGAACCGGAAGCGGGGAAGGACTCCGCGTCCCCGGACTCCGGTTTCCAGGTGGAATCGGTTGGAATCATGGGGAGGGAATAGGCCCATGGGTGTCTGCCTTGAGGATGTTCGGCGGCTGGGGTGGGAAAGGACCTTGGCCGTGCACCCCTTGTCCATGCCGTGCGGTAAACCCTTCACTGACAGGCTGCGAGAGTAGAGATGCTCATGACACCGGCCTGCTTACTTACCGCTGCTTCCTTCCGGACCTGACGGAGTTCATAAGAGCCGGTCACATAAGTTCCACTCCGCCACACGCATCAGTGAGCGGGGCTTCCCGATCAACGGCTTTTCCAAGGGGCCTTCGACCCCGCATAAGCGGATTTCGGGTGCCGGGGCACCGCTAGCTCCCCATCTAGCACGACCAAGGCCGCAAAACGGAAGGTGCTAAAGGATATCCACACGCTCCTTCAGTTCTTTTCCAACCTTGAAAAACGGGAGCTTCTTGTCCGCCACGTGGATGACCTCGCCGGTCTTGGGATTCCGGCCCTGGTACCCTTTGTAGTTCTTGATCTTGAAGCTCCCGAAACCGCGGATTTCCACCCGCTCGCCTCGAATCAAGGCATTTTCCATATCGCCGAAGACGGTGTTGACGACCTCTTCCGCCTTCTTCAAGGCCAGGTTTTCCGCCTTGGCCAAGGCCTCGATGAGTTGGGATTTGTTCATGGCCTCACGTCCTTGTTTGGGTTGCACAAAGAGGGTCAGAATGCCAAACGGCCTCATATTATGAATGAACAGGCGGATTCGAGTCAAGCGCAATTCCAGGGGAGGGTGGAGGGAATGATCGAGGTCTCCGGGGCGTTTCCTCTGTATCCCCTTGGTGATGGCCCCGGCAGCGGAGGTCGAGCCGGTTTTTACCGTGAAAATACCCCGGAGGTTGACCCTATGCCGGGGTGCATTTGCGGGTCCGTCCATGTCCGGACCCCATGGCAGGACCAAATGACTTGAAAATTCCTTTTCCCTGGTATAAAAGCCGAAAACCGTACGGAGTTTGCCAAGAAAGGTTCCGCTGTAGAGCGCAGGCTACAGTGCGACGCTGCCTTTTTATCCGGTGTGGAATGACACGAGACATGGTTACCATAGACGGACCGGCCGGCTCGGGGAAGAGTTCCGTAAGTCGGGCCGTCGCAAGGGAACTGGGATTCGTCTACCTGGATACCGGGGCCATGTACCGCGCGGTGGCCCTGGCGGCCTTCCGCCGGGGGGTGGACGTGAAAGACGGGCCGTCCTTGGGCAACCTTTGCCGGGAACTGGACATCCGTTTCCAACCATTCCGCGACGGGGAGCACCGCCTTTTTCTGAACCATGAGGACGTTTCGTCCGCCATTCGAACGCCGGAAATGGATATGCACTCGTCGGCTGTTTCGGCGGTTCCGGAGGTCCGGGAGGCCATGACCATACTTCAGAGACGGCTGGCCGAGAGGGGGGGGGTCGTCGCCGAAGGCCGGGACATGGGAACGGTCGTGTTCCCCAGGGCCCGGCACAAGTTCTTTCTGACGGCCTCGCTGGAGGCCCGGGCACAGCGGCGGTATCGCGAGCGGCTGGAACGGGGTGAATCGGTTGTGGCGACTCTGGTCAAGGAGGATCTGCAGAGAAGGGACAGGCAGGATGAGTCCAGATCCGTGGCGCCCCTGCGGCCGGCCGACGACTCACGCATCCTGGACACCACGCACCTCACCCTGGAGCAGGTCATCGAGACGATTCTTCAGGCCGTTCGGGACCCTGGAAACGGGGAGGTCTCCGGGAACCCGCTGGAGACGGGGTTCTGAAGAGAGGATGGAAGAGCCGCCGCCGCTGGTATTTATATGTTGAAATCCCGAATCATATCTGGTAATGAAATACGTTTTATATGCGTCCCCTTACAGGGACAATATCTTTTGGGGGGTGGAGAGGTTGATGGACGAAATGATAAACCAAACCGAAGAGAACATCCTTGAGACACATGAATCGGACCAGGTGAAAACCGGAGGCGACTCCGGAGGGTCCGTTTCGGAGACTGCAAGCGGGCGAGAAGACCGCGGGACCGGAGAAGAGATGAGCTTCATGGAACTCTATGAAGAGAGCATGAAGAGCCCTCAGGAAGGAGACCTCGTCAGCGGTGAGATTGTCCAGATCGACAAGGATTTCGTTCTCGTCGACATCGGCTACAAGTCGGAAGGCCAGATCCAGATCAATGAATTCCTGGACGCGGAAGGCAATCTCAACGCGGTCGTGGGAGACCGCGTGGACGTCCTCCTCGAGCGTCGCGAGGACGAAGACGGGCTGATTATTCTTTCCAAGGAGAAGGCGGCCAAGATCAAGATCTGGGACCAGATTCGGGATATCTACAAGAATGACGGCACCATTGAAGGGCGCATCATATCCCGCATCAAGGGAGGCATGTCGGTGGATATCGGGCTCCAGGCCTTTCTGCCCGGCTCCCAGATCGACTTGAAGCCGGTCAGGGACTTTGACTCCCTGATCAACACCGCCCACAAGTTCAAAATCCTCAAGTACAACCGAAGGCGGGGTAACATCGTCCTGTCGAGGCGGGCCATTCTTGAAGAGGAGAGAGCATCTCAGAAAAAGGAGACCCTGAAGATCCTCGAGGAGGGCGCCGTCATGAACGGGACGGTGAAGAATATCACCGATTACGGCCTCTTCGTGGATCTCGGCGGCATCGACGGGCTTCTTCATATCACCGACATGTCCTGGGGCCGGGTGGGGCACCCTTCTGAAATGTACCGGATCGGGGACTCCATTCAGGTGAAGGTACTCAATTTCGATCCGGAGACCGAGAAGGTCTCACTGGGGTTGAAACAGCTCAAACCCGATCCCTGGTCCGAGGCGGAACAGAAATATCCCGTGGAAACCCGCGTCAAGGGTCGCGTCGTGAGCTTGGCGGACTATGGTGCATTCGTGGAGGTGGAAGAGGGGATCGAGGGACTGATTCATATATCGGAGATGTCCTGGACCCGCAAGATCCGGCACCCCTCGCAGATCCTCAAGGTCGGGGACGAGGTGGAGGCCATGGTGCTGAACATCGATACGGACAGTAAGCGGATCTCCCTCGGCCTCAAACAGATCGAACCCAACCCCTGGGAAGTGATCGGTGAAAAGTATCCGGTGGGGACCACAATTGAGGGTAAGATCAAGAACATCACGGATTTCGGGGTGTTCATCGGGATTGATGAGGGCATCGACGGACTGGTTCACATCTCGGACATCTCCTGGACCCGGCGGATCAAGCACCCCTCCGAGGTATACCGGAAGGGGCAGGAAGTCCAGGCCGTGGTCCTGAACATTGACAAGGAGAATGAGCGGTTTTCCCTCGGAATCAAGCAATTGGCCATTGATCCCTGGGACGAGGTCCCGGAGAAGTACCGTCCCGGCACTCGGATCACGGGCAGGGTGACCAACATCACGGATTTCGGTGTGTTCGTGGAACTGGAAGAGGGCATTGAGGGTCTGATTCATGTCTCCGAACTGGCCAAAGAGAAGGGCGGGAATCCGCTGAGCCGGTTCAAGGTGGACGATATCATTCAGGCCAAGGTCATCAATGTGAACCGGGTAGACAAAAAAATCGGCCTCTCTGTGAGAAAACTCGATGAGGGCGACGAAAAGGACGTGTATCACAACTATCTCAACAACCGGAGGGAGGCGACCTCCAATCTCGGCGAACTCCTGATGGAAGTTCAGAGCCAGCAGGCGAAGGCCGAAGAGGATCTGGCCTCCTCCGGGCCGGAGGACGAGCCCCAGGATCCGGAAGAGGACCGGGAAGACCCGGAAATGGACTGATCCCCGCCCCCGGCTCGGGAAACCCCTTCGGGCCGACCTCCATCTGTTCGGAAAACGCCCGGTGCGGCTGATCATGTCCGCCCGGGCGTTTCCCTCTTCTCCGTCCATTCACGCATTCAGAAGGTCCCCATACCCATGAGAGGCAAACGAAGCCCCATACTCACCGTTTTGATCATCCTCGGCGGAGCCGCCCTGTTCCTGGCCGGGGGCATGACTCTCGTGGCCCGTCTTTACGGTCCATCCGAATCGAGCCTCTCCTTTACTCGGAAGATCGGCGTGATCCCCATTGAAGGAGCGATCGATGAATCCCGGGAACTCCTGGAACAGATTATCGCATTGCGAGAGGACGCGGGCATTCAGGCCATCATTCTCAGAATCAATTCGCCCGGAGGCGGCGTGGCGCCGGCCCAGGAGATCTACCGGGAGATTCGGAAGACCATCCGATTCAAGCGGGTGGTGGTCTCCATGGGCGACGTGGCGGCGTCCGGCGGGTACTACATCGCATCGGCCGCGGACCGCATCGTGGCCAACCCCGGCACGGTAGTGGGCAGCATCGGTGTCATTATGGAATTTCTCCAGTTGCAGGAACTGCTTGAGAAGGCCGGTGTCGGTCTGGAGGTGCTGAAGAGCGGCGAATTCAAGGATATCGGGTCTCCTCACCGCGAGATGACATCCCGGGAACGGGAACTCATGATGGAACTGCTTCTGGATATTCAGGGCCAGTTTGTCAAGGCGGTGGCCCAGGGTCGGGATCTGGAGCTTTCCGAAGTGGAGAAGATTGCGGACGGCCGCGTGTTCTCCGGCGCCAAGGGCAAGGAGTTGGGCCTGGTGGATCAGTTGGGGAATTTTCAGGATGCGGTGGACCTGGCCAAAAAGATGGCGCACATTGAAGGGAAGGTCACACTGGTGTATCCGGAAAAACCGTCCGGAAGGTGGCTGGACCTGTTCGTTGAAAGTGTGACGCGCGGTGTAGCCCGGGCGGCGGGGGAGGCATTGAGGAGCCGGGTGGACTACCGGTGGGACGGGTGGCGAAAGATGGCGCCCTGATCAGAAAAAGCTGGAGATGTCCCCCTTTCCCTCCCGAATGATTTCCGGTGTGTCGCCGATGAGGGAAACCACACTCGACGGACTCGGGAAGAGGGGGCCGCCGTCCACCACCACATCCAGGAACGGTTTGAAGACCTCCGCGATCTCGGTCGGATCGTCCAGCCCCGCACTCGTGCTGATCACAGGACGGCCGAGCGTCTGCACGATGGCCAGGCTGATGCGGTTGTCGGGCACGCGGATGCCCACGGTCTTTCGTTTGGTCAGCATGATCTTGGGCACCAGTTTTGTGCCCTCCAGGACAAAGGTGTAGGGACCCGGCAGGAGCCGTTTCATGGTCTTATAGGCGTAGTTGGATACCTTGGCGTATTGACTGATTCCCTTGAGATCATCGCAGACGATGGAAAAAGGTTTCTTCAAGGGCCGGTTTTTGATCCGATAGATCTGTTGAATTCCTTTTTTATTCAGAAGGTCACAGCCGATCCCGTAAAACGTGTCCGTGGGATAGGCGATCAGGCCTCCCTTCTCCAGCACATCGACCACGCGCTGAATGAGCCGTTGCTGGGGGTTCTCCGGGTTGATGTCAAGAATGATCATGCGCGGGATTCTATCCGCAAGCACGGCGTCCTGTCAACCAGTGGACCGCCGTAAAAGCGAGGATGGACGTGGACACGTTGACACAGGTTTTCGCGTTCCTTTTCGGCCTGGTGATCGGGAGTTTTCTCAACGTCTGCATTCACCGGATTCCTGAAGGGGCGTCCCTGGTTTTTCCACCGTCCAGTTGCCCGGCGTGCGGGGCGAGGATCCGTTTCTACGACAACGTCCCATTGCTCAGCTATCTGTTGCTCCGCGGGCGGTGCCGCGGCTGCAGAGAGGCCATCTCGCCCCGTTACCCCCTGGTGGAACTCCTCACCGGCCTCATGTGCCTGGCTCTTTTCATCACATACGGATTGAGCCCCGGGTTTTTTCTTTCCCTGGCCTTTGTTTCCGCCCTGCTGGTGGTGAGTTTCATCGACCTCAAGCACCAGATCATTCCGGACGTCATTTCTCTTCCGGGGATCCTGCTGGGGCTCGCTCAGTCCTTCACCCCATGGGGAACCGTCCCTTGGACGGATGCGGCCATAGGCGCTGCGGCCGGCGGCGGTTTCCTGTTCGCGGTTGCGTGGGGCTTCAAGCGATTCACGGGAAAGGACGGCATGGGGCTTGGGGATGTGAAACTGCTGGCCATGATCGGGGCCTGGATGGGGTGGAGGGCCCTGCCGTTCATTGTTCTGATCTCGTCCCTGTCCGGGATCCTCATTGGAGGGGGCGCCCTGCTGTTGACGAGGCAGGGATTGAAGGTCCGTATTCCCTTCGGTCCGTTCCTTTCCATAGGCGCGGTTGTCCTCTTCTTTTTCGAGCCCCAAATCCGGGAATGGTACTTCGGGCTGGTCTTCTGACATGAGGTTTTCATCCTTCAGCCTCAGGGCGAGCGTGATCGCGCAGCTCAGCTTTCTGATCCTGGCCGCCATGCTGCTTTGCGACGTGGTGATGATCCGGTTTGCCGAACGGGACCTCATCCGTGCCAGGATTCAGGAGGCCAGGCTTCTCGGCCGGTCACTGGAAGGCCTTTTGGCCTTGAAGCCCAATATGTCCGTGGCCGGGGAGAATGGGGAATGGCCTTCCTATGAGGAGAAGGCGCGATCTCTCCTGGAAGCAAACCGCTTTGACGAGATGCTGATCACAGGTCGAGAAGGCGCTGTTCTGGCGGTCGTGGTCGGGGAGGGGGATATGCTCGAGCGCGCGGGTCTTCCGAGCGCCCTTCAGGCCTCGCGGTCGGGAACAGAGGTCGTGGAGTTTTCCGGAAGGACCTGGGCGGTCATCTGGTCCGGACCGGAGCGTGTCCGGGTATCCCTGCCGACCCGCCGGGGAGAAAAGATCACGGGAGGGATCAGCGTGTCCGGGTCGCTTCTCCCGCTGTATCGGGATCTGCGCCGCTCCCAGAAGGACGTACTCCTGTACATCATTCTGGACACCCTGATCCTTGCCGCGGCGGGAATGTTCCTTCTGTCTCGGAGCGTGGTCCGGCCTGTTCAGCGACTTCTGAAGATGACGGAGGAGTATACCGGCGGAGAATTCACGGTCCCCCTGGAGCCCAACAGCGGGAGCGAGATCCGGCAGCTTTCCCGCTCCCTGGGCCATATGCTTCGAAGGCTCGACGAGAACAAAAAGGAACTGAACGAGCACATCGCTTCCCTGGAAAAGGCCAACCGCGACCTGCGCCGGGCACAGGATGAGATCATTCGTTCGGAGAAGCTCGCCTCGGTGGGTCGTCTGGCCGCGGGAATCGCCCACGAGATCGGAAATCCTATCGGGATTGTCCAGGGGTACCTGGACTTGATCAACCGAAAGGACATCCTCCCCGAGGAACGGACCGACTTTCTGGCGAGGGTGGAAATGGAGGTCGACCGGATCAGCCGAATCATTCGGGTGTTGCTGGACTTCTCCCGGGCAGGGAAGGAACGCCCGGAAACGGTGTCGGTCCACGCATTGATTCGGGAGACCGTGGAGATGCTTCGGCCCCAGCCCATCATGGAGGGCGTCGAGACACGCCTGGCTCTTGAGGCGTCCGAAGACGCCGTGTTCGCAGACGCCGGGCGTCTTCAGCAGGTCTTCCTCAACGTCCTGATGAACGCCGGAGACGCCCTGAACGAGGACAAGGAAGGAAGGAAAGAGAAGATCCTTCGTGTTGTCACATCTTCAGACTCCGGCCGAATCGAAGTGAGGATCCATGACAACGGCCCCGGCATTCCCGCCGGAGACATCCACCAGGTATTCGATCCGTTTTATACCACCAAGGATCCCGGCAAGGGGACCGGTCTGGGCCTTTCCGTGAGCCATCGGATCATTGAGGACCTGGGGGGGGGCATCCGGGTCACCAGCGGGCCCGGTGAGGGGACGACGGCGATCATCGATTTGCCGCTTCACGACAACCGGACAGAGAGGGCGGACCATGAGAGTGAAACGGGTCTTGGTGATCGATGACGAAGAGAACATGCGGCACATGCTCTCGATCATGCTGGAAAAGGCCGGTTACGATGTGGATACGGCGGCTGACGGAAGCGAGGGGCTCCAACGACTGGAGACGACCCCGTTCGATTTCGCCCTGTGCGATATCCGAATGCCTCGAATGGACGGCATGGGGTTTCTCCGGAAGGCTGCGGAGCGTTTTCCCGAGACCACCATCATCATGATGAGCGCATATGGAAATCTGGAGTCCGCCGTACAGGCGATGAAAGAGGGTGCCTATGACTACGTTTCCAAGCCCTTCAAGGCGGATGAGATTCTTCTCACCCTGAAGAAGGTGGAGGAAAGAGAGAGGCTCAAGGAAGAAAATCGTCGACTCCAGGATCGAATCCGGCGGCTCGAAGAGACATACGCATTCGGAGATATCGTAACGGGGAGCGATTCCATGGCCCGGGTCCTGGATCTGGTTCGAACGGTCGCGGACCACAAGACCACCGTCCTCCTGACGGGAGAGAGTGGGACCGGAAAGGAAATCGTGGCCAGGGCCATCCATTCCTGGGGAAGCAGGGCCGCCTTTCCCATGGTATCCATCAACTGCGGGGGCATTCCGGATACCCTTCTGGAGAGTGAACTCTTTGGTTACCGGAAAGGCGCCTTCACGGATGCGGTCAGGAACAAGGCCGGCCTCTTCAAGGAGGCGGACAGGGGAACCGTGTTCCTGGACGAGATCGGTGAACTGCCCTTATCCCTGCAGGTCAAGCTTCTCCGTGTGCTCCAGGAGGAAGAGATTACCCCTCTCGGCGCCACCGTCCCCGTCAAGATCGACGTCCGTGTGATTGCCGCCACGGCCCGTGACCTGAGGCGGGAGGTGGAGGAGGGACGCTTCCGGGAAGATCTCTACTATCGGGTCCATGTGATGAGCATCCACCTCCCTCCGCTTCGGGAGAGACGCGGGGACGTGCCCCTACTCGCCGACCATTTCATCGAACGGTTCAACCGGAAACTGGGGAAGCAGATGGAGGGGGTGTCCTCCGAGGCCATGGCCGCTCTTTCCCGGCACGATTGGCCCGGAAACGTGAGGGAACTCGAAAACGTGATGGAGCGCGCCGTCCTCCTGGCCCAGGGGAGTCGGATCGTTCCCGAGGACCTGCCTTCATCTCTCACCGCCGCGGACGAGGACCGGACCGACGCTCCGGCGGAAGACTGCCTCTCCATCAAGCGGGCCTCCAGGCGTCTCGAGCGCGGCCTGATCGAAAAGGCGCTCGAAGTGACCCGGGGGAATCGTTCCCAGGCGTCCAGGCTGTTGGAGATCAGCCGGCCCATTCTACTCAAAAAAATACGAGATTACGGGCTGGAAAAGGTATGGGTGGAGGATCCGGAGTGTTGAGGCCGCCGTGTTTCGATGCCCGGATCGGATTTCATGAACTCAGGGTGTGTTCGTCTTTCCTCACGACCACGAGGGCCTCGTCTTTCCGTTCCACTCCCGGGACCATGTCAAAGAGATTCCGCTGAAGACACAGGACCGGGTCTTCCGGAGGAAGGTAAGGCCTTTCCCGGTAGAGAAACTTGCGGGCCGTGGGCTGAAAGAGGATGTCCCTGAGGGCGGTCACGGAGTCGTAAGGTCTCCCGGTGAGCAGGGAGTCCAGGTACGCGCCGCAGGCCTCGTCCTCCGGGGCGGGATCCGCGCCCCGGGACCCCATGGCCACCAGCGTGACTCGGTCTGGACACTGTCTCAGAATGTAGCGCGAAATGGCTTCGGCCGTGACAAACGAGCCGAGCAGCACCTCGTCCGCCGTCTCCATGGCCGCTACGGCCCCTCTGACCCCTGCCGTGGTCCGATGGACCACGGTCCGGCCCCGAAAAAAGTCTTCGCCTTTCTCCAGGATCGCACTGGGGGAGTTGCTCAGGTCCGCCCCCTTCAGAGGCACCTCGTCCATCTCTCCAACGAGAATCCAGCGGGGGTGATTCCTTCGCAGCGCAACCGCCCTGTCCGGGTCCGGCTCGAGAAGGACCGTGCTCGCGCCGAATCGAAGGAAGAGCGGGGTACAGGTAAAGGCACGGAACACGTCGATGATGACGGCGACTCCCCGGGCCTCCCGGGCCCCCTCCATGTATCTCGTGCGAACGACCTTCATGGCGATCCATGAGTGAAGGGCTAGAAGGCGATATTCCCCGGTGTCCTGGGAAAGGGGATCACGTCGCGAATATTCGCCATTCCCGTGATGAACTGGATGACGCGCTCGAGGCCAAGGCCGAACCCGGCATGGGGCGCCGTACCGTACTTGCGGAGTTCCAGGTACCACCAGTAGTCCCGGGGATCGAGGCCGGTCTCACGAATCCGATCCAGCAAGGTGTCGTGATCATCCTCCCGCTGGCTCCCGCCGACGATCTCCCCGACCTTGGGAACCAGGACGTCCATGGCCCGAACGGTTCGGCCGTCGTCGTTTACCTTCATGTAGAACGGCTTGATGGTCCTTGGGTAATCCACCAGAATTACGGGTCGTTTGAAGACGGTTTCGCAGAGGTAACGCTCGTGTTCCGACTGCAGGTCGATTCCCCAGGATACGGGATACTCGAACGGCTGCTCGGCCTTGAGGAGGATCTCCACGGCCTCGGTGTAGGTCAACCGCTCGAACTCCTCGGCCACGATGCCTTCCAGGGTCTGGACCACCGAATCGTCGATGAATCGGTTGAAAAAGGCCATGTCTTCCGCGCAATCCCTGAGGACAGAGGAGAAGATGTCCTTGAGAAAGGCCTCGGCCAGATCCATGTTCCCGGCCAGGTCGCAAAAGGCCATCTCGGGTTCGATCATCCAGAACTCGGCCAGGTGTCTGGACGTGTTGGAGTTTTCCGCTCGAAAGGTGGGCCCGAAGGTGTAGACGTCACCCAGGGCGAGGGCATAGATCTCGGCCTCCAGTTGGCCGCTCACCGTGAGAAAACCGGGAGTCTGAAAGAAATCGCGGCTGTAATCCACGCGCCCGTCCACCAGGGGAAGGTCTTGAAGATCCAGGGTGGTGACGCGAAACATCTCGCCGGCGCCTTCGCAGTCGCTTCCGGACAGGATGGGCGTGTGAACGTATACGAAGCCCCTGTCCTGAAAAAAGCGATGGACGGCGTTGCTCACCGTGTTCCGAACCCGGGCTACAGCGCCGAAGGTGTTGGTGCGTGGCCTCAGGTGGGCGATGGTGCGCAGAAACTCAAAGGAGTGCCGTTTCTTCTGAAGGGGGTAGACCGCCGGGTCGGCCCAGCCCAGGACCTGTATCTCCCGCGCCCGCATTTCCACCTCCTGTCCCTTGCCGGGCGAGGCCACCAGTTCACCCACCACACGCACGGAGCAACCGGTCTGGAGTCTGACGATCTCCTCCCGGTAATTGGGCAGTTCGGAGTCCGCCACGACCTGAAGCCCTTTCATGCGGGAGCCGTCAGTCAATTCGATGAAGGAGAAGCCGGCCTTGGCGTCCCGGCGGGTCCGCACCCATCCGCAGACCGTGGCCTCTGTGCCGATGCGCTCCGGCGTCATCACGTTCGCGATTCGTTCTCGTTTCAAACCTCATCTCCCCGGGGCCGGCGGGTCTTCGCCGACCGGCGTATGGCGGATGGCGTAGGGCGGATGGGTTCCCCCGCGCTCACCCATCCTGCGGGCCTTCACCTCCACCCTCACCTCCACCCTCACCTCCACCGTCCCTCACCTGCACCTACACCGTCACGGTCCTTCACCCGTTCTTCTTCTCGAACTCCGCCATGAACGACACCAGGGCCTTCACCGCATCCAGGCCCGTGGCATTGTACAGGGACGCCCGGCATCCCCCCACCGAACGGTGTCCCTTCAGTCCTCCCATACCCTCCCCCAGCGCCTCCTTCACAAACCGCGCCTCCAGATCCTCGCTCGGAAGACGAAACGTCACGTTCATCCACGACCGGCTCTCCTCGTCCGCCGTGCCACGGTAAAACCCCGACCCGTCGATGGCTCCGTACAGGGTCTCCGCCTTCTCCCGGTTCAGGGACTCCATCTTCCCAAGACCCCCCACCGTCTCCTCCAGCCATCGCAACACCAGACTCACCGTGTAGATCACAAAACAGGCCGGCGTGTTGTACATGGAGTTCTTGCCCGAATACGTCGTGTACTTGAGCATCGTCGGAATCCCCTCCGGAACTCGCTCCACCATGTCCTTCCGAATCACCACCAGCGCCGAACCCGCAGGGCCGATGTTCTTCTGCGCACCCGCGTAGATCAGTCCGAACGGCCTCGCATCAAACGGCCGACTCATGATGTCCGAACTCATGTCGCACACCAGCGGAACCCCTCCCTCGTCCGGAAATCGACGCCACTGGGTCCCCTTGATGGTGTTGTTCGACGTGATGTGCAGATACGATGCATCCGCGTCCACCACGAAATCCTTCGGAATGTACGCAAAATTCCGATCCGCGCTCGACGCGATCACCCGAACGTCCTTCCCCAGAATCCGCGCCTCCTGAATCGCCTTGGTGCTCCACGTCCCCGTGTCAATGAAGTCCACCGGTCGTCCGTCCAGGGCCAGGTTCATGGGAATCATGCAGAACTGAAGGCTCGCACCCCCCTGAACAAAGAGCACGTGAAAATCCTCCCCCAGACCCAGAAGCCGCCGGGTCCGCTCCACCGCCTCATTCAGGACCTCGTCGAACCACGCGCTCCGGTGGCTGATCTCCGTCACGCTCATCCCCGATCCCTTGAAGTCCAGAAATTCCGCTTGAATCTCTTCCAGCACGGCCAGCGGCAGTGCCGCCGGACCCGCATTGAAATTGTGAATACGGTGCGTCATGGCTCATTTTCTCCTGTGAATGGGAAGTTTATGTGCGCCCGAAAAGCCGGGTCCGATGTTGCGCTATGGGGTGTCCTCAAGGCGCTGAATCATGGCACGAACCGCCTCCAGGGACCTGGGGTCCTTTTCGTAGGGCGGGCGACCCTCCAGGTCCGCCTCGATGATCTCTGTCGTGAACGGAATAAATCCGATGAAATCGAAATCGGGCAGGTTTTTCCTGAGAAAGTCTTCGTCCGATTTCGATCGGATCTTATTGCCCACGAATCCCAGTTTTTTGACTCCGATATCCGCAGCGAGCTTTCGAATATGATGGGCGGTCTCGATGCTTCGCCTTCCCGGCTCCACCACCACGAGGAGACGATCCACATTCATGGCCGTTCCCCTGCCAAGGTGTTCCAGGCCCGCCTCCATGTCCATGACAATGGCCTCGTCCCGGGCCAGGACGATGTGCCGAACCAGGGCCTTGAGCAGGGTGCTTTCCGGACAGATGCATCCTCCTCCACCCGTCTTGACGCCCCCCAGGACCATGAGTTTGATGTTGCCGAGTCGAACGGAGAGGGTATCGGGCAGATCGTCGACCTTGGGGTTCAGCTTGAAAAAGGACCCCATGCTGCCTACCTTGGCCTCGGTCCGCTCTTCAATGATGGCCTTCATTTCCGAAATGGGGGTGATCTCCGCATTCCGATCCACCCCCAGGGCCTGAGCGAGGTTGGCATCGGGGTCCGCGTCGATGGCGAGCACCTTCTTCCCCTGATCGGCCAGGGCCCGAATCAGAAGGGCCGAGAAGGTGGTCTTTCCGACACCACCCTTGCCGCTGACGGCGATTTTCATATGGGATGACTCCTTTCCTTTGACCAGGGTCCGAATGACCCGTGGGGTTGAGCGTTCCGATCCATGGCATGGCGTAGACTCAAAAAGCGACCGCGGGACTCGAGACGCCGGGGGAGCCGGGTGAGACGAAGGTTGCGCGGTCCTAAAACCAGAACTCGCTCATTCCCCCTGGTTGCCCGATGGGGCCGGTGGGATGAGCGAGCGCATCAACGAATCAGGGTTTGTCCCGTGGGGGGGGCGTCCCGCTCGAGGGGCGCGAAAAGTCTTTTGAATCCTCCTGAACGGTCGTATGGTGAATGATCATGGTAAAACCTGTTTTATAAATGATATGAGGGAAGGGATTCAAGGGGAAAATGAAATTCGAGATCGCCGTGGAAGGCCCGGCCGACCTCCTGAAGGAGGTATGCAGGGAACTCGGGTTTGGAAACGGAAGGAATGGAGAAAAGCGGAGTCCATCCATCTCCACCGGCCGGCCTGAGGCCCGGTTTGTGCTGACAGAGACCGAGGCCACCGTGAACTCCATGCTCGAACAGGCCGCCGCTGTGGTGGATCGGGTGGAAAAGCGTGCGGGTGTGTCGGACCGGATCGCCTTTCGAGTGTGGAACCGGGCCTATGCCGAACCCCCGGCCGGTGGGGACCGGCCCAGGGCGCCCTTTCACCCTGTCCGGTCCCTGAGCATTCAGCCCTGGTATCCCGGCCTCGGGACCGAAAGACCTTCGGGAACGATTCTGCTGGATCCGAATCATGCCTTCGGCACGGGTCAACACCCCACCACTCGAATGTGCCTTCAGTGCCTCGAGGACCTGGCCCCCGACGGAATCCAGGGGAAGCGGGTCCTGGATTTCGGGTGCGGATCGGCCATTCTGTCTCTCGCGGCCTCTTGCATGGGTGCCGCCGCAGTGATCGGAGTGGAACGGGATCCGACCGCCGCCGGAGCCGCCGTTCGAAATGTGGATCTGAACGGATGGTCGGATCGGATTCGCATTGAGACCGGCTCCTGGGAGCGGGTCCACGGGTGTTTCGATCTGGTACTGGCCAACCTGGTGCCGGCCGCGCTGGTACTGGCGGAGGGCTCCATCCACCAGCATCTGGAGCCAGAGGGACTCGCCGTGATCTCGGGATTCGGCCGGGCGCGTCTGGATGAGATGGAGTCCTTTTTCGTTTCCACGGGTCTGCTTCCGTTCCGGCGTCTGGAAGAGGCGGGATGGGGCGCCCTGATCATGGCCCGTCCGGAATAGTGGCGCAGGATGCCGCCCCTCGAGTGCGGTAAACCACTACAGCGGACATCCTGCCGTCATCTCCTTCGTGGCGGATAGCGCTCTTTCCGTCCCACGAAGAGCAAGAAGAGCAGAGAAAGGCCATAAGGACAATATGGAATGATTGTTGTGATGCCATACGTCAGGGCCGTTGGATGGATGGAAGGGAAGTGATTGGCGATTCGATTCACCCCGAAGCTTTGAGGCCGGGAGACCGGGGCTGAGGCCGAGGGGTTGACAAGACGCTGGACCTCCCCTATATTCCGGCCCATCCCGGCTTCGGCCGAGTCAACCCAGGAAGGAATCAAGCCATGTATAGTGCAAGCGACCTGCGAAAGAACCTCAAGATTCAGCTCGACGGGGAGCCTTATGTGGTCACCGATTTTCAGTTCACCAAGCCGGGCAAGGGGCAGGCCCTCTACCGGTGCAAGATGAAGAACATGATCACCGGTCTGATGCTCGAGCGGACCTATCGTTCGGGGGATACCTTCGAGCAGGCCCAGTTGGAAGAGCGCCGGATGCAGTACCTCTACAACCAGGAAGAGGAGTACGTCTTCATGGATGTGCAGAACTACGAGCAGTCCACGCTCAACAAGGAACAGGTGGGAGACGCCAGGAACTACCTGACCGACAACCTGGAGGTGGATATCCTGTTTTTCGATATCACGCCCATCGGCGTCACCCTGCCCAACTTCGTGGACCTCACCGTGACCCAGGCGGATCCCTGGGTCAAGGGCGACTCGGTCTCCGGCGACAGCAAGCCCGTGACCCTGGAGACGGGCTATACCCTTCGGGTCCCGCCGTTCGTCGAGGAGGGTACCCGCATCACCCTGGACACCCGGACCGGGGAGTATGTCACCCGCGTCAAAGAATAGTCGCGCCGCCTGCGGGAGCGGGCCGGACAGGCGGAAATCGAAGAACCTCCGGCTGCGGGCACGGATGCTCGCCGCGGTCCGGGGGTTTTTTGCGGACCACGGCTACCTCGAGGTGGAGACCCCCTGCATGGCTTCCGCCCCCATTCCGGAGCCGCACATCGATTTTGTCGAGACCACCCGGGGGGTCCTCCTACCTTCCCCCGAAGTGTACATGAAGCGGCTCCTCGCGGAAGGCCATTCTCGAATCTTCCAGATCGCCCGGTGCTTTCGGGACGGGGAACGAGGTGATCGGCACCTCCCTGAATTCACCATGCTGGAGTGGTACCGGGCCGGTACGGATTACCGGGGGCTCATGGAGGAATGCGAGGCCCTGGTTCGAAGCGTGGCTGTGAGTCTTGGCATCGGAAGAGTACACACGTACCGGGGACACGAGATCGATCTGGAGGCCCCATGGCAACGGATCACCGTGACCGAGGCGTTTGACCGGTATGCTCCCGATCCCCTGGATGCGGCACTGGCCTCGGGAAGGTTCGAGGAGTTGCTGGTGATCCACGTAGAGCCCCGTCTCGGCACGTCTGTGCCCACCTTTCTTCACGACTACCCGTCCTCCATGGCCTCCCTGTCGAAGCTTCGGGCCGCGGATCCCGGCGTCTGCGAACGGTTCGAACTCTACCTGGGAGGGCTGGAAATCGCCAACGGGTTCTCCGAACTCACGGATCCGGACCAGCAGAGAGTCCGTTTCCAGGGGGACGTGGAGGCGCGCAAGCGTCTGGGCCGCAAACCATTTCCCATGCCCGAGGCCTTTCTCGAAGCGGTGGGACGCATGCCCGAGGCGGCGGGCATGGCCCTTGGGATCGATCGTCTGGCCATGGTCCTGGCCGACTGCGCCCGTATCGATCGTGTGGTGGCATTCACGCCGGAGGACGGGTAGGCCGGGCGGTGGGCGGTCCTCCCTCATGCAGGGAAGACTTGACGTCTGCGCCGCTTTTATATAGGTTCAATGTCACAGGATTAACCTCTTGGAAACAGGGCAAGAATCCCTGATCTGAGACATGGAGGAGAGCAGAATGAACCGAAAGCTCAAAGGATGGGCGGTCATGCTTTGTTTCGTGGCTCTTGCATTTGCCATGGCGGGCTGCACCACGCCGGCCGGCAGGAGCACGGGAGAGGTGGTGGACGACGGCACGATCACCACCAAGGTCAAGACCCAGCTGCTGGCGGACTCCTTTCTGACCGGCCTCAGCATCAGCGTGGAGACGTTTCAGGGGGAGGTCACCCTCACCGGGGCCGTCAACACTCCGGACCAGCGGGATCTGGCCGAAAAGATCGCACGGGAGACCCGCGGGGTCCGGAAGGTGAACAATCTTCTCAAGGTGAAGTGAAAGGGGCGTGGGTCCCGCAAAAGGGTAGCTCAGGAGGTCCCCTGGGGGGCCACGTGAAGGAGAAAGATATACCTGGACGTGGCCGGCCCGATGATGACCTGGTTTTTTTTCTGGTCCAGCGGTGTGCGGGTAATGCCGGTGGATCCGCCGATTTCCCGGCCGTTCACGATGGTCCCGAAGGCGCTTCCCCGGTCCACCACCCAGGCCTGACCGCGCTCCAGCACGATGGCCAGGTGGTTGCGTGAAATCACGTAAGGCTTTCCCTCGGCCACGGCCAGGTCGTTGTTGGTAAAGACATCGGATTCGGCGTTCAGGGAATCGCGGCCCACGAGAAAGGGGAATTTCGTGATGAGCAGTTTCCGGCCGTCAAGGACCTCCTTCGCCTCCCGAGTTTGACCTTCCAGAACCACCTCCACCGCCGGTTCACCGTGGACCTCCCCTCCCTCGGCCGCCGTCCTTTCCGCAAGCATGTCGCTTGCCTGACGCAGTCGTTCAAACAGGCCTTTCATGATGGGAATGAGCACAGCGGGCTTGGTGGGAAGAAGCCGGTTGAAATGGTCCCGGTCGATGACACGGACACGAAGCTCCGACCGGGAGCGGACGGACGCCGACCGGACCCGGTCCTCGATCAGCCCCATCTCGCCGAAGACCTGGCCGACCCCCAGTGTGGCCAGGGTGATCTCCCGATCGCCCGATTTCTTGAAGACCTCGGCGGTTCCCGACAAGATGATGTAGGCCGACGTCCCCCGTGTCCCTTCTTCGATGATGATATGGTCAGGCCCGTATTCTTGAATGGTATCCATGGGAAGGCTCCTGTTTGCGGTCAATCCGGACCCAATGGGGATATCAAGATACCACATTCCCGTGATCGCTCAAAGTGTGTAATGGGATGAGGCCGTGAACCTTGACTCTCCGGGGGCATTTCCCTATACTCGGCCCTGTCATCAAACCTCCCCGGGAATCACGAGATGCGGATCAAGGTCTGTTTTCTTCTTCTGACCGAAGAGGCCCGTCTCCTTCGTGGACAACCCGTCCCGGCCTTTGCATCGATGACCACGCCGGGTCCGTGGGGAAACGCAGGCGGAACACAGGGAAAGGCGGTGGGTTGCCATGTTGGATCAACTCCTCAACAACCCGGATATACGCAAGTATCTGACCTCGTTCATGGCGGGACAGACCCTCTTTGTCGAGCATGATTCCAGTCAGGACCTCTACATTCTGGTATCCGGCGAGGTGGACGTGCTCAAGGGAACGAGGAAGATCTCCGAGATCAAGGAGCGGGGCGCCATGTTCGGGGAGATGAGCCTGTTCCTGGAATCCAGGCGAACGGCTACGGTCAAGGCCAAGACGGATGTGGAGGTCATCGTGATTCCTCCGGACCGGGTCGACGCCTTTATGAAGGATTGTCCCGATGCTGTATGGGAGATCACTCGATACCTGGCCAGGCGCCTGGACAAGACCAGCCAGATCCTCTTCGGACTCAATGAATTCTATGACCAACTGCCCGATGCCGTGATCCTTACGGACCGGGAGGGCAACATCCTTTCCTGGAATTCCGCCGCGACCCGTCTCTATGGAATGAACTGGGACGACATGAGCCACCGCAGTGCGGAAGGCCTCTATGAAGAGCCGGAGCGCTACCGGGAGTATCTCTCGGAGGTGCAGGAGAAGTTCGCCGTTCGGGAGCGGATCCTGAAGGTCCGCCACCCCAAAACGGGTGTTCGGTATATCTCCACGAGCATGAATGTCCTTTACGACGGGCATCACAATTTTCAAGGGGTCCTCTCCATCGGAAGGGATGTGACCGACGCACAGAAAGTGGAGCGACGCTACCGCAGGATTCGGAACCTGGTGTTCCCCTTGGTTCTCGCTGCCGCCCTGGCCGCCGGTATCGTCTTCTTCGGGTACCCCTATTTCACCAAGGGGTATCTCCCGGTGGACACCCAGAAGCAGGAACTCAAGAACGAGTTGGCCAAGGACTTCCTGCTCCTTCGATCTGTCCTTGCCGAGCCTTTCGAGTCCGGTGATCGCGGGCGCACCAACCGCCACCTGCGGGAGTTCTTCGAGGTGCAGGAAGAGGATGTGACTCCTTACACCGGTCTGGTCCTGCTGAACGAGGAGAAACGCGTCTTCGACGCCTACGCGGTCCATCTCACGGACGACGAACTGGAAGGAATGGTCGGAAACAGCTATGCGGGGATCCCGTTCCAGGGGCCCGCGGAATCCGTGCACAAGATCCTGACCCTGTACCGCGTGACCCGGGCCCACCCCATGGGATACCGGGGGATTGAGGTCGCGTTCGAGATGAAGCGGGACGGCCGGTTCATCGGGTGGCTCCTGTTTCAGATGGATCCGGAAAAACTTCGGAAACAATACGGCCTGGACGAGGACGGGTTGACTCGGTTTCGCTTTCGCGATTCCTGATGCGGCGTTTCCCTGAACCTTGCGCCGTCTTCACGGCCCGGAGAGATGCGGGCGATTCACACCCGCGCTGGTTGCCCATGATGCAAAAAAAGAATTCCATGCCCTCCGATTTCCACGTGGATCGCCTGGAGGACGGCAGCGTGGTCCTTGAGATTCAGGGTCGGATGGACGCGCCCCGGGCGGGGGACATGATTCGCGGTGTCAAAGCGCTCCTGAAGGAGGGCGCTCCCACGTCTCTCACGGTGGACCTCGGGCAGGTGAGCTATCTGGACGACTTCGGTTCCCTGGTTCTTCTTGAACTCCGCGATGCCATGGGGGAGGCCAAGGGGGGGTTCTATCTCAAAAACGCAAGCGAGACCGTACAAAAAGTCCTCTCCATTTTCAACTTCGATCATGCGAAGCGGGACGTGGTCCTCCCCCGGAAAGCCCGGCCGAATGTCCTGGAACGCCTTGGGGTCGCCACTCTCCATCACCTGGCCGATTTCAGATATCTGGTGTCCTTCATCGGCTCCCTATGTCTGGCCCTGCTCCACATGATCCGTCATCCCGGGTCCCTGCGCAGGGAGGACACCCTTCTCACCATGCAGAAGACCGGTTTCGACGCCCTTCCCATCGTGGGGATGATCAGCCTGCTGCTGGGCATGATCCTGGCCTTCATGTCTTCGGTGCAGTTGAAGCAGTTCGGCGCGGATATCTACGTGGCTTCACTTGTGTCCGTGGCCATGGTGAGGGAACTGGGCCCGGTGATGACGGCGATTATCGTGGCGGGCCGTTCCGGCTCTTCCTTTGCGGCCGAGATCGGGACCATGAAGGTGTCTGAAGAGGTGGACGCCCTGTTCACCATGGGATTCGACCCCACCCGGTTTCTGGTGATGCCGAAGATCGTTGCATCGGTCGTCATGGTCCCGCTGCTCACCATGTTTGCCGATGTGTTCTCCATTGTTGGTGGGATGCTGGTGGGGGTGTTCATGCTGAACCTCACCCCCAACGCCTACCTGACGGAGACCGTCCGGTTCCTGGAGCTTCGGGATATTGTCTGGAGCTTCTTCAAGAGCGGTGTCTTCGGTCTGCTCATCGCCTGGATCGGTTGCCTGCGGGGCTTTCAGGTGAGGGGAGGAGCGGATTCCGTGGGTCAGGCAACGACCTCCGCTGTGGTGAGCAGTCTTTTCCTGATTATCCTGGCCGATTCCATCTTCGCGGTGATCCGGGTCTACTGGGGATGAAAAGGCAGGGGGCACGGACCCGGGAACAAGTCACGAGGAGCGGAAGGCAAAGGGAATGGATGACGGGAGACGGGGAGGGGTTGAGGCGGTGAAGAGTTCGGAAGGGGGGGTGCCGGCACGTCATGACGCGTGAGGCGGTCATTCGAGTACGAAATTTGACGGCGGGATATGGCGAGGACGCAGTGATCCTCCGGGATATCTCTTTTGACGTCTATGAGGGCGAGATCTTCGTCATCCTGGGAGGGAGCGGTTGTGGAAAGAGCACGTTGCTCAAGCACCTCATCGGTCTCATACGCCCCATGGCCGGAGACGTGGTCATCGACGGAGAGGATATCTCCCGCTGTGACGAGGAAGCCTTTCGTGCGACTCTCAGGAAGATCGGCATCCTTTACCAGAGCGGGGCGCTTTTTGGATCCATGACTCTGGCGGAAAACGTGGCCCTTCCCATTGAGGAGTTCACGGATCTGCCCGCCAGCGCCGTGGCCGCTCTCGTCAAGATGAAACTGGGACTGGTCCACCTGGATGGATACGAGACCCACCTCCCGTCGGAGATCAGCGGTGGAATGAAGAAACGGGCCGGCCTGGCCCGGGCCATGGCGCTCAATCCGAGGATCCTTTTTTTCGACGAACCCTCCGCCGGCCTGGACCCCGTGACCTCGGCGGAACTGGACAACCTGATCATCCATGTGAACAAGAGCCTCGGGACCACCATGGTGATCGTGACCCATGAGCTGCAGAGTATCTTTGCGGTCGCGCACCGTGTGATCATGCTGGACAAGAAGGTGAAGGGCATCATTGCGGAGGGGGATCCCGCGTTTCTTCGGGATCACAGTCAGAACCGTTTCGTGAGGCAATTTTTCAACCGCCGGGCCGAGTGAGTCCGGGCCGAAGAGGGTTATCGTTTATGGCTTCACAGCAAACGAAGTTCAGCGTCGGACTTTTCGTCCTGGGGGGTGTCGGTATCGCACTGGTTGCGGTGATCTGGATCGGGATGTCCAGCCTGTTTCAAAAAGGCGAGCAATACGTCACCTACTTTGACGAGTCTGTGCAGGGCCTGGACGTGGACTCTCCGGTAAAGTATCGCGGCGTCTCGGTGGGACGCGTGGAACGGATCGGCGTGGCCCCGGATTCGAAACTCATCGAGGTGGTTCTCAAGATCGAGTCGGGACAGGATCTGGAAGCGGACATGGTGGCCCAGCTCAAGAACGTAGGTATCACGGGGCTCATGTTCGTGGAACTGGACCGGATGGATCCCCAAAAGGAAGACCGGTCGCCCAAGCTCGATTTTCCGGCACGGCACCGCGTGATTCAGTCCAAGCCCTCGGATATCGGGGAAATCATGCGGGGCCTTGACGACATCATTCGGCAGGTGAAGGATCTCGATCTAGGCGGGATTTCGGATCGGGTCAAGGCGACCCTGGAATCGGCGAACCAGGCCATTGTGGACGCCGATGTGAAGGCCATATCCGAGAGCGTTCAGCGGACCATGGCGGACGTCAACCGTATTCTGGAGCCGGAGCGCTGGAACCGGATCGTCGGCTCTGTGGAGAAGGCCGTGGTGGGTCTGGAACAGCTGATGGAAGACGCGGACCAGACCGTGACAACGGCGGACGATACACTGGCCCGTGTCGACGGTATCGTGGTGGAGAAACGGGCCACCATTCTGAAGGCCATCGACGAGTTCGGAAGGGCCATGGAAAACGCCAACCGTTTTCTGGAGAAGGGAACGACCCTGGCCGGGAACACGGACGACTCCATCGCACAGCTTCGGCGCTATCTCACCTATACGGCCCAGAACCTGGAACGGGCGTCGGAAAACCTGAACCGGGTGACCGAATCCCTGGCGGACCAGCCTTCGGAACTGCTTTTCGGCGGACCGCCGCCACGCCGGGAAGTGGAACCGGAACCATGAGGGATGAAATGGGTGCTTTTCAGGAAAGGACGGGACGTGTCATGGGAAAACAGGCCTGGCGATGCATCGTATTGATCTCCCTATGGGCCGCGGTGAGCGGCTGTTTCCAGGGAGGTCCGCAGGACGCCCGGATCGACTACTATATCCCCGAATACGAGTCTCCGGTGGTTCAAGGTCTTGCACCACTGGACGTGGTGATCCGGCTGGAGCGCTTCAGTGTCGCGCCTCCCTACAACACGAGCCGAATCGTTTTCAGCCAGAACGCGTATGAGAGGGATACGTACAACTATCACCGCTGGCGGGCCAACCCCGGGGACCTGGTGGCCTATTTTCTCGCCCGGGACTTCCGTGAGTCGGGCCTGTTTCAGGCGGTGCTTCCATACGACAGCCGGTTTTCCGCGTCCTGTGTCCTGGAGGGGGCTGTGGACGAGTTTTTCGAGCGGGACGCTCCCGAACGTTGGGAGGCGGTGCTGGCCGTGAGCATCACCCTGATGGCGGACCAGGAGCCCGATGTGAGCCGGCGTGTTCTCTTTCAGGAAGCCTACCGAGAAGAAGAAGCGTGCATCCGCAAGAACCCCCGTGCACTGACCGAGGCCATGAGCCGCGCCATGGAACGGTTATCCCGCCGGATCCTGGTGGATGTGCACCGGGTCCTGGATCAGGGGACGGAGTGAGAAACACGGGAATGGATCCGTCCTCGAATTCGGCGTCCCTGCGGTGCGTGGAGCCATGACGACCCCCATACTTCTGCACACTCCTTTGGACCGGCCCGGTTTCCACGGCTTTTTCGGTGCCTGGCTGATTCCGGGCGATCCCTCCCTGCTCGTGGATACGGGACCGGCCATGGCCGGCGGGCGGCTGATCCGGGATCTGGACCGGATGGGGATTCATCGGGTGGATTATGTCCTGATCACCCACATCCACCTGGACCATGCCGGAGGCCTGGCACGCATACTCGGAAGGCATCCGGGGGCCCGCGCGGTCTGCCACCGGAAGGCCATGCCGCACCTGGTGGACCCGGAGCGGCTCTGGGCTGGAAGCCTCCAGGTCCTGGGAGAGGTGGCCCAGGTCTACGGGCGCCCGGCGCCGGTCCCGGCGGAGGCCTTGATTCCCCATGACGAGGCCCGCATCCCGGGCCTGGACGTCCTGGAGACGCCGGGCCACGCTCCCCACCACATCAGTTTCAGCTACGATGGAAATCTCTTCGCCGGCGAAGCGGCGGGGAATTTTCTGGAGGTGGGAGAAAAGGAGTACCTGCGGCCCGCCACCCCGCCGAGATTTCTTCTGGAAGAGGCCTTGGAAAGCGTGGATCGCCTGCGTGCCTTGGAGGACCAGCCCCTGTGTTATGCCCATTTCGGTCGGTCACCGAACTCGCACCTCATGTTGGAGAGGTTCCGGGAGCAGTTGCTTCGATGGCGGGAGATCCTTGAATCGGTCCTGCGGGGGCTTCCCGATGCCGGCCTGGAGCTGTGCATGGACCGTCTACTGGAATTCGATCCCGAATTGGCCCAGTTCCAATTCATGGACTCGGCCACTCAGCGGAGGGAACGCTTTTTTCTGGAGAACTCGGTCCGCGGGTTTGTGGACTACCTTCGAGGAGGACTCGAATAGCCGATGCGCCGGTTTGCGTCTATCTTTCCAGGTATTCCCTGAGAATGTGTCCGTAGTCCGTCCCGCCCAGGGACGCCACGGCCGCCGGAGAAACCCCGGGGACCTCCACGTCGTTGAGCGCTCCCCGGGCCAGGTTCGGCATGGAGACTTCCAGAACCACCATCCCGGCGGCGCTTTCCAGGGCGATTTCTTCGGGTACGGCTGGGACCAGTATGGCCTGAAAGGGATGGAGTGGGCAGTAGGTGTTGGATATGCCCCAGTGCAGCCAGCCGGATCCTTGCAGGGCCGTGTAGACCCGGAATCGACTCCCGGAAAGGGAGAGATCCAGGGATTGAACCACGGAGAACCGCCTGAGCGCGAAGCGCGGCGTCACACAGAGGTAGTCGATGCGGCTCTGCCCTGAAGGGGAAGAGAGACTCGGAATCGGTTCAGGGTTGACCGGGCCCTGTTCGAGGATGTCCCAGAGGTCTTCGGAATCGCTCCTTTTGAGGGAGCGGACCAGGCGGAAGGCCGCGTCCGTGTGCCGGGCGATTTCAAACAGGGATATGCCGGCACCCAGGGCATAGGGGCGTCCCGGCGGAAGGGTGAAGACCTGGCCGGGACGCGGGCGAATTCCATGAAGGAGGTTTCGCACTTCGCCCATGGAAACGGCGTTAAAAAAACGCGTACGTGAAACCGCCTCCTTCAAGCCGCAGTAAAGCCGGGCGTCCCGCCCGGCCTTGAGGATGTAAAAGACTTTCTCCTGGCCCACCATGGGGAGTTGTCGCGCCAGGGTAAAGCTGTCGTTCGGGTGGACGGTCACGGGGAGATTCCGGGATGTGCAGAGGAACCGGAGGCGCAGGGGGAAGGGCTCCCGGGAGTCCAGCTCCATGTCGTTTCCGAGGAGTTGGAACGAATATCGGGCCACAAGCTCCGTAAGCCTGCGGCCTGCCAATGCCCCATTCAGGACGAGGCTTTCAAGGGGCGGACCTGAGAGAATTCGTATCTCCCCTGCGCCGTCCGGCCAGCCGCCCCAGGGCGTCTGGAGTCGATGGATGGAGAGTTCCAGGGGATGCAGAGCGGGGGTGTGTTGGGAATCCATAGACAGGTCCTCCACAGGGGCGGCGGAAACCCTGACCCCTTGTATCAGCTTTTGCATAACGGATCAAGAAGGCCGGGGATACGGCGCTTGATTTCCATTGGAGGATGGTTAGTTTTTTCACTGGTCTGTTCGAATCCGCACAGGTGGCTTCCCATCGCCACCTGTTGCTGAAAGCATCACCGCCAGGCGGTGGAGGGTTGGCTCTCATGATTCACGACAATCGGCAGGAGAAAGAGAACTTTCGCGCCTTGATCCTTGATGACGAGATTGGACGCGTGGAGGATCGGCTCAATATCATCGACGTCTTCCTGGAAACCGAGGAACACGTTACCCTGCAGGATCTCATGGAACTCCTGCGGTCCCGGGGTCTTGACTACGACGCCGAGTTCGTCCGTCAGTGTATGAATCGATGGGTGGAGCACGGTTTCGCCCAGAAGAAGCAGTTCGAAGGGCAGCCGCCCCGGTATGAGCACCTGCACCTGGGGCGTCACCACGACCATCTCATATGTACCAAGTGCGGCCGCATTCTTGAATTCAGCAATCCCGATTTGGAGGCCCTGCAGTTGCGCATCGCGCGGGAACACGGGTTCCATGTGCTGCAGCACAAGCTGGAGATGTACGGTATCTGCTCCGATTGCCTGGCTGTGCGCCAGCCGCTTATACCTCTGACCATGGCCAAACCCGGCGAACGTGTGGAGGTCAAGAACATGTCGGGGGGGAAGGCGGCTCAGGGACGTCTCGCGTCCATGGGCCTTCGCCGGGGTGATGTGCTGGAGGTGATCAGCAACCAGGGTCAGGGCCGGATGATTGTCGGGCACGGAACCACCCGTATGGCCTTGGGACGGGGTGTGGCCGAAAAGATCATCGTGTCCCTGGCCCCCCAGGAGTGAAAGGGAATCAGGCGAGACGCTGGAGGAGGTTGCGGGCCCGGTCCCGAAGCCGCCGGATCATGTGTTCCAGTCTCCCCTTGTGGTGATATCGGGCCAGGGCCCGGGGGTCGATCTCATCGGGGCGGTGTCTCAACTGGAGTTTGACCACGGCGTTGATGTCGTCCTGAAGAAAGCGTCGGTATATGAGGTTCAGTGGGAACAGCCGAAATTCCGATGACAGGATGGATGCGGACCAGTCCACAACGTAGGGATTCCCGTCTTCCCCCAGGAGGATGTTGGGCGCACGTTTCAGGTCGCAGTGGGCCGCACCGCGGGCGTGGAAAGCGTCCACCAGTTCCCGCAGTTTATGAAAGAACGGCACCCCGAGCCTTTCATCCCGCTCCAGCCCTTCCACCGGCCTGCCCCGAATGGCCTCCATGACGAGGACCAGGCCGCCGGAGGCGCCGTATAGATCGGGAACCCCGCAGATTCCCCGAAGACGTCGCAGGGCCTTGACCTCCCTCCAGACGAGAAACCGTCCCACCACATGCCGGAAGAGGAATCCGTTGGCCCGGTAGTCCTTGACCACGAGGTCCCCATTCGGCCTCTTCAGCCACCAGAGGGCGGGGCGGGTGCTGGACGGGGGGCGCAAGAGGATGCGGCCGCCGGTTGTCAGGCTGTGGCTTCTGTTGTGCATCATGATGGAGTCGCAAAAAACCGGGGGCGAAACGATATATCCTGTGAATTCCAAATAGCTGCAGCCTTACCGGCGGTGGTTGAGCCGGCTTTTTTCGAGACCGTCCATCAGGGGACCTCGACCGGCAAGGGCCCTTCATGGGGCATGATATTTGAAGTATGCCGCGCAGGTCCCCTCGGCCGATACCATGCAGGCCCCCACGGGGGAACGGGGGGTGCAGGCCTTTCGAAAGAGAGGGCATTCCGGTGGACGAATGGTCCCCTTGAGCACGTCGGCGCAACGGCACCCGGCCGGTTCCCGGGCCGGTGGAATGTCCAGATCGAAGAGGGCGCCGGCGTCGTGTGCGGCGAACTCTTTTCGAAGGGCCAGGCCGCTCAGAGGAATGGACCCGAGGCCCCGCCAGGTGCTGTCGCATGGCTGAAAGACCTCGTTTATGAGTCCCAGGGCCGCAGGGTTCCCTTCCGGGCTGACGGCCCGGGTATACTGAATCTCCGCACAGGCCTCCCCGTTTTCGATCCTGCGGACCAGCATAAGGATCGACTGAAGGATGTCAACGGGCTCGAACCCCGCCACCACGCAGGGGATACCGAACCGGGAGGCCACGTCCTCATAGGAGGCCGTTCCGATGATCGTGCTTACGTGGCCCGGGCAGAGGAAGCCGTCGATCCGGAGGTCCCCGGCGGATACCAGGGCCTCCATGGCGGGGGGAAGGAGTTTGTGGGCGGATAGCACGGAGAAGTTGATCATTCCGCGGTCTCTGGCCGTCCGCACGGCTGCTGCCACGGTCGGCGATGTGGTCTCGAAACCGATTCCCAGGAACACCACGCGGCGGTCCGGGTTTTCCCCTGCGATCCGAAGGGCGTCCAGGGAGGAGTAGACCATGCGGACATCGGCGCCCCGGCCGGCCTGACGCTGCAAGCTGTCTCCCGACCCGGGCACGCGGAGCATGTCCCCGAAGGTGGTGACAATGACGCCGGGTTCCCGGGCCAGCTTCACGCAGCGATCGATGTCGTCCATGGACGTCACGCATACGGGGCAGCCGGGACCGGATACGAGTTCGATGTGGTCCGGAAGAAGGCTTCGAATCCCGTGGCGGAAGATGGCCATCGTGTGCGTTCCGCAGATCTCCATGAGGCGGATGGGGGTCCGGGATTCCTCCCGAATATGGCGTGTGAGTTCTCCGGCCAGATTTTCGTCTCGATACTCGTTCACGTACTTCATGTCCATACCCTTGTTGTCCGGTTTCCAAAGGACCGAAAAACGCCTTTCCGGGCCGCGTGTGTGTCATTCGTCGACGATGGGTCACTATAGGAGAGCGGCGGGGAAATTGCAACCGAAGGGCCCGGGGTCTCTGAACGCGGCACCGGCTGGTCCTTTCAGAGCTCTTTCTAAAGAGGAAAGGGGCGGGTTTTTGCAAGACCGTCAAAAATGGGTCCTGCGGGCATTCGGGGCCATTCGATGGCGCCCCGGGCCACATGGGAGGCGAGTTTGAGACCGAGCATCTTGTAGAGGAGCTTGGCGGCTGCAAAGGCGGACGGGCGGTCCGGGGGATCCTGACTCAGTTCCACGATATCAAAGGCGATGACATCCCGTTCCCGAAAGATCATGCGGAGAAGATCGAGGGCCTCATACCAGGAAAATCCTCCGGGTTCCGGAGTGCCGGTGCTTCGAATGACGCTCCAGTCCAGGGCGTCCACGTCCAGGGTCACGTAGACGGGGTCCGGCAGGTCGCGAAGGGCCTTGTCCAGGTCGAATGCGCCGGACCGGTAAGCCTCCATGGTGCAGACCGGAACTTTCTCGCGCTGGATTCGCTCGGCCTCTTCGGCACAGAGGCTGCGGATGCCGATCTGAAGTGTGTCGGTCGTGTACTCACGGATTCGGGCCATGACGCACGCATGGCTCAAGGGGTCTCCGTGGTAGGCGTCCCGAAGGTCGGCATGGGCGTCGATCTGGATGACGGAGAGCTTGGGGTGGGTCATCATGAGGCCGCGGAAAAACCCGATGCTCACGGAGTGATCCCCGCCCACGACCACGGGGAACAGGCCCCGGTCCAGGAGGGACCGGGAGGCGTTCCGGACCGAGAGGATCATGGCTTCAGGTCTCGAGAGGTCCTCCGGAGGGGGCAGGGTTGCAATGCCCATGCGACAGGTCTCGAAGCCGATGCTTTCATCGTAGGTCTCCACCTCGGCCGAGGCCAGAATGATTGCTTCCGGACCCAGGGCCGCTCCCCGGGTCCAGGAGACCCCCTCATCATAGGGCACAGGGAGAACGGCGGCGGCGGCCGTATTCGGATCCGTGTACTCCGATTCCGGGTTCAGAAAGGGGTGGGCGGGAAGGCTCACAGGGCCTCCTCGAGAGCTCGGCGCATGGCGCCCATTCGATCCACGAGGTTTCGTTGGGGCCGTTTGCTGCAGGTCTCCAGCAAACAGGCGGCCAGCAGGGGGAAGATGACACTGTATTCCCCCCAGACCTGGACCAGCTTGTCGTCCTCGGCGGACCGGTATTTTCCCCAGGTTACGGCCTCGCTGAAGGTGCAGCTCGAAAGACTCCCCTCCCGCTCCACGGCCGTTCCGATCTGAAGGCCTCGGTCCGCCCCCTCGAAATCCACCCCGAGAATCTGACGTATGGTCGGTCCGGTTTGCTGAATGAAGTTTTTGGGTCCGCCGCCTCCGAGTTCCACGAAACCGGTGCAGGGAGAGGAGAAGACCACCGCCGCCGAATCGAAGATGTCTTTCTGCGCGGATAGCGTCACCGGATATCCTTCGCGGTCCGTGCGGACCAGATTCATGGCGATGGAGTGGTTCGCCAGGGAGTCCCAGAAGATGGGAACCCCGAGCCTTGCGGCCGCGGCCACGAAACTCCGCTCAGGATGAGGGCTGTTCTCCAGTACCCAGCGGCCCAGGGCGAGATTGAATTCCCAGCTCGAAAGCGCGCGTCCGGAGAGATCTTCGTGAAATCGGGTCCGCACGAATGTGCGAATGACCTTGTCCTGGGCCTCGAGGGTCTCCAGATCGCGGATCCCGATATCGTAGATTCGGGTATCGCCGTGTTGCCTGAGGGCCTCGTCGTCCGCATGGGGTGAGATGGCCTTGACCGGGAGGCCGTAGGCGAAGTGGAGGTCGTGGTAGACCTGGGCGCCCGTGGAGCAGAGAACGTCCAGGAATCCGGCCTCCAGAAGGGAAATCACCATGCCTCCCATGCCGCCCGCAATGCCCGCACCGGCTATGCCCAACCAGATCACATCGCCGTCACGGACCATTCGCTCCAACAGCCCGGCCGCCCGCCATACGTTACGGGCCTCAAAGGATGTGCGGCCGAGCGCATTCACGAGATCCCGAATGCCCATACCAGCGGTCAGCCTGGGTGGCAGAATATCGGGTGCGTCTTTGAACAGTGATTCGGTCGAAGTCATGCCGGTTCGTGCCCTTGTCGCAATCAATGGAGAAGCATGACGGCACAGGCCAGGACAGTGGTCCAGAGGCCGTTCTTGTGGCCCCGGGCCGACTGGGCCACGCTTCTGGACACGAAGAGCCTTCCACCCACCTTGTACAGCTGCTTACGTTCGTCCCAGGCTACGTCCGGGTCCAGTTCGATGCCGAGTGTGGAGGCGAGCATGGTGGCGGCCAGATCCTCGGCGAAATCCGCCGATTTGCGCTGGGTCTCGCCGAATGCATGGTGCTCGCTGATGTAGCCGTACTGCTTGGCGTTCTTTGGACGTGCCATACCGATGGCCGCCGAGATGACCCGGTTGGGCTCGTTGGTGCTGTTTCGGGCCAGGACCGTGAAGGTGATTTCCCCGGAGCGGAGTTGTTCGATTCCCGCCTCGCGGGAAATGATTTTGCAGTCGGGGGGAAAGATGCTGGAGATGGTGACGATGTTGCAGCGCTCCACCCCGGCATCTCGAAGCGCCAACTCGAAACTCTGGAGCTGATTTCGGTGGTACCCGACACCCTTGGTGAAAAACATCCGTTTTGGAATGAACGATTCCATTTTTCTGGTCCCCCTCTCAAGAGATGACCGGCCCGGCCTCAGAAGGGACGCGCTCTGCCGTTCTGGGCCGGGCCGAAGGGGTGCATCATAGACCATATGTTCGAATCATGCAACCGGAGAAAGCGTTCACTGGAGAAAGCGTTCAACGGCCATGGTCCGGAAGAAAAGGCAATCTATACATTAAAATGCATATAAATATAACTTCGTATGTTGTTTATATGATTTTTTATAAATTCTTCGTGCTCTTCGTGTCCTTCGTGGTCAAAAGAGCGCATAACCCACAACGAAGGACACCAAAAGCACGAAGAAAATAAAGGTAAAATAACGACAGTGATTCGTAACCCTGGTTTCTGAAAGCCATGCTCAAGGTGCGCGGTCAGCAGAGGGGGGACCTGCCGGTGCGGACAGCGGCGCTCACGGCCTGACCCAGGGAGATCCCGCCGTCGTTGGACGGCACGAGTCCATGGGTGTACACGGTGAATCCCCGGCGCCTCAGGTCCCCCGCCAGTCCGGTGAGGAGAGTGACATTCTGAAAGGAGCCCCCGCTCAGGGCCACCTCTTGGAGTCCGGTGGTGTCCCGAAGGGTCAGGCATACGGAGCGAAACATCCGGATCAGGGTGTTGTGAAAACGGCTGCTGATGATTCCCGCAGGCACCCCGTTCGCAAGGTCTGTTACGATGGCACGAATCATGGGGTCGGTGCCCAGGATCCGCATACCGTCGCGGTCGTCCGTTTCCCAGGGGTATGAGCCGGCCTCCCCCGATACCCGGGCCATCTCCAACTCCATCGGCGCCTGTCCTTCGTAGCGGTTTTCGCGACGAATGCCCAGAAGAGCGGAGACCGCGTCAAAGAGCCTTCCACAGCTCGAGGTCATGGGGGAGCGGATGTTCCTGGCCACCATTTGGATGAGGATTCGGGCCTCGGTCCGATCCAGGTCGTGAACAAAGCCGATGGGCAGATCAAAAAGGCCTGCACCGAAGGCCCGATGAAGATAGGCGAGCGCCATGCGCCACGGGTGGCGGGCGGCGGCGTCGCCGCCGGGCAGGGGGGCGTACTGGAGGTGTGCGGCCCGGCGATAGGAAGCGGGATCGGCCACGAGCACCTCCCCGCCCCACACGGCGCCGTCGTCTCCCAGGCCCGTCCCGTCCAGGACGATGCCGATGACCGGGCCTTCGGCCCCGTTTTCCGCCATTACGCTCACCAGATGGGCGTGGTGATGCTGAACCGTGACCATGGGGAGTCCCTGCTCCCGGGCAAAGCGGGTGCTCAGGTAGTCGGGGTGCAGGTCGCAGGCCAGGACCTCGGGCTCGATCTCGAGGATCCGTTTCAGGTGGGTGACCGTGAGGTGAAAGAAGTCCAGGGTCTCCAGGTTTTCCATGTCTCCCACGTGCTGGCTCACAAAGGCCCGATTCTCCTTGGTCAGGCAGATGGTGTTCTTGAGTTCCGCACCCACCGCCAGGACCCGGGGGAGGCCGGCGAATCGTTCCGGCAGGAAGATGGGAACCGGAACATACCCCCGTGAACGACGGATCTGCCGGGTCCGCTTCTCCACCACCCGGACGATGGAATCGTCGCTTCGAAGGTGAATATCCCGGTCATGGACCAGGAAGGCGTCCGCCACTCCGTGAAGGCGTGCGAAGGCCTCCTCGTTGTCGATGGTGATGGGCTCCTCACTGAGGTTCCCGCTGGTCATGACGAGTGCGCGGAATCCGCCCTCCCGAAGGAGGAGGTGATGGAGGGGGGTATAGGGGAACATGAGGCCGAAAAAGCGGTTTCGCGGAGCCACTTCGGCGGAGACTCCATGCCCGTCGTGTTTCCGGACCAGCACAATGGGCCGCTGGATGGAACGGAGGACCTCGGCTTCGGCGGAAGTGATCTCGGCAAGGGTTTGGGCCGTCTCAAGGTCCGGGACCATCAAGGCGAACGGCTTTTCCTCACGATGTTTTCTGCGCCGCAGGCGCACAACGGCCTGGTGAAGGGTCGCATCCACGGCCAGATGAAATCCCCCAAGCCCCTTGACGGCCAGGATGTCCCCCTTCCTGAGCCGACGGGCGGCCTCGGTCATCGGGTCGTCGCAGGCGATGACTTCCCCCCGGGCGCCGTGGAGTGCCAGGCGGGGACCGCAGTCCCAACATGCAACGGGCTGGGCGTGGAACCGCCGGTCGTCCGGGTCCTCGTACTCCTTCCGGCAGGCCGGGCACATGGGAAATCTGCTCATGGTGGTCATGGGTCGGTCATAGGGAATGTCGCGAATGATCGTGTAGCGGGGACCGCAGTTCGTACAGTTGATGAACGGATAGCGGTAACGCCGGTCATTCGGGTCCATGAGTTCTTGAAGACACGCTTCGCAGACGCTCACATCCGGGGAGATCAGGGTGGATCGGGCCTCCCCTGTTCGGCTTTCCCGAATCTCGAAGTCCCTGTCCCCGGTCGGGGCAAGCCCATCGGTTCGCTTGACTCCGGAAACGCAGGCCAGCGGGGGGCTTTCAATCCCAATGGCGTCAAAAAAACGGTCGATGTCCTGGGGGTCGCCCTCCACCTCCAGGTCCACGCCCCGGGCGGTGTTCTCCACATGGCCGGAGAGGTGAAGCTCCCTGGCCAGACGGTAGATGAAGGGACGGAAACCCACCCCCTGAACGATGCCGGTTACGACCCCTCTGGATCTCTGCGTCATATGGCCGCGGCCCTGTGCCGCCTCATCCGGACCGAGACGTTCGTCCCGGCGACGGGCCCAGGGACTGTACCCGCTCTCGGCCGGATTGCGAAGGAGGTTCGGTCATGCGGTTCGGGAGGCGTTCACCCGGGTGCGAAGCCAGTCGAACCAGCCGTCGAGTCCTTCACCGGTCTTGGTGGAGACTTCGAAGATGGTCATGTCGGGATGGATGGCCAGAACTTCCCGTGAAATGTCTTCCAGGCGAATGTCCAGGTGAGGAAGGAGATCGATCTTGTTGATCAGAAGCGCCTCGGATTCGCGGAACATGAGCGGGTACTTGGATGGTTTATCCTCTCCTTCGGTGACGCTCAGGATCATGACCTTCACGTCTTCCCCAACCTTGAATTCGGCGGGGCAGACCAGATTGCCCACGTTTTCCACCACCATGAGGTCCATCCGGTTGAAATCCAGTGCGTCAAAGGCGTCTCGAATCATGTTGCCGTCCAGGTGGCACGCTCCCCCGGTGTTGATCTGGACCACCTGAACGCCCTTTTGGGCGATTCTCTCGGCGTCCCTGGAGGACTGGATGTCGCCTTCGATGACGCCGATGCCCATCTCATCTTTCAGCGCGTCGATGGTCCGTTCCAGGAGGGTGGTCTTTCCCGCTCCCGGCGAACTCATGAGATTGATCACAAAGAGATGGTGTTCTTTGAACAGGGAGCGGTTCAACTCCGCGATGCGATCATTCGCCTCCAGCACATTTCGTACCACAGAGATTTTTTCCATGAACATTGTCCTTCCTTAGTGCTCCATTGCGTAATTATGGTAGATTATCATAGCCTTTAAATTATTATTTCCTTCGTGCCCTTCGTGTCCTTCGTGGTGGATAAGTCTCCTTTTATTACCACGAAGGACACGAAGTACACGAAGAGTGAAAAAGACAATGCGCAATCGTTTTTGTGAAACCATACAGTCGGTGTCCTCGTAAAAAGCCGCATTCTCGCGCCAAGCTGCAAAGAACACAAAGATAACAGATTGATATTAAAAGCTTTTTACTTGGCGTTCTCGGCGTCTCTGCGCGAAAAACGGTTTTTACGGGTTCGTCATGCAGTTGGCATGGCGTTTCCGCGGCCTTGAAATTCCCGCGCCGGTGCGCCCTCAGTGCACGTCAGTCCACCATCATTTCCACCACCGAAAGCTCGCGGCCGGAAAGGGTGTCGATCTCGTGCCCCCCGCAATGGGGGCATTGGAAGGCATAGTTCTCAATATCGAATTCCCGTCCGCAGTCCCGGCAGGAGCCGCGAAGGGGTACCATGTCCATGATCAATTCAGCCCCTTCCATGTCCGTGCCCGCCGTCACCACCTCGAATCCGAATGAGAGGGCGTCGGGGACGATGGCGGACATCTGGCCGATCTCCAGTCGGACGGAACGAAGGGTATGCGCCCCTGCCTTCGACATCTCATCGCGAAGGATGTCAACCAGGCTCTGGGCGATGGACATCTCGTGCATGCAAGAGCCCCCTTGTGGTCCGTGCCATCGGACCCCCGTGAGGGCGAGGCCGGGCCATGGTGAAGGCGAAGGCCGTACGTCCGCGATCCGGCTTCGCCCATTCCCGATCAACCCTGCATCAGGGACACGATCAGGGAGTCGATCTTCTGGCGGGCGTCGTTGAACACTCCGGAGAGGTTGAGGGAGTGGTTGGCAAAGATGCTGTCCGGATCCCCATTGAAGACCAGGAGGGGCTCGAACCGGCATCTGCCGAGGTTCTCCAGGATCTTGTCTACGAGCTTGAGCGAGTTTTTGTCTACAAGAACATCCAGGAAGTCCACCCGGATGGCCTTGAAGGATTCGTGAAGGGCGTAGGCCACTCCCTGGGCATAGTAGAAGTTGTCGTCCACCCGATACCAGGGGATGTCGATGTCCACCAGCCGAATTTCTCCGTCCTTGCCCTCTTTGGTGTCATCGATGGCCTGGGCCTGTTGAATATCTCCCGGCGCATTGATCAGACGGGTGTTCACGCCTCCCATGAGTGAGGCGTATTGTCTGAGCAACTCCGCCAGATTGTCGGCCCTGGGGTAGAAGTTGGACTTGCCCACAGCCAGGTTGTTGTGAAAGGCCTCGAGACGGTTGTCGGCCTGCTTCCACTTGTTTTCGGCCGATGGAAACCACCACTTGTATGGATCATTGGATACGTACGTGAAGGCCGCGTCCGCATCCGGATCCAGTTTGTCCGTGGTCCGCATGCGACTGAGGTTGTCGCGAAGCACACGCACGTTGTAGCGGACCACCTCGAGACTGCCGATCTGGAAGTTGGGCATGTTGTCCAGAAAGACCGTGGGCCAGAACAGATCATTGGGGAGCCAGTTCCTCTCCATGTCACGAATCATGGCCTGATTGGCCCGAACGAACAAGGACCCCTTGATGTCTGCGTTCACGTTATCCACGCGAAGGGGACCGGGTTTTCGAGAGTTCAGGATCATGACGATGATGGTGAAGAGGAGCAGGGCGAGGAGTACCGCCGCTGTAACGGCCAGGATACGTCGCTTGCGGTTTTCCGTGCCGGTTTCATGGGTGTCTACGCCTGTCATGGCTTCAGGCCTTTCTGCGGGTTCGATAGGGTTCATGGCATGTGACCCGCCTGTTGGATCGAACAGTATTGTAAAAGGAATCCGGAAACGATGTCAATGGATGATCGAGTGGAAAAAAGCCCGGGACCGAGTTGTCCGGCCCTGTCATTCCACCGGGTTACGGTCCTGGAGGCGGGTGAGAGGGTTGTTGCGGGACTGTCAATGGACGAGAAAACGAGTCGGAGCATAGACCGCTTTCCACTGTTGCCGGAGTCTGCGGCCTCTTTTTACCGCGGAGGGGGAACATCGGGCGGCCCTGCACGGGAGACGGGGGTGATGACGAAGATTCGGATCAGGGCGGACGGAGAGGATGTCGAGGCCATCCGCCCTGCCTTCGGCAGGGAGGGCGATGGAATCCCGGAGAAGGCTCCTAGAGGGCGAAGACCTCGTGGTCCAGGACCCGGATCCATTCCTCTTCCATGGCGTGAAGGGCTTTCTCCACGGGTTCCGCCCGGACGATCAGGACGGTTGCTCTGCCTGTGGAGAGGCAGGGATAGATGTAATCCACATTGATTCCGGCGGTTTTCAGGGGTTTCAGCACGGCGCTGAGGCCTCCGGGATGAAGAGGGATCTCGCATGCGATCACGGGATGGGTCTCCAGGCTGTAGCCGCTCGTGGAAAGGAGATTGACGGCCTTATCCGGGTCGTGGGCCACGAAGTTCAATCGGCCTTTTCCCTTGAGGTTGGAGACGTAAAAGGCGACCAGGCGAATGTTGTTGGCCCAGAGCAGATCGCTGATCATGGAGAGCTGCCCGGGTTCGTTTTTCAGGGTGAGCTCGATTTCGGTGATGGTTTTCATAGGTCATCCTTCCGGGGATACGTTCCTGCTCACGGCGCGGGGATGCGCAAAAAGGGGGACGGAAGACCCGCCTATTTCCCCTTGAGCACGAACTCGGCGCCGCGGTCCATGCCCTTGCGATTCAGATCCATAATGGAGGCCTTTTTCCCTTTGACGATTTCGCCCAGGCCGTTCATCAGGGAATCGAGGCTCGTGAGTTTGGTCTTGGCGGCAAAGGCCCCGAGCATGATCATATTGGCGATGCGCGGGCTGCCTAACTCGTTGGCGAGATCCGTCACCGGAACGCGAACCGCCTCCACATCGGACCGGGCGAGTTGGGCTTGCACCAGACTGCCGTTGATCATCATGACGCCGCCGGACCGGATCATCCCCTGATATCGGAGAAGAGAGGGGTTATTCATGACGACGACGTTTTGGGGAGAGGAGGAAACCGGAGAAGCGATTTCTTCATCCGAGACCACAACCGTGCAATTAGCGGTCCCGCCGCGGACCTCGGCGCCATACGACGGGAGGTAGGTCACATGTTTGCCGTCCTTCATGACGGATACCGCAAGGACGTATCCCATCATGAGGACGCCCTGGCCTCCGAATCCTGCAAAGATGGTTTCCGTGATCATATCGGTCTGTCCTTCCAGCGGATGGTGCTTTAATCAGAGATCCCCCACCTCGTCCTTGATCACCTGAAGGGGGTAGGATGAGAGCATGGTTTCTTCGATCCAGCGGCAGGAGTCCACGGGGGACATCTTCCAGTTGGTGGGGCATTGGCTGATGATTTCCACCAGGGAAAACCCCAGCCCGTTCATCTGGGTCTTGAAGGCCTTGGTCAGGGCCTTTTTGGTCCGGCGGACGTGCTTGGGCGTATGGACGGCCGTGCGTTCGATGTAAACGCTTCCGCCCGTCACGGCGATGATCTGGCTCAGATCCAGCGGCGCGCCGTCCCGTCTTCGATTCCTGCCTCCCGGAGTGGTGGTGGAGTTCTGGCCCAGAAGCGTCGTCGGAGCCATCTGGCCGCCGGTCATTCCGTAGACGCCGTTGTTGACGAAGATGACCGTGATGTTTTCCCCGCGATTGGCGGCATGGATCGTCTCCGCCGTGCCGATGGCGGCGATGTCCCCGTCACCCTGATACGTGAACACGATGCGGTCCGGGAGGATGCGCTTGATGCCCGTGGCCACGGCCGCGCCTCGTCCGTGGGGGGCCTCTCCCATGTCCACGTCCAGGTAATTGTATGCCAGAACGGCGCAGCCCGCCGGAGGCACTCCGATGGTCCGCTCCCCGATCCCCAGTTCGTCCAGGACCTCGGCCACGAGCCGGTGGATGATGCTGTGCCCGCACCCGGGGCAGTAATGGAATGCGGCATCCTTCAGATACCTGGGTCGTTCAAAGATCTTCTTAGACATGATCCGTCCTCGGTTCGGTGATGGCCGGCGGCCTGTAAAGACGCCTCATCGGGGCGGTCCCTGGGGAATTCGGTCGAGCCCCTGCCGCACATACAGTGGTTCAATCACGCTTGCGATCTCATCCGGCGTGGAAACGATTCCGCCGGGACGTCCGTAGAAATGGACTCGTCCATCGCCCTCCAGGGCGAGCCGCACGTCCTCGACCATCTGTCCGGTGCTCATTTCAAAGGTGAGGAAGTCGGTTACGGAAGGGATCAGACGGCGGAGTGCGTGAACCGGAAAGGGCCACAGGGTCACGGGTCGGAAGAGGCCCACACGAAGCCCCTTGTCCCTCAGTCCTTTGATGGCCCCTTTTGCGATTCGGGCGGCCGTGCCGTAAGCGATCACCACAAGCAGGGCGTCTTCGGTCAGGTAGGTTTCCGCAGCCGGAATATCCCGGGAGATCGCCTCGTATTTGCGCACCAGTTTCCAGTTCAGTTCTTCTTCGACGGAAGGGTCCAGCAGCAGGGATCGGATCACGCGGCTGGGGCGTCCAGCGGCACCGTCCAGTTTCCAGGGTTTGGGAGGAAGCGCGGAAGGGTCCAGGGGCTCGGGAAAGGTCACCGGCTCCATCATCTGTCCCATCATGCCGTCCCCCAGGATCATCACCGGGGTCCGGTATCGATCCGCATAATCGAAAGCCGTGCGGGTCAGGTCGGCCAGTTCCTGACCCGAGGCCGGAGCCAGCACGATGACGCGATAGTCTCCGTGACCACCCCCCCGGGTGGCCTGAAAGTAGTCCCCCTGGGATGGTGCGATGTTCCCGAGACCGGGTCCGCCACGCATGGTGTTGACGATCAGGGCGGGCAGTTCCTGAGAGGCCAGGTAGCTGATGCCCTCCTGTTTGAGGCTGATTCCCGGGCTGGAGGAACTGGTCATGGATCGTGCGCCGGCCATGGCCGCTCCGATCACCATATTGATGGCCGCGAGTTCGCTTTCAGCCTGAATGAAAACACCGTCATCAATCCGGTCCATGGCTCCGGCCATGTACTCGGTCAGCTCGTTCTGGGGCGTGATCGGGTAGCCGGCGTAAAAGCGGCAACCGGCGCGTACAGCCGCCTCGCCGATCACGTGACTTCCTCGCATCAACTGTTTCTCAGTCACGGTAGACCTCGATCGCGACATCCGGGCAGATGGTGGCGCACTGGGCACAGGCGGTGCACCGCTTTTCGTCATCTTGCTCGAATTGCGCCGGGTAGTACCCCTTTTGATTTAATTTATCGGAAATCCGAATATTCTTCTGGGGACAGACGTCGATACAGAGATAACATCCCTTGCATACCTCTCGATCGATAGTGATATGCCCTTTTGCTGTCTTCTTGGCCATGGTGCCTTCCGTTTCGCAGTCCAGGTACGAACGGCCCATTTGGGTGAACCCGGCCCGAACCGCTGCGGGGATGAATTGGACATTTGAAAAAATTTAATTCATATCCTCGGTAAGAGCGTTTGTCAACTCTTTGAAAAAGGAAAAACGTTTTGCAAACCATCCGGATTCTGCTATATAGTTCGAACGCTTTTTTCGGGCAGGGAACGCGCTTAGGGCACCGGTTCGATTCGGATTCTTGTCGGGTCTTTTCCCGGGCGGCGGCCTGCTCATGACCTGAATGATTGCCCTCGCCGACCATATCCCGAGAGACCCAAATGCGGTCCCGGGGCCGGCACGGAGGCCATTATACACCTACGATTTCCTCTCAAGGAGTCCACACCATGCAGGATGCGGCCATGCTGAAGGATCTCAATCCCGACCTGACCCCGGACATCATGCGGCGGGTCGATGAGATCATCGATCGTTTCAAGGGGGTACCGGGATGCCTGATCCCGGTGCTCGAAGACTGCCAGGAACTGGTGGGATACCTCCCGGTGGAATTACAGGAGTACATTGGAGCCCGCCTGAACATACCGGGGAGCACCATCTACGGCGTGGTGACATTCTATTCTTTTTTCTGCATGGTCCCCAAGGGGCGCCACACCATCAAGGTATGCATGGGAACGGCGTGCTATGTGCGCGGCATCGCCGAGGTCCTGAGCCGTCTTCAGACCAAATACGATCTGGACGTGGGCGCCACCTCAGAGGACCGACGGTTTTCTCTGGAGGCTGTCCGGTGCCTGGGGGCGTGTGGACTGGCCCCGGTGGTGGTGGTGGATGACGATACCCACGGTGGGGTGACGCCCGACCGGATTCTCGAAATCCTCGAGCGGTACGAGTAGAAAGGCGATCCGAATAACCATGACCGTCAAATTGTCCGACCTGGTGGACATCCTGGATGCCGAAATCATCGTCGGCCATGAGAATACCGATCTTTCCTTTGACTTCTGCACCGCAAGCGATCTGATGAGCGATGTCCTGAGGGGGCCCACGGAAGGATCCATCCTGATTACCGGCCTGAACAATACACAGGTGATTCGAGCATCGGTGATCGCACACGTTGCGGCGATCGTTCTTGTCCGGAAAAAGCGTCCGAATGAGGACCTGGTGATCGGTGCCAAAGAGCACGATATCCCGGTTTTGAGGACACCGCTCACCATGTTCACCGTCTGTGGCAAGTTGTCCCGGATGGGCCTTCGAGGCGTTGAAGAGCGCGTTTGACCGGAATGGCCCGCCACGCGGGAATCGCCAGTAGAAACCCCTTCCCGGGCGTTTCGCCGTCCGGTCTCCGGATCGAGCCGGTACCGCTTATGCCCTCCGTAGAGAGGAAGTTCAGGATTGCGGCCAATGACTTCGTCAACGCGGGAGAAGTCTCGATCGAAGTCCAGGGAATGCTGAAGAAAATCGGGTTTCCTCCGGCGCTGACCCGGCGGGTCTCCATCTCCGCCTACGAGGCGGAGATGAACGTCGTCATGCACGGCGGCGATGGGGAGATGGCGCTGTTGATCGATCCCGATGAGATCGTCCTCGAGTGCTCGGACAATGGACCCGGTATCGAGGACGTGGAACTGGCGCTGACGCCCGGGTACTCCACGGCAAAGCCGGAGCACCAGGAGATGGGGTTCGGGGCCGGCATGGGCCTGCCCAACATCAAGAAGAATGCCACTGAGCTGGTGGTGGAGTCCGGCAAAGGGCTGGGCACGCACTTGACTATGCGGTTTGAGGTGAAGGCATGACCACGGGTGAACCGGCTGCCAGAGGGCTTCCCGTCCATTATGTGGAGGTGGACGAAGACCTTTGTAATGGCTGCGTCCTGTGCATGAAGGCCTGTCCCATGAAGGCCATTCGCATTCGGGACGGGGTTGCGCGGATCGAAGGGGTCTGCATTGACTGCATGGAGTGTGCGCGGGTCTGCCCTCGGGGCGCCATTCGCGGCGTCTCCACGGCGGAGGTCGAACTGGAGGATCACCTGGAAAAGGCGGTGTGTCCCACCTCGGTCCTCTATTCCCAATTCGGGGAGGATTTCCTGCCGAACGACATCCTTCTCGGCCTCCGGAAAATGGGTTTCCGCTACCCATTCGACCAGTCGTACACCACCGAGATCTACGGGTTTGCCATGGAGCTCTATATCCGCGAACTCCGGAAGACGAAGAACCCTCCCTTTCCCCTGATCTCGGCCGTGTGTCCGGCCGTCATTCAGATCATCGCATCCCGGTTTCCGAGCCTGCTGAAGCACATCCCCCCGCTGGCCACCCCGCGGGAACTCGTGGTGAGAGAGGCGAGGTCCCGGCTTTCCGAGAAGCACGGATGCCCGCCGGAAGACATCGACGTCCTTCACATCGTCCCGTGCCCCGCCATCATGATCCGTGAGGCGGAATCCGGAAACCGGGACCGTGTGGTCGGAATCGGATCCATCTATGATCGGCTGAAGAAGGCGATTCAGGAGATCGATGATGATCGTGTCCTCCATTACTCCGGGGGCCTCGGCCTGAGCTGGGGGATTTCCGGCGGGGAGATCGCGGGGCTCAACGCCAAGAGCATAGCGGTGTCCGGAGTCCACGAGACGATCCGGTACCTGGAACGGGTGGAGATGGGCCTGTTGAGCCACATCGAATTCCTGGAATGCCGGATCTGTACGGAAGGGTGTCTGGGCGGGCCGTTCACCGTGGCCGACCGCTATCAGACAAAACAGATCGTTCAGAAGTATGTCCGCATGTACGGAGTGGAGCGGCGGATCAAGCAGAACTACGTGATGAAGCTCTACAAGGAGGGGTGGTTTCACGCGGAACGGGAGATCCTGCCCATTCGCAGTGAGAATATCGATTGTACCGTCCATGAGCGGATCGAGCGGCAAAAACGCGTGGAATCCATCCTTCGTATGCTGCCGGGGCAGCACTGCGGCATGTGCGGATCTCCCGACTGTCGAACGTTTGCCGAGGACGTAGTCGCCGGGAAGGCCGATCTCACGAGCTGCACCCACTTGAAACAACGCCTGAAGAATGGAGCGATTCTTGAAAGTTAGAGATATTGCGGACCGATTCGACCTGAAGACGGTCGCGGGGGAAAAGGGCCTGGATCGGGAGATTCAGGGGGGATACTGCGGCGACCTCTTGAGCGACGTCATGGCCAATACGGGAGACGGCGCTCTCTGGCTGACCATCCAGTCCCACAAGAATGTGGTGGGAGTGGCGGTATTGAGGGAACTGGCGGCGATCGTCCTGGTGAACGGGCGCGAGCCCGATGACGACACCAAGGCCAAAGCGGACGAAGAAGGCATCCCGATCCTTACCACCCGCCGATCCGCCTTTGAGACGGTGGGAAGGCTCTTCGGAGCGGGGATCGGCAGGGTGGATGGATGAGGCTTTTCAGGGCCGATCTTCACATTCACTCCTGCCTCTCTCCCTGCGCTGCCATTGACATGAGCCCGAAGGCCATCGTCGAGGAGAGCGTGAAGGCCGGCATGGATGTGATCGCCCTGTGTGACCACAATTCGGCCGAAAACGTGGGCGCCGCCATGAGGGCGGGCAGTCGGGTGGGCCTTCACGTACTCCCCGGCCTGGAGATCAACTCCGAAGAGGAGGTCCACATCCTGGCCGTTTTCGATACTGAAGATCAGGCCCTGTCCATGCAGGAGATCGTCTACGGACGACTCAAGGGATCCAACCGCCCGGATGTGTTCGGCGATCAGGTGGTGGCCAATGAGTTCGACGAAGTGGAAGGCTTCAACGACCGGCTTCTGATCGGAGCGGTCCAGATGGAACTGCGTGACCTGGTCCGCGAGATCCGGCGATTGGGGGGATTGACCATCGCCTCCCACGTGGACCGGCCGAGTTACAGCATCCTGGGACAACTCGGGTTCATCCCGGAAGACCTGCCGTTGAATGCCCTGGAGGTATCAAGAAACGGATCGATCGAAGACCTGCGCCGGGACATGCCGGGTCTTGAAGAGCGCGGCATCGGCCTGGTTACATCCTCCGATGCGCATGAACCCGGGGACATCGGATCGGCCGTCACGTGCTTTTTGATCGAGACTCCGGTGGTGGGTGAATTGGCCATGGCCTTTCGAAGGGAGCAGGGGAGGAGGGTTGAATTTTCCTGCGGGAACGGGTAAGGAGACAGGCGTGAACGGCAAACGGAGACGAGGGCGACCCTGAGGGACATCTCGCTTCACATTCTGGATGTCGCCGAGAACGGCATTCGGGCCGGTGCAGACCTCATTCGAATACTCATTTGCGAGGACCATGAGGCGAACCGGCTGGAGGTCACCATATCCGACAACGGTCGGGGCATTCCGGAAGAAAAGATCCCGGATGTCCTGGACCCGTTCTTCACGACCCGGACAACGCGCAGGATAGGCCTAGGCCTCAGCCTGTTCAGGGAGGCCAGCCGCCGCTGCGAAGGCCGATTCGAGCTCCGGTCCAAGGAAGGCGAAGGGACGGAGGTGTCGGCTGCATTCCGCCTGGACCACATCGATCTCCCGCCCCTGGGGGACATGGCGGGGACCATGACCGTGCTCATCGCGGGTAACGAGGGTGTGGATTTCTATTATTCCCACCTGGTGGATGGTGAGCGGTTCGAGTTGGACACGCGCGCCATCAAGAAGGAACTGGATGACGTCCCGATTCACCATCCGGAGGTGCTCGGGTACCTGGCCGGGACGATTCGGGATTTCTTTCGTTAAAATGTGCATCGACACGAATCACGGCCACGGTTCACGGCATTCGGAGGGCGTTATGGCGAAGTTGACGATTGAAGATCTCAAGAAGATCAGAGAGAAAGCCAAAAAGACGACCGCCCTGCGGGACGGAGAGACTACGGTGAAGATCACGGTCCACATGGGGACATGCGGCATTGCGGCCGGGGCAAGGGAGGTCATGGATGCCCTGCTTGAGGAACTCGCCGAGAGCGGAAGGGACGATATCCGGGTGGTCAATTCCGGATGCATGGGCATGTGCAGCAGTGAGCCCAACGTCACCGTCGAGATTCTGGACCGGGATCCGGTGATCTATCAGCACATGGATCGGAATAAGATGCGACAGGTCTTCAAGAGACACATCATGCACGGAGAGGTCCAGACGGATTTCGCTCTGGCCCGCATGCAGTAGTGTGGGTTCTTGCAGAAAAGACCTTTGGGCACTTGAATACGTCTAATCCGAATGGACGGTCTCTCCAACACCCGCTCGACCGCCGCTGGTAAGGCCATAATCCATTGGAATGAAAGGGACAGATGATCTGTTTCCGGGCTTTTAAGGAATCCATGGGAATGGGATGGAAACGGGTTCTCAGTCCATGCCGAAGAGGGGGCCGGCAGGAAAGGTCCGGCTCCCATCCGATGGCTCTGCTTCATACAAGGGGGCTCAGATGAGTACGTACCGAACCGAGATCCTGCTGTGCGGCGGGACCGCCTGCCGCGCCTCGAAAAGCGAGGACGTCAAGGCGGCGCTGAAAAAAGAACTCGAGCGACACGGACTGGACCGGGAAATCCGCATCGTGGAGACCGGCTGTAACGGATTCTGCGCACAGGGTCCGCTCGCCATTGTCCAGCCGGAGGGGATTTTTTATCAGAAACTCCGTGCCGAGGATATTCCCTTCCTGGTGGAGGAACACTTTCTCAAGGGGAGGCCGGTCAAGAAGTTCTTTTATAAGGAACAGGCCGGAGCTGAAACCATCCCCGTCATGGGAGATATCCCGTTTTATGCCCGTCAGGAACTGATCGTCCTGAGAAACCGGGGAGCCATCGATCCGGAGGTGATCGACGAGTACATCGCAAACGACGGCTACCTGGGTGCGGCGAAGGCCCTTCTGGAGATGACTCCCGAGGAGATCATCGCAGAGGTCAAGACATCCGGCCTACGCGGGAGGGGGGGCGCTGGATTCCCAACGGGGCTCAAATGGGAGTTTGCCAGCCGCTCCCAGGGAGATGTCAAGTACGTCCTTTGCAATGCGGACGAAGGCGACCCCGGGGCATTCATGGACCGGAGCGTTCTCGAGGCGGACCCTCATGCCGTGCTGGAAGGCATGATCATCGCCGCAAAGGCGGTGGGCGCTCACCATGGCCACATCTACTGCCGGGCCGAGTATCCTCTGGCCCTTCACCGCCTGGACATCGCCATCAAGCAGGCTCGGGAATACGGCCTGCTGGGGGAGGATATTCTGGGAAGCGGCTTCAGCTTCGATCTGGACGTCTACCGGGGGGCCGGGGCCTTTGTATGCGGGGAAGAGACCGCCCTGATGCACTCCATCGAGGGCAAGAGAGGAATGCCGAGACCGCGACCTCCTTTCCCGGCCCAACAGGGGCTGTGGAAACGCCCGACCGTCCTGAACAACGTGGAGACCTATGCCAATGTGGGTCAGATCATCCACAAGGGAGGTGACTGGTACGCCGGAATCGGGACCGAAAGGAGCAAAGGTACCAAGGTGTTCGCGCTCACGGGAGCCGTCCGGAACATCGGCCTCGTGGAAGTCCCCATGGGGACCCCGCTTCGGGAGATCATCTTCGAGGTGGGCGGAGGGATTCCCAAGAAGCGCAAGTTCAAGGCCGTTCAGCTCGGCGGACCGTCCGGCGGATGCGTTCCCGAGAGCCATATCGACACGCCTGTGGATTACGAGTCCATCGCCGAGGTGGGTGCGATCATGGGATCGGGCGGCATGATCGTCATGGACGACAGGACGTGCATGGTGGATATGGCGCGTTTCTTCATGGACTTCATTCAGGATGAATCCTGCGGCAAGTGCACTCCATGCCGCGAGGGTACCCGGCGGATGCTCGAAATCCTGAACAAGATCACCAAGGGCCTGGGAGAGGTCGGCGACATCGAGCTCCTGGAGGAACTGAGCGCCATGATCCGTGATTCCGCCCTGTGCGGATTGGGGCAGACCGGCCCGAATCCCGTGCTGTCGACCCTCCAGTATTTCAGGCACGAGTACGAGGCCCATATCTTCGAGAAACGGTGCCCGGCGAAACGCTGCGTCGCGCTCCTCGAGTTCGTCGTGGACCCGGACCGGTGCAAACGTTGCGGCCTGTGCTTCAAGAACTGTCCTGCCGGCGCGGTGCAGTGGAAAAAGAAGGAACCCGCTTTCATTGACAAGAGCAAGTGCATCAAGTGCATGAGCTGCATTGTCAACTGCCCGTTTGATGCTATCGACTGACAAGGGGAAGGGATGGTGCAGGCGAGGGTGAAGGTGGAGGAGGCGCGGATTCCAGAAGCCCACGTCGTGAGTCCCGAGGAGAGCACCGCTCGGAATCGCTCGACAGGAAAGGCGATCCGCGATTTGACGGGGAAAACGGCCTTGACATCGACAGGGGTTCATTATAGAAAACGAGCGGAATTCAGGTGAATGGAACGCCTGAACACGCGGAATTTTTCACTCGCTTCTGCGGGATTGCTGGGGGCTTCCATCGATCGACGGTCCATGCAAACGTCCACTCAGCCGGTGTCCCTTCAGCCCATGCGCGTGCGGGCACTGCATGCAGCAGCTTCGGTTCCTGCGAAGCGCGGATTTCCATGCCGCGCTGCAGAGAGTGAGGGCCCGTGGAACGCCTGTGGCGACATGCCGGCCCACGCCCTTTTCGGGAGACAAAGCCTGCTCGAGGTTCGATAAAGAGTGACCATGAAACGACTTAATGGAATACGTGTTCCGATGGCGAAATCGGATGATTCGGCCCTGGAACCAAGGCGCCTGCCTCTGCCCCCCAAGGTGGTCCTCCCCATCGAATATCCGCTGGGCAGTGTAGATCCGGTGGTCAAGCCCGGGGATTTCGTGCGCGAAGGCCAGCGCATCGCCCGGGACGAGAACGGTATTCTGCCGGACGTCAGGGCATCCATCGCGGGCAGGGTCACGGACATCCGACCCTGGCCCGGACCGTTGGGCAGGGACCTCCTTTCCGTGGTCATCACATCGAACGGCGAAACGGGTGAACCGGAGAAGCTGTTCGAGGAGGGGCGATCCCCCGAAGGGCTTCGGGAACAACTAGGGCTGATCTCCTCTTCGGGAATTCGAGAGCCGGATTCTTTCCCGTGGCCTCTGTTCGTTCGGGTGGCCCAACCCGCATTGACGCCGCCGATTCTGTTCCCTTTTGTCCCCGACCTCAGGCGTCCTATCGAGGTCCTGATCCTGAACGGCATCGACCGGCAGCCCGGAGTGTTGCTTCGTCGGTGTGCCCTTCACACCATGGAGGAGAGCTTTCTGGAGGGTATTCCTCTTCTCAAGGCGTTGACGGGGGCCGAGAGGACCCTGCTGGCCGTACCTGACCGCATGGTGTTCAGCGAGTCCCTGGAGAGAGGCGTCCGAATGGCCGGTGTGGAGATCGTCCGCTGCCCTGAGCGGTATCCCATGGGGCTCGAACCCGTTCTGGTCCAGACTTTGACCGGTCGCGAAATCCCCCAGCCGGGAGGGGATGCGCGAACTGTGGGGACCGTGGTGGTGGACGTGCTCACCGTATCGCGAGTGGCCGACGTCCTCCGAAAGGGGATACCGCAGCTGGAGACCCTGATCCAGGTTTCTTCCCCTTCCCAATGGATTCAGAGTTTCGTGATCGTTCGTGAAGGCACTCTGCTCCAGGATGCGCTGGAGCATATCAGCCCGGAGCCCAAAAGCCCCGCCCGGGTCATCGCCGGAGGCGCTTTTCTCGGACACGCCATGTACAACCTTGAGTTCCCCCTGCTTCAGCAGACCGAGGCGGTCTTATTTCAAAGGGAGGGCGATTTCGAACCCTACCGGGATGAGCCCTGCATCAACTGCGGGCAGTGTGTTCGATTTTGCCCCATGCGGCTCTTTCCCAATGAATTGTCCCGGGCATGCGAGTACGGCCGATTCCAGGAGGCGGAAGCCAAGGACCTTTTCCGATGCATTGAATGCGGGGTCTGTTCCTATGTCTGCCCGGTCAGGCGTCCCATGGTCCATCTCATGCGTTTCGGCAAGGCCGAGCTGTCGGCATCGAGGGAGGAGCAATGAAACGTCCCGAACTGCACGTCTCCATGTCCCCGTTTGTGCATTCGGGGAACTCGGTACAAAAGATCATGCTCGATCATCTTCTGGCTCTCGTGCCGGTGATGTGTGCGGGCTGGTTCTACTACGGGTTGCCTGCTCCGGCCATCGTACTTCTGTGTGCGGTATCCGCCGTTCTCACGGAATTGGCCTGGCAGAAGGTGATGGGACAGCCCGTACGCATTCAGGACGGCAGTGCCCTGGTCACCGGAGTCCTGCTGGGGCTCCTTCTTTCCACCCTGGTTCCCTGGTGGCTTGCCGTTGCTGGAGCGTTTTGCGCCGTAGTGGTGGGGAAGCATCTCCTGGGCGGGCTCGGCAACCACCCGTTCAACCCGGTGGTGGTGGGATGGACTTTTGTGCAGATTTCCTACAGCGGTCGCATGACGGATTACCCGATTCCCCGTCCCCTGTTCGGGTTGGAGACAGGACAGTACCTCGCCGATCCGGCCCTTGTGGCCGCTGCCGAGGACACGGAGATGGCATCCTGGGTGCCCTGGAGAGATCTGTTTTTCGGGAACGTTCCGGGTGAGATCGGCACAGGGTGCGTGCTGGCGATCCTTCTGGGCGGCGTCTATCTGCTGGCGCGGGGCCGGATCACCTGGCATATCCCCGTGTGCTTTGTGGCGTCGGCATGGCTCTTCGCCCTGATTTTTTGGCAAATCGATCCATCCATGTATGCGCATCCCACCTATCATGTCTTTTCCGGCTGGATGATGCTGGGCGCCTTTTTTCTGGCCACGGAAAAAGGCACGGCGCCCCTCGGCGTACCGGGTATGATCCTGTACGGCATCGGGTGCGGTGTCCTCACCATGATCATTCGAATGTGGGGCACCCACATGGAGGGCGTGCCCTATGCGATCCTTCTGATGAACGCACTGACTCCGCTTCTGGATCGCGTGAGACCCAGAGCCGTGGGGAGGAGAGTGGAAATTGCGTGAATTTCTGAGGATGGTCATTGTCTTGGTGGTGATCTGCGGCTGTTCCGGCCTGGTCCTGTCCTATACGAATCAGGCAACCCGGAACCAGAGGGAGAACCAGCTCCTGAAGTATGTCCAGGGGCCCTCGATCAAGGCCGTGCTGGCCGAGTATGATTACGACAATGATCCGATCCAGGATCGAACGACCCTGGCCATGGGTCAGGACGCCAAGGGAAACCCTGTGGAGAAGAACGTCTATCTCGCCAAAAAGGGAGGGAGCCTCGTGGCCGTGGCCTATGCCTCGTCCGGTTCAGGGTACGGCGGAGAGATCGATGTGATGGTGGGGATTTCCATGGACGGCAGACTCACGGGGATCAGCGTGATGACCCATGCCGAGACCCCCGGCCTCGGTGCCCGCATCACGGAGACGGCCTTCTCCGATCAATTCAAGGGGAGCGATATCGCGGCCGGCGTGCAGTTGTCGAGCGAGGGTGGAACCATCGATGGTATCAGTGGGGCGAGCTTTTCCAGCAAGGGCGTCATTACCGCCGTCGGTCGGGCCATTGAGATCTTTCCCAAGATCAAAGAGGAGGTGAGCTAGGTCCATGAGTGTCGCGAACGAATTCACCAAGGGGTTGTGGAAGGAAATTCCGCCTTTTCGTCTGGTGCTCGGACTCTGCCCCACCCTCGCCGTGACCACCGCAGCGGAGAACGGCATGGGCATGGGACTGGCCACCACCTTTGTGCTGGTCTGTTCCAACTTACTGATCAGTATCCTCCGCAACGTGATCCCCAAAAAGGTTCGAATCGCCGCGTATATCGTGGTGATCGCCTCTTTCGTGGTGATCGTGGAGCTGGTGATGCAGGCCTATGTTTACCCTCTTTACAATGCCCTGGGCCTCTTCATCCCGCTCATCGTGGTCAACTGCATCATTCTGGGCCGCGCAGAGGCCTTTGCCTCCAAAAACAGCGTACTCCCGTCCGTGGCGGACGGCCTCGGCATGGGGCTGGGGTATACGCTTTCCCTGACCTTTCTCGGCGCGGTGAGGGAGATCATCGGAAACGGGACCCTGTTCGGCATGTCCATCATGTGGAACAGCTATGAGCCCTTCGCCCTGATGGTGAAGGCACCGGGGGCTTTTCTTTGTCTCGGTATTATTCTGGGCCTGATGAACTGGATCGGCGCAATGCAAAAAAAGAGGGGCTGAGCCGAAGGGCCCGGCCGCCGGTTGATGCTGAAGGGGCTCTACCAGGGGCCTCCCGGGGGGTGCAAAGACCATGTCCGATTTTCTGCTCCTGTTTGTGAGTGCGGCGTTTGTGAATAACGTGGTCCTGGTCCGTTACCTGGGCCAGTGTCCCTTTCTCGGGGTGAGCAACCGGTTGGACACGGCCATCGGCATGGGTATGGCCGTGGTGTTCGTGATTACCCTGGCGACCGCAGTCACATGGAATGTGCAGCACTTTCTGCTGGTTCCCATGAACCTGGAATACCTTCAGACCATTGCCTTCATTCTGGTCATCGCCACTCTGGTCCAGCTCGTGGAGATGTTCCTTCAGAAATCGGTGCCCGGCCTGTACCGGGCCCTCGGCATCTTCCTTCCTCTGATCACAACCAACTGCGCGGTTCTCGGCGTGGCCGTGCTGTCCGTACAGAATGACTACAGCTTTGTCGAGACCCTGGTGTTCGCGTTCTCCACCAGCGTGGGATACGGCGTGGCCCTGGTCCTGATGACCGGCATTCGGGAGCGTCTGGCCACGGCGCCGATCCTGACGAATCTCATGGGAACGCCGGCCGCCCTGGTCACGGCCTGCATGCTCGCACTGGCCTTCATGGGGTTTGCAGGCATGGCGCAATAGTGTGAAGCTCCCGCAGTCCCTTCAGGGTGGACCGGGAACGCGTGAGAGGGACATTTTTTTCGGGCCAAGGCCCATACTGTGGAGTCAACCATGCTCACTTCGATGCTCTCAGCCCTTCTGGCCATCGGCGGAATCGGTCTGGTGGCGGGGGTTGGACTGGCTGTCGCGTCCAGAGTCTTTTACGTATACGTCGATCCCAAGATCCTGGCCGTGGAAGAGGCCTTGCCCGGCGCCAACTGCGGAGGCTGCGGATATCCGGGGTGCAGCGGCGCCGCGAGCGCCATTGTGAGAGGTCTGGCCGAGCCCAACGTGTGCGTGGCCGGAGGCCCGTCGGTACACGCAGCGGTCGGCGTCATCATGGGAGTGGAGATCAAGGAGAAGGAGCCGGAGATCGCGCGACCGGGATGTACCTACGGCGTGGAAAACGCCGACCTGAAATACATCTATGACGGATTTCAGGACTGCCGTGCAGCCGTCCTTCTCGATGGCGGTTCCAAGGTTTGCCCCGTAGGATGTGTCGGACTCGGAACGTGCGTCCGGGCATGTCCTTTCGGCGCCCTGTCCATGGGGCCGGATCGACTGCCCGTGGTGGATCGGGACCTGTGCACCGGTTGCGGGACCTGCGAGCGGGTCTGCCCGAAACACATCATCACCCTGACCTCCAACTCCGGGCGGATTCAGAAGGAATACACCACGGATCAGTGTTCCGCTCCCTGTCAGCGGGCCTGCCCGGCGGGGATCAACATCCCCGAATACATCCGGCACATCGCCGAGGGCGATGACCTCGAGGCCGTGCGAACCATCAAGGAGGCCAACCCGTTTCCATCCGTCTGCGGCAGGATCTGTGTCCACCCGTGCGAGTATGAATGCAGGCGGACTCTTGTGGACCAGGCCGTGGCCATCAACCCCCTGAAGCGTTTTGCCACGGATCGGGAACGCCTCTCCGGCCGACGGGTGCAGATCGACCGGGCCCCCGAAACCGGGAAAAAGATGGCTGTGGTGGGAGGCGGGGCCGAGGGCTTGACCGCGGCCTATTTTCTGAATCGCCTGGGACACGATGCGGCCGTACACGAAGGATCCGATCGCATGGGCGGTCTGCTGCGATACGGACTTCCACAGAACCGCCTGCCGTCCCAGGTCCTCGACTGGGACATCGAGGGAATTCGGGAAGCCGGGGTCACCTTCCACTATAAACACCGGCTGGGGAAGGAGATCACCGTGGCCTCGCTTCTGGAAGAGGGCAACGAGGCCGTGTTCATCGCGATGGGAGGATGGGACACGCAGATGGGCCAGCGGACCAAGGGGGATATTCTGAGGCCTCTTCCCGGGGTGTACCTCCTTCTGGATTTCCTTCTGTCCCATCGCGAGGGAAGACCTCGGGCCCTGGGCAAGCGGGTCGTCATTCTCGGGGGTGGAAGCGGCGCCCTGGAGGCGGCTCGAATCCACATTCGGGAGGAGGCCAGAGAGGTCCATATGGTGTTTCGAGGGACCAGGGATCAGGTCCCCTTTTCCCATGAGGTCCTGAGGGACGCGGAGGAACAGGGCATTCAGTTCCATTTCGAGACGGCCGTCACGCGAATGATGGGTCGGGGGGATGAGTTGACCCACCTGGAACTGGCAATGACCGGCGCAGCGGATGCGGGATCGCGCGTGATGATGGCGGCGGACACCTTTCTCACCGGCTCGGGGCGGTTTCCCGAACTCATCTACGTCCGGCGCGCGCAGGAAGGAGACGGGGCCGAATCCGAGCAGGGTCCCATCGCCTGGGAGACGCTGTCCCCCTATGCAGGCCCTGCGGCCGAAGACGTGACCGGTCTCTTTCGACCCGGGGAGGTGGCTGGAGACTACCGCGCCGTCGTGGAGGCCATCGGATCGGGAAGAAGGGCGGCCGCCACCGTTCAGAGGTGGTTGACCGGAGGATCCGTGGAGGGGCCCCCAAACATGATTCGGGCGAGCAGCGTGGTCCTGAGTCTGGACCGCGTGGAGCCCATATCCTCCACACCAAGGGAACGCGTTCCCATGCCGTCGGCCGAGGAACTCAGGGTCGACCCGGCCATGGAAATCGAAAAGACCTACAGCGAGGAACAGGCCCGGAGAGAGGCCGGTCGCTGCCTTCAGTGCGGGCTCATATGTTATCGCAGGTTGGAGAAGCCTCTTCACTAGAGGGCAGGATACGGGTCATGCGGGGTTGAAAGCCCGAGGTCGGCGAGGACACGGATCGGTCGAGGCGCTTCAGGAAGAGGAACGAGCCGGCCATGGCCACTACGCCGGCCGTCAACGCCGCCAAGGCGGGGTCCATATCCCGGCCCCGGGCCCAGAGGTCCCCGGCATATGCACCCGCCACCAGAGCGGCCACAGGGATCATGTAGACCAGGAAGGAGAGCTTGAGGACGGACGCCGCCGGGACGCTGAGTTCCACGCGATCCCCTTCAACGGCCCCGATGTCGTTTGCGACCTCCACGCGCATGTCTTTTTCGGACAGTGTCTCGCAGACGCCCCGGCTTCGGCAATGCTCGCAGGCCGAATTTCGTACGACGCGGACAATCGCCTTCCGGGGGGAGGCCTTCTCGACCACGCCTTCTTCCGTCATCAGGGTCAATGCTCGTCTCCAGGTGCCGGCCGGTTTGCGGTGGGTACATCCGCAACGATCCGTCCGGTCGCAGAATCAGGGCCCGTAAACGGGCCGAGGTAAACACGCCGCTCGTGCATCCTTCCCCCGCAGGAGCGTAACCGGGGAGAGCGGCACAGTCACTCAAGATACCCCGGACGGCGGGAAAGGGCAAACTCTTTTGCCAGGAGTCGTTATGGACACACAGCACACAATGATCATGGACGGCCGGGAGGTGACGTTTACTCCGGGAGAGACGATTCTGGAGGTGGCCCGCCGGAACGGCATTTCCATACCGACCCTCTGTTATCTCAAGGGGGCCTCACCAACGGGGGCGTGCCGGATCTGTCTCGTGGAGGTCAAGGGGGCAAGGAACCTTGTGGCCTCGTGCGCGACCCCGGCCGGACCGGGCATGGAAGTCACTACGGGAAGCCCGAGGGTGATCCGGGCCCGGCGGCTCAACATCGAACTGCTCCTGTCTTCGGGACAGCACAACTGCCTGGTCAAGGCCCCCGAATTGGACGACTGGACCGATTTTCAACTCAAGGCATTGGAAAGCGGAGAACACCAGGGGGTCTGCCCCGCCTATGGAGACTGCCGCCTTCAGGAACTGGCCATCGAGTATCAGGCCCGGGCCGACCGGTTTCCCGTTGCGGATACCTCGTACCCTTTGGAGAACGTCAATCCGTTCATCGTCCGGGATTTTTCCCGATGCATCCTCTGCGGCCGGTGCGTCCAGGCCTGTAATGAGATCCAGGTCAACAACGCCATCAGCTTCGGCTATCGGGGAATCGAGTCCAAGATCGTCGCTAAGGGCGATCTGGCCCTGAAGGATTCAGACTGTGTCTTCTGCGGCGAATGCCTCCAGGCCTGCCCCGTAGGCGCCTTGATTCCCAAGTTCGAGGCCGTACCCCACGGGCTTCGCGAGGAGGCGCGCAAGGTGCGGTCCACCTGCACCTATTGCGGTGTGGGATGCCAGATCCATCTCCATGTCCGGAATGGGCGGGTGGTGAAGACCACCGGCGTAGAGGATGTGGGGCCGAATTACGGGAGCCTTTGCGTGAAGGGCCGATTTGGAAACGACTTCATTCATGATCCGGCCCGACTGACCCGACCGTTGATTCGGGAAGGTGACGGTTTTCGAGAGGCCGGATGGGATGAAGCCCTGGACCTGGTGGCCGAGAAACTCGGGGCCATTCGAAAGGAGTCCGGTCCGGATATGATCGGCGTCCTCGCGAGCGCCCGGATCACCAACGAAGAGAACTACGTGGCCCAGAGGTTTACTCGCGCGGCCCTGGGAACCAATAATATCGACCACTGCGCCCGGCTCTGACACAGCTCCACAGTGGCCGGTCTGGCCGCGGCATTCGGCAGTGGCTCCATGACAAACCCCATCGGGGACATCGAGCAGGCGGACGTCATCCTGATCACCGGGTCCAACACCACGGAAAACCACCCCGTACTCTCGGCCTACGTCAAGCGGGCCGTGACGTTCAAGGGGGCCAAACTCATTGTGGTGGACCCTCGGCGGATCCCCATCACCCGGTTCGCCACCATATGGCTGAGACAGAACCTCGGGACCGATGTGGTTTGGATCAACGGGATGATGCATGTCATCATCAAGGAGGGCCTGTTCGACGAGGCGTATGTCCGATCCAGAACCGTAGGGTTCGATGACCTGAAAAAGGCGGTGGAGCCTTTCACTCCCGAACATGTGGAGAAGGTGACCGGGATCCCCGCGGGCGATCTGGCCGCGGCGGCCCGGCTCTATGCGGGTCACAAGGCCGGGTCCATCCTCTACGCCATGGGGATCACCCAGCATATCTCGGGGACGGACAACGTGAAATCCCTGGCCAACCTGTCCATGCTCTGCGGCAATGTGGGGATCCGCGGGGGCGGTGTGAACCCCCTCCGGGGTCAGAACAACGTCCAGGGTGCATGCGACATGGGTGCCCTGCCCAACGTCTACACAGGCTATCAGAAGGTGGCCGACATGGCCGTGCGGGTCCGTATGGCCGAGGCCTGGGGGGTCAAAGAGCTTCCGGCCCGGGATGGGCTTACGGTCACAGAGATCATGGAGCAGGCCCACCATGGGGACTTTCGAGCCCTCTACATCATCGGCGAAAACCCCATGATCTCGGACCCGAACCTGAATCACGCCCGTGAGAGCCTTTCGAAACTGGACTTCCTGGTGGTCCAGGATATTTTCCTGACCGAAACGGCCCGCATGGCCGACGTGGTGCTCCCCTCGGCATGCTTTGCCGAAAAAGACGGCACATTTACGAATACGGAGCGAAAGGTGCAGCGGGTCCGCAAGGCCGTGGAGCCGCCCGGAGAGGCCCGGGAAGACTGGAAGATCCTGTGCGATCTCTCCTCCCGAATGGGGCATGACATGCCGTTTGCGGACGCCCGGGAGATCATGGAGGAGGTCGGCCGGGTGACCCCGTCCTATTGCGGGATCCACTACGATCGGCTGGAGGGCGAGGGGATCCATTGGCCGTGCACCGGCACGGATCACCCGGGGACGCCGTGCCTGCACATGGACCAGTTTACGTGCGGCCTCGGTGTATTCCACGCCATCGATTACCGACCCCCAGCGGAGGTCCCGGACAACGACTATCCCCTCTACCTCACCACCGGCCGGGTGCTCTACCAGTATCACACCGGGACTATGACCATGAAGAGCGAAGGCCTGAACGATCGGGCCCCGACGTGCTTTGTGGAGATCTCACCGGAGGACGCGAAGAAGTACGGGGTCGAGGACGGGAAGTCACTGAAGGTCAGTTCCCGAAGGGGGGAGCTGGAGGCCAGGGCCATGATATCGGACCGGGCCCGGGAAGGGACCGTGTTCATCCCCTTCCACTGGGGCGATGCCGCGGCCAACGTCCTGACCAACGCAGCCCTGGACCCCACGGCCAAGATCCCGGAGTTCAAGGTCTGCGCCGTTCGCATTGAGGCGTGAGGGATTCGGAGCATCTTTTCCTGAGCCGGGACGACCGGCCCATGGATCATGGGTGTTTAGAAGAAGGGGTAGGATGAAAATAAATGACTGCTTGAGCGGTTGGATGATGACCGCCTTTTTCTGTGCTTTTCTCCTGTTCGGCACGGGCGTCGGCGCCCAGGTGCCCGCGTCCGGCATTCCCCTGCCGGATTCCCTGAAGGGCCTGGATATTCGCGAGGGGTTTGTTCCTTCGCCGGGATTTCAGGAAGTGGCGCGAATTGACGGTCTGAACGGGACCGTGGTGGTGATTCACCGGGCCACCACGACCGCTTATTTTGGAAGACCCGGGGATGCGATCTTTGAAAACGACGCCATCGAGACCCTGGACGGGTCGCGGTGTCGAATCCGGTTTCAAAACGAGGACGTGCTGACCATGGCCGCGGGCACCCGGTTCGGCGTGGATGAGTACCGGGACGGACAGAGGGAAACACGACCGCGGTCTCGAATGAGCGTGCTCAAGGGTAAGGTCATGTTCTACGCCCTGCGCCTTTTCAGCAGGGGAACGCGTGACGTGACCGTGAGCACCCCCACGGCCGTGGCCGGGGTTCGGGGGACCAAGTTCGGCATTCACGTCTATTGGAAAAACAACAGTGCCGCCGGCCCGTCCGGAGTCCGTGTGGCCGGACTCGGGATGGACGGGACCTTGCAGATGGCGCAGGTGGGGGATCCGGGTCGGAGTTTCACCGACTGTTTTTCCGAGGACGGGGTCCTGGACGTGAACGGCCGGACCGTCACACCGGGAACCATGTACAGGGGGGAGGACGGGACGGTGGTGCCTACCCCTCCGAGCTATGCCCGGGCCTTTGAGTCCGAGACCGCGGTGCAAGGCGGCGGGTCGGGAGGGGACGAAGGCGGAGGGGAGGGCGAAGACGCCGGAGACGGTGATGGCGCGGAAGGAGCGGACGACGAGGAGGGGGACGATGAAGATTCCCTGGCCGGCAGCGGCGCCTCGGACCCCGGGGCCCTGGCGGACGTAGCCGAGACCGTGACCGACACCACGGTCCAGGAGACCAGGGAACAGACCGCGGGCGAGGGTGGGGCCGTTGAGGACATCGCAAACGGGAAGATCATAGGTCGCAGCAGCGGCATCGTCCTCTTCCTGGCTCGGGCGGACGGTTTTCCCTGGGTCGCTCCCGGCAAGGGCCCCTTCTACCAGACGGACCGGCCTGATCCTTTGGCCAGCGGGGGCGCCCGGCACACGGCCTACGAGTCCATGCGCGGTGAAGATGAGCCGGACTTCCGGCTGTTTCTCGATGAGACGGACGCCTCGGGGAGCCAGGCCCAGGTCACGGAGTTCGACTGGGGGTTCGGGGGTAACAATGCCCTGGCTGTGCCCCGTACCTTCACCTATTTTCAGGCCGGCTCCTATCAGGATGCCTCGGGAAACAGCTTTCTGGAGTGGGGCTGGTGGGAGGACACGGGTGGCGGCGCGGACCAGGGCAAAGTCGGGACGTTCGCGGGGTCGGAGTTCTATGCGGCCACGAGTAAGATCTGGCACATCGAAGGCGACCAGACCCACCCGGACTACATCACCTACCTCCATCAGCAGAATGCGGTCTACTCCTATTCCGGGGAGGCCCACGGGGTCTTCGTGGACAGCAGCGTCCCCGCAAGCACTCACCTGGCCGGAACCTTCTCCTGCACCATCGACTTCGGTTCCCGCAACGTCCCGGACTTCCACCTCGATGCCACGGGCGGCGGCCAGACCGTCCACCTGAGCGGCACGGGCGACCTGGACCCGGACGGGACGTTCGACGTGGACAACCTCTCGGGGACTCTTTCCGGGCACGCCACCCAGAACGATCCGACATTTGCCGCCGGGATGGTAGTCGGGGCCAAGGCCGAGGGCGCGGCCGGCGTCTGGCAGGCCTACGACGGCAGCGACTACTGGGCCACCGGGGAGTTCCACGGAAAACGATAGCCCCTGCCCGGGGGCACATGTCCCTTCCGGACGTCGGGTGAAGAGAGAGGACCCCCATGACCGTGAATGCATCCGTCCCCTTTGACGCCCTGCGGGAGATTCGAGACCAGGCCCTTTTGCTGAATCTGGGCAGGGCATACCTCTGCGAGGGCCCGTTTCTCATGAAATACGGAGGGGAACTGGAGCGTGCCCTCCAGTTCCTGGGCAGGGACATTGATGGCCTGAAAAAGCAGTTTCCGGGGAAGTCTGCCCAGGACGTGGACACGGATCACCTGGTTCAGGGCATGGAGGCCCTGATCCAGCGGCTCAAGACCCCGAATAAGGCACTGGAGGAGGAGTGCACCGTGGGGCGGCTGGCGCAGGACCTGGAAGACCACCTGCAGGGCCTCTCCAATGCGATAAACAAGATCCGTTCCCGAGTGGAAGGCGGCCCGGCAACGTACACCAGTACTGAGGCGGTCTCGGCTGCCGTGACCCGGGCGGGGGATATGGCCCGGAGCGGTCTGGGAATGGCGGCCCGGGTCATCCTCGGAGTCCTGATCGTGCTCGTGGCGGCCTTCGCCTACCTGTTCTTGACCATGGAGCGGAAAAGCCCACACGAGGAGGTGATCGCCCGGTGCGCTCAGCAGATCCAGGTACACCAGGAAGAACTCGCGCTCCTGGCTGTACAGATCCGTCCGCTTGAAGAGCGGATCATGGATGTCCAGCGACAGGCATCCACCCGAGCGGACAAGATCCGGGGGATGGAACTCAGGGTCCAACTCCAGGAACTGGAGCAGAAGGCACGATCATTTCAGGGAAAGATCGAAATGGAAGAGCGCCGAATGGAAGAGGCCCGTGAGGCCCTGCGGGCCCTGGAAGACAAAGATTTTCTTCAGAGACTCCTTCGACAATAAATCCAACCAGGACTCAGACCATCAACGACCGATACAAGGTCTTGTCCGTCGCCGGAACAGCGAGGATAAGACCTTCTCCGTCGCCTTCCACGTGGATCTCCGCATTTTGTCCCTCCTGGGCATCGCTGTACGCAGCCACAATCCGTGCCGCGGTTTCGATCTCGTCCTTGGAGAAGCCCCCACCGGTCATGAGAGCGGAAGGCCCGGGAATTCCGAGGCAGGTCAGGAGCTTGTCTTCGCTGTGGGTCATGGAATGGATGGCCAGGTTTTCCTTCTGGTTTCTCCCTACGATCACCTTGGTGGCCGGCCCGATTCGGAAATGACGGCCGACCTTGAGGATCTCCAGGTCCCGAACTGCAGGATCCGGATTTACCTTCAGCAGATCGCGCAGCCGGATGGAAAAGACCCGGTCCGTGAGCAGGCAGCCGCCTGCCGGGGAAGGGTATTCTCCAATCCCGAGTTCCCGGGCCAGTGCCATCTGGGGCTTCCGGGATCGTCCGGTAAACCCCTTGAGGCCCTCCCGGTCCACCCAGCCCTCCTGCTCCGGAATGGTCGGAGGCAGGCGCTTTGCGGAGAGGGGGCGCAGGACAAGGCCGGCGTAACCGCTTTCCGTTTCAACGGTGGACAGGGCCTTGCGGTTCTGGGACATGGGCCTCTGCCCCAGGACCTCGCCGGTGATGATGAAGCGGGCCCTCTCCTCATGGAGCAGGTCCCCCGCGGTTCGAATCATCAGGGTGTGGCAGTCGATGCAGGGATTCATGTTCTCCCCGTAGCCGTGCACGGGGTTCCGGACCATGGTCAGGTGGGGTTCGGTGATGTCCACGATCCGGAGAGGAAGCCCGATCCGGGCGGCGTAGAGTTCCGCATTGCGGGCCCTGAAAAACGGGGTCTCAAAAAAAAGGGCCAGGACGTCTACGCCCTGGGCCCTGATCAATTCCGAGGCCAGGAGACTGTCCAGGCCACCGGAAAACACGGATAGGGCTTTCATCGGTTCGCTTTCCGCTCTCCCTTCGTCAGAGTCCCGCTTCCGACAGCTTACGAACGGCCTCCTTCTGCTTGCGGTTGAGCTTTTTGGGAACCTGCACCACGATCTGTGCGTAGGCGTCGCCCCGGCCGCTTCCGTCCATTCGGGGCATGCCGTGCCCCTTGAGCCGCAATCTGGTGTGGGACGGGGTGGCAGGCGGGACTTTCATTCGAAGGGTCTTGTTGTCGATGGTGGGTACATCGATCTCGGTTCCGTTCACCGCCTCGGAGAACCGGATCTCCCGGGTCAGAATCAGGTCGTCCCCCTGTCGCCGGAACACCGGATGGTCCAGGACCCGGATCTGAATGAACAGATCTCCGGCGGGTCCACCGTGGGGGCTGGGCTCGCCTTTTCCTGCAAGTCGCAGCCGCTTCCCTGTGGCCACTCCTGCCGGGACCTTGACCGAGACCTGTTCCTGGCCGGTTCCGGTCCGATAGGTGATAGTCTTTTCCGTGGCCCTGGCGGCCTCTTCCAGAGTGATGGACATTTCGTACACCAGGTCCTGCCCCTTGGGCATGGGCCGGGAGCCCCCGAAGCCCGCATGGGGCCGTCCATGGGTCGGGCCCCGGCCCTTGAATGCGGACCCGCCCTGACCTCCGAAAAACTGGGTGAAGACGTTCTGACTCCGGCCTCCTCCAAAGCCGAACTCCCGAAAGATGCTTCCGAAATCAAAGTCCCGAAAGATGTCTTCCTGGGTAAAGCGGTTCTGGAAGCCCTCGGCGCCGAAGGCGTCGTATTGCTTTCGTTTTTCCGGATCGCTCAGGACGGCGTAGGCCTCACTGACCTCCTTGAACCGGGCTTCGGCGGAAGGGTCCCCGCCGTTCCGGTCGGGATGGTATTTCATGGCCAGCTTTCGGTAGGCCTTCTTGATCTCTTCCCGGGAGGAGGATCTGGAAACCCCCAGCATCTGGTAGTAGTCTTTTTGCGGCATGGTGTCCCTGAAATACGAGCGATATGAGATGAATTAACATAATCACCCGCCTGTCCAAGTCAAGGAGAACCAGCGACTCCCCGACAACTTAGGGCCGCTATGCGGCCATATCTTTGAATGAAAATCTCCTCGGGTCTGTCCAAATCGAAATCGCTATCGCTATCGAAATCGACACGCCATGGGATCTTGAACCCGGAAGGCGATGCATACGACCTACTCAAATCGGACGGGAAAGATGGAACGGCTCGCGCATGGGCTGCTCTCGATTTCGATACCGATAGCGATTTCGATACCGACACAGACAATCCCCGGGCGGAGGCACTCGATCACCGTCCTTTCTGTGAGAGGCCCTTGTCGTCAGAGGATCTTCACGGCGGATCGCAGGGTGAAGGATGGGAGGCACTCAATGGGGTGCGACCTTTTCAGCGCCGCGGGGCCCGGACGGGTCCACCCGTTCGATGTAGTAGAGGGTCCCGCCCACCGGAGCGAAGGCCAGCACCAGGATGTTCAGGCCGGGCACGAGGAGCGGCAGGCCGAAACCGAGGTGGAAGGGGAGGGTGCGAAGCAGTAAACGCCATCGCTCCCGAAAGGGCATGGCCCGCCTCGCCGGCGTGAGATCCGTATTGTCCCAGGAGAGGAATACCGCAGCCAGGCACGACGATGCGAGGACAACCAGAGGACCCAGGGGCGTGAACCAACCGACCAGCATCAGCACCAGGGAGATTCCCACAGGCGCTACAGCGCGGGGGATCTCCTGCTTGATCAGGAAAAGGAAGAGGGCGAACAAAGGCAGTTGGACGTCCTCTCGTACCCGTCCCGTGATCAGGCGCTCGGTGATGCGAGACATCATGTCCATGATGAGAACGCTGAACAGGATCTGTGAGACCAGATAGGATATCAGCACGGACAAGACCACCAGGATCAGGGAAAGCACCCAGGACAGGACGTGCCAGAGCCACGCGATCCACAGGCTTTCAGGCCGGGTCCAGAGGGCGGCCATGATCTCGTTGTGATATGCCAGGACGAGTCCGGCCGAAAGGATGGTGATTCCCAGAACCAGAAAGAATCGAAGCATCCCCCAGAAGAGGAGCCTGCCGTTTCGAAGGCCGGTCCACAGGCCTCGAAGATTGTACCGGATGCCGTCGAGCAACTGCATGGTAAGTCCGCTTTCCGCCTGACGGCCGGCGCCGTCAGCGCGAGGTGAGCCGGTAGTCGAACGCGGCTCGAATGTTCAATCTCTGGACCTGCACATGATCGGGAATCGGTGGAAAGGGCGAGGCCTCCCGGACCGCGCGACAGGCCTCCTGATCCAGAATATCCTGCCCGGAGGAGTCGATGACCCGTATGGTCCTCATGGCCCCGTCCCTTGACAGGGTGAAGACCAGGAGAAGGCGCCCTTCCAGCAGGAGTTCCCTGGCCCGCTGGGGGTAGGTCCAGTGCCGAAGGAGCCGGTCTTGAATCACCTGCGCGTAGTCGGCGTATCGGTGGTCCTTGGTGTTCAGGCTGATGGTGTCTTCCAGGGGTGGGCCGGGAGGCGAAGGTTCTTCGCGGACCCGGGCCTCTTCCCCTTCGGATTCCGCAGACTCGTCCAGTTCGTCTACCGGAGGCCGAATGAGTTCCAGGTGATAGGTCTGCATGGGCTCCGGCCCCAGGAGCGAGGGAAAGGCCTTCTGGATCCCTGCAAAGACCAGGGCATGCAGTGCCACGGACAGGATCACCGCCGTCCGCATAATCCGCCGGGTCCGAATCCCGGCGAGGCTAGTCCTCGTTTCCATGTCTGCCGGCGAATGCATTGACCCACAACTCGCTTCGTTTTTCGAACCACCATTCGGTGCTGTCCGTGTCCAGGATATCCTTTGCCATATCCCTGGCCGAGGGCGACCGGAGCCGTTGTACGGCATAGTCCAGCCACTCGGATGCGTACCGGTTGCCCAGGTCCAGTTGCTCCTTGAGTTCCAGGATGAGATCGAGTTGATCGGCGTCCTTGGCCAGAGTGGCCTCGGCGGACGACCCTGCATTGAATTCTCGAGTCAGGGAGACAATCTCGGTCCCGAAAGGGAGATCCCGGGACAGGTCCGCCACGGCCTGGTCTTCGTCGATCTGAACGTACCTCTTGTTCACATAGTTGTGGTCCCCGGTCCGGGCCTCGTGGAGATCGTGGAAGAGGCACATGAGCATGGTTCGATGGGGGTCGGCACCGCATTCGGAAAGGGCCAGGACATACCCGATGACCGCGGTGCGAAAACAGTGATCCGCCACGGACTCCCGGCCGGACCCGAGGAATTGATACCCGGTTCGCGGGGTCTTTTTCAGCATGCCGACTTCGAAAAGAAAGTTCGTAATCGCCCTCATGGCCACCTCTTCATGGGACTTCATTGCTTGATTTCTCCGCGCATGATAATTACTATTCATCTATTATGTCAAACCCAAGTACGAGAGCGATATGAATCAGACAGGACCCATGATCATACACACATACCCGGACCCAGTCCTGCGGGAAAGGGCAAAAGCGGTTGACGACATCGACGAGGATCTGCTCACCCTGATCGATCGTATGGCCGAGACCATGTACGAGGCCCCGGGCATCGGACTGGCGGCCAATCAGGTGGGTTCGCTGCAACGCGTCGTGGTATACGATCTCACGCCCAGGGATGAGGGTCGCAATCTCAAGGTCCTGATCAACCCGGAGATCGTGCTCGCGGAAGGGGAGACCCATTACGAGGAGTCCTGCCTGAGCGTCGTGGACTACTCTGCGGATGTGGTTCGAAATGCGAATGTCAAAGTCCGCGGCGTGGACCGGAAGGGTCGTCCCGTGGATGTGGAGGCCGACGGACTGCTGGCCATCTGCCTTCAGCACGAGATCGATCACCTGAACGGGGTCCTCTACATCGATCACATCAGCAATCTGAAGAGAGCACTCTACAAGAAAAAGCTGAAAAAGATGATGAAGAAGGACCCGGCGTCTTGGTGATCATGCAGAGCCTATCCACAGAACCGCTCCCGCATCGCCCGCGGATCGTCTTCATGGGGACACCGGACTTCGCCGTGCCGGCCCTTCGGTCGCTGGTGGAGTCCGGCCACCGGGTGACGGTCGTGGTGACCCAGCCGGACCGGCCTCGGGGCAGAGGCCTCAAGCCAACCCCTTCCCCGGTCAAGGAGATGGCCCAGGCCCAGGGGATTCCGGTCCTTCAGCCCGAATCGGTGAACCGGCCTGAAGTCGCGGACCGGATTCGGGAGGGGAACCCGGACCTCATGGTGGTGGTGGCCTTTGGGCAGATTCTCAAGACGGACCTCCTGTCCATGCCACCCTGGGGCGTGCTCAACATTCACGCTTCCCTGCTGCCGCGACACCGCGGAGCGGCGCCGATTCAGTGGGCCGTCCTGGAAGACGACAGGCGGACCGGCTTGACGCTCATGCAGATGGACGAGGGTCTGGATACGGGCCCCATCCTGTTTCAGGAGGAGGTGGACATCCGGGAGGGAGAGACCGCCGGAGACCTTCACGACAGGCTGGCGGAGCAAAGTGGACCGTTTCTGATCCGTTCCCTCTCCTCCATGTCTCGAGACGGAGTCTTCCCGACACCTCAGGACGAGGCCCGGGCCACCTACGCTCCCAAGATCACACGGGAGATGACGCTGATCGATTGGAACGAACCGGCCTTCAAGGTGGCGGCGCTCATTCGAGCCCTGGATCCCGTACCCGGGGCCGTCACCTTTCTCGGGGATCGACGCCTCAAGCTCTTTTCCGCGGCCGTGGACCGGACAGACTCCGGGGAGATCGCCCCCGGGATGATGCTGGAAGAGGGGGAACATGTCGTGGTGGGTACCGGAGAGGGAAGGGTCTCCGTGGCCGAGATTCAGGTCCAGGGACGCCGCCGCATGCCGGTGCGTGACTTTCTTCACGGGTTTTCCATTGCCCCCGGAAGCCGCCTGGGGATATAGACCCCATAGGGGAGGTGTGTGGCCGGCTGGGGAAGGTCTGTGGGCACAGCCAGGCCGCCCTATGGTTCCCCCGGGGCACAAGAGTCTCCACAGACCGTGAGGGGTCGGTGGACACAGGAGGACATGGCGTGAAAAGCGACGCCGGACCCGAAAAGAGGCGTTTCATCATTCTCCTGCTCCTCGTCTGCATCGTGCTGGTGGGGCTGGCGGTCCTCCTGTGGTGGGTGCCCTATGTGGGCTTCTCCTCCATCCATCCGAGCCTTCCCTTCGTGATGGCCGTTTTGTTCGGTGGCGCCGTCCTTTTTCTCCTGGGCGGGGCCTTGACTCTGGTGTTCACCATCCTTCATGGAAGGAACCTGTTCTTCAACCGCCGCATTCGAGGCGTGGTCATCCGGTTTCTGTTCCCTCTGCTCGTTGCCGTGGGCAGGGTGGTGGGGATTCCGAAATCCCAGGTGCGGCGAAGCTTTGTGGCCATCAACAACCAGCTGGTCCTGGCGGAAGCCCGCAGGGTACCCCCTGAAAAGCTGCTCATTCTGCTTCCCCATTGCCTCCAGTACCACGAGTGCCCGGTGCGGATCACCGGAGACGTGGAGAACTGCAAGGCCTGCGGCCGCTGCAAGATCAAGGACCTGGTGGCCATGGCCAGGACCTACGGCGTGTCCATGGCCGTGGCCACGGGCGGGACCCTGGCGCGGAAGATCGTGGTGGAAAAGAAGCCCGACCTCATCATCGGCGTGGCCTGCGAACGGGACCTGACCAGTGGGATACAGGACACCTACCCCATTCCTGTGTACGGAATCCTGAACCGCCGTCCGAACGGTCCCTGCTTTGATACGGATGTGGACCTGGACCGGGTGGAGGAGGGAATACGGAATTTTCTGAGACATGAAAGCGAACCGACCGAGAGACCTTGCCCTGTCTCTTCTGAGCAGGGAATCCATGAGAAGCAGGCCCTGGGTTGATCCCCTGGACGAGGCCTTTCGGCGAAACCCCCATCTCGGTCCGAGAGACCGGGCCTTCATCAGCCACCTGGTGAGCGGGGTATGGCGCTGGAGGGGCAGGCTGGACTGGATGATCGCCCGGACATCCACCCGTCCCCTGAAGGACATCTCCCCGTTGGTCCTCCATATCCTCCGTCTTGCCCTGGTCCAGATCGAGTTCATGGACAGGGTCCCCGATTCCGCCGCCGTGAATGAGGCCGTCCGGCAGGTCAAGTCGGTCGGAATGGCCCGGGCCGCCCCTTTTGTTAACGGACTGCTCAGAGGCCTCTGCCGGGACCGGTCCGGCATCGTGTTTCCGGATGCCGCAACACAGCCGGTTCAGCATCTGGCCGCCACCCTTTCCTATCCTGAATGGCTGGTGGCCCGATGGGTCCATGCGTACGGTTTCGAGGAAACCGAGGCCCTGCTTCGGGCCCAGAACCGGATTCCCGGCCTGGTGGTTCGGGCCAATCGATTGAAGACCGACCGGGACGATCTCATCAGACGATTGCATGCCGAGGGCGTGGCGGCCGAGCCCCTGGGCGACTTCCCCGAAGCGGTTCGAATCGAAAATCTTCGGGGCCGGGTGGACCGGCTTTCGGCCTTTCAGGAGGGCCTCTTCCAGGTCCAGGACGCGGCTGCCCAGGTCCCGGCCCACCTCCTCGCTCCCGAGCCCGGAGAGCGAATCCTGGACCTCTGCGCCGGGTTCGGCGGAAAGGCCACGCATCTGGCGGAGCTGTCCGAAGGGCTGGCCCGGGTCACGGCCCTTGACATTCAGACGAGACGGCTGATACATCTTCGCAGGGCCGTGACAAGACTCGGCCTTTCCGGGGTCGATGCCGTGGTTGGCGACGGTGTTCAAGGGACCATGCGTCTGTTTCGACGCCCGTTTGACGCGGTTCTGGTGGATGCGCCCTGTTCCGGTCTCGGGGTGCTGGGCCGGCATCCGGACGGGAAATGGAACCGCACCGAGGCCGACATCGTTCGGCTGGCCGCCATGCAGAAGGACCTTCTTCACGCGGCCGCCGGAGTCCTTCGACCGGGCGGGCGCCTGCTTCTGGTGACCTGCACCATGACGCCCGAGGAAAACGAGGACGGTATTCGTGCCTTTCTGGAAGAGCGAAGCGACCTGGAACGGGCCGACCTTCGGGAACAGGCCCCGGACTGGGCCCGTGGATTCATGGATGCGGAAGGCTTCTACCGGACCCTGCCGCACCTGCATGGCATGGACGGGTTTTTCGGGGCGCTTCTGGTGAAACGGGCCGTCCCTTCCAAGTGAGGCCGGCGTAATGCCTGAGCCTTGAAGCCGAAAGGAAATGTTTATGGCCAAGATCGCCCCGTCGATTCTGTCGGCGGACTTCACCCGCCTTGGCGAGGAGATTCGTCAGGTGGAAGAGGCGGGTGCAGACCTCATTCATGTGGATGTGATGGACGGGCATTTCGTTCCCAACATCACCATCGGTCCGCTGATCGTGGAGGCGGCCCGTCGCGCCACCCGCCTTCCCCTGGACGTTCACCTCATGATCACGGACCCGGACGCCTATGTGGACGCGTTCGCTCAGGCCGGTGCCGACACCATCACCGTCCATTGCGAGGCCGGGGTCCATCTCCACCGCTCCATCCAGCGGGTCCGACTGGCCGGAGCCCGGGCCGCCGTTTCCCTGAATCCGGCCACGCCCCTCTGCACCCTGGACTACGTGCTGGAAGACCTGGACATGGTCCTGTTGATGTCCGTGAACCCCGGTTTTGGAGGTCAGGCGTTTATTCCGGCGGTCATGAAAAAGATCGAGGGCCTTCGAAGGACCATCGATGACCGGGGACTGAACGTGGAAATCGAGGTGGATGGAGGGATCGGGCCGGGCAACGTGGGCGAGGTCCATGCGGCCGGCGCGGACGTGTTCGTGGCGGGGTCCGCCATTTTCCTGAGCGAGGATTACGGCCGGACCATTCAGGCCATGCGCGAGGCCATCCGGTCGTCCGGCAGGGCGTGAGCCGTCTGTCTCATCGACACCCCGGATGGTTCGAAACACTTTGACGAGCGGCCCGCCCAAGTGGTATAGAAAACATTCGGTTGCCGGAGGGATGGCCGAGCGGTTGAAGGCGGCGGTCTTGAAAACCGTTGATCGGTGAGAACCGGTCCGAGAGTTCGAATCTCTCTCCCTCCGCCACGGCCGAGCGATGGTCGGTCCGTTCTGCGGTCGGTGACGGGCGCAACAGGAGATCCTGTCAAAAATCGGACGATATTTGTCCTATGGATTCAACGGAGAGATGGCCGAGTCGGCTGAAGGCGCTCGCCTGCTAAGCGAGTGATGGGTGTAAAGCCTATCCGAGGGTTCGAATCCCTCTCTCTCCGCCATTTCAAACACTCAGGCGGCCTTCGGGTCGCCTTTTTCATGTCTTTCGCCATTCGTATTTCCTCATCCAGTCAGGGCCCGACATGCCGGTTCCCCCACCTGCGGTCCTCTCTCTTTCCGCTGGGTGGGCACTCCAGCTTGACGGCCCTACCATCTCGGCAAAGCGTGCCATATTCAACACCCCCTTTTGCAATCGATTGCATACTTGACGAACCCATAAAAACCGTTTATCGCGCAGAGGCCCGGAAAACGCCAAGAAAATCCTTTTTTAATATCAATTGGCTATTTCTGAGCTCTGTGCGGCTTGGCGCGAGAATGTGACTTTTTGCGAGGACATCATACTTCCTGACGTTGCCGGAATGATATCCAGGCCAGGCCAGGTTCGGGTTGTCAGTGGTCTCATATTCCTGCAAGAAAACGGGCCGTATGAAAGTGTATAATTAAATGGACTAAAAAATATATAGATAGCTAACTAAAAACCCTTAAAATTTCTAAAATAGAATAATATGTAATAATAATACTTCAAACGCAATGGTGAATGGATGAAGCAGATAGGATATGTTCAAATGGTCGGATTTCGAGCTTTTTCAGCTTTCCGGCGACATTATCATTGCAAGGCTTAAGATTTATTTGATTTTTTTTCAAAAAAGGCATATACTTTGCGAATCTGTGACCATTCTAATGGAGAAAAATTCCGTCTTTGGAAACCTCCTACATCAAATCTGTCCCTGAGAGGACGAATTATTTTTTATCGCCCTCAAGAAATAGAGCAATGGAAAGGTCTAAAGAACAAAATGTAATATAAAAGGTCAAAATGAAAAAAGCCGAGAATAAATTAAAGCAACAATCCCTCTCCAGGATGAACATGTCCTGGGTTTTGCTTCCATTCTTTATAACTATCTTAATCCTCTTTTTAAACAGCATTTTACCTGAAGAATCGTCGCAAAATATGGCATTTAATTCTAAGTTACTTATTTTTATAATTAACTTAATATTTGTCTTTCTATCCGCTTTTGTGATTGCGTGTCTCGCAGGATGGAGTTACCTGAAAACAGGAAGCTTGAGTCTGCTTCTGCTTGGGACTGGTGCTCTCATGATCGGGTTCACAAATGCCCTCTCTTCATTATTGGTAGGGCCGGGTAGAGTGAATAGTGCCGTAGCCGTTCATAATACGGGGGTTCTTCTCGCGGGCGCGCTCCATTTCGCAGCCACTGTATTTGCCTCAACGGAATTCCGGATCGGTGAAAAATTCAGAAGGCTTCACCTGACGGTCTTCTATGGATGTGTGATTTTCTTACCCATCCTGCTTTTCCTGTATTCAGAAAAGGTACTATCCCCTTTTTTCATCGAGGGAATAGGGTTCACTCCACTGAGGCAAATGGTTTTGGGCTCTGCAGTGCTCCTGTTTTATATCTCCGGAATCTATTTGATCGGCGTTTATTATGGCAGAGCCGAAACCGTGTTTACAGGCCTTTATGCAATAGCGCTATTGCTTTTTGCCACCGGGTTGCTCGGCGTATTTCTCAGCCGGGTCATGGGGGACCCTATCGGTTGGATAGGAAGATCTGCACAATGCCTTGGGGGTGTTTTCTTTTTCATCGCCGTGCTGCAGGCCTATAGGACGTCAAATTTAGAAAAGGGCCAGTTGGACGAATTACTTTCCAAAACGTTTATCCAGGCTCGTGACCTTTATAAGTCCCTTATCGAGACGACCTCTGATGCGGTGATTGTGATCGATGGAGAAAGGAAGGTCTTACTTCTGAATTCGGCCGCGCAAAAAATGTTCGGTTATACAATGAATGAGGCAGTGGGCAGGTCTATATACGCCTTCGGTATCAGCTCACAAGAATTCGATTCTCTTGCATCGAAGACTTCTTCATCTGAGGCAACAAAGCAGGTGGAATTCACCATAAAGGGAAGAACCGGTGATGGTTTTCATGCTGAGGCTTCGGTATCCCCGACACGAATATCGGGGCGAGACGGACATACACTCATCATTCGGGATATTACCCATCGCAAGAGAGCCGAGGAGGCATTACAGAAAAACGAGGAAAGACTTCGAGTCGCGGTTGAAGGCGCCCGACTTGGACTATGGTACCGAGACTTTATTCCTGATCATGTCACCTGGAATTCCATTTTGTACCAGATGCTTGGCCGGGATCCTGAAGGCGAGCCGATCACCGGTGACACGTTTTTCGAATATATTCATCCGGACGATCGGGATCGTGTTTTGGACCACACCGAGGAGTCTCTTCGAAAGGGTGACTCATTCTATGACGAATTCCGTGTGGTCTGTGAAAATGGAGACATACGATGGCTCGCTTCATCTGGAATGGTGTTCCGTGACACACAAGGTAAACCGATGAGAATGGCGGGCATAAATCATGACATTACCGCCCGAAAGCGGATAGAGGAGGAATTAAGGAATAGTGTTTCTATTTATCGAACGATCGCGCGGAACTACCCTGGTGGAGCGGTTTATTTGTTTGACAAGGAATTGCGATTCCTGGTGGCGGATGGTGCAGGGCTCAAAAATATCGGCTGGTCCCAAGAAGCGCTCGAAGGCAGATCTGTGGGGGATCTTGACGAAGAAACAAGGAAAATCGTTGAGCCGAGATATCGCCGGGTTCTTTCTGGTGAGACATTCAACCTGGAGACGACCTATCGGGGCCGGAGTATAAAATCGGATTTTGTCCCTGTAAGGAATGATGACGGTGAAGTGATCATGGGGCTCGTTGTGTCCAGGGATATCACGACCCAAAAGAAAATGGAGGAAGCTCTCCAGAAGTCCCATGACGAACTGGAGCTTCGGGTGAAGGAACGTACCGCTGAGCTCGAATGGAGAAACCGCGAATTGGAGCATTTTACAGCCGGGGCATCCCATGACCTTCAGGAGCCTTTGAGGAAAATAGCAATATTTGGGGAATTATTGAAAAAGGAACTCTCCGGACAATTATCCGAACCGGCTTGGGGTCATTTGGATCGGATTTCTGACGCGACGGAACGCATGCGGATGCTTATAAAATCGCTTCTTCAGTATTCCAGAGTGACAACTCAAGAGCGACCTTTCGAAAGGGCCAATTTGAAGCAGATTGCCGAGGATGTTTTAAATGAAAATCTCTATGGGCTTTTGGAAGAACGACAAGCCCAGATAGAAATTTCCGATCTCCCCGAAATAGATGCGGATCCTATTCAAATTTCTGTTCTATTACAGAACCTTATGGCCAATGCCATTCGTTATTCAAAAGATGGTGAGATTCCTATGGTAAAGGTTAAGTCCGAAGAAACAATTCATATAGAGAATGATAATCAGAGATGGATAAAAATCAAAATAGAAGATAATGGAATAGGATTTGACATGAGATATCTTGAAAAGATATTCGAACCATTTGAACGCCTCAGCGCAGCTGGAAAATTTGATGGGTCGGGAATGGGATTAACCATATGCCGGAAAATCGCCGAACGCCACGGCGGTACGATCACCGCTGAAAGCCGGTCTGGAGAAGGTTCAATTTTCATAGTCGAATTGCCTATGAGGCAAACGAATGAATAAGCATTCTTCCCAAATACATCTTTTGACAGCGGAAGATGATTCGGATGACTGTAAGGCCCCACTGACGGTGTGAGCACCGGGAGCAGCCGGAATTCCGCCTGCTCCACTGAGGTCGCTTCGATGATCCGTGGGGGCTTGCGGGTGCTGCCGTTCCAGCAGAGTTCCCAGGCTTACCGGTGTCGAAGAACCGTCCCGTTTTTCGGAAATCGTCCCGGGAAACCGGACGGTCGCCTCGAAGGTCCGGTTGGCCTCTTCCTTCCCTATAAGTATAACCATTTGAATTCCATCTGTTTTATCTAAAACCAGTCTTCCCCGTCCGACGGCATGAAACTTGAATATACTGTTTTGGTATGGATTCGACGGTCCTGCATCAGGGCCGGGCCGTCCACTACTCAACACCAGACGAAGGGAGATACGACATGAAGGTATGGAAGGGAATACTCGTGGTTGCATTGGTCTTCGGATTGGGGACAGTGCCGGCCCAGGGCGGGGAGAAGGCGCCCCAGGCGGTTTTGGATCTGGCCGAACAGACGCTCGCCAAGCTGGGGACCGACCCCGTGATCGTGAAGGCCGTCAGGACGGAAAACGGTAAGGGGAAGACCCTCGACCAGATCAAGGCCATGGACGAAAAATGGATGGGGGATGCAGGAGTCGCGGACTATATGAAGGCCATGATGGAATCCGAGTGCGGGCGGCTTCTCCGATCCATCATGGAGAGCGAGTCATACTACGCTGAGATCTTCGTCATGGACAACCAAGGTGCCAATGTCGCCATGACCGATAAGACCTCCGACTACTGGCAGGGGGACGAGGCCAAGTTTCAGAAGTCGTTCGCCAATGGCCAGGGCGCGGTATTCGTGGACGAGGTGGAGTTCGACGAGAGCACCCAGGCCTACCTGGTCCAGGTTTCCGTGCCGGTCATGGACGGCGGGAAGGCCATCGGAGCCATCACTTTCGGTATTGATGTGGATGAATTGAACTGACGAGGGACGGAATTCGGGACCGCCAAGAGACGGGCCACGTGATGGATCCCGTGTGTCCCCCATGGCGGCCCCCGGGAGGAGTGGACAGATGAAGTGGTTGAAGGACCTCAAGGTAGGGAGCAAGCTGATCATCGGGTTTTCCACCATGATCGTCATCGTCGGAGTGGTGGGATGGATGGGCTATCGCAGCGTGAGTCACCTGAACGGAAATCTGGATGAGATTTTCAGCGTCCAACTTCCGAGCATCGATCTGCTGATCGAGGCCGACCGGGACCTGCAACAACTGCTCGTGGCCGAGCGATCCATGCTCTTCGCAAATGTCGGCTCCGATCTCTTCAACGGGCTGATGGCGGACTACGAAGAGAACATGACGCAGGCCGAGGAGCGCTGGAACGGGTATAAGGCCCTGGCCTCCACGTCCGAGGAAAAGGCCCTGATCGCCGAGTACGAAAAGGCGCGGGATGCCTGGGCGGCCCTGTCGAAACAGGTGGTGGAGGGGCGCCTTCAGGACACCCGGGAGGGACGCAGGCTGGCACTGGACCTGACCCTGGGTGAGGCCAGGGATTCCTTCGAGACCATGCGGAATCACCTGGATCGGCTCACCAACATCAACCTGGCGAATGCAGAGAAGTCCCACGACAGGGCCGGGGTCACGTACCGCGAAACCCTCTTCCTTCTCCTGGGCCTGTCCGGTCTCGGTCTTCTCGCGGGTATCGTCCTCATGTGGATGATCAACAACGGCGTTACCCGACCTCTTAAATCGGTCATCAGCCGGCTCACCGTTGCTACGGACGAGGTGGCCTCGGCCTCGGGCCAGGTCTCTTCGGCCAGCCAGTCCCTGGCCGAGGGGTCTTCGGAGCAGGCCGCCTCCATCGAAGAGACATCGTCGTCTCTGGAGGAGATGTCCTCCATGACCAAGCAGAATGCGGATAACGCCCAACAGGCCCAGTCCATGATGCAGGAGGCTGGCCGAATCGTTGAAAAGGCCAATGCCAATCTTCGTGAGATGATTGCCTCCATCAGCGATATCTCGGAAAAGAGTAATGAGACCGGCAAGATCATCAAGACTATTGACGAGATCGCTTTTCAGACCAACCTGTTGGCCCTGAACGCAGCCGTGGAGGCGGCCCGAGCCGGAGAGGCGGGCGCCGGATTCGCCGTGGTGGCCGATGAGGTGCGGAATCTGGCCTTGCGCGCGGCAGAGGCCGCGAAGAACACATCGGCCCTGATCGAGGGGACCATTGCCGCGGTCCAGACGGGGAACGAGTTGACCCGGAAGACTCAAGAGGCCTTTGCCGCCAACACGGACATCGCCATGAAGATCGGAGGCATCATCGATGACATCGCCGCCGCCTCCAGGGAACAGGCCGAGGGGATCGACCAGGTGAACGTGGCCGTGGCCGACATGGACAAGGTGACCCAGCAGAATGCCGCCAATGCCGAGGAGTCGGCCAGCGCATCCGAGGAGATGAACGCCCAGGCCCGGCAGATGAAGGGCATGATCGAGGAACTGGTCCGCCTGGTCGGCGGTGCGGCGAATCACCCAAGCCATGGTCGATCCGGCTCCAACCCCGGGACGCCATCCGCGGGCAAGGGGCATATGACCCCCCATGCAGGCGCCGGGAGTCGGAGTATCACGCCATCGGCCCGAAACGCCGGTCACGAAGTGGACCCGGAAAAGGCCATCCCCTTTGACGAGGATGAATCGTTCAAGGACTTCTGATCCCGGAAGCGGAAGATCGGTTGCAGTGGCCCTGAGGTCCATGGTTCGACCGGCATCGTCGTGGTCCGAACACGGTCGCCTGCAAGGCATTTTCCTCTTCAAAACGACCCGCAGGATCGAGTATGCTGTGGTTGAATCAGCCACAGAACCGGAGTCTGCCCTACCGGAAGGGCCACTCCTTCCCGGTGAAGCCGGCTACGGCCGGATAAAATGACGAAGCTAACGGATTCCATGATCAAGAACGTTCTCATAGTGGATGACGACCCGGACATCCTGATGGCCTGCAGGGAGGGGCTTTCGCGATACGCGAGGGCCTTTTCCGTGATAACGGCCGAAGAGGGTGAAGATGCAGCGGAGCAGCTCCGTCAACACCCGGTCAGCCTGGTGGTGACCGATCTTCAGATGCCCCGAATGGACGGGTTGAGCCTGCTCGCGCACGTCATGGGGGAGTATCCCGACATCCCTGTCATTGTCATGACCGGGCACAGCACCGGTGAACTGAAAACCCTGGTGGGAAGTCGGGGAGCGGTGGGGTACATCGAAAAACCGTTCCTCATGGATGAGCTGGCCCGGAAGGTCGTTGCAGCGCTTCGGCGGGAATCCGAAGGCGGGACGCTTCACGGGTTTGCCACGGGAATGTTCATTCAACTGATTATGATGGAGGGAAAGACGTGCACGATCAGGGTATCGAACCGTGGCTCCGGAGAGAAAGGGGTCCTTTTTTTCCTGGACGGGGAACTGATGGATGCCCGGATGAATACCCTCAGCGGCGTGGATGCCGCGTATGAGGTCCTGTCCTGGGACGATGTCAGCCTTTCCATACAGAACACCTGTGCCCAGAAAGAGAAGAAGGTGACGGGTGATGTGCAGGGGATCCTTCTGGAGGCCATGCGACGGAAGGATGAGATGACCGCCGAGGAGGGCGATCCCCCCGAATCCGAGGCGAGCTGAACCACCGCAGGTCCTCTCATGAGCAAGTCGATCTCCAAAGACAGGCCTCTCCTTGTTTCCATCCTCGCGGGTGAGTTTCATTCAGAAACCGTTCTCCGTCAGGGGCCTGGCCGTCAAGGTGAGGGAGGTGCTTGACTCGAGTCATACCTGATGATCGGGTTGCCGGCGGCTGGTTCTGGATTCGGAATGAGCGCCGGAGGATGTGCGCGATATGAAAAAGAATGAAACCGACAGCGGATTCCACGCAAAACGGCGGGCTGAAGAGACGGCAACATACTCGCCGGAGTCGCTGGACCGGTTGAGTCCGGAGGAGGTGCGTTCCCTGATCCATGAACTGCACATGCACCGGACCGAGCTTGAATTGCAAAATGAAGAACGAATGAAAAGCACGGATATCACCAGGCAGAAACAGGCCGAGACCCGCTTGAAGGCGGCCCTTTACGATGCCTACGCCCGGGAGAGAGAGATCTCGGCCCTTCTGAAAGGTGCGCAGGCGGTGCTGGAACACGAGGACTATCAGACCACGGCCCGCAGGTTGTTTCACGTGTGCCGGGAGGTGATCGGAGCCACGTCCGGTTATGTGGCCCTGCTTTCAGCCGACGGCGAGGAGAACGAAGTCCTGTTCCTGGAGTCCGGCGGTTTGTCGTGCAGCGTGGATGAAGACCTGCCCATGCCCATCCGCGGATTGCGGGCGGAGGCCTACCGGCTCAACAAGGCGGTGTACCATAACGACTTCATGAACAGTCCTTGGGTTGAGTTCATGCCCGAGGGGCACGTGGTCCTCAAAAACGTCCTGTTTGCCCCCCTGGTATTGAAGAGTACGACCGTGGGACTCATCGGCATCGCGAACAAGGGGTCGGGTTTTGATGAAAACGACGCCCGAATCGCCTCGGGTTTTGGCGAACTGGCGGCCATTGCACTGCAGAACAGCAGGAACAGGGATAAAAGGCTTGAGGCCGAAAAGCAGCGTGAAAAACTGATTGATGAGTTAAAAAAGGCATTATCCAAGGTAAAACAACTGAGCGGTTTGTTGCCTATTTGTTCTATATGTAAAAAAATAAGGGATGATAAAGGATACTGGAATCAAATTGAAGCCTATATCGATCAACATTCAGAGGCTGAATTCAGTCACAGTCTATGCCCTGAATGCATCAAAAAGTATTACTCCGATATGGGCCTGGGGAATAAGCGAGATCATGAGGATTCCCTGTGAAGCATCCGGGACGCAAGACAACACCCTGCCGTTGAGCCGGTCCCATTCAACGCGCTCGTATCGTTCACCTTGAGTATGCCTCTTCGTACGTATCGCAACGAATCGCAGCCCGTGTCTCACCCTGATTTCCTTCGTGCTCTTCGTGCCCTTCGTGGTAAAATCCATTGTTGACGGCTTCGTAAAAAAATCCATTCTCGCGCCAAGCCGCAGAGAACGCAAAGAGAACCTATTCATATTAAAAGGCTTTTTTTCTTAGCGTTCTTGGCGACTCTGTGCGAAAAACAGTTTTTACGAGTTCGTCAGAGTTCAATCCACCACGAAGGACACGAAGAGCACGAAGAGTAAGGAAATGGATCATCCCTCAGGCATGGAAGAGGAAGAGGGCGAAGGAGTAAACCATGGCAAAGGATGTGTTTGACCGTCTAGCCGTCCACATGGCGGATCTGGCCATTGGGCCTCCGTACAACGAGTATCTCGTGACGATGCTTCGTGAGAGCCTGACCGAAAGGGAAGCCGAGGTCCTCTTGAGCCTCCCGACGGGTGTCGGACCCTTTGAGGTGATCCCGCCCGCGAAGGTCGCATCCCGATGCGGCCTTTCCGAGAGCGAGGTGGATGCCCTCATGTCGGATCTGGCCGTTCGAGGCCTGGTATACCGGAGGAAGAGGGATGGAGACGGATGGGGCTACTGCCTTCACCAGTTCGGCTACGGCATGCCGCAGGCCATCTTCTGGCCCAACGAGGACACGCCCTACGCACGGCGCATGGCCGACCTCTGTATTCGTCACTCCCGAAAAGACGCCCTGGTGGAAGGGTTCGGGGGGACCGGAACCAAGGTGTACCGATGGATTCCTGCCCGGCGCACCATCGATGTGGCGAAGCAGGCGGTGCTGCCTTACGCCGACATCGAGCACGTGATTCGCAAGGCGGAGCGCATTGCCGTGGTGAACTGCAACTGCCGCGTCATGTCCCGCCTCAAGGGGCGGAGTCCCTGCGAGTACCCCCTGGAGGTCTGCATGAAGTACGACGAACTGGCCGAGTACGTCGTGGACGCCGGGATCGGACGGGAACTCTCCCTGGATGAGGCCCTGGCCCTCAACCAAAAGGCCGAAGAGGCGGGCTGCGTCCACTTCGCCGACAACGTGATGGACGGGGAGATCAAACACGCCTGCAACTGCTGCCCCTGTTGCTGCTGGTCCCTCGGGAACTACAAGCGCCGCCGGATCCCCCGGGACCTCCTCATGGCCTGCCAGTTCATTCGAAGAACGGATCCGGATGTGTGCGACGGATGCGCTCTCTGCGCGGATGCCTGCCCCATTGACGCCGTTTCCATAGTGGACGGCAAGGCCGTAGTGGACGACGACTGGTGCATCGGGTGCGGGGTCTGTACGGCCGCCTGTCCCAATGACGCTATTGCCATGGTGCGCAGGAAGGGAATCGACGACCCCCTGCCGGGGTTCACGGAACTGAGTCGGGATCGCCTGGACCAACGGGGAGGAAAGACAGTGAATGCCTTGTAGGCCGATGGGTTAGAGCATGGGAGCGATGCCATGAGCCGCAAAACCGATTCCCCGACTCCCCACCCGGACAGCGTGGTTCCGACCCTGTGCCATGGATGCTCGTACGGCGGATACAACTGCGGCATACTGGCCCACGTGCAAAAAGGCGTCATGACCCGGGTCGAGGGAAATCCCGATCATCCGCTCAACCGAGGCAGGCTGTGCGCCAAAGGGTTTGCCGCAACCCAGTGGGTGTACAACCCCCGACGCCTGACCCACCCCATGAGACGCCGGGGTGAAAAGGGAAGCGGGCGGTTCGAGAAGATCTCCTGGGACGAGGCCCTGGAAATCCTCGCTGAACACATCACGGAGACGCGCGACCGGTTCGGCCCGGAGCACATTCTCCTCTCCAAGGGCCAGGCCTCGAGCTGGTTCGGCCTGCATCACCTGCTCATGTTGCGGTTTCTGCATGCCCTCGGTTCACCCAATTTCACCCCATGGAGTCCGTATATCTGTTACGGGCCTCAGCTCTTCTACCACAGGCTGACCGTCGGCGGGCCCACCTACGCCCGCCCGGACTACGACAACGCCGATCTCATCATCGAGTGGTTCACCGGCGGCGGGCAGGGCGGACCGGCCCGGGGCGGGGTGGAGACCCTGGACACGAACCTTCGAACCGTTCCCACAAAGATCCTGGACCGTCTCGAGAGGGGCGCCCGTCTGGTGGTGATCAATCCCCAGCTCATTCCACTGGCCGCCAACGGCCGGGCCCATCAATGGATTCCGATCCGGCCCGGAACCGATGCGGCCCTGGCCCTGGCCATGATTCACGTGATCATCGAACAGGGCCTCTACGATCGGGACTTCGTGTCGGACTGGTGCGCGGGACTGGATGACCTCACGGCGCATGTGCGGCCCTACACCCCCCAATGGGCGGAAACGGTCACCGGCATTCCGGCCGGAGACATCACGGCCCTTGCAAAAGAGTACGCCACCACCCCGCGGGCGGCCATCCGGATATCCGAGGCCCCCCAGAAGCGCGACCTGCAGGCATTCGGCACCGCCGTCCCCATCCTCATCGCCCTCACCGGTCACCTGGACCGTCCCGGCGGGAATATCTGGTTTCGTCCCGCCGCGCGACTCGGCATCGACGTCCTCCCGAAGAGGGTGTCGGAACATGCTCGAGGGCGGGTCCTCGGCGGGGACACCTTCTACCTCCGCTCCCAGGGAAGGGCCTTTGCCCATTTTCCCGATGTACTGAACGCCCTGATCAACGGCCGGCCCTACAGGCCCCGGGTCATGCTGATCTACGGGTCCAACCCGGTGGTGACGGCGCGGCCTGCGGATCGCGTGGCCGAGGCCCTGGGCCGCCTCGAGTTCCTGGCCCAGTTCGACGTGACCCTGAACCCCACCAGCCGGTTCGCGGACCTGGTGCTCCCTGCGGCCACCCGGTACGAGTGCGCGGATCTGCCATGCCTCTGGGGAGACCACCTGGCCCTCAGCCGCCGTGTGGTCGAGCCCGTGGGGGAGAGCCGTGACGAACTGGAGGCGACCCTGGACCTGGCCTGCCGCCTGGGCATGGGGCCGGACTTCTGGGAGGGCGATCGGGAGGCCATGGTGCGCGACTTCATGGGACCGAGCGGTGTGGATCTGGATGACCTGCGGGAGAGCGGGGCCGCCGGTCTGACATTGGAGCCCCGTCCCGGGGGGGACCGGCGTGAACGCTGGGCCGAGTTTTTCACGCACTTGCCTGAGGGCAAGGTGCAGCTTTTTAGCGAGCGGCTGGCCGGGGAGGGATTCCGGGCCCTGCCCACGTATGGGGGAGAGCCCGAGGACACGGTCAACACGCCCGAGCTCACGAAGGCCTATCCGCTCCTGTTCACGGATGAACACTCCGATTTCTTCAGCCACCACGGGTGGATGCGCGATCTCCCCTGGCTTCGGGAGCAGCGGCCGGACCCGTACATCAAGATTCACCCGGAAACGGGCGCGGCCCATGGGCTGTGTTCCGGAGACTGGGTGGAGGTGGCGTCTCCCCGCGCCAGGATGGTCGCCCGGGTGGAGCTGTTCGAGGGCATGAGAAGGGACACGGTCATGGGACAGCACGGCTGGTGGCAGGGGTGCCCGCAGCTCGGGTTTTCGGACATGGCCTGGTGGGACGGAGGGGTGAATCCCAACGTGCTCTACGACGGGGAAGATCGGGATCCCGTCACCGGGAACTCCACCAAGAACACCCTGGTGCGGCTCAAAAAGATTTCACCCCCGGCGGAAGCCCGGGTGTCCCTCGTGGAAGGTTCCGCAGTCTGAAAACGAGCGTTGTGTGAGGAGGATGAAGGCGTGCGATTGGGTCTGCTGGTGGATGTCTCACGCTGCATCGGGTGTTTTGCCTGCGTCGTGGGGTGCAAGAGCTGGCATGGGCTCCCCGCAGGTGCTCCGGGGCGGATTCGGGTCCTGGACCTGACGTTCGGAACCTACCCCCATGTGGACCGTTGGATCCTGCCGGTTCCCTGCATGCAGTGCGAGCACCCCCCTTGCGTGGCCGTGTGCCGGTTTTCCGCCTGTGTGCGGGGGGACGATGGGATCGTCCGTGTGAATGCCGACCGGTGCGTGGGGTGCGGGTTGTGCGTTGTGGCCTGTCCGTACGGAGCGCGCTCTATGCGGCCCGACACCGGCAGGGCGGACGGCTGCGATCTGTGCCGGGACCGTGTGTCCGAGGGAAGGGCCCCCTTGTGTGTGGAGGCCTGCCCGGGAGAGGCCTTGATCTTCGGCGACCTGGGCGACCCGGAGAGCCTGATCCGACGGGAGATCGAGAGGACCGGGGCCGAATCCCTCCTGAAGGGATACCGGACCCGGCCCAGGGTGTTTTACGGGGGGTTGGAGCGGTTGAAGGAAGGACATCCCGAGGCCGTCCCACGCCTGGAGAAGGCCCTTTCGGGGTGTCCGGGCCCAGAGACGCCCCGCCGGGCTGAGGAGGAAGACCATGAGCACGATGGCTGACATGTTTCTGTCGGTTGTGCTCCAGCATCGCGACCGGGTGGCGGTGGTGGATGCCGGAAAGACCTTGACCTACGGTGCATTCGCGGAGCGTGTGCAGCGAGCCGCCGGAGTGCTCCGGGAACTCGGACTCAGCCCGGGCGATCGTTTCGGCGTGATCGCCCCCAACACCGTGGAGAATGCGGAACTCTTCTTCGGGGGCTACTGGTCGGGGACCGTGCCGGTCCCCGTCAATGTCCGGCTGGCGCCTCCGGAGATTCGTGATGTGCTCCAGGACGCCGGTGTGGATCACCTGTTTCTCGATTCGGCCTTCCGCTCCCTTCTGGATGCAGAGGACCTGGAACCCTGGCGTGAGGCTGCGGTTCTCACCCGGTCCCCGAACGATGTCGGGTCCTACGAAGCGCGATTCGACCGCGCCGAACCTCTGCCCCTGCATGCAGGCCGGCCGGACGACGAGGCCATCCTGCTCTACACCGGCGGCACTACAGGCCGAAGTAAGGGCGTACCCCTGACCCATCGCAACATCCTTTCCGACGCCCTCCAGTGCGCGCCGGTCTTCGGGCCGCGAAGGGACGACGTGTATCTCCATGCCGCGCCCATGTTTCACTCGGCGGATCTGCTGGGCACGATCTGGTATTTGTTCGGAGGCGCCCACGTCTACATGCCCGTGTTTACTCCGGTGAGCCTTCTCGAAACCATTGCGCAGCTCGGGATTACCTTCACCATGCTGCCGCCCACCATGATCATCATGGCGCTCCAGGTCCCGAACATCTCTGAATACGACCTTTCGAGCCTTCGCGGTCTGATCTACGGGGCCTCCCCCATGGCGGTGGAATGGATCCGGCGCACCACCATGGCCCTTCCCGGCGTGGAGCTGCACCAGGGATATGGTCTGACAGAGACGTCCCCCCTGCTGTCCATCCTGACCTGGGAGGCCCATCGAGAGGCCCTGAAGGCAGGAAGGCACGAACGACTCACGTCATGCGGTCGCGCTATTCCGGGAGTCGAACTCCGTGTCGTGGACGAGGAGGGCGGCGAGGTCTCCGTGGGCCAGGTGGGAGAGGTGGCGGCACGCGGCGCGAACATCACCCGCGGATACCTGAACCGGGAGGAGGAAAACCGCCGGACCATTCGAAACGGCTGGTTTCACACCGGGGACCTGGGCCGGAAAGACGAGGAAGGATTTGTCTACCTGGTGGACAGGAAAAAGGACATGGTCGTGTCCGGCGGCGAGAACATCTACACCTCCGAAGTGGAGGCCGTTCTGTATCAGCACGACGGCATTCACGAGGCGGCCGTGATCGGCGTGCCGGATGAGACATTCGGCGAGGCCCTTCTGGCGGTGATTGTCCCCGCACCCGGTGTTTCCCTCACCCCGGAAGAGGTCATTGCCCATTGTCGCGGGAGGATTGGAGGATACAAGATTCCCCGGCGCATCCGCTTCCAGGAATCCCTGCCCAAGAGTGCGCTGGGTAAGGTTTTGAAGACCGAACTCAGAAAGATGGTCGCATAGAAAGGGATTCATTGGCCGGGCGCGCAGCCCGGAAGATTCTGGAAAGGGGGTGAGGCCGTTGAGCATGATCCATACCTGGCCCACCGGATTCGCAAGGCTCAATCCCTCAGGCAGACCTGCCGCCTCAAGGGCGGGTCTGCCTTCAAGGTCCTCGTGGACGCCATGTCCTGTTACTTCAAGCAGCAACAGCCTGACCTCTCGTGGATCGGGGCCAAGTAAGCGGCCTACCCCCTGAATAGTTTCGAAAAATCAGCCTCATTTGGGCTTGACATATAAAAGGGGCTCATATAAAAATGAATCCAAATGCCTACAGGTAGGGGAAAGCGTTTTCCTGTTTTATCCAGGGCATATCTTTTCGTTGTATGATCTTTTAGCCAGTTGATTTGTTTTTTAAGTGGTATTATCTAGGGATATGTCCCTTTTATTGAGATGTTTTGCCCCGCCTCCAAGCGGATGTGGTCCCGTTCGTCACGGTAACATTGTGATGGCCCTGTTTTGGGCCGAACGCTTGGTCATGCCCGGCTCAACATGAGGCTCCGCTCCTACCGCTGGTCATCCCAACCGTCGTCCGTTTAACAGTCTGTCCGGCCGTCGTCCGCCGGACCGAGGTAAACATGATGATGGAAAAACTGACTCACCCCGTATTGACCAATGTGCTGGAAGTCATCAGCGCAGCGAATGAATCTCTGGATGGTAAGCTGGTCAGGCAGAAAGCACTGAGTGCCTTTTTTCACTCTATCTCTGCGGAAGGGGGTATTTTTTTTCTCCCGGACGGACGTGGACAACTCACCTCCATTATTCTCGAACAACTGGAAAAAGCCTACTGTAGATACTACAAAACCTACTATCACAAATTCGATCCTCTGCATCTGACCCATGGCCTGGACACAAAAAGGAGTCTGCCTTATCTGGAAAAGGTCATTAGCTATGATTCATTCCAGCCCACCGAGTATTATAACGACTTTCTTAAACCTCAAAAAATCCACCATAAACTCATTGTCAATCTGGTCGCTGAGAAAAAGCTCTACGGTAGAATTGTATTGACCCGACCTCGGAAATCCCGTCGGTTTGCCGAAAAGGAAATCCGAACAGCAAGGGCCATTTCTCCGTACCTGGCACACGCGTTGGCTCATAACGACCTTCGAAAAAGAATAACTCTCAATGGAAGCATACTGGCTTATATCGAAGAACAATCATCGACAGGGGTCATCCTGTTGGATGAAGGCCTTCAAATCGTCTACAAAAACCCAAGGGCGGAGGAAATTTGCGGCAAGTTGAAAAGTTCGGGATCTGCTCATAACCACAAGGATGCCGTTTTTTCCCAATTATTAAAGGACTGTCGGGAAATCAAAGCCAACCTAAAGAATTGGCCCACCGGAGGGATGACGATCCCGCGACATAGTGTTGTCAACGGGCCGAATCACAGTCGTTTTTCGCTCGTGTCAAAAATCCTTGACCAGGAATCGGATGGCGAAGACTCCCAGATGTTCATGGTCTCCGTCGAAGAGAAGTCGCCTTCGAACATCAATCCGAAATATCTCATGGACACGTTCCATCTGAGTCGAAGAGAAATCGATGTGGTGGATCTCCTTTTCTTGGGATTGAAGAATGCACAAATAGCCGACAAGTTGTTTGTCAGCGAGATCACCATTAAAAAACACCTTCAGAGCATTTATGAAAAAGTCGGAGTCAACAATAGAACCACCTTGATCAACAGGATATTGACCAGCTAGTCTTATCCTGTCCTACCCATATCGTCGATATACTGCACTTCCCCTGCTGCCCAAGATTCCGCCCACGTCTTCCAGCCTGGAAAAGTATACTTTCGTATAATAGACAGATGTTATGTGACTTGCTAGCGTCTCGTCACACGAGAAGAGATCCCGTTGTGGATTGGGCAACTCATCGTCTCTCAGGTGTCATCGGCTATGCCGAGAACCTTAGGGGATGCACTCCATTATCATGACGTTGCCTTGATTCGAACTCCTGCCATTTTTGTCGAGTATTATTGAGGGCTTGTGTAAACCAATCAAATAGCGATAGGAGGGCATGATGGAAATCAAAGCAGCGGTTACCTTTGAGAAATCAGCTGCATTCCAGATTGAATCATTGCAGCTCAGCGATCCCCGCGACGACGAGATCCTGGTCCGCCTGGTCGGCTCCGGCATCTGCCACACGGATCTAGCCGGGAGGGACCAGCATCTGCCGATCCCGCTGCCCAGCGTCTTTGGGCATGAGGGGGCCGGTGTGGTGGAAAAGGTGGGAGCGCGGGTGAGCAAGGTCGCGCCCGGGGATCATGTGACCTTGAGCTGGATGTCCTGCGGGGCATGCCCGTCTTGCAAGGCGGGCAAGGACCCTTATTGCGAGAATTTCTTGCGGCTCAACTTCAGCGGTGCCCGGCCGGACGGGACTACGACCATGAGAAAAGGGGATCAGGTTGTCCATGGCAACTTTTTTGGACAATCGGCGTTTGCGGATTATGTCCTGGCCGTGGAACGAAATGTGGTGAAAGTCCCCAAGGACATCCCTCTTGAGATCCTGGGCCCCATGGGCTGCGGTGTCATGACCGGGGCGGGCGCGGTCATCAATTCCCTCAAGGCCAGTGCCGGCACATCCATCGCCGTATTCGGGACAGGGACCGTGGGCATGAGCGCCATCATGGGTGCGGTGGTCTGCGGCTGCACCACCATCATTGCGGTGGATATCCATCCCGACCGACTCACTTTGGCCAGGGAGTTGGGGGCCACCCACACGGTCAATGCCCGTGAAGGCGACCCGGTGGAAGCGGTGAAGGAGATCACGGGCGGAGGACCCGATTTCAGTCTGGAGTGCGTGGGAAATCCCGCTGTATTCCGGCAGGCCGTGGACGTCCTCCCCCTGCTGGGGGTCTGCGGTCTGGTGGGGGTCGTGGCCCCGGGCACCGAGGTCAACCTCAACATGGACCTGATCATGAACGGCCGCGCCGTACGCGGGATTATCGAGGGGGATGCCATCCCCGACCTCTTTATCCCGAAACTGATCGAACTCTATCGCCAGGGCCGTTTCCCCTTTGACCGGATGATCACCTTTTATCCCTTTGACGAGATTAACAAGGCGGTCGAGGACATGGAAAAGGGGCTCGTGATCAAGCCGGTTCTGAAGCTGTAGGTTGGCCCGGGGCTCCCCGAAAAACGGCTCTCTTCTTTTTACGGGTTATCCAGCCAGCCCTTTCGAGGGCCGAAGAACCGGGCGGCCAAACCATACAACTATCCAACACGTGAAGGGGGGTCTCATGAAAACCTATCAGATGTTTATCGGCGGCCAATGGGTGGATGCCCTGTCCGGGGCGACATTCGACGACCTGAACCCCTACAGCGGGGAGCTTTACGCAAAAATAGCCAAAGGAGATGCACAGGATGCGGATCGTGCCATGGCTGCGGCCTTTGGAGCCCGAAAGGAGTGGGCCGGCACACCTGCCATAGCCCGGGCCCAGATCCTCAACAAGGCCGCACAGATTCTGGAGACGAGCAGGCAGGAATTTGCCGATGTACTGATCCATGAAGGGGGCGGCACCGTAGGGAAAGTGATGTTTGAGATATCCCAGACCGTGGATCTCATTGAGACGGCTGCAGCGGACGGCAAGCGCATCCTCGGGGAGACCTTCAATAACGATCCCACAAAGCTGTCCATGACCATTCGCCGGCCGAGGGGGACGGTGGTGGCCATATCACCCTGGAATTTTCCTCTCGTCCTCTCGATGTACAAAGTGGCATATGGCTTGGCCACGGGCAATACGGTGGTTCTGAAGCCGGCCAGTGAATCGCCGGTGATCGGGCTGAAGATCGGCGAGCTCTTTGAGCGGGCAGGCCTTCCGGCCGGGGTGCTGAATGTGGTGACCGGTCCGGGAAGCATTCTCGGCGATGCCCTGATTGATGATGACCGCTGTTCCTTTGTCGCCATTACCGGCGAGACAGTGACCGGACGGCACGTGGCGCAACGGGCCGCGGCCAAACTGAGGCCTTACACCCTGGAGCTCGGCGGGAAAAATCCCATCATCGTCCTTGCCGATGCGGACATTGAATACGCCGTGAAATCCACCGCCTTCAGCGCATATCTGCACCAGGGCGAGATATGCATGTCCGCGGACAGGATCATCGTGGAGGAACCGATTGTGGAGGCATTTTCAGAGGCACTCACCGGCCTGGTTTCCCACCTCCCTGTGGGCGATCCCAGCCTTCCCACCACGTTCATTGGGCCGGTGATCAGCGACAATCAGGTCAAAAAGATCGACGGCCACATCAAAGACGCCGTTGCCAAAGGGGCAAGGCTCCTGGCGGGCGGCACCTACGAAGGAAGGCTGTATCAGCCCACATTACTCGCCAATATCACCCCTGACATGAAGATCTATCACGAGGAGACCTTTGGCCCTGTGGCCTCGATCATTCCGGTCAAGGACGAAAAGGAGGCGCTCGCCGTCGCCAATGATACCACGTACGGTCTGTCGGCCGGCGTGATCACCAGGGACTTGGAAAAGGCCCTTTTTCTCGGTGAGGGCCTCGAGGCAGGCATGGTCCATGTGAATGACGGATGCATCGACGCCGATGCATGCTGTCCGTTCGGCGGGTGCAAAGGAAGCGGGATCGGACGAGAAGGCGGGCGGTACTCGGTGGATGAACTCACTGAGGTGAAGTGGCTCACGATCCAGAAGACCAAACGGCTCCTGCCGTTCTGAAGGCGGCGCGCCTGATACCCCGGGCGGATCGAATCCACCCGGAGGCAAGGGTCTTGACCCGATGACTTCTGCCATCCCGAGGCCGATTACAGGATATCACCTCAGTCGCCCCCAGTAGACGATGGTCATACACAAGGTCTCTGAGAGCTTTGGAAAGGGGGTTGGAAATGAAGAACAAGGCGTTTATTCGGATCTCCGTAATCGCAGTCGCATGGTTTTTTCTGGCGGGCATCTCCGGGGCCGCGGCCAAGGACAAGATCGTCATCGGTCAGGCGGTTTCCCTTTCAGGTCCGCTGGCCACCAGCAACGCGGTGGTCAGTTCGCCTTATTATGATCTCTGGGTCAAGGATGTGAATGCAGAAGGAGGGATTTACATAAGCGAGTATGGCAAAAAGCTGCCGGTGGAACTCTTGATATATGATGACAAGTCAGACATCGGCACCATGACACGGCTCCTTGAGAAACTCATCCTGGAGGATAAGGTCGACTTTATCCTCCCCCCGTGGGGAACGGCCAATCTCTTCGCGGCGGCCCCCATCGCCAATAAGTATGGATACATACTCATCGGAGGCGCCGGCGGCGCAGAGAAACTGAAGGATCTGAGACTCCCCTATTTTTTCCAGAGCCTGAATTTCTCGGAAACCCAGATCCCTGTTCTGGCGGATATCCTTCTGGAACTGGGCGTGAAGCGGGCGGCGGTGATATCCCATGAAGACCTGCACGGGGTGGAGTACAGCGCCAAGGCCATTCCCGAATTCAAAAAAAAGGGAATCGAGGTGGCCATGAAAAAGAGCTACCCGATGGGGGCCAAGGACCTTTCGCCCCTGCTGAAGCAGGCCAAGTCACTTGGTGTGGATGCCTTTGTGGGTTTCAGCTACCCGGAGGAGTGCATGCTCATTACCGGCCAGTCCATCGAGCTTGGCATCGATTTCGACGTCTTCGTGCTGAGTGTCGGCCCGGCCTTTACCTTTTTCAGGAATGCCTTTGGTGCGCCAGTAGTTGAAGGGGTCATCGGGGGCGGCGCGTGGAACGCAAAGAGCTCTGCCGGGGCCAAGGCCTTTGCTGATCATTTCAAGGAGGTTACAGGAGAAGAGATGGGCAACTACTGGGGCTCCATATATTTCTACTCTGCTATGCAGCATTTCCGGCAGGCAGTGGAGAAGGCGGGGACCCTCGACCAGAAGAAGATCAGGGAGATTATGGCCAAGGAGAAATTCGATACCGCGCTGGGCCCTTTCTGGTACGATGAGAGGCAGATCTCGGCAAACCATCCGGGTGAGTGGGGGCAGTGGCAGAAGGAGGTATTCGAGGTGATTGATCCTGGGGCGAAGCGTACGGCGCCCCCTGTGATAAAGCCTCCATGGCCGAAGGGGGCACTCCCTTCAGAGTGATGACAGCTTGATCCAAGAAGCTGCGTAGGCATGTGTCGCATGAACCTTTTTGACAGTATGGAGGTTTACAATGCCACAAAAAGAGGGTGAAACCAACTATAAGTATGAGGACTATGCCGCGGATATGGCCTACCATCGAATCAAGGCAACGTCGGATCTGGTGAAGATGAAGATGCAACTGACCCTTGATTCAGGTACGGGTTTTGAGCTTGAATTCAGCAAAACCAATGAGGTGAATTGGCGGAGCGGCGCTGAGAGCGGAACGGATTGGTATGAGGCGATCGAGGTCGCGCCGAATACCTACTATATTGATATGCTGTTCACTCATACGCCGAGAGAATGCCGTACGTTTTTTGTGAACACCAAGACACGTCAGGTGCTCTCGGTCCACACCATCATGCGCGAGGGTGATGTGGGTAAGGAGCCCCGTGCTGTGCAGGATTTCACGCCGGGCGTACTCGGAGATCCGGCCATCCCCCCGACGGGTATGAAACCGGCGCCGACGCGTGATCTGATCGGGCTGAGGGCCCTGTACACCTACAACCCGAATCAGTGTTTCGAGCACATCTATCTCAACGGACTGCGTTATGCGTGGCATTGCATCGTCGGCCCGCTGAGGGGAGAGTCGGATGTTGAACTTCACACCACCTACAAATTCGACGTCAACCAGTACATCTTCAGTTGGCGCGAGTTTGGTCTGCCCGTCTCCACGGTATTCTTCCACAACTGGGATCAGATGAGAGAGACCGGCAAGTTCTTCGCCCTCGGTGAGGATGGCAAGATCGCGAATACCCCTGCGGGCGCCTTGATCCGGAAGCTCTCCGTGACCTTCTATCCCGAAGAAAAGCCGCCCCTCTAGGCATCGAAAAGCCATCCGAAAAGGGCCCGCATCGGTAGCTGATCCGGGATGACAAGGAATGGACATGGATCTCCGAAAATCAGGAAAAAGAGCAAGGAGGCAACGGGATGAATCTCCAGGGTAAAACAGCCCTGATTACAGGGGGAGGTACAGGGATCGGTGCTGCAATCGCAAAACGGTTCATTGCGGATGGGGCGAAGGTATGCATCACCGGACGGCGGCAGGAAACGCTGGACCAGGTTGCTCGATCATTGCCAACAGAGATGGTGGCGACATGTTCAGGGGATGTCTCGAAGGTCGAGGATGTCGAACGAATGGTTGAAACGGCTCTGAAGTTTGAAGGCAAGCTGGATATTCTGGTGAATAACGCGGGCATCGATCCGGGTGGGACAGTGACCGATTTGGATCCGGAGATCTGGCGGAAGGTCATTGACATCAATCTGACCGGTTCTTTCCTGACCATGAAGGCATCCATACCCCATATGATCAAAGGCGGCGGGGGATCAGTCATCAATATTTCTTCGTTGGGCGGACTGCGCTGCCTGCCCGGCATGGCGGCCTACTGCACTGCAAAAGCCGCTCTCAATATGCTCACGAAGCAGGCCGCCTTGGATTATGGTCGATTCAAGGTCCGCTGTAATGCCGTCTGTCCGGGGGCGACTCGAACGGAGATGCTGGAGGAGGCACTCAGTCCATTGACAGGGGTACTCAAGACAGATGTGGATGGCGTCTTTGCCTGTATATCATCCAACGTTCCTCTTCACCGGGTCGCGACTCCCGATGAAATATCAGGCATCTGCAGTTACTTGGCCAGTGATGATTCTACTTTCATGACAGGATCCGTTCTTCTGATCGACGGTGGCGCGGCGATTGTGGACGTATCCGGAGCCGCTCTCAGTAGTGCGGGCGTCAATTGGGGGGTCTAGCTGACCCATTCCGGTCACTGCCTCCAAGACGTTTCTGGCGGACGCCCGCCGGCCGGACTGTGACGCTGGAAGTCGCTGACTTGTCTTGCCGTCAGGAAAGGAGGCAAGGCACACAAGAAGGAAGACAAGTCAGAAAGAGCGTTTCCCCAAGCCGTTGGTCCATGATGTGTGGTCGTATGGCAGTCGCAGATGGATTCGTCTCGGAAGGTTAAGAAGGAGGGTAAAATGAAAAGAAAAAGTCAGGTATGGCCCGGGTTTTTGGTATTGGGGATCCTGGTGGTTTTCCTCACCGGTACTGCGGGTGCCGCGGACAAGGCATCGAAGGACAAGATCGTCATAGGACAGGCGATCTCCCTGTCAGGCCCATTGGCGGGAGGTGTTGCCATATCCGGTGGCAAGATCTATGAACTTTGGGTGGATGAAGTAAACAAAAATGGCGGTATATACGTAAAAGATTTAGGCAAAAAATTGCCAGTTGAGTTGAAGCGGTACGATGATAAGAGCGATATCGGCACCATGACGAATCTCTTGGAGAAACTCATTCTTGAAGACAAGGTGGATTTCGTCTTCCCCCCCTGGGGAACGGCCTGGCTCTTTGCGGCGGCTCCCATCGCCAACAAATACGGCTACATATTGATCGGAGGGCCGGGTGGTGCATTGAAACTCAAGGAACTGAGCCTCCCGTACTTCTTCCAGGTCCTGAATTTCTCCGACACCCAGGCCCCGGCCCTTGCCGATATTTGCAAGGAGGTGGGCGTGAAATCGGTGGCCGTTGTGTATCGTGCGGATCTTCACGGCATCGAGTACGGGAATGCCATGGTCCCCTTTTTCGAGAAGAAGGGTATCGAGGTCAAGTTGAACAAGAACTATCCCCCGGGGATCAAGGACATGTCTTCGCTGTTGAAAGAGGCCAAGTCCCTCAATGTGGACGCCTTTGTGGCCGCCTGCTATCCGGATGGGGGCATGCTTCTCACGGGCCAATCCATAGAACTCGGGATCAACTTCAATGCCTTTTTCTTGACCGTACTCCCCTTTTCACCCTCTCTCTACAAAGGGACCTTCGGGGAGCAGGGCGTCGAGGGCGTGATGGGCGGCGGGGCCTGGAACGCCAAGACCTCTCCAGGAGCGAAGGAATTCGTGGATAAGTTCGTGGCCAAGTTCGGGGAAGAGCCGGACTACTGGGGCGGGCTGTATTACTGGTCATCGCTGCAGCATTTCCAGCAGGCCATCGAAAAGGCCGGGACCCTGGATCAGAAAAAGATCCGGGACATCATGGCCGAAGAGAGGTTTGACACGGCCCTGGGGCCGTACTGGTATGATAAGGACCGATATTTTGTCAATCATCCTGGAGAGATCGGCCAGTGGCAGAAAGGGGTGTTCGAGGTGATCGATCCCGGCCCCAAACGCACGGCCCCGCCCGAATATCCCAAACCCCCGTGGCCCAAAAAATAAGTGGGCTGTGAGGAACAGGCTGAATCCCTTCCCAGGAGGGGGCCATCCCTCTCGGGGGAGGGATTTGCGGAAGGAATGGTCTTGACGAACCCGTAAAAACCATTTTTCGCGTAGAGGCGCCAAGAACGCCAAGAAAGAACCTGTTAATTTCAATAGATTGTTTTTGCGCTCTTTGCGGCTTGTCGCGAGGATGTGACTTTTTGCGAGGACATCAGTCTTCGTTATCCTGTGAGGGGCGTTGAGCTTCCCCCTTCACAGGGGGAACGGCAGTTTCACAAGAAAGCACCCCTTTGCGGGGCCGACACCCCGTTGTCATGGACAGTTGAATGGTCGTCACCATCCTGGACATCATTATCTCGGGCCTGTTGCTGGGCGGTATCTATGCCATGACCGCAGTGGGGCTCAGTCTCCAGTACGGAGTGGCCCGGGTGCTCAATATCGCCCATGGCGAGTTCATCATGCTGGGGGCCTTCATCACCTTTACGCTCTATACCCGGCTGGGGATCGATCCCCTCATCTCCTTTGCCATCTGTGGTCCCGCGGTCTTTGCGGTCGGTTTTATCCTTTACCGGACGCTCTTCACCCGCCTGAGGGATACCTCTCCCACGGTCGAGGCCTTTGAAGGGAACTCCATGCTGGCCTCTTTCGGCCTCCTCTTCATTATTCAAAACGTCGCCATCCTCGTCTGGGGGGCCAACATCCAGGGGTACACCTACATGGCGTTCTCCGTGGATTTCTGGGGGGCCCGGTTTGCCGCCAACAGGCTCGTCACCCTCGGATTTGCCATCGTCATCTGTCTCGTGTTTTATCTCTTCCTGGCAAATACCAGACTGGGAAAGGCGATCCGGGCCGCGGCCCAGGATCCGGAGACCGCTGGGCTCATGGGGGTCAAGATCAACCAGGTCCTGGCCCTCTGTTTTGGTTTTGGGGCAATGATGGCCGGGCTGGGCGGCGCCCTGGTCAGCATCTCCTACCAAATCCAGCCGACCATGGGCCTCGAATACACCATGATTGCACTCATCGTGATCGTGTTGGGGGGCCTCGGAAGCATTCCTGGAAGCTTCGTGGGGGGGCTGGTCCTGGGACTCGTCGGGAGCATTGTCACCCACGTCGAGCCGGGCCTGTCCTTGGTCGCCTACTATGTGATCTTCATGCTCCTCCTCCTGATAAAGCCGACGGGGATTCTGGGGAAATAGAGAAATGGGGATAGAAAAACGAACGTCCAAAGAAGTGATCGGCGTCAGCCTGGCGCTTCTTATTCTGGCCGTGACAGCGGCCGCACCCCTCTATGCACCCAGGTACACGGTCATCCTCCTCACCAGCATCCTCATGTATATGACCATTTCCGTGAGCTGGGCCCTCTTCTCCGGCCCGACCGGCTACATCTCGCTGGCCTCTGCCGCCTTTTTCGGGGCCGGGATCTATACGGCGGCCATTCTGGGAACCGCTCTCCCTCTCCCCTTGGTGGTCCTGGTCGGGGGTTTGGTGAGTTCGTGCCTTGCCCTTCTTGTGGGCGGGCTGACCCTGCGGCTCAAGGGGATCTATTTTGTCATGTTCACATTCGGGCTGGTGGAACTCCTCCTTCACTTCATCCTCTGGTGGGAGGTCACCATATCCGGTACGACCGGGAGGGTGGTTCCCCCGGCCGGCAATGCCACGGTCTTCTACACCATGCTCATCATCCTGGTCGTTCTGATCGTGACCGCCGTTTTCATCAGGCGTTCGCGATACGGCCTGGCCCTTTTGAGCATCGGGGAAAACGAGGAGGCTGCGGCCCACGCGGGCACCCATGTCACCGCCCTGAAGGTGATCGTTTATGCGGTGAGTGCCCTCTTCATGGGCGCGGCCGGGGCCGCCATGGCCACGCGGTGGACCTATATCGATCCCAGAATCGCCTTTAATCCGCTGATCTCCTTTGTGCCGGTCCTCATGGCCATCTTCGGCGGCATCCGTCCCCTGTACGGCCCGGTCATCGGCGCTGCCATCTTTACGTATCTGGAGGAATTTCTGATCACCCGCTTTCCCTACTACTACATGCTGATTTTCGGGATCATCATGGTGGTGGCCATCCTTTACATGCCGGACGGGTTGGTGGGACTGACCCAGCGGGCGTGGAAAAGGATGTCGAGGAACAAACATGCCCATACTTGAGGGAAAAGGCGTGACCCGTTATTTCGGCGGGCTGACCGCTGTGTCTAACGTGGATTTTCAGGTGCAAGAAGGGGAGGTGCTGGGGCTGATCGGTCCCAACGGCGCAGGCAAGACCACCCTGTTCAATCTGATCTCAGCGGCCATTGTCCCCCGGTCCGGGAGTATCACCTTCAAGGGTAAGGAGATTGCGGGCCTCAAACCCTATCAGATATGCAGGATGGGTCTGGCCAGGACCTTCCAGACGGTGAAGGTCTTTGGCAACATGCCGGTCTTTGACAATGTCCTCTTGGGTGCCTTTTTCGGAGGGGAAAGACACGTGTCTCCCGCCAATGCCAGGGCGATAGCCGAGGATGCCCTGAATTTTGTCGGTCTGACCGATGCCTCAGGCACTCCGGCCAAGGACCTGACCCTGGCCAGGCAGAAGCGGCTGGAGGTGGCCCGAGCCCTGGCCACCCGTCCGGATGTCCTCCTCCTGGATGAAATGATGGAAGGGCTCAACCCCAGTGAAGTCCACCGATCCATGTCGCTGGTCAAAAGGATTCAGGAACGAGGGGTCACGGTGATCATGATCGAGCATGTGATGCGGGCAATCATGAATGTCTGTAATCGTATTATGGTACTCCATCACGGCGCAAAGATTGCTGAAGGCACTCCCCGGGAAATTTCTGCAAATCAGAGAGTGGTCGAGGTCTACTTTGGAGAACGGCCGGATGCTGCGAACGCATAACCTCCAGACCTTTTACGGCAAGTCTCAGGCCCTGTTCGATGTATCCGTCGCCGTCGAGGCATCCGAGATTGTGGCCCTGGTGGGCTCAAACGGGGCCGGAAAAACCACCTTGCTCAAGACCATATCCGGACTGCTGCGTCCGGCTTCGGGTCAGATAGAATTTCTGGGGCGGAGGATCGAGGGGCGACCCTCTTATGTCGTGGTGGAACAGGGGATCTCTCATATACCCGAGGGGAGAAGGCTGTTCGCCGACATGTCGGTCCAGGAGAACCTGGAAATGGGTGCCTATCCGAATCGGACGTGGAAACAAAAGGAGGAAACGCTGGAGGAGATTTACCACCTGCTCCCCTTGCTGGGAGCCAGAAGAGGACAAATGGCCGGGACCTTGAGTGGGGGGGAACAGCAAATGGTCGCGCTGGGTCGTGGCATGATGTCACGGCCCAAACTGTGTATGATCGATGAGCCTTCCTCCGGCCTGGCACCGGTCATGGTGGACGAGATCTTCCGCATCATCCAGGGGCTGCATGATCAGGGCATTGCCATCTTTCTGGTGGAACAGAATGTGCGACACACCCTGGAAATCGCCGATCGGGCCTATGTCATCGAAAACGGAGCGATTACCCTGGAAGGGGACAGCCAAAAACTCCTTTCGGAAGAGCATATTCGAAAGGCGTATCTGGGGCTCTGATTCAGGGCCTTTCCATTGAAAAGGGTGAATGACAAGAGAGATACGTGCGAATGAAAAGAGAAGCCATCCTTTTCATGGGTATTCGAAGCAACAAGGAGTACGCCCCTGCATAAGGCCGGTTCAGCCCCGTTCAGCGGTGAACTACCGGCCCGTCCTTGGTGTCGATCACCTCCACGCCCATGGACCGAAGCTGATCCCGAATCCGGTCCGCAGTCTCCCAGTCCCTGGTCTTACGTGCGGCCTCCCGCTCCTTGATCAGAGTCAGCACAATCTCGTCCGGCTTGCCGGGCTTCAGGTCGAGCACGCCCAGGACGGAATCGGCGGACTCCAGGGCCTTGAGGACCTTGTCCCGGTCTTCGGGGGAGAGACCGCTGCGGTCCATGATTCGGTTGATCCGTCGAATGAAGCGGAAGAGGGCGGCCAGGGCCCGGGCCACGTTCAGATCGTCGTCCAGGGCCTCGAAGGAACTGTGGCGGAGGTCGTAGACGACCTGGTCGATCTCCGGAAAGGCCGGGCCCGTGCGAACGCCCAGGAGTTTCTCCACAAAGGTATCCAGCTTGATCAGGGTCTTGCGGGCGATCTCCAGCTTTTTCCAGGAAAAGGTGATGGGCCTGCGATAGTGGTGACTGATCAGCCAGAACCGAATATCGCGGCCCGTGTACCCGTGCGCCATGATCTCGCGGATTGTCAGGGTGTTGCTGGCCTCTTCGGGCCCCCTGTCTTTTCCCTCGTTCAGGACCTGTTCGTTGTGAAGCCAGTAACGGGCCGGGGGCTTTCCCGTGGCGGCCTGGCTGATGGCGATGGTGTTCTCGTGGTGGGGAAAGAGGAGTTCGATCCCGCTGGCGTGGATATCGTAGGTGGGACCCAGGTATTTCAAGGCCATGGCCGGGCACTCCAGGTGCCAGCTCGGCTGAATGTTTCCCCAGCGCGTCTCGTAGAAGATCCCTTCCTTGAGCTCTCTCAGCGTGGTGCGCCTGAGAAGGGTGAAGTCCCTGGGGTTGGCCTTTTCGTATTGCTCCAGGTCCACGGTCTTGCCGACCCGAATCTTGTCCAGGTCGATCCGGGACAGGGCCCCGTAGCCCCGGAACCGGGAGATGTCGAAATAGATGGATCGAAATTTTTCGTAGGCAAACCCCTTTTCCACGAGCTGTTCTGCAAGCCGGATCATGTCGTCCACGTGCTCGCCGGCCCGGGGGTACTCCGTGGCCCGTCGAATGTTCAGGGTATCCAGGTCTTCCATGAAGGCCTGGTAGTACCGGTCGGTGAATTCGCGCAACGGAACGCCTTCATTCAGCGCCCCCTGAATGGTGCGCTCGTCCAGGTCGGTGACGTTCATGATCAGACGGACCTCGTACCGCCGCAGGGCGAGATAGCGGTGGAGGAGATCCACGAACACGATGCGCCGGCAATGACCGATCCGAATGTGCTCGCACATGGTGGGCCCGCAGGCGTAGATGGAAACGCGGTTTTCCTCCAGCGGGAAGAAGGCCTCTTTGGAGCGGGTGAGGGTGTTGTACACCATGAGGCCGGATTTCTTGCGGTCCACGAAAAGGGAGGTGCTCAAGTACCGCTCGCCGCCGTCCGGAAGAAGGACCACGATCCGGCCTTCGTCCATTCCGGCGGCCATCTTGATGGCGACGGCAACGGCGGCCCCGGAACTCATGCCCGCAAAGATCCCTTCTTCCCGGGCGAGCCTGCGTGTGGTCTCGAATGCCTCCTCGTCGTCGATATTGACGATTTGATCGGCCCGCGATTTTTCGAAGATCCCGGGGCGGTAGGACTCTTTCATGTTTTTGAGCCCCTGAATCTTGTGCCCCATGTATGGCTCCACGCCGATGATGCGGACGCTCGGGTCGAGTTCCCGGAACCGGCGCGAGAGGCCCATCAGGGTGCCGGTGGTCCCCATGGAGGCCACCACGGCGTTCAGCCTCCCTTCGGTGTCGTTCCAGATCTCCTGGGAGGTATATAGATAATGGGATCTCCAGTTGGAGGGGTTGTTGAACTGATCGGCGAGCCAGTACGCGCCGGGTTCGTTCCGGGCGAGTTTGTAGACGAACTCGATGGCCCCGTCCGTAGAGAGGTGGGCCGGGGTGAATTCGAGGTCCGCCCCCATGGCCCGAAGGATCTTTTTCCTCTCCTCGCTCACACTCTCCGACATGACCAGTAGGATGCGATACCCCTTGACCGCGGCCACCAGGGCCAGGCCGATGCCGGTATTTCCGCTGGTGGCCTCCAGAATCGTCTTGTCCGGGGTCAGTGCTCCGCTCTCCTCCGCGTCTTCGATCATGGCGAGCGCGGCCCGATCCTTGACCGATCCCCCCGGGTTGAACGACTCCAGCTTGGCCAGGATCTCCACCCTGGGGTTCGGGTTCAGGCGGCGAAGAGGGACCAGAGGCGTTCGGCCGATGCGGTCCAGAATGTTGCCTCGTTTTTGCGGCATGGGTTCTCCTGACGGGCAGGCCCGAAATAGGATGGAGTCGTAAAACGCCCGCAACCGAGTGTACCGCTTCCAGCCCAGCGAGTCAGGGCCATTCCAGCCGCAGTTGAGCGGGTGTTGGAGAGACCGTCAATCCCGGACGAATACGGGGTTGGAGGGCCTGCGAAGTCTGCTTTATAACGCAGAAACAGGGCCGCTGCAATGCCAATTGCCCATGATCATACTCCCCCTGTTTTTCCGAAAATTTCCTCTGAGCCCTTGACAAGTGGATTCACAGCATTATGTTTTCAATGCTTTGCGCACGTGGGACTCGATCCCTCGTTCGTCCCCGGGTCATGGTTCCTTGAGTTAGGTTAACCCCGCCTTCGGCGTCCCTTGAAACGGGTCACGGTTCCGTAACCGTCGCACCGCAGGAGCGTCCCGCCGGGTTTTTCGGTATTGTTTCCATGGAAAAGGCATTCGTTTCCTATGGATATGCTTGGGTTTCATTAATCATGAGAATGGGAGGTAAAGAGGAAAGATGAAAATCAAACCGTTGCATGATCGAGTGATTGTAAAGCGAATCGAAGAAGAGGATACGACCAAAGGGGGAATCATTATTCCCGACAGCGCCAAAGAAAAACCCATCGAGGGGAGGGTCGTGGCCGTGGGTTCCGGCAAGGTGCTCGATAACGGTAAGATGCAACCCCTTCAGGTCAAAGAGGGGGACCGCATTCTTTTTGGCAAGTACGCCGGTACGGAGATCAAGATCGACGGCGAGGAAACCCTGATCATGAGAGAAGACGATATTATCGCCATCGTCGAGTGATTTCATCGGATGGATCTCGAATGATGAGCGAAAAAACCTGTATCCAGGAGGAGGAGACAAGGAATGGCTAAAGAGATCAAGTACGGCGTAAAGGCCAGGGAATCCATGCTGAAGGGCGTGGACACCCTTGCGGATGCGGTGAAGGTGACCCTCGGCCCCAAGGGCCGCAATGTGGTTCTGGACAAGTCATTTGGTTCCCCGAACATCACCAAGGACGGCGTCACTGTGGCCAAGGAGATCGAACTCGAAGACAAGTTCGAAAACATGGGCGCCCAGATGGTCAAGGAAGTCGCTTCCAAGACCTCGGACGTGGCCGGTGACGGGACCACGACCGCTACGGTGCTGGCCCAGGCCATTTACAGGGAAGGCTCCAAGCTCGTGGCCGCCGGCGTCAACCCCATGGCCCTCAAGAGGGGGATCGAAAAGGCCATGGGAGTGGCAGTAGAAGAGTTGAAGAAGCTCTCCAAGCCCACGAAAGACCAGGAAGAGATCGCCCAGGTGGGCACCATCTCGGCGAACAATGACACCACCATCGGGAACATCATTGCCGAGGCCATGAACAAGGTGGGCAAGGAAGGCGTCATCACCGTCGAGGAGGCCAAGAGCATGGAGACCACCCTGGAGGTGGTCGAGGGCATGCAGTTCGACCGGGGCTACCTTTCTCCCTATTTTGTGACCGATGCCGAGAAGATGACCGTGACCCTGAACGAGCCCTACATCCTGCTCCACGAGAAAAAGATCAGCAATATGAAAGACCTGATCCCCATTCTCGAGCAGATCGCCAAGATGAACCGCCCCTTGCTGATCGTGGCGGAAGATGTGGAGGGGGAGGCCCTGGCCACCCTCGTGGTGAACCGGCTTCGGGGAACACTCCAGTGTGCAGCAGTGAAGGCCCCGGGTTTCGGCGATCGACGGAAGGCCATGCTCGAGGACATCGCTATCCTGTCCGGCGGCAAGGTGATCTCCGAGGACCTCGGCGTGAAACTCGAGAACATCACGCTGAACGATCTGGGAACCGCCAAGACCATCACCATTGACAAGGACAACACCACCATCGTGGACGGTGGGGGAAGCCGCAAGGATCTGGAAGGACGCGTAAAGCAGATCCGGGCCCAGATCGATGACACCACGAGCGACTATGATCGCGAGAAGCTTCAGGAGCGTCTGGCCAAGCTCATCGGCGGTGTGGCCGTGATCAATGTCGGCGCCGCCACCGAGCCGGAAATGAAGGAAAAGAAGGCCCGGGTGGAGGACGCCCTCAACGCGACCCGCGCGGCGGTGGAGGAAGGCATTGTCCCGGGTGGCGGCGTTGCGCTGGTTCGCTGTATCAAGGCCCTGAGCAAGCTGACCCTGGATGGTGAGGAGCAGAACGGTGTGAGGCTGGTCATGCGGGCGCTCGAGGAGCCCGTGCGTCAGATCGCCAACAATGCCGGCAGTGAAGGCTCCGTGGTGGTGGAAAAGGTGAAGGAAGCCAAGGGCGCCATGGGGTTCAACGCGGAGACGTGCGAGTACGAAGACATGATCAAGGCCGGAATCATCGATCCGACCAAGGTGACCCGCTTCGCCCTGCAGAACGCCTGTTCAGTGGCGGCCCTGCTGCTGACCACCGAGGCCATGATTGCTGAAAAGCCCAAGGACAAAGATGACATGCCTGGAATGCCCCCCGGCGGCGGTATGGGCGGTATGGGCGGCATGGGCGGTATGATGTAAGTCGGTGTACAGCGGTTCCCGCACAGGGGACCGGCGGCCGAAAAAGGCCGGGCCTAACCGTGACAGGCCGATTAACCATATATGGCGGGTTGACGCCCGGGAACCCCGGCGCGCAACCCGCCTTTTATTATTTTCGGAAGGTCGGGCCGGTGTTTCAAGGCATTTTTCATTGTCAACGCGGGACCATTCGACCATAATGCCGGGCTATCTCATTTCATTTTAAGGGCGGGTGGGCATGAAGAGCGACGAACGGGGAAGGACCATCCTCGTCACGGGTGCGGCGGGGTTTATCGGCTATCATCTCTCCAGGAGGCTGCTTGAGACCGGACACCGGGTGATCGGCGTGGACAACCTCAATCCGTATTATGACCTCCGATTGAAGCAGGCACGACTGGACCGGCTTCAGCCCTTTGAGGGGTTCGTATTCTGCAAGGAAGACATTCAGAACCTCTCCGGAATGCGGGATATTTTTCGCTCCTATGCCATCGGCAGGATCTGCAACCTGGCGGCCCAGGCCGGTGTGCGCTACTCCTTGAAGGATCCCTTCGCCTATCAGAAGAGCAACCTGGAAGGCTTCCTCAATCTCCTGGAGATCGCCCGGGAGACGAAGATCGACAACTTCGTGTACGCCTCCTCATCCTCGGTATACGGGGGGAACAGGACGTTCCCATTCCGTGAGGATGACCGCACCGATCATCCGGTCTCCCTCTATGGAGCCACCAAGAAGGCCAACGAGGTCATGGCCCACGCTTACAGCCACCTGTTCCACATCCCGACCACGGGTCTCCGCTTTTTCACGGTCTATGGCCCCTGGGGTCGGCCGGACATGGCGCTCTTCCTTTTCACGGACGCCATTCTGCACGATCGGCCCATCGATGTGTTCAACCACGGAAAAATGAAGAGGGACTTCACATATATTGACGATATCGTGGACGGCACGGTGGCCGCACTGGAGCACCCCTCCCCCTGTGAGATCTTCAACCTGGGAAATGCACATACTGTGGAGTTGATGGAATTCATTCGCGTGATCGAGGAGGAGTTGGGCCGGAAGGCCGGGAAGAACCTCATGCCCATACAGCCCGGAGATGTCCCCGAGACCTCGGCGGACATCGAAAAGTCCCGCCGCATCCTCGGGTTTAACCCCCGAACGCCCCTGCGGGAGGGGGTCCGGGCCTTCCTCTCGTGGTACCGGGAGTACTACGACGTTTGACGGTCTCTCCAACACCCGCTCAACCGCCGGTGACAACGCCGTAACCCGTGGGGATGACATCGGCGGATGACGTGGTCCGGGTCTTTTTGCAGTTCCATCACGTTTGAGGCGCGGGTGTCGGTAAACGGCGTGTCCGGCCGATTCCGTTTCAGGCGGACCCATCAGGACCATGATCGATTGCCATCAGTGCCAGCACTATTATGTCACATGGGACCGGCGGTTCCCCCATGGCTGCCGCGCCATGGGGTTCAAGTCCCGCAGGCTGCCATCGGTGAAGGTCTTGGAGCACTCGGGACGGGAATGCCTGATGTACAAAAAAAAGGAACGGACCTCTGGAAGGCCCTGAGCAAAGCGGTTCGGTGTGGGACGGCAGGAAGGGTGGGGGCCGCGGCGGGCCTGTCGACTGGATGAGTGTTTCAGCCCGGCGGGAAGTGGATGATCCCGTCGGTGGACGTTCAGGACGCCCTGTCACCACTGGTGAGCAGCCTGCCCGTAATGATGTTCCCGGCCAACACGCCCATGATTACAATCCAGATCAGGACGGCGATCCAGCTTCCAAAGATATTCCACAATGCGCCTGCACCCACGAACGTGGGCACGATCATCACGATGAGAATGGCCAGTTTTCGAGTGATGTCCATGTTCCCTCCTTGCGGGTTGGGGCGGGCCGGATCCGCCCCTGGTCAGCGGCCCGTGGAAAGGGCCTTTCGGGGATAGTGCCCTCAAATCGGGTCGTTTTGTATCACGGATGGGATGGAATGTCCACGAGAATCCGCTGCATTCTCACGGCGGATGGACCCGCCCCATGGAAGGAAAGGCACGATGATACCGCATCCCAGAGTCTCGATGGGAGACCGGCTATTTGGGCGGATGGTCCACACGATTACGGATACACGCCACGAGCGTTTCCAGTTCTGTCTTCTTCAGAGTCAGGAGAAAGCCCAGGTCAATGTCCGTTTCCAGGACGTTCTGAAGAATCTGAATGAGTTTTTCCTTGCTCACGGATGTGCTACCCTCCATCGGCGGTTTCCCTTGCCTCCCGGTCCCATGCCATATGTGATGGATGGAACAAGGTCCGAGGCGCGCATAACGGCCCTGCGAGGCGCAACCAGCGTACGTCTTGAAGGCCGTGGAACGAATATTTGGAAAGACTTCTTCATACTCAATCCCTTCGATCAAGTCAACAGCTTTGGAAGAGACGGGTCTTTTCGGCGAGTTGTCTTCACTGGCGATCCAACGTGTCGTGTTGAATTCATTCCGTAAAAAAGATTGCGTGATTGGGCTTTTTCCCTGTATATTAATTAGTTTTGCAGGATTCACTGAAACGATTCCATCGGGATTCCCGCGGCCCGGTTTTGTGCCGCCGGGAACCGTGTGCAAAGGAGCAAGGCAAGGCCGCGGCCTGCATGAGACGGAAACATGAACAAAGCCCTTCAAAAGACGGTTATTCGGGAAATCGAACGCCGGCGCACGTTCGGAATCATCAGCCATCCCGATGCGGGGAAGACCACGCTCACCGAGAAACTGCTGCTTTTCGGCGGAGCGATCCAGATGGCCGGTTCGGTAAAGGCCCGCAAGGCCAACCGGCACGCAACAAGCGACTGGATGTCCATCGAACAGGAGCGGGGTATCTCGGTCACCAGTTCGGTGATGCAGTTTCCTTACGGGGATTGTGAGATCAACCTTCTGGATACTCCGGGTCACCAGGATTTTTCCGAGGATACCTACCGGGTCCTGACCGCGGTGGACAGCGCCGTCATGGTCATCGACAGCGTCAAGGGTGTGGAAACACAGACCCGCAAGCTGATGGAGGTCTGTCGAATGCGCAACACCCCGATCCTGACCTTTGTCAATAAACTCGACCGGGAGGGTATGCCGCCTCTCGACATCCTGAGCGATATCGAGGAGACCCTTCAGATCGAATGCGCGCCCCTGTCATGGCCCATCGGCATGGGGAAACGCTTCAAAGGCACATACAACCTTTATCGCAAAGAATTGAACCTCTTTACGCCTGGGCAGGAACGTCGGCCGGACGAGGTCCTCACGGTTCGGGATCTGGGGGATCCATTGCTCGATGACCTGCTCGGTGTGCAGGCCAAAGAACTCAGGGAGGATGTGGCCTTGATCGAAGGGGCGGCCAACCCCTTTGACATGGATGACTTTCTCAGGGGAAGTCAGACTCCGGTCTTCTTCGGGAGCGCCATCAACAATTTTGGAGTGCGTGAGTTGCTCGACACGTTCCTGGAGATCGCCCCCGCTCCCCTACCGCGGCCCACCACTACCCGGATGGTGTTTCCCGAAGAAGAGGCCTTTTCCGGTTTTGTCTTCAAGGTCCAGGCCAACATGGACCCGGCGCACCGCGACAGGATAGCCTTCCTGCGCATCTGCTCGGGACGCTTTATCCGAGGCATGCGGGTACGCCATCACCGTCTGGGCAAGGATATCCTTCTTGCGAACCCGATCATCTTCATGGCCCAGGACCGGTCTCTTGCGGAGGAGGCCTGGCCCGGAGACATCATCGGGATTCACAACCACGGAACGATCCGAATCGGAGACACCTTTTCGGAGAAGGAGCCCCTGTCATTCACCGGCATCCCGAATTTTGCCCCGGAGCATTTCAGGCGGGTGAGGCTCAAATCCCCACTCAAGGCCAAGCAACTCCAGAAAGGGGTGAACCAACTGGTGGAGGAAGGGGCGGTGCAGGTCTTCCGGCCCCTCGTCGGAACGGATTTGATCCTGGGGGCGGTGGGTCTCTTGCAGTTCGATGTCACCATGGCCCGGCTGAAGACGGAGTACGGGGTAGACGCCGTATACGAACCGATCGGGTACGCCACCGCCCGCTGGGTCCAGTGCGACGACAGGAAGAGGCTGGCCCAGTTTGAAAAGGCCTGCCATGCCAACCTGGCCCTCGATTCCGAAGGGAGCCCGACCTACCTGGCCGAGAGCGAGTGGCACCTCAACTACACGGCCAAGCAGTGGCCGGAGATCCGCTTCCTCAAGACCCGGGAGTACCGGTGATTCGTGATGTTGGGGACGCTGCCCGCAATTCTCCCGTGGCTGAAGAAATGACACGAATCGCCGAACGCATCAACAGCACCACAAGAGCGAGCGCGACCACCATGTCGGGCCAACCTGAACCGGTGAACCAGACCGCGCCGGCCGCCACAAATACCGAGAGATTGGATGCGATGTCATTCCGTGAACACTCCCACACGGAACTCATGTTGATGTCTTCGTGACGATGACGCCACAGGAGGAACAGGCAGATCGAGTTTGCCGCCAGGCCGATCAGACTGAACCCCCCCATCACCTCAAAGAGGGGTGTGCTTGGTACAAAAAGCTTGTAGACGATTTGAGCGACTACAGCACAAGCGGCCAACAAGATCAGGCAGCCCTTGAACAGAGCGACTTTGGCTTTGACGGTAGCGCCTCTGGATACGGCGTACAGGCTGAGACCGTAGGTCAAGGCGTCTCCGAGATTGTCGAGACTGTCGGCCAGCAGTGCCGCGGATTTCCCATAAAGGGCGGCTGCCACGATCACCAGGAACATAACAGCGTTAATGCCAAGCACGGATTTCAGCGTTCCTCGCTGTCTTTCGTGAAGAGCCTCTATCGAACAGTTGTTATCGCAGCAACCACTCATTTCGAAGACCTCAGCATGTGACCTGATGGTGTGATCTTTATTGGGCCGAAAAATCGCCTTTCGCCCATTCCCTTATATTGAATCATAATCGCGGTTCAGTGCCGGGAACGACTGCTTGAGAAGAATGTGTGGATCACCGACGTGGCAGGCGTCCCTCTCAAAGCAAAGGATCGGGCGGTTACGTTGTGAATTTTTCCATATGCCGAACGAAAAGTTACTCGTTTGTTTACGCTGTTTCATCGAGTCCTGCCCGCACCTCTCGGCGAACCAGGTCCGACACACTGAACGCCTTCAGCAATGGACGATCAAACTCCTGGATCTGGTCGGCCACAGCCGGTTGCACGGAGGTCGCGATCCAGGCGGCCACATACAGATTGAGACGCGCAAACAGGTTGAAAAAGAGCATGAGTACAATCACCGGACCAAACACGGCGGCCGCAGGATTGCCGGAGAATTTTCCCATCAGAAAACCGGTGAGGTACTGCAGGCCGAAAAGCCCCGCGGATCCGATCGCAGCACCCCATGCGATGATGCGGAAAGGAAACGTATTCTCAGGCAACACCTTATAAAGATATACGAACATGGCCCATCCGGCAATGGATGACAGAACGGGTCCCACAATCCGGAGCAGGACACGGATGCCCGGGACTCCATCCAGAGAGAGCCAGTGCACGATCGTGTTGGTCAGCGATGTCGCCACGGCTGCGAGCGCGAAGGTCACCGCCAGGATGAGGAACAGGCCCAGAAGAATCGCGACATTCAGCAGGACCTCGATAAGGATAAAATGTTTGTGCTCTTTCATGTCAAACAGCGGACGGGTCTGGGCCCGCACGGCCGACTTCAGATTCGCTGCCCATCCGGCGCTGGAGTATATCGATGAGAAAAGGCCCACCAGACCCACCGAGGCCCAGTTGCGCAGCAAACCCTCCATGAGGCCGGTCAGTTGGGCCTGCAGGTCCTCAGGAGCGCCCTGCAACTGTACCATGATCACCGCCTGCACCTGCTCCAGCAGGTCGGGGCGCAGCACGGTCAGAGTGAACCCGCAAGCCGAGAACGCAAACATCAGGATGGGCACCATTGCCAGCAACGAGAAGTAGGTGATGGCCCCTGCAAACTGATTTCCAAGTCGGGTGACATACCGGGTGTTCATTCGGAGTACGTGTGCCACCGCCGGGACCTGCTTCATTTTTTTGAATTTTTCCTGCGCCTGCTGAACGATCGTTGTCACTGTTCATCTCCCTTCGTATTCAATCGTAATGGTATAAGGGACGCTGTCAGGTTATTCGGTTTTCTCCAAAAACGGAACAGCACACTACGTTCAATCCCCTCAAAATATCACATGGTGTAAAAATCCGGAGGGATCTATTCGGGGTTTCCCGGGCCTGACCCACGACCATCACGTGATGTCTTCTCAGGGAACGTCAACACAGGACAGCGTCCTGCTTTCCGAGTCGTCCGTTGACAGGGGCTCAGTCGATGCCATATGGTGAAGGCTGTGGGATGTTTTCAGCAACTTATTCCAGGCTTTTAAGGGGTTGGGCTCGAAGGAAAGTCCTTGGTGCGGATCCTCATGGGCCATTCTTTCGGAAAGCGAAAGGGGACCCATCGTTTCTCCTTCTTTTGCCGATCTCAGCGGCGCTGCCTTTTCCGTAGCGTCAAACCTAGGTGAATTCGTATGAACGAGACAGGAGAAAGGAAACCATGTTTGAACAAGGAGTCATCCGGCCACCGAGTGAGGCCTTCAGCCTGTTGGTCAGGGTGACACGAAACTGTCCCTGGAACAAATGTCATATGTGTCCGGCCTATAAAGGAAAGTCCTTTTCGCGGAGGAGTGTGGAGGAAGTCAAGAAGGATGTGGACGAGATGGCCAAGACCTTCGATGCACGGTCCTTTACATCCGCCTTTCTTCAGGACGCCGACACCTTGATTCTTCCCACCGACGAACTCGTGGAGATTATCCGTCATATCAAACACCGATTTCCCCATGTCGAACGGATAACCACGTATGCACGGGCAAAATCGATGAAAAAAAAGGGCGTGGAGCATTACCGCCGTCTGAAAGAGGCGGGACTGACCAGGATCCACACCGGCATGGAGAGCGGCTCGGCCCGGGTCTTGAAACTCATACAAAAAGGGATCACACCGGAGGATATTCGTCAGGGAGGAATGCGTGTCATGGAATCCGGCATATCCCTTTCCGAGTACATCATGCCCGGTGTCGGCGGAAAGGCCCTGAGCAGGGAGCACGCCCTTGAAACCGCGCGCATCCTCAATCAGGTCCGGCCGAATTTCATTCGGGTCCGGACCTTTGCCATCCACCCCTTGTCGCCTTTTCAGACCATGGTCGACGACGGGACCTTTGTCCCCATGAGCGACGAAGAGGTGGTGGACGAAATTCGGCTGCTCCTTGACAACCTGGAGGAAATGCCCTCGCATTTTCGGTGTGGTGATTTCAGCCTCAATCTTCTCATGCAGGTGGATGGCCGCCTCGATGAGGATAAAAAAACCATGATGAACGAGATCGACCGGTACCTTTCCATGACCAGAGAGGAAAAGCAGATCTACTCCCTGATTCAGAGGGCGTACCCGGGCATGAGGTCCCTGGATGTGGTGAAAGACAAAGCCACCATAACGAAGCTGCGCGAGGAGATCCGAAGACTGGAAACCGAGGAGGAAGACGGTTTCAATAAGGCCATCCGGAGGCTGATGTCATTCCAGTTGCCCCAGCCTCAGACGGATGCATGGGCTTGACCGGGTTGGAAGGGAATCGCGGACAGGTGAGAGGAGCGCTGTTCGGTTGTCCGGTTTTCACAAAAAAACTACACTACGTTCAATGCCCCTGACCGCTTGATGTATCATAAAGCACTTTTCCAACCGAAAGGAGAACACCTCATGAGACATAAAATACTCGCCATCATCATCCTCCTCCTCGTTCCATTGTGGTTGTCGCAGACGCCGTTCGCAGGGGATCATGAACACTCGGGCCACCACGGGGCGCCCGCCGCCCCCGAGGTGCATCAGGGTTACGGCACGGTCGAGACGGTGGACCTGGCTACGGCCACGGTGAGAATGGAACACGAGCCCATTGAATCGCTGCGCTGGCCCAAGATGGTCATGGATCTGAAAGCCAAGGACCCCAAGCTGCTCGAGGGCTTGAACAAGGGCGACCGGATTGTGTTCGACCTGGTGAAAACCGAGAAGGGGTTTCTGATCACCCGTATCGAAAAAATCCGCTGAAGACCGTGGTTGCCTGCGAGAGTGAAGGTTTACGGTGAATCATCTATTCAGAATGGCCCTGATTGCAGGGATGATCGCGGCAATCGCCCTGCTGCACTTCATCCCGACTCCCGGCCACTGGGGCCTCCATTTTTTGCACAGGGAACTCTTTTTCTTCCCCCTGTTGCTGTCCGCATTCTGGTTCGGTCTCAGGGGCGGCCTGATCGCCGCACTGACCATCGCTTTTGTCTATGCTCTCTATTTTGCCGTCCACGGCCGTAGCCCCGATGTGATGATCACGGTGGCGGCCCAGACGATGATGTTTGTCGCTATCGGCTGCATGCTCGGCTGGATGGTGGATCGTCAGGAACGCCGCCGTCGTGAGCGCGACTTCATCAAAGGCACTTTCGGCCAATATCTCCCGGAGGAACTCCGGGGTGAGTTGCTTGCCGGGCGCATCCCGCTGGATGGAGAGGTCAAGAGGGTTTCGGTGCTCTTCACCGACCTGCGCAATTTTACGCCCCTGGTGGAAAAGACGGCGCCGCGGGTGGTCGTGCAGCTGATCAACCGCTATTTCACGGAGATGTCCGAGGCGGTGCGGGAGAGTGGGGGGCTGGTTCTGCAGTTCATCGGAGACGAAATCGAGGCGGTGTTCGGAGCCCCCGTTGCCGTTGACGACCATGCGGATATGGCGGTCCGGGCGGCATTGGATATGCGCCGGCGCATGGTCCGGCTCAACCGGGAACTGGCCGTGGAAGGGTTCGAGCCGTTGCGCCACGGGATCGGAATCCATACCGGCAACGTCCTGGCCGGCAACATCGGCAGTCCGGAGCTGCTTTCCTACGCCCTGGTGGGCCGGACGGTCAACCTTGCCGCCCGCATCCAGGAACTGAACAAGTCATTCAACTCCGATATCCTGATCAGCGACGATACCCGTAAGGCGCTGCGCAACCCGGTCGCCCTCGCCGAAGAGGCGCCGGTCTGCGTCAAGGGCGTGGAACACCCGGTGACGGTTTACCGGATTCTGGATACTTCATGAACCGGGATCCGATGCCACATCGCGGTACTCCCCCATACGCCATCTCAACTTGACCTCCTCGACAAGACAAAACAACACCGGAACAGTGAACATGGTCAGCAGCACCAGGCTCATACCCCCCACGCTGGGTATGGCCATGGGGACCATGATGTCGGCGCCTCGGCCGGTGGCGGTGAGCACAGGCAACAGGGCCAGGATGGTGGTGGCGCTGGTCATCAGGCAGGGCCGTACGCGGCGCAGGCCGGCGGCGACAGTGGCTGCGCGAAGTTGCGCCACGGTTTCGGTGCGGCGTTTGCTGAAGCTCTGCTTGAGATAGGTGGCGATTACCACGCCGTCGTCTGTGGCAATACCGAACAAGGCCAGGAATCCCACCCAGACCGCAACGCTGAGGTTGATGGCGTGCATCTGGAAGAGCCCACGCATGTTGACGTCGAAAACAGCGAAGTCGGCGAACCACTCCTGTCCATACAGATAGATCATCACAAACCCGCCGGCCCAGGCCACGGCGATGCCGCTGAAGACAATGAGCGTCGTGGCCACCGACTTGAACTGAAAGTAGAGTATCAGGAAGATCAGCATCAGCGACACCGGCAGGACAACGGCCAGGGTCCGGGCGGCGCGTAGCTGGTGTTCGTAGTTGCCCGCAAATCGCCAGCTGACGCCCGGCGGTACCACCAAATCGCCGGCATCCACCCTGGCGCGCAGAAAATCCCGGACCTGCTCGACCACCTCAACCTCGGCAAGGCCGGGCCGTGGACCGAAGGTGATATAGGCCGTCAGAAAGGTGTCCTCACTGCGGATCATCTGGGGGCCTCGGGTGAAGCGGATGTCCGCCACCTCCCCCAGAGGGATCTGGGTGCCGTCGACTCCGGGTACCAGCACGCGCCGGATGGCCTCCGGATCATCCCGCAACTCGCGTGGATAACGCACGCGCACGGGGAAGCGCTCCCGGCCCTCGACGGTGGTGGTGATGGTGCGGCCGCCGATGGCCACGGTGATCACATCCTGGACATCCGTGATGTTCAACCCGTAGCGGGCAATAGCAGCCCGGTCGATTTCGATCTCGAAGTAAGGTTTGCCCACTACACGGTCCGCATTGACCGTGGCGGCGTTGACCGTGGGTACCTGGCGCACCAGGCCTTCGATGGCCACCGCCATCCGGTCCAGGGTGGCCAGGTCGGGGGCCCGCAGTTTGATGCCCATGGCCGCGCGCATCCCGGTCTGCAGCATCACCAGGCGTGTTTCAATGGGCTGAAGCCTGGGTGCGCTGGTGGTCCCTGGAATCCGGGCCATACGCACGATTTCATCCCAGATATCCTGGGGCGAGCGTATGTGGTCCCGCCACTGGCGGAAGGGGCGGCCGCCGGGATCGGGGATCCGTTCCCCTTCTGCATCGCGGACGAATTCGCCCCGCTGCCGGTCATACCGGTAGTTGACACGCCGGCCGGCCTCGTCGGTGACGTATTCCGGTTTGTAGTTGATCACGGTTTCGATCATGGAGATGGGGGCCGGGTCCAGCGCGCTTTCGGCCCTGCCGATCTTGCCGGTCACGTTTTCGACCTCCGGCACGGAAGCAATGGCCATGTCCTGGTAGCGCAGCACCTCCATGGCTTCGGCCAGGGAGGCATGGGGCATGGTGGTGGGCATCCACAGGAAGGCCCCTTCATCCAGGGGCGGCATGAATTCGCGGCCCAGGCCGGGGAATTCATGGGCTGCCCACACCCAGGGCGCGCTGGTGCGGATGGTCCGGGGCTGGAGGCCCGCATGCCCCGCTATGGCGGGGATGAATCCGAAAGTGCGGTCAAAGCCCAGCCACACCGTCCCGCCAATCACCACCAGGAACGCGGGAACGGCCAGGAAAAGGAGCTTGTGTCCGAGGCAGAAGCGCAGAATCGGGGCATAGACATACTGAAAAACAAAAAATACCGCAATCAAACCTCCCACCAGCACCGCCACAAAGACGGCATTGCGCACCAGGCCGCGTTCAGGCCCCAGCGGCTCCCACACCGCGGTGAGGACCCAGCCCACGGCCAGCACCGCGATGGCGCTGGCGACCCAGGGGGCGATCCGGGTGACACCCGCTACGGCTTCGCCGAACCGGTCCACCAGCTTTTGAGCCCGTACCGTCAACCGGTCACGGCAAAGATGAATGATCACCACTGCCAGCAGGATCAGTCCTCCCACCCACACCAGAGTCCACCTCTGATCTATGCCCACGGCGGTCACCCCGACTGCGGCCAGGCCCAGGCCGAAGAGTAACAGGGGGCGCAACACCCGCCGGTTGATGCGCCCGGCCACCAGCACATGGATGGCCGCCGGCACGACGGTCAGCGCAACGATCACGGACCCGATCAGCGCAAAGGTCTTGGTAAAGGCCAACGGCGTGAACATCTTCCCTTCGGCGCCCGTCATGGTGAACACGGCCAGAAAGCTGATGATGGTGGTGCTGATGGCGGTGAGAACGGCGGAACTGACTTCACTGGCGGCCCGATGGACCACCTCGATGCGCGGTTCGTCCTCCGGCGCCTCCTTGAGGTGTTTCAGCACATTTTCGGTGACGATGATGCCCATGTCCACGATGGTGCCGATGGCGATGGCGATGCCGGCCAGGGACACGATGTTGCTGTCCACGCCGAACAGTTTCATGAAGATGAAGCACATGAGGACCGCCAGAGGCAGCATGGCGCCGATGATTACTGCACTGCGCAGGTGAAGGACCATCAGGATGACCACGATGAGCGAAACCAGGATCTCCTGGAGCAAGGCGTCGTTGAGGGTGCCCAGGGTTTCATGGATCAAGCCCGTGCGGTCATAGAACGGCACGATTTGGAGCTGACTGATGGTGACCCACGCCGGCCAGGAGTCGCGGGGATTGGCCCTGAGCCAGTCGAGCCATTGGTCTTGATCCAGTTCGGCGGCCTTGTCGGCGGAAAAGGGGCCAAAACCCTCTGCGCGCGCAAATCGTTCCACCTCGCTCATGGTGGTCCGCCGCCAGTCGATAACGGCCCTGGAGGGCAGGCCGGGGCTGATTTCGACGATCTTCTCCTTGACATGAGTGATTGCGGCAAGGGGGTTGAAACCTTCGCGCACCACCACCACGCCGCCGACGGCCTCGGCGCCGCCGTGGGTGAGCACCCCGCGCCGCTCGGCCGGGCCAAGACTCGTCACCGCCACGTCGCGAACGCGAACCGGGATCCGCTCAGCGCCCACGTCCACCACGGCCTCTTCCAGGTCTTCGAGGCTCTTAATGAAGCCCACACCGCGCAGGATGTATTCGATGCGGTTGATCTCCGTCACCCGGGCGCCGACATCGAGATTGCTGCCGGCCACGGCCGTGAAGACCTGGTCGAGGGTGACCCCGTATGCGCGCATGGCGTCCGGGTCCACATCGATCTGATACTCCTGCACGAACCCGCCGATGGAGGCCACTTCACTGATGCCCTCGGCCGACAGCAGTCCATAGCGGACATACCAGTCCTGGACCGTGCGCAGTTCATGCAGGTCCCAGCCGCCGGCGGGCAAACCCGCCGGGTCGCGTCCTTCGAGCGTGTACCAGAAGATCTGACCCAGTGCGGTGGCGTCCGGGCCCAAAGCCGGTTGGACCGCCTCGGGAAGCAGGCCCGTGGGCAGGCTGTTGAGCTTTTCGATGATGCGGCCGCGCGACCAGTAAAACTCGACGTCCTCCTCGAAGATCAGAAAGATCATGGAGAAACCGAAGCTGGAGAGGCTTCGCACCTCCCGGACACCGGGTACGCCAAGCAGGGAGACGGTCAGGGGATAGGTGACCTGGTCTTCCACATCCTGGGGCGAGCGGCCGGCCCATTCGGTGAACACGATCTGCTGGTTTTCGCCCAGGTTGGGAATGGCATCCACCGGCACCGGGCTGCGCGGCAGCCAGTCGACTCGCCAGTCAAAGGGGGCAACGGCCACTCCACTCACGACGATCAACAGGACCAGCAGCATCACAACCAGCTTCTGTTCGAGAAAAAAGCGGGTTATACGGTCCAATGCGGAAGGTCGCTCGTTCATCAGTGGCCCTTGTGCGAATCGCCGGCTTCAGCGATGGTCTCCTGGATTTCGCCGCAGGTGAGCATCATGGCTCCGAAATAGGGGTTGGTGATGTCCTTTCGGGATTGCAGCCAGAAACTCTCGCCCCCCTCGAACATGGGACACATTGCCCGGTAGACCGGACCGGCATCAGCCACGCCGAAAGCATGCACCATTTCGATCAGGGCATCGCTGAACGATCTGAAATGCCGGCGCTGGTCGGTGATGTCGTCACTGCCCGCCAGCATGAGAAGGGTATCGTGTACTCTTTTGGACAAGCGGTTCCATTGCCGGCGGTGGGCGTTGCCGGTCAGGAGCATCGGGTCGACGGCATGCAGTGTTTCGTCGGTCTGCATGGCCGCCTTCCCGGCCGTTTCGGGATCATCGGCGGCCAGGGCCTCCACCAGTTCGAAGTTGGCCAGGACGAGCCGGCCCATCTGTGCCTGGAAGGGCCCCGGCACCGGTGCCTGGGCCGGATCAGGCCGGGCGGTTACCGGTGCGGGCGTTGCAGCGGCCTCGCCGCCGTGATCGTGGGCCGGGGGCGGTCCGCCCTCGGGTTGCATCATGCTCGGCCGCCCGCGGATCTGCAGTTCTGCATCGATCTTGAAACCGCCGTTGATGACCACCAGGTCGCCTTCGTTCAACCCGTCGCCTACAATGTACCATGCTCCGGCCCGAGGCCCGAGCACGATGTCGCGGGGTTCGAAGGTCGGCTGTTCCTCCCCGGGAAGCTGCACGTACACTACGGCGCGCTCGCCGGTGATCAGAGGGGCCGTGGCGGGTATCATCAGCAGCAGTCCGTTGTCCTGACCCGCCTGCTTTTCCTTGATCCGACCCGAAGGGCTGCCATGACCGCCATGGGTATCGTGGGGCGGCGCCGAGGCCGGGCGATTGTCCACGCCGGCTTCGATCACCCCCCGAACGAACATTCCCGGTTTGAGGCGGCCGTCCGGGTTGGGCAGCTCGACTCGTACCCCCACGGTGCGGGTACGTTCGTTCAGGATGGGATCGATAAACGTCACCTTGCCTTCAAAGCGCTCACCGGGATGGCTCTGGGTGGTGAAGATCGCCTGCTGTCCCATCTTGAGCCATTGGATGTCCGATTCGTATAACTCGAGCGCCACCCACAGATGAGACAAGTCGGCGAGCCGGTAGATCGGCTGCCCGGTCTGTACATAATCGCCTGTGGAAGCCAGCCGTTCGATCACCACACCGTTCAAGGGGGCGGGAATGACCAACCTCTCGTCCACCCGGCCCCGGCGTTCGAGGCGGTTGATCTGTTCTCCATCCAGTCCCAGCAGGCGCAGCCGGTCATGGGATGCAGATACGGTCATGCGTGTGGCGTCCCTGACCGACTCGATTCCGCTCTTTTCCAGTTCCCGTGCCGTTCGAATGGTCTGCAGATGCTCTTCCTGGGCGGTAATCAGCGTGGGGCTGTAGAGTTCGACCATCGGCTGGCCCTTACGAACCGCAGTGCCGGTAAAGTCCACATACAGCCTGTCCAGCCGTCCCGGCATCCATGCGGCAATGGTTCGCAGGCGCGTCTCATCGTAGCCGATGCGACCATAGAGCCTGACCGGGATCCGAACCGGCCGCGCCTCCACCGGCCACACCTTGATCTGCATCAGCGCCGCGGCCCGGGAGCTCAGTCGAAGGCGCTGCGGATCATTGTCATCATCCTCAACATCGTCCACGGGAACGGGGATCAGGTCCATCCCGCAGATGGGGCATTGGTCATCAGGATTGGGCGACCGCACCTGGGGATGCATGGAACAGGTGTACATTTGCGGGGCACCGGTCTCGGCCGGGGCTTTCTTCGTAATGGTGACGGTCTCTGTCGCATGGTCGTTCCGGTCCGCGGCCGACAACCACCAGCCCAGGGCAAAACCGGCCAGGCCGATGACAGGCAGGAAAATCCATATGGCCGTTTTTTTCCGGTGGTTGCGTGGATTATTCATCAGCGGTGCCTCTCATTCCCATCAGGGGCTGATTGCAGGACCATGCACCCCGCCATCAGTGGGTGTCTCCATGGTCGGATCTCCCTCGATCAGTCGGCCGACCAGCGCCTGGATACGGGTGAAGGCCTGGGCCCGGTCGGCCGCGGCCCGTTCATGCGCCAGCGAGAACTCCAGCAGCACCCGCTGGGCGTCGATCAGGTCGGTGAAGCCGTCATCTCCCGTACGATAGGCGGTCTCCGTAACCGCCAGTGTTTGCCGGGCCATCGGCAGAAGGGTGTCACGGTAGAGCGCCAGCTTGCGCAGGCTGTCGCGATGGCTGTACAACGCCTTCTTCAGATCCGTTTCCAGACGGTTTTCCAGACTTTCGATCTGCCGGTTGGCCTCGTTCAGGCCCGCCCGGGCCTCGCGAACGCCCGCATCATACGTATTGCGCCAGATGGGCACGTTGACGGCAACCATCCCGGAGAGCATGTCGGCACCGCCCTTGTCTATCATTGCGATGCGGGCGCTGCCGTTCCGGGCGTATTCGACGCCCACGGTGATGTCCGGATAGTAGTTCTTATATGCGAGCGCGATCCCCTGACGTTGTTGTTCAGCGTTATGGCGCGCTGCGGCAAGTTCAGGATTGTACTGTCCGGCCAGGGCAAGCCACTGGTCATCGGAGTATTCAGGCAACTCGGAGACCGCCTGTTCCGATGGGCCGACGGGCACAGCCGGCAGTGAGGCATCCGCAGGTCGACCGAGGGCGGCATTCAATTCGGCCGCCGCAACACCAAGGAAATCCTCCAGGGAACGTACCTGGTCATCCAGACGGCCGATTTCGATCTGTGCGCGGTTGACATCCGATAGACCGGCTGAGCCGGCGCGTAACATCGCTCGGATCACCGCCTCCAGGCGAACGAGCAAGTCCAGGTTTTCGCGTGCAATGATGACGGCCTGATGCTGGAAGGCATACTCAAAATAGGCCCGGCTCACCCGATCCACCAGTTGCAGGCGGGTTGCCTCGAAGCGCTGCGCCTCGGCGTGGGCCTGGGTCAAGGCCATGTCGCCGCTGAGGGCCAACTTACCGAACCAGGGAAACATCTGTTCAAGGGTGTACCGCTCCCCCATATACTCCGCGCTCCGTTCCACCTGGTCCAGCACGACGCCGAAAGAGAACCTGGGGTCCGGCAAGGCCCTCGCCTGGGGGATGCGCTCCAGCGCGGCCCGCCATCTGTAAAAGGCCGCTTCCAGGTCTGGATTGTGGTGCATCGCATAAAGCAGATAATCCTCCAGAAGCGCATCCTCAGGCAGCATTCTAACCGGTTCGGAAGGCCGATCCGGCTGAGCCGCCGGATCCGGATCGGCGTTCCATGATGAGTGCCGCCGCTGATCTTCCCGAGCCCAGTGCTCCAAGGTCTCCCCTTCGAACGGACGGACGGATGGCCCGGCGCAGCCGACTACACCCAGGGCCAGGACGAACCCTATTGCGGACACACAAACCATGCGCGATTTTTTTAGGCGCCTGTTTTTAATCACCTTTCCGTTATTGCGGTTCGCCGCCATGATCAGTAGTCCTTTTCACTCAGGGGTTATGCCGACTTGCAACCTATGTATGTGTAACAGTGGCTCTGGGTTACCAACCCGAGGGCGGAAATTTAGAGATCTATCTCATTCTAATATATATTAAGGATAATTCCAAAAAGCGTACCCGGGAAAAGACCTTAACCATTTGAAATACTTCAGCTATTTTTTTATGGGGACGCCTCAGACCGTTTGACCATGGAGGTATCACTCTGGGGAAAAGGCATCCAGCCGCTATGTATCGGTTTACCCGGCTGCGGAGCGCTTTCTTGAGATACACTCTTCTTGGCAAAGTGTCCGTTTTGTTCAACCGGCATCAGAGGCGGTTATAATAGGTTTCGGCCTTCCCAACGGCGACGGTGGTTTTGCGAAACAGGTTTGGATACCGGCCAAAGAGTCGGTAGACAAGGGCGATGCGCTTCGGTCGGTAGATTTGATTTGGAAAGAGGTGTCTCCAGAACATCGGAGGTTGTGGCGTCAGGCCGGATTGGGCCTGGGCAATGGGCGTAGCAGGGGATGGTAGACGCCCGTAGCCTTTTGTGCTACTAGGCGTCAGGTGAGGATGGGGGAAAAGGATGCTTTCAATTCGGATGACCATTCGGGCACAGGTCGTTATTGCATTTCTCGTTTGTTTCGCGTTCATGGCGGGAATCATTTTCTTCAGCTACAGCTATTTCCGCCAGCTTTCCCACTCCCTCCAGTTGTTTGAAGTGGCCGGAGAACTCAATAGCACCCTTTTGGAAATGAGGCGATATGAGAAAAATTATTTCCTGTACCGGCAGGACTTCAACTATGAAGAAAACGTCACCTATACCAACCGGCTGGGCTTGATCTTTCAGCGTGAAGAGGAAGGTCTCGTCGGCGCAATCGGCCGCAGGAATTATGAGCAGTTCCAGAAATACGTCAGCGAGTACTCGGCCATCATGACGCAACTACGGAACAGCCCTTGTGAAAAGGCCATCTGTGACGATCTGCAGAAACAGATCCGCGGGATAGGTCATAACCTGCTGCTCCTGTCGGATGAATTTGTCACTATGGAGCGTCGAGCCATTGACAGGTTGCTTCAGCAAATGATGCCCCTTCCCCTGATCGCCCTGCTGATGATGGCCATCTTATCGGGTTTCGTGGTCTATTTTATCGGCGAACGGGTCATTCGGCCATTGGCCAGAATCACCCGTGAATCGGAGGCGGTAGCCCGCGGCGCCTTTCAACGGATCACGCCGTACGGCGATTCCAAGAACGAAATTCACCACCTGGTGCTGGCGATCAACCGGATGATGGGCGAGCTGGAAAAGAGGCAGGAGCAGCTCGCCCAGTCCCGCAAGATGTCCTCCATCGGCACCCTGACCGCCGGCATTGCCCACGAGATCAACAACCCGATCAACAACATCTCGCTGATCCTGGAATCCCTCATCGAGGATGGCGACACCATGAAAGAGGATGAACGCCGGGGGCTTTACCAGGAGGCCATGGATCAGACGGACAGAACGAGCGAGATCGTCAAAAACCTGCTCGAGTTTTCCAGGGCGAGTCACCCGCGAATGGAAGATGTGGACGTGGGGGAGGTGGTGGAAAAGACAGCCCGCCTGCTGCGCAATGAAATGGATCTGCGAAGGATCCGGTTTACGAAGGAGATCCGGCCCGGCTTGCCCAGGATTCATATGGATAAGGGCGGCCTCCAGCAGGTCCTGATCAATCTCTTCATGAATGCGATTCAGGCCATGGATTCCGAAGGGGAGCTGAAGGCCCTGGTGGGACTGGGGGACACCCCGAGCGAGATCCGTATCGATGTCATCGACAACGGGCCCGGGATCTCACAGGAAAACATGGATCGCATCTTCGATCCCTTTTTCACCACCAAGAAGGAAGGCGTGGGAACCGGCCTGGGTCTATCGGTGAGCTACAACATCATTCAGAAAAACGGAGGTCGGATCACGCTGGAGAGTCCGCCCGGCCTGGGGGCGCACTTTTCCGTGTTTCTGCCGACACAAGGGGCGGGGTCCAGAGGGGAATGAGCGCCGGTCCGTTTACGATCGCCATCATCGATGACGAACCGATCGTGTGCAAGGAGATCAAGCGGGGCCTCTCCAGGGAGGGCTACGTGGTGGAAACCTTTTCCGATGCCGAATCGGGTCTCAAGGCCATGAAACAGGCTCCAATCGATCTGGTGCTGTGCGATCTTCGGCTGCCGGGGATGTCCGGGCTGGATGCCCTGAGGCATATTCGAAGCGAGTATCCGATGACTGAAGTCATCCTGATCACCGGCCACGGATCGGTGGATTCCGCCATCGAGGCGATTCGGGCAGGGGCCTTCCATTATGCCACCAAACCGGTCAAGGTGGCGGAGATTCGCCATCTGGTCAAACGGGCACTGGAAAAAGTGGCCCTGGTTCGCGAAAAGGAGGCCCTCAAGGAGGCCCTTTTTTCCAGGAACCGGCCGGAAGAGATGATCGGAAACAGCAGAGGCATGAACGAGGTGTTTCGGCTGATCGAGAAGGTCGCGCCGCTGGACTGCAATGTGCTCATCCATGGAGAGAGCGGAACGGGCAAGGAGATGGTCGCGCGCGCCCTCCACCGGCAAAGCTCGAGAAGGCTCGGTCCCTTCGTGTCGTTCAACTGCGGAGGGTTTACCGAGGAACTCATCAGCAACGAACTGTTCGGGCACGAAAAGGGGGCCTTTACCGGGGCCAACGAGACGAAGATCGGCCTCTTGGAGGCGGCCCACACCGGAACGATTTTCCTGGATGAAATCAGCGAAATGCCGGGGACGATGCAGGTCAAGCTCCTCCGGTTCGTCGAGGAACGGGTGTTGATGAGAGTGGGAGGCGTCAGGCCGGTGCCGGTGGATGTACGCCTGCTGGCGGCTAGCAATCAGGATCTTGGGGAGATGGTCAAGAGACGGGCCTTCCGGGAGGACCTCTTTTACCGGCTCAACGTGGTGGCTATCACCCTGCCGCCGCTTCGGGCCCGGCTGGACGATATCCCCCTCCTGGTTCAGCATTTTCTGGTCAAATACAGCCGGGCATTCGCCAAGGATGTCCAGGGGGCTTCCTCCCAGGTGATGGAGATCCTCTCCCGATATCCGTTTCCCGGCAATGTGCGGGAACTGGAAAACATGATCGAACGGGCGGTCGCGCTGTCCGAGGAATCGGAACTGTCCGTACGGGACCTGCCTTCCGACCTTCGGGAGCTCTCCATCTCCCGCCTGGATAAGAACCGGTGGATGTCTCTCGAAGAAAAGGAAAAGGAATACATTCAGGAGATACTCGTCAAGACCGACTACAAGAAGCAGCTTGCCGCTGAGATCCTGGGGGTCCCACGGACGACACTCTGGCGCAAGATGCGACGCTACGGACTGGAATAGACCCTCCAGGCGTTCCCTCCCTCACCGGTCGCCCCCGTTCTTTTCAATATGAAACGCCGCTCTTAACCACCTTGTTTCCTTCGCTATTTCTCGTAAAGTCTCCTGCTGTGCCCCATTGAATGTTTCACATTGAAACTGCCGGCCGGGTCCCGCCCGCCCGATTTTTTTATATCTATTGGATATGACTGGCTTTCATGGATTTGGCCCGGATGTTGTATGGATGCTGAAAGTCAAGGCATGGGGCCACAGGCGGAATCGACAGTGCTTGAAAAGAAAATCCTCGTCCCGCTGGGGACCTCGGAAACGAATTTCAAGGGGGTTCATCACGCCCTGGCGTTGGCCAAGCGGCTTGGGGCGCGGGTCTACGTCCTACAGCAAGGGACCGCCGAGTCGGGAGACCCGCTGGGCGAGACCATGGGAGAGGCCCTGCTCGACCTCATCAACAGCGCCCGACAGGCCGGTTTGACCCTCTCCCACTATGTGGCGACGCGGGATTTGAAAGAGGAAATCATCGATATGGTGGAACACGAGGGGATTGATCTGCTGGTGTTCGAGGTCGACGACGACATCTCACGCCAGCTCCTGATTCAGGTAACCCCTCTGATCAACGCTCAGATCATTCAGGTCCGAAACAAGGCCGAACACGAAGATGAACCCTTCGCCGCTTTGAAAGGAGATATCGATGAGCCTTCCGTTCAACATACTCGTTATCGATGACGAGCCGATCGTGGGGGAACGCCTCAAGGCCTTCCTGGTAAGGGATGGCCACCGAGTCGAGATCTTCGTCGATCCCGAGGCGGCGCTCCATCGCCTGCAGGAAACGGATGTCGACCTGGTGATTACCGACATCCGCATGGAGAAAATGGACGGAATGGAGGTCCTGGAAAAGGTCCTGGAAAAATCACCCGCAACCAAGGTCGTCATGATCAGCGGATATGCGACCCTGGACCTGGCCAAGGCATCGTTGACCAAGGGGGCCTTTGATTTCATTGCCAAGCCGTTCAAAGTGAAAAAAATTCGAAGCACCATTCAAAAGGCGGCTGAATCCGCGAAAACGGCCCGTAGTCAGCGTGGAGACTCCGCATCCGCATGATGGGACAGGACGGCCATACTGCGGATCACTCAACCGACTCCGGAACTGAAAGGGAGGTATCCGATGCAGGTGTATCGAAGTCCCATGGAGAAAATTCTCAGGCAAATCGAAGACGATATCGTTATCACCAACCCAAGAGATCGCTGGAAGGCCTTCCGGCTCAAGGTGAAGTATCGTTGTGCGTATTGGGCCGACCGCATATCGGGGCTCTTTCGAGGACGTTAGGGCGGTCAGCCCTTCTCGTCAAACGGGTCGTACGACGGGCTGGGTGAGAAAGGGAACGGGAGAGCAGCGTCCTGGCGCGACGTGAATCGGGTCCCGGGGAAATCTCCCGCAGGAGGATCCGCCCTTGGGTGAATGATGGCTCCTTTCGTGGAGCGAACCGTGTTCACATAGGAAACGCAGACCTCAGGAACAGAACATATGGAGCCATTGACAACGGAAATGATCTTGGTCATGGGAATGATCGGCCTGGCCGTGTTCCTGTTTATTGTGGAGTGGGTGCGTGTGGATGTGGTGGCGATCCTGATGATGGTCGCTCTGCCGCTCCTCCATCTGGTCACACCCAAAGAGGCCTTCATCGGACTGAGCAGCAACGCCGTGGTTTCCATTATTGCGGTCATCATTATCGGGGCCGGACTGGATAAGACCGGGATCATCAACAAACTCGTGACCCCGGTTGTGCGAATTGCCGGCAATAACCCCTCGCGAATTGTGATGGCCATTTCGCTGACAGTGGCCTTCATTTCCAGTTTCATGCAGAACATCGGCGCCGCTGCGCTCTTTCTTCCGGCGGTTCAGCGGGTGAGCAAGGCGCTCAAGATCCCCATCGGCAAACTCCTCATGCCCATCGGCTTCAGCGCCATTCTGGGCGGCACCATGACCCTCGTGGGTTCGAGTCCGTTGATCCTGCTGAACGATCTCACGGCCCAGTTCGGGCTCGATCCCTTCGGGCTGTTTGATGTGACGCCCATTGGACTTGGACTGGTGATCAGCGGGATCGTCTGCTTCATCCTGCTTGGAGGATTCATCCTGCCAAAAAGCCGGGAGACTGAGACGGAGGAGGGCGGCGACGAGGAGTCATCGGGTTTCCTGGCACAGATCGGGGAGGCGTACGAACTCCAAACGCCGGACGAGTTCACCCATTATCGGGACCCGGTTCGGATCGATGATCTTCGCAGGCGATACCTCGTGAACGTGGTGGCGGTCATGGAACCGCCGGATTTCAAGGTCATGAATCCGCCGGCGGAGATGGAAGTGCGATCGGGCGTGGACCTGGTGGTCTATGGGGAGGAGAAAGACGTCCGTCGCATGGCCGAACATGAAGGGATGGTCCTCAAGAACAGCATCGAGGTCTTTCGAAACGAGGTGACGGAAAGCACCTCGGGGACCGTGGAGGCGGTCGTGGCGCCACGCTCCCCCCTGGCCGGGAAGACCCTCAAACAGGTGGACCTGCAGGATCGGTTTCACGTCACCCCCATGGCCGTTCATCGCCACGGAGAGAGCTATCGCGCTGAAATCGGGGACCTGGTCCTGGGGGTGGGCGACGCCATCGTGATTCACGGCACGTGGAAACGGCTCCAGGCACTCCAGGCGGAGAAAAGTCTCCTCTTCGTCACCCCGGTGGACGCGGATCTGATGCGGCCCGAAAAGGCCGCCTTTGCCGCGTTCTGGCTTGTCACCGCCCTGGTCATGATCCTCATTTTCAAGATCCAGCTATCCGTGTGTCTCATGACCGGCGCCCTGGGGATGATCGTCACAAAGGTGCTCAACATCGACGAGGCATACCAGTCGGTGGACTGGAGGACCATCTTTCTGCTCGCAGGCCTGATCCCGCTGGGCATTGCAACGGAAAAAACGGGCACCGCTGCGTGGATCGCCCACACCGTCCTGAATGCCATCGGCACGGTCTCCCCCATCGTCCTCTTCTCCATTATCGGCGTTTTGTCCACCGTGTTCACCCTGGTCATTTCCAATGTGGGCGCAACGGTTCTTCTGGTACCCCTCGTGGTGAACATGGCCATCGCGGCCCATGCGGACCCCCGAATGGCCGCCCTGGTGGTGGGGCTGGCCACGAGCAACTCATTCATCCTGCCGACCCATCAGGTCAACGCCCTGTACATGGGTCCTGGAAGGTACAGAAGCGTGGATTTCATGAAGGCCGGGGCCGTGGTCAGTGTCGTCTTTCTGATCGTGATGATCGGCATGATGGCCATCTTTTACGGTATCTGATTTCACAACGGACTCTTCCCCGTTCGGGCCGGATCGTTGCGGCCCACAGAGCGCACTTGGAAGATGTTATGGAAGGAGGGCTCGCCCCATGGCCATCATCACCATTTCACGGGGTTCATACAGCAAGGGAAAGGAGGTGGCGGAAAAAGTGGCCGCGGCCCTCGGCTATGAGTGCATCAGCCGGGAGGTGCTCCTGGATGCCAGCGACCGGTTTAACGTCCCGGAGATGCGCCTCGTCAGGGCGATTCACGACGCGCCCTCCATTTTGGCCCGGCTGGGAGGTGAAAAACAGGCCTACATCGCCTACATCCGATGTGCGCTCGTCCGCCGGGTGCAAAAAGACAACGTGGTCTACCACGGTCTGGCCGGCCACCTCCTTCTCAAGGGCATACCCCATGTCGTGAAGGCCCGAATCATCGCGGACCTGGAAGACCGGGTGAGAACCGAGATGATCCGGGAAGGGATCAGTGAGCATGAGGCGCGAACGCTCATCCTTCGGGACGACCAGGAGAGACGCAAGTGGACCCGGGACCTCTTCGGCGTGGATTCCTGGGACAGCGCCCTGTACGATCTGGTCTTACACATCCACAAACTGACCGCGGACGATGCGGCCGTCTTCATCGGCGAAGCGGCCGGACGGAAGCCGTTCGCGACGACTCGGGATGCACAGCAGAAAATGGACGACCTGGTTGTGGCATGTGAGGTGAAGGCGAGCCTTGTGGAAGAATACCCTGACATAGGCGTTATCTGCGAATTCGGAAATGTCTTGATTTACAGCAAATCAGAGAAAATGAATCAATATAAATTACACGAAAGAACGAATAAAATAATCTCCGATATTGACGGGATTTATCATATCGAGGTTCATTCCGGAATTCCGGTCCCCTCGGGAGCGGTTTGATCGTCCCGAGGTGGACACGCCTCATGCTGAAACGCAAAACCGATCAACAGAGGACCTGACATCATGCCCATTATCATCATTTCCTCGGATTCGAATGAAAAGGGGGAGGAAATCGCCCGGGAGACAGCCCGCACCCTGGATTATTCCCTTCTGGGAATGGATCTTCTGCCCGGCGTTGCCTCAAGCTGCGGGATCCCCCAAGATCAACTGGAGCGGGTCCTGGAGACGACGCCTCGCCCCTGGGGTGGGAGCAGGACATTGCAGGCCCGTGCTCTGGCATCGATCCAGGCGGCCGTACTGGAAGCGTTGCTGAGGGATAACGTCGTGTGTCACGGGCTGGCCGCCCACCTCTACGTCGTCGGGATCTCCCATGCCCTTCGAGTTCGGATTCTTGCGGACACCGACAGGCAGAGAGGGGAAGGATCGAAGCCGCCTTCCATACCCATTGAACAGGCCCGCATCCTTCGGGACCGTCGCAACACCATGCGCCGGCGCTGGTCCATGGGTTTTTATCAACGGGATGAGACCGATCCCTCATTCTATGATCTGGTCATCCATCTGAGCCGGATCCCTCCGGATGAGGCGGTCAGGAAGATCGCCCAGACCGTGGCCCATCGCCGGTTCGCTCCCATGACCTACTCGCTCAAATGCCTGCGGGATGCCGAACTGGCCGCCCGGGTTCTTGCCCGGCTCCTGGAGACAGTCCCGAAGATCAAGGTGCGGGCCGATGGCGGGACCGTCATTGTGGAGACCCGGGGAACCCGCTTCAATAAACTCAAAAAGGCCGCAGCCATCAAATCGCAGGTGCAAGGCATGGAGGGAGTTGATTACGTCGAGGTCCATGTCAAAAACGGTCTATTGAAAAAATCGGAAGCGGGCTTCGCATGATGAGCGGCTTCACAAAACCCCCGGGAAGGCCGTAAGCGATTGAAAACGCCGGGGCGGATCACACGGGATCGGCTCTTGTACGCATCCGCCATGATTCGGTAGTCGGGACTTCATGGTCAAGGAACAGGAGGGAATGCCCATGCCGGAAAGACTGAGCGTCCTGCTTGTGGACGACGAACCGATCGTCGGGAGGCGGCTCGGGCCGGCCCTGGCCAAGATCGGGTGCCATGTGGAGATATTTGAAGACCCCCATAAGGCCTTGGAGCGGATCGATCAACAGACATTTGACGTGGTGGTCACCGACATCCGCATGGGTGAAATCGATGGGATGGAGGTCCTCGATCGCGTTCGAATCAAATCGCCCCGTACCCGGGTGATCATGATCACAGGCTACGCCATGATGGATCTTGCGAGGGAAGCCATGGAGAAGGGGGCCTTTGATTTTATCTCAAAGCCCTTTAAGGCCAACGAACTGAGGCGCGTGATCGCCAACGCCGCCGAGGCGCTGGGGGTATCGATCGACTACGAGGCCGCGGCCGGTGCACGGCCGTAGCGCCCTGAGAAAAGACCTGTTGACATGGGAGTCCGGGAAATCCTCCAAGGGTTCTTCGAGCATCATGACCAGGCGATCATCGCTCTTGGGGACGTTCGAGAGGTCCATCCGATCTGCCAGGGGGTATTCAGGATCCTGCCCGGAAATCGGTCCTGGCCGCGTGAAGAGCGGCAAAAGGCTCTCCAGGAGAGTAGCGGGTGAGGGACACCTGGCCGGCATACGCGGTTTGCCGGTTCTTCCGCTCCTCGCTGTTCATGTTCTTGGTGATGCAGTACCGAATGACGGAGCGCCTCAGATCCACAATCAGGGTGGCCCCGCCCCGGAAGGGGACCGCGCTCTCCGAAAAGGCCGACTCCTGCGTCACCGCCACGATCACCGAGGGATGCAGGTCCCCCTTGGGCGAGACCTTCCGGGAAAACCTCAGGCGTGCAATGGTGTAGCCCAGCTTCGGATTCAGACCCAGGGCCGCGGCCAGGTCGGATGAGACGGCGGGGTCGCTCAGGATCCGGTCCAGTTCCTCGCGGAGCTTTTTCTTGCATGCCTGTGACTGGTGGAACAGATCCTCGCGGGTTGCGGCGAGTCCATTCTGTGCGATGAAGTCGGACAGGAAATCAAAGACCTGTTTCAGCGCCGGTTCCTGGTTGATGCGAGGCGGCCGCCAGAGCAGGGTCTCGATGGAGAGCGTGGGCAGACTTCGAGGATAGATTCCCCACTTGCGGAACGACTCCACGAAGGCGATGCGGTAGTGGAGGGGGTCGTCCGGGACCGTGTCGTGGTCCGCCGTGATCACGGCCCGCAGAAATTCGCCGAAGGTGATGTCCACGGGTGGACAGTAATCGAGTGCGCGGATGCACATGCCCAGCACGTGCTGGGAGGCCCTGGCCACCTCCTCGAACAGCCGGTTCACCAAGTCCGGGTGAATCGCTCCCAGGGGGAGGACGCCGGTCCCGGATGTGGCCAGTCGCATCAGGTCCGCGGTCCGGTTGCGGTACATGGCCAGAAAGGCGTCGAAGACCGCGGCCAGCAGGACCGCCCCTCGATCGTGCGGCTCCATGGCGGTCTGATAGGCCGTGGGGTCGGGCTGAAGGCGTTTCGAGCCTTCATGCGTGAACTCCAGGTACGCACTGCGGAGCGCCGCGTGGCCGGTCGTCGCCTTTGCGAACTGCCGGGCCAGGTTTCCCAGGAGGCTTTCCATGTCGAGGGCCCCGCGAACCGAGGCCAACTGGCTCTTGACCACGTCCGTGTGCGAGAACTGCTGGAACAGGGCCACCATGTCGGCGAACGCCTCGTGGAAGGCCAGGACGTCCGGGTTGCTCGGCTCCCGGAAGCCCTGGTGCATGCCGTCCAGCAGGGCATGGGTGACCTCGTGGGCGATGATGTCATGGGAGAGACAGGTGTAGACCATGCCGCCGGGATACGCGCCGGCCGGGTCCCGGTCTCCGGCCTGGAAATAGCCGAACAGGACGGCCTTCCGCTCCGGGCTGTAAAAGGCGTTTTGGCCGCGCATGGCGTGGGGGTAGAGCTTGAGCCGCCGGACGAACGTCCCCCGATCGTCCGCCCACTGGGCCCGGCGGCCCAGGGCCGCCTCGAAGTGGGCGATGGTGGACATGGCCACGGCATAGACCATCTGCTGGTGGAACTGGGCGTTCCCTTCCGAGGGGGCCAGGCCGTCCTGGGCCAGGATGTCCCGGGCATTCAGGTCCACCGGTGCATAGCGGGTGTCCTCGGAGTAGTCGAAGTCCACCACTTCCAGGTACTCGCCCCGGGGGCCGGGCTCCAGGTCGGGCTCCCAGAGGACCCGGTATGTGGTCTCGCTGATGTCCACATGGGACAGTTCCGTTGCGAGGCCGGGGTCCACGGTATAGCCGCGCAGCTTCCGGTAGGGCGGTTCGCCCTGGGCCGTGGTCAGGGTCGTGGCCGGCCTGGGGACCGCTGAAGGAGCGGCCGAAGGGACTGGGTGGACCGTCCCCTTGAGGTGCCCGCGCAGATGTTCCTTGAGGGCGCCGGACGCCTTGGGATCGGCGAGGATGGCCTCGAAGAACTGCTGCTGCTTCCGTTTGGTGATTCTTTTTTCCGGGACATGGGGGTCGGGAATGATCTCCTGGAGCACCTGGGACTGCTGCGTGAGCTGGAGGATCTCCAGGTGCATCATGTCCGCAGAGGCCGGCGCGAGCCCCAATCCCAGGAGGACGCGAAGGAACGGAAAGGTCGCGGAATCCCGGTCTTGCTTGCGCAGCGTGGCTTCCTTGGCCGGCCGGACCGCCATAGCCCCGGCGGCATTCAAGGCCCCGTTGCCAAAGTAGGTCTTCCAGTCGTCCCGCGTGTTCTTCCGCGCCGAATCGAAGAGCGCCTTTCTCACCGCCTCCACCCGCATCCAGTCTTCGCTGTAGCTCATGATCCCGGCAAAGTGTTTCTGGATGTAGAGTGCGGCCGCGGCGGCGACCTGGGGCGTGGCGGCCGACGTGCCCTGGCCGTTCCAGCGATAGGCGCCCGGACAGCCCCACCTCGCCCACGGGATATTCGGCGTATACGCCGCAATGGCCGTGGACATCCGGCTGTCCGGACCGAAGTTCCCGGCCATGGTCTTAAGGCCCAGGTCATAGTAAGGACGGCCGTCCTGCATGATTCCGCAGACCGCCGTGACCCGGTTGTACCGTGCGGGGTACACGAGGTGGCGCGTGGGGAGTCCGCCGAAGTTGTTCCCGGCAGCCGCAACAATGCAGATGCCCAACTCGTAGGCCCGGTTCACCATCTCGGTCCAGGCCGCGGACGCCACGCCCCCCATGCTGATGGAGACCACGTCGCACCGGAGGTCCGGGTTTCCTCCGGGAGCGGCGATATAGTCCAGACCCCGGGCCAGCCCGCTGGTGTAGAAGAGGACCACCGACGATGCCACCCGCACCGGAATGACCCGGGCATGGCAGGCGCCCCCGAGGAAGTCCCCGGTGTCGCTGTCCGGGAACGCCAGGTCCTCCAGCTTCCCGCCCGCAAGGATCCCGATGGTCCCGGTCCCGTGACCCGGGGCCTTCATCAGGCCGGAGACATACGGGTCCGCGGCGCTGTGAGGGTTCTCCCCGTCCAGGACGTTGTACTCCAGCTCGTCGGGCTCCCTCAGGCTGGGCGGCCGGATCTCGTGCCTCGGGTCATACCCCGTATCCAGGTGCCCGATGCGCACGGGACGCGGGTTGTCCGCCCGAGCTGCCTTTCGTGCGGACCGCAGTCCGCTGTAGGCGTCGTCCAGGTGCCAGTCCGGCGTGTCCCCGTGGGGCACGCCGTCGTGGTCCATCCATCTCTGCTCGGTGTCGCAACCCTCCACCATGCCGAACGGGGATACCCATTCGGGTTGATCCGCCGGTATCCAGGTCTGGGGCCAGTCGGGCTCCACATAGGTGATGCCCGCGGCCGCGGACAGGGTCTCCCCCGGCCTTCCCATGCGATGGCATTGATCCCATGCCTCGGCCGGGTCGATCTCTTCGCCCGTCTCGGCAACGAACCAGTCCTGACCGTCCGCCAGTCCGAATCCGGCGATCGCGCTGGAATAGGGGAGGAGAGGGCTCCATCGAAGGGCCATGTCCCCGAAGGGGGTGCGCGCGGCGGAAAGCGCGTGACCGATCTTCGCATCCGCTTTTACGAGAAACCGAATCCCAGCCATGACGTTCCTCCATCTCCGGTTTCAAAGGTCCGTATCGAGGACCATTGCAGTGCGTACGGTGAGACCACCAACAGCCCCGGGTCAACCGGATTTTTCCGGGTACAGTTTATTCATATCCTGTCAAGAAATCGATGGTTTGTTCATGGTTGTGGGATTTTGCGAAAAAAAGCGGCGTCTGACCCAGCTTGTTTTCCTTCTCTGGATTCGCACCCTTGGATATCAGAAACTTCACCACTTCGAGGTGGTTCCGCGAAGCCGCTGCATGAAGCGGGGTATTCCCTTCCATATCCTCGACTTCAACACCCACCCCCACTTCAATCAATAAGGCGGCCATCTCCACGCTGCCCTGATACGCCGCAGCATGCAGAGGCGTGTTGCCACTATCCATTTTGGCGGCAGGATCAGCGTTCAAGTGGATCAGCAACTCAGCCATATGTGCCTGATGGGATTTCACGGCCATATGCAGGGGAGTCCAACCCCACATCCCTTTGCAGTTGATGTCTGCCCCGGCATGAACCAAGGTACGAACGATATCAGAGTGGCCTTCAAACGCTGCAATATGCATGGCTTGAAAACCATGCTCATCTTTTTCTGCCAACAATGATTTATCCTTTTCCAAAAGATCCTCTACTGCATTCAAATCATTGAAGTATACAGCATGAAGAAAATGAGATGACGGGATCGGCAGGTATCCACAAACCATTGAAAGTTCGTTGATATCAATTATGTCTTCTGCATTTTTGAATTTATCTTTGGATGATAGTTCTAATAAATCGTCTTTTGAGTTTGAAAAATGTAATGAATATTCATCGTGCCATTCACAATCCTTGCAGCCGGCAATTTTTTTCTCTTCCATTGAAATAAAATATCTGTATCCGCGAGCCTTGGCTATTTTGGAAAAGCAACAGTTTTGGTACATTATAATTCCTGCGTATGTACCTCTATTCACTACCTTTACCTGGACAATGGAATATTGATTTTCTCTTTTTATTTCTTTGATTTCTGCTTCCATGCCTTCTCCACATCCCGTCCGATCTCCACTTGTCTTTGAATCAAAACAGCACAATTGATCTTCTGCAAGAGAGATTTGGGAGGTAAGAGCAAGTCCAGCCCAGGTCAGAAAGAACAATCGGATCAATGTATATCTATATCCCGTATTCATGATGCGTATCCTCACGTAGCCGAAATGGTAGTGGATGTGCACTCGGGTTTATTCCCATCTCGTTGAACGGTGGAGAACGGATGGTTTCTCGGAATCTCATCAACGTGTTGAAAAATTCGATGTCCACAGGCTGACTCAACATGTCCGAATGCAAGGCGTGCGAAATCCCGAGGAATGAGGCGTACAAGTCCGTACGCCGCAGTGACCAGGGATGACCAAAACGAAGCAGATGGGCGTTTTTCAACGGCCTGTCATGGGCCCCGTAATGGAGATTGAGAGGGCGGAGGCATCTTCCTGGCTCGTTAAATAGTTGACACTGTATACTTTATGGTCTTCGTGTCAACAGGAAATTCCAAAATCAGCATGGGGAACGTGACCACGTATCGTCTGAACACGTGACGTCTGAAAAGGCTTATGAACATGCCGTCTAGCGGGGACCCTTCGTGCGACCGATGTTGACTCACCGCATCGCCTGCCCTATACTTTTTTTTCCGGAAAAAAAGCATTTACGGGGAGGGACCTCTTTTCACTCCATCAGGGGCATCCTCCGGATCGAAAAGCAGGGACATGGCTGATATTCTATCCATCCATTCCTTCAGAGGGGGGACGGGGAAATCCAATGCCTCGGCCAATCTGGCGGCGCTCTATGCCATGGAGGGGCGCCGGGTGGGGGTCGTGGACACGGACATCCAGTCTCCCGGAATCCACGTGATCTTCGGTCTGGAAGAGGATGATACGCTCTACGCCCTGAACGACTATCTCTGGGGCCGGTGCGCCATCGAACAGACCGCCTGCGATGTGAGCGCCGCTCTCGAAGGACGATGCCGTGGTGCGCTCTATCTCATCCCGTCCAGCGTGAATGCCGCGGATATCGCCCGGGTGCTCCATGACGGCTACGATATCGATCTGCTGAGCGACGGCTTTCGAGACCTCATTCAGGCGATGAATCTGGATGTCCTGATTATCGATACCCACCCCGGCCTGAATGAGGAGACCCTGCTCTCCATCGCCATTTCAAACGCCCTTCTGGTGGTCATGCGCCCGGACTACCAGGACTACCAGGGAACCGGACTCACCGTGGAGGTGGCCAGGGAGCTGGACGTTCCCCACATGATGATCCTGATCAACAAGGCCCCCGCCGCCTTCGACGTGGAACAGATTCGCGACACCGTGTCCCACACCTACCACTGCCCCGTCGCCGCAGTGATCCCCCATTCCGAGGAGATGATGGCCCTCGCCAGCCAGGGCCTCTTTGTGGTTCGCTATCCCGATCACCCCATTGTCGCCGAGCTGAGGAAGGCGGCCCGGGATCTGATTCGATGAAGGGAGGAATGGAGCCCCGAGGCATGCCGTCAAAGCAGGGGATCAGGACAATCGGTATCTGCATTGCGGGGGCATGCCTTTACGGGTGTGCCAATGTCCTCTCGGGAAGATACTTTCTTCCGGGATGCACCTTTGCCGAGATGAGGCCGCAGGTGGTCGTGCCCATGTTTGCCGGCATTCTGTACGGTCCGGCGGCGGGCTTTTTCTGCGGCTCCCTCGGGGACAGCCTGGGTTATACCATCGCAGGAAAGGGTCCCTTTTTTGCGATTCACTGGAGCGTGGCCAACGGACTCATGGGTCTGATCCCCGGTCTGGCCCGCCATGTGGGCGTCCGGACCGTCGACTCCATCGCCTCGTTCGTGAAGCTGCTGCTCCTGTTGCTCCTGGCCTCGAGCCTCCCTTTCGCCTTCTCCACCGGGGTCGAGTGGGGCCTGGGCCGGGTCCCGTTTCATCAGGCCCTGTTCCTCTTTTTCCTTCCCATCTTCATCACGGACACCCTCTGGGCCTTCATCCTGGTCCCGCCCATGATGCAGGCCGCCGGGCTGCTCATCTCCCGCATCGAGATTCGCACCATTCAGGCCGTCTACTACCTGCTGATTGTGTCCGTTCTGGCCACCTGGTTGAGCAGCATTTTGGTCACCATGCAGGAGGAGATCCGGGTGGAGGAGCTGTACACCCTGGGCGCCCTGACCCTGGTGGTTCTCATGGTAGGACTGGCCGTGTGCGCGGTCTCGTCCAAGAGAATCACCGCACCCGTGATCAGCCTGACGAATGTGGCCCGTCGGGCGGCCGAAGGCGACTATGCTCACACCAGGGAACTCGAGAGTATCCGGAAGCGGCCCGACGAACTCGGGGTTATGGCCGCGGTGTTCTCGGATATGGTCCACGCGGTCGAGCGACGGGAAGAAGCCCTTCAGCGCGAGGTCAGGACCCTTCGCGTCAAGATCGACCGCGGCAGGCAGGACGCGGATCTCGAGAAGATCACGGGCTCGGACTACTTCAAGCGGCTCAAGAAAAAGGCGGGCGCCTTGCGCCGGCGGACAGGCGAGGACGAATCCTGAGGCGAGGTGGCATCGTTGGATGAGATAGAACCGAAAAAACGCATCGGCTCCATACTCGATAATCTGATGCACGCATCGCGCTTTCAGAAGGATCGAGGAGGCCGTCACGTCCCGCACGGCGCCCGGTTGACGTCCTTCGGGGTTCCCCTGATGGAGCGGGAGGACGGCAGTTTTCTCATCGACATGTCGGCCATGCGCTTCTTTTCCGGCATTCCCGGGTTCGTCAGTTCCCTGGCCAAACAGATTTTAGAGCCATGCCGCAGGTCATCGGTCGATATCCTGACGCGGGTCATGGTGGATTCCGAGAACACGCCGGAGCTGGCCGCCCTGAACATCACCCATGTCCTGGTGTATGCCCGAGGCCCTGTGACGCGTCACCTGGTGGAATCCCCCGACGGTCTCCTGCGTCATCTCCGACTCGTCTTCGATGCGCTTCAAACGCCTCAGTGGGGAGGACTCCTCTTCCCCCGCGCCTTTCGTCAGGGAGAGGAAGGGCAGGTTCAAGCGTGCGGGGATGAGCCCCTGGCCTTGCTCTTTCCCTTTCACACCGAGGCCGCAGGGAAGTGCCCCTATTTCATGCTGCTCGAGTATGACCGCGACGGCCGTTTCCTCCGTATCACCATAGAAGACAGCGCCCAGTCCCGCCTGTTTCTGAAGCGCATTCCCCACCGGGTGGTGAACGAGGTGGGCCGCCGGCATTTTCGCCAGGACATCGCCATCATGGCGGAACAGATCTATACCGGAATCCACAGGGAATGTCAGAACCAGCACAACGAGTACCATGAGGTCCCCGGCCGTCTGGCCGCCTTTTTCGAACTGCTGGTCGCCTCCGGACTCGGAAATGTGACCGGTGCCGTCTTCAGGTGGACCCAGGAGGCGGCCGAGGAGATTCTGCTCGGAAGGGATTCGGCTTTTGCGATCCTCCTGTCCAAGGTCCTGCTGCTTCTCGAGGATGAGAGCCTCGTTCAAGTCCTGGCCGCCGGGAATACGCTCGAGATGGTGGATGCCCACGATCGGGTGTACATGGATCTGTCGCGAAAGGGCTCACGACTCAATGTCAGCATCGGGGAACCGCGGCAGCAGCCCGATATGCAGGTCCACCTGAGCCGAATGCCCCAGCTCCTCGGAACCCAGCAGGCCATGGCTCCCGGAATGCTGGAGAGATTCCGGATCGTCCTCGTTCATCACGCCACCTCCGAGGTCCTCGGTTTTGTCAAGGCCCTCGACGCCTCTCTGTGCGGTTTTTTGACCACCCTCTTTATCCGGTATCAGGGTGTGGTGCCGGAGTCCCATCTCGAGGACATGCTGAGCATGCCCGAACAGCGTTTCCTCTTTTATGCCCTCCAGCGGATCGAGCTTCGCGATTCGATGGAAGGCGCTTACATCCTTTCCCGTCAGTACTCATCCCTCGAAGGTCTCGGCGATCTCGACCGCGCCCTGCGGGGTCTTCAGAGCGACTACCTCGACTCCATGCGGCTGGCCGCCGGGCACCTCTTCTTCAGGGAGGCCTTCGCCGCACTCGAGGAGGGCCGGAGACTGCTCCTCATCGAGGACGGCGGATATCTGGCGCCGGTCCTGAATCGGATGTGTCATGAATCCAGGACCCTGGCCCAATCCCTGGAGTTGTTTGCGGTGGAGCCTCCCTCGAACACGAGGACCGACGGGCTGCTGAAGACGTGGCTGAACGACCTCCTTCCCGCTACCTTCGAGCACACGGCCAATGGATATTACCAGTTGCAGGACGTGGAGAAGGATTGCGGCGGGCTCTCGGTCCCGGCCTTCACCATTGCATCATCCCGCTACAAAAACGTGGTGGAGGCCGAGGCCTGCGCCTGCTCCATCCTGAATGCCGTGGAATCCATCTTCAATGGACTGGGCAAGTGCATCACCCACCGCCACACCCTGGTGCTCGGTTCGCGCGGCAATATCGGCCGGTTTCTGTTTCGTGCCGCGGCCGCCCGCACGTCATACGGGAGCGCATGGGGGCTTGATCTCAAGGCGGAGGAGGGATCGGGCCGGGAGTTACGGGAGTTCTCGGCCATTGACCAACTCCCGAAAGAGACATGGAGGGCCTTGGACCTTTTCCTTGGAGTGACCGGAGTCTCCGTGCTCGAAAGAGCGTTTTTCGAGAAGCTGATCATGGAGGGGGAGTCCCGAAGTCTCTTTTTTGCGAGCGGTTCGACCAAGACGGTTGAATTCGCGGGCCTGACTTCCTGGATCGAGACCCTTTCCAATTCGCCTCGGCCGGCCATCGGCGGATACCCGGTTCGCGTGGAGAAGCATCCCATCAAGGATCCCCAGAACCGAGTCCTTCAGGGGCACCACATTCGAATTCGGTTCGAGGGGGAATCCTCTACTCCGATGCCCGATGGAGTACGTTTCAAGGACATCTTCCTCCTGGGCGATACCATGCCCGTCAACTTCCTTTATTACGGCGTCCCCGCCGAGGTGATCGACGGTGTCCTGGAGGAGCTGTACTGCCTGGTGTGCGGGGTGGTTTCGATCTGCCAGGCGGGCCGTTCCCTTTCTCCAGACATCCATGCCGTTGACGTGAACATCGACAAACACGGGGAACGGCTTTCGGAGGTCGAAAGGGATCCATGCTGAAAAGAAGGCTTTATGCCATCCTATCATCGGCGCTGATTCTCCTCGTTGCCGGGTGCGCTGCAAGCGGTCACGGCCGGCGACCGGACGCAAACCGGGTCATCGAGGCCCTGAACCTCGAGCCCATGGGAGACGCGGCATGCCCGGGTTTTTATCGCCCCACGTACGCCTCCGGTCTCAGGGCGGACATGGACAGAGACCGCGCCGCCGCATCTCTCATCTACTACCTGATGACCGACAAGGTGCCCATCGATCCCTGGCACATCCTCACATCCGATGAAATCCTCCTGTACCATGCGGGCGCTCCCATGATTCAGATGCTCCTGTACGCCGACGGGACCTGGGAGGAGGTGGTCCTCGGTCCGGACGTGAACAAAGGGCATGTCGCACAGAAGGTGATCCCCGCGGGAACATGGATGGGCTTTGTCAAGAAGAAGGACCCTCTGTACGACTGGGGGCTCTATGGGGTGATGGTCGTCCCGGGGTGGCACCTGGAGGACATTCGGATGGTCAAAGGCGCGGACGAACTGGAGACCCTCAAGGCCAGGTATCCCTCCGCCGTCCGGCGGGGGAAGGAACTGGGACTCTTTTGAAGATATAACCCCGAGTTCACACCCCAAGAGGAGGGAAAATAGAAACAAAAAAATTCGCCGGGAAGCGACTGCTACTCATAGTGCGTCCACATACGGATGACTTTGACCGTCTTCATATCATCAAGGATCTGGTAGACCATTCGATGCTGGATAGTGATCCTTCTGGAACAAGAGCCGGTTAGATCGCCAACCAACTTTTCATACGGCGGCGGGGTGTGATAGGGATCCTCTTTGAGAATGTCGAGAAGCCGTTCGGCCTGTGGCTTCAAACCTGGATGGGAGAGTCTCTTGGCGTCTTTCTGTGCTTGCTTTGTATAGATGAGTCGCCAACTCACCAGTCAAGCTCCTCTTGGCACTCTTCAACAGGAGTCTTCAGACCGTCCCGAATGGATTCCCGCATTTCTGGTATGGACGACAGGTATAGTGTCTCTTGAATGGCTCTCCAGTCTTCTTCAGAGACAAGGAAAGCGGAGTTTCGCTTCCCGACGATGTGAACAGGGTCATGGGATTCGGCGACATCATCAACGAGGCTATAGAGTCGCTTCCTTGCTTCGGTCGCTGTAATGGTTGCCACGGTACCTCACCTCCCCATCTTAGCGTACGCTATATCGTACGCTGAGGAAAAAGCCAGGTCAAGTCTTTGGATCGGCGAACGTGGGGGTTGAGCTGCCGGGTATCCATCCCCTTGGGTTCAGTCGCCTGGGAATTCAGGCTGCTCCAACCCCTTGATTTCCTGGCACCCGCTTCAACCGCGGTGTCCCAGATATGCCAGGGGTATAATGCCTGTTTGCCGTCGGCATATAAAGCCAACCTTGGAAAAGGGTTTTGGAGGCCGAAAACATCATTCTAAGGGCAAAAATTACCTCAATCTAAAACCTTTCCTCCTGAATATACCCACTTCCCTTGGTCCGACTCGGGACGGCGGACGGCTCTTCCGGGCGCAGAGGATGGCCGGGATGACCGCCATGGGATGGACCAACAAGGCAATAGGCCAGGGGACAATCAGGCGGTCTTTCGTGCGGCTTCCGCATGGACCTATCGAATGATGAGCCGGTTTTCCCCCTCCAGGTTCATGAACTTCGAGACGAACACCGATCCCGCGCCCTTGAACCAGGCGGAAAACGGATTGGGGGCGCCCAGGCACCGGCGGCAGTGGGGATGACGCAGTCGGTATCGGGCAAACCCCTCCCAGAGATCGTGCGCCAAGGGTGATTTCATGATCTCGGTGAAGGGGTTCTCTTTCACGTTTCCGATTCGGGTCTTTCCGTCATAGTCCCCGCAGCAGATCACCACGCTCCCGTCACTGAGAACGGCGGGCGCGGTGAACGCGAAAGAGCATGCCCCGAATGGGGCAGAGTACACCCTGCGGCGGCAGAACGCGTTGCCCCAGTCCATGAACAACTGAACGAACACGAAAAGGTTCTCAGCGAGCCGAATGCGGAGGGCCGAATCGAGGTTGGCCTTTCGCAGGGACTGATCCACTTCTTCCTCCCGGATGTCCTGTCCGATGGCGGCGTAGATGTCGAGGACAAGCCTGCGCACACTTTCACGAAACACGGAACCCGACTGCTGCAGGGGAATCGGCTTGTCTATGGCAAACAGCCTTTTGTACCGGGTGTTCATCATCTTGACGATAAGCTGCAAATCCGTCTCATGATGTATGGTGGAAACTGCGCTGAGTACCCTGTCCCGGTACGTATCGAAATCGATCCTTGCCCGTCGTGTCGCATGGCCTGAGTCATCATATACCTGCAATGATATGTCTATATTATAAGCGCCGTTGTCTCGAATTTTCAGGATGGTCTCCCGCGTCAGCAGACTTCCATTGGTGGTGACAAAGACCTTGAGGCCGTTTTGGGAAGCATATTCAATGCACCGGAAAACGTCTTTATGCAACAGAGGCTCTCCAAGTACATGCAATTGAATGGTATCGACCTCCCCGTTTTCGGAAATATCATCAATGATATCCCGGAACAGATCGATGTCCATGGATTGCTTTTTTCGCTTGGATACTGTGGTGGGACAGAAATCACAATTGAAATTGCATATATTGCTGAGTTCTATATGCAACAGGTTGATTCTTGGAAGATCGATCGCGCTTTTCGTCATGTTCGTCATGTTTTGACGGTTTCGCAAGAAACTCCAGCCGCCGCCGGAACAGCCTTAACATATTGGAAAAAACAAGGCAAATCGGAGGACGCCGGGCCAATTCCGGTTCCGTCCTGCATGCCGTCAACTTGGCTCAGGTCAGGTGCTTCATGTAGACGGCGTCCAAAGGACAGGCGTCGATGCAGTCCCAGCATGCCATGCACATATCCTGAAAGATCATGGGCGGCTCGAAGAGACCGTCAATCTGCTTCATCACCTTGTGTTCGCAGGCTGCTGCGGCAGCGCATTTCCCGTGTTCCGGGTCGCATTCCCCGGGAAGGCATTTTTCATAGTCCACCATGGCAAAGGTCTTCTTGGATTGCATGTTCAATGTATGGTTTCCCATCAACAGGTTGGCAAATGGAAGGGGCGGGGTAGCGACAGGCGTCATTCCGGATGCGGACCCGCACGTGTGGTGGTGAGGCAACCGGGCCCGGCCGGCCGGGTGAGTCCCCGGCGAGCCGATTATGCGATCTTTCCGAGATATTCTGCGATTCGGACCACGGCCTTCCGCGCAGACCGCTGCTTGATCAACCCTTCCTTGGCAGCGCCACTGACCAGAAGTGTGCATGAGTCTCCGGTGACACCGACCACTTCCACATGAACCAGCGTGGGGTTCATCTTGAGAAAACCGGACCCCAAGACACCCGATATCCTTGGGTATGGCGAAGCGCCCGCTTCACTGTCGTTGGCGATTCGTCCCTCATTCTCGAAAAGGGAAGCCACTTCAGAAAGAACGGTCGCGGCATCCCGCGATACGCTGACCTGTTGTTGATATTGCTCCGTGGGTAAATACCGGGCTGCGAAACGTGCCCCCGATGCGCCTCCGGCCGCCCCTCCGATTGCCCCTCCAGCGCCTCCGGCGAAGGAACCTCCGACGGCCCCTCCGATGGCCCCGCCGATCATACCTCCAATGTGTCCGATTTTGGCCAGTTCTCGGGCGAGTATCTCATCTCGTTGACTGCGCATGTTTTTCCTCCAACGGAAAGATTACCCGCGTAGTGAAACGGAGTCGGGTGGATCTTTGGGTGTGCGCCCAGCATGGGCGCGTTGTAAATGGGGTGAAAGTCTCCTGTTGGAGGACCGATCATGGAAACATGAAGCAACTACTACCTGAAGCCAACTCCGGCAGGGTAACCGACCGGGGAGAGGAAGGCCAGGGGAAATCGTTTGGCCGATGGACATGTGTGGACATGGGGACGACCTTAAATAATCAAATATCTATTTTAACATTCCGTTATTTTTAGGGTCACCCCCCTTTCCAGATGCGCCTGATGCGCACTCGTCTCTGATCAAGTTGTTTTTGTTTTTAAGGTCGTTATATAGTAAATAATTAGAAGCAAAATCCCTAATATTACTATATATAAATATTTTATAATAGCTAT